>ERZ869909.1369-NODE-1369-length-19893-cov-3.937929_pt1 | contig 19893 bp, 15 predicted proteins | sample MGYA00520892_ERZ869909 | MGnify/ENA primary metagenome ERZ869909 (study PRJEB32215, sample SAMEA104723947) | bioreactor metagenome | biome: bioreactor; feature: anaerobic bioreactor; material: water | place: China | collected 2015-03-12 ... | reverse complement strand
GGCCCGTCTGCAGCCTGCTCCGCTCACGGTCCGTCCGCCAGACCGGGGTAGGGCTCGCCCCGCTCCCGGAACACCGCGGCCTCACGCGGATGCAGCCACTCGTAGCGGAGGCGGGCCGCCTCCTCCCCGTCCAGGCGAGCTTCGCGGTAGAGGCCCGCATCCCTGCGCTGCCTCTGGGCTTCGAACAGGATCACGGCCGCCGCGACCGACACGTTCAACGACTGCACCATGCCGAGCATCGGGATGATCACGTGCGCGTCCGCCAGGCTGGCCGCCCGCGTACTCACGCCGTCCTTCTCGTTACCCAGCAGTATCGCCGTGGGACGCGTGTAGTCGACGTCGCGGAAGTCCACGGCCCGGTCCGACAGGTGCGCTGCAAGCAGCTGCAGGCCGTCGGCCCGGAGCGCGTCCACGGCTTCGTTCAGGCTGTCGTGCACGCGCAGCCGGACCCACTTGTCAGCGCTTGCGCTCGTCTCGCTGTAGGTGGGCACGCCCCCGGTCGGGTTGACGGCATGAACGCTGCCCACCCCGACCGCGTCGCAGCTCCTTATGATCGCAGACAGGTTGTGCGGCTTGTATACGTTCTCTGCCAGTACGGTCAGGTCGGGCTGGCGCAGGGCCAGTACCCGGTCGATCTTGGTGAGGCGTTCGCTGGTCACGGTGCTGAGGATAAGGCCGCGCGGACCGCGGCGTCAAAGCCTGGGCGCGCAGCCGCTTGACGCTGGGCCTGAAAAACCCGTATCATCATCTTTGCGCCGAAGGCCGCGCCGAGGTGGCGGAATCGGTAGACGCGCTAGCTTGAGGGGCTAGTGCCCGCAAGGGTGTACGGGTTCAAGTCCCGTCCTCGGCACCAGCGCAACCGGTGGCAGTCCGTAATTTTCGGACTGCCACCGGTTTTTTCGCCCGCGGACCTGCAGGCTGGCAGCCGCGTGCTAGCTTTGAGTGGCAGTGTCACCCTTTCCCCACAGCTCGTACAGGCCCGGCCAGCGCGAGGCCATCGAGTCGATCGAGGCGGCGTTTGCCGCCGGCAAGCGCTTCGTGATCCTCGAGGCACCCACCGGAGCCGGCAAGTCGGCGATCGCGGTGACGCTGGCCCGCAGGGCCGGCAACTCGTATGTGGTCACCGCCCAGAAGATGCTGCAGGACCAGTACGTGCGGGAGCATCCCGACCTGGCGGTGATGAAGGGCAGGTCGAACTACCCGTGCCTGATCGCGCCGACGCACGCGGCCGCCGCGCCCTGCATCGCCGGCCGCAAGCTGCCGGAGTGCGAGGAATGCCCGTACTTCACCGCCAAGGACGTCGCGATGGCGGCCAGCAACACCATCATGAACTACGCGTATTACCTGGCGGAGCTCAACTACTCCGGTGGTTTCACGGATCGCGATCTGCTGGTGCTTGATGAGGCGCACAACGCGGAGTCGGCGCTGATGGGCTTCGCCCAGACGGGCCTGAGCGACGCGGACCTGGCCCGCATCGGCTCGGCCATGCGCCTGCCGCAGGTGTTCGAGGAGCACGCGTGGTTCGACTTCGCCGAACAGGTGCTGCCGGAGCTGGGCCTGCGCGGCGCGGCGCTGGAGGAAGAGGCACGTTCCGTGCCTCATGCCAGCGATCACTCGCTCGGCCTGCTGCGCGCCAAGCAGTTCGTGGACTCTGCCGCGCGGCGTTTGAGGCACATGCTTGCCTCGGAGGCGGACGGATCGGTTGAGTGGGTAGTCGAACACTGGCGCAACGCTTCGGGCCAGGGCGTGGCCTTCAAGCCGGTCAGTGTCTCTGCTTTCGCAGAGGAGTTCCTGTTCACCCATGCGCGGCGGGTGCTGCTGATGTCCGCCACGATCCTGGATCCACCGACTTACATGCGTGCCCTGGGCATAAACGAGGAGGACTGCGAGGTGGTCACCGTCGGCTCGAGCTTCCCGGCGCGCAACCGGCCGATCCTGCTCAGGCCCAGCGCCCGGCTCACCAGGCACCACCTGGAGGCCGACCTGCCGCGCCTGACGGACGCCGTGGCCCGGATAATCGAGGAGCATCCCACGGAGAAGGGCGTCATCCACGCGCATTCGTACCGGATCGCGGCGCACCTTGCCCGCATGCTCCCGGAGGCACAGCGTGGGCGGATAATCAGCCACGTGGACAGCAGCGGACGCGACGCTGCCCTGCAGGCCCACCTGCAGAGCCCGGACGCGACGGTGCTGCTTACTCCGAGCATGACCGAAGGCATCAACCTTGACGGGGACAACGCGCGTTTCCAGGTGCTGTGCAAGATCCCCTATCCGTACCTTGGTGACGCGCAGGTCCGTGCGCGCACGGACCGCGACCCTGACTGGTACGAGTGGAGGACATGCCTGTCAGTCGTGCAGGCTTACGGTCGAAGCGTGCGCTCGGCGGATGATTACGCGGTCACGTACCTGCTCGACGCGGGGTTCCCGGCGTTCGTCAGGCGTCAGCAGGACCGGCTCCCCGAGTGGTTCCTGGAAGCGGTCGAATCAGAACCGGTCTGAGTCGGCATCGTCCTGAAACGGCAGCTGCACGGGCCCGTCCAGGCTGGTGCGCAGCACCATCGTTGTTTCGGTGCGCTCGACACCCTCGAGTGTGAACAGCCGGTCGAGGAAGGCATCCAGCTCCTCGGTGGTGGCGACGCGCACCAGCGCCATGTAGCTGTACGTGCCGGCCACCGAGTAAAGCTGCTCGATCGGAGGCAGCTGTGACAGCCGCGCCACGAGGCCGCTGGCCGGCTTGCGCGGCTGCGGGGAGATCGAGACGAACGCCGTCACTCCAAGACCGAGCGCGCGCGCGTCCAGCACGGCGCGGTAACCGCGGATGACGCCGGCCTGTTCCAGCTTCCGGATGCGCTCCCCGACCGCCGGAGCGGACAGGTTCACCTGTTTGGCGATGAAGGCATGGGAGGCGCGGCCATCCTCCTGCAGGATGCGCAGGATGCTGCGGTCAACGGCGTCAAACTCCATGGCTGGCGCCAGACTAGCACAGGCACGGTGCCTGAGCTGATAACCTGCCTCAGTGCGGATACTCTTCATCGGTGACATCTTCGGCTCCCCCGGACGCGCGGCCGTGACCGCTTTCCTCAAGCGTGAGCGCAGCGGGTTCGACCTCGTCATCGCCAACGCGGAGAACACCAGCTCCGGCCGGGGCCTGACCGCCCGGCACTTCAGTGAGCTCAGGGACGCCGGCATCGACGTGATGACCATGGGGAACCACACGTGGGACCAGAAGGAGACGGCTGAGCTGCTGGAGGAGTCCGCCAGGCTGATCCGGCCGGCCAACTACCCACCGGGCACGCCCGGGCTGGGCCACACGATCGTGACTGCCCGCGGCGGCGGGCGCGTGGCGGTCGCCCAGGTGATGGGCCGCGTGTTCATGGATCCCCTTGATGATCCCTTCAGGACGCTGGACGGCATACGCGCTGAGGTGCCTTCCGAAGTGCCTTTAGTGGTCGATGTTCATGCGGAGGCAACCAGCGAAAAGAAGGCGATCGCGTGGTACCTGCGCGGCCGCGCTGCGGCAGTGCTCGGCACGCACACGCACGTGCAGACGGCCGACGAGGCGGTTCACGGGGGCACTGCCTCTATCACGGACGTCGGACTGACAGGCGTGGCCGATTCGGCCATCGGGATGGGCTTCGAAGAGGTGCACTACCGGTTCACTGCACGCCGTCCCCTGCGCTACAGGCCTGCCGAGGGCAGGGCGGCGGTCAACGCCGTGGTGATCGCGCTCGAGGGGCCGGCTGCCGTCTCGATCGAACGCATCTGGTGGTGGCACGAACAGTGACCGGCGGGCACCCTGACGACTTCGGCCCGCTCAGGGCCGACGTCGACTACCTGGCCACCGCGCTCGGTGACACCTTCCGGGAGCTGGAGGGTGAGGAGTTCTTCCGGCTTGTCGAACGCATCCGGCTCCTGACGAAGGGCCTGCGGGCCGACCCGGATCCGGAGAGGCGCGCGGAACTGCTCGACCTGGTGGCAGGGCTGAGCATCGAGGATTGCGACCGTGTGCTGCGGGCCTTCACCGTCTACTTCCAGCTGGTCAACCTGGCGGAGGAGATCCACCGGGTGCGGGTCAACAGGCGGCGGGAGGCGGAGGCCACGCTGGAGGCACCGCGCAGCGAGTCGATCATGGCGGCCGTGAAGTCGCTGGCCGACGATGGCTGGTCCGCCAGCGAGGTCCGCAGTTTCCTGACCGGCCTGGACGTGCAGCTGACGATCACGGCCCACCCGACAGAGGTGAAGCGCTACACGGTGCGCCTCAAGCTCGAGCGGATAGCCAGCGCCATGAGGCGCCTGACGGAACAGGAGCTTTCGCCGGTCCTGCGCAGCGCCGCCCGCGACGAGATACTCGCCGAGATCGCGACCCTCTGGCAGACGCGCGAGCTGGTGAGCGCGCGACCCACTGTGATCGACGAGGCCAAGAGCGCCCTTTACTACTTCCGGCACACGCTGCTGCAGGCGGTGCCGCAGATCGCTACCGACATCCGGGTCGCACTCCGGGCCTACTACGGTGCCGACGCGGGCGCTGAGCTGCCGCCCGTGCTGCGTTTCAGGTCGTGGATCGGAGGCGACCGCGACGGCAACCCGACCGTGACCGAAGACGTGTTCCAGGCAGCCAGCGAACTGCAGTCCACCGTCGCGCTCGAGTCGGCCAGGGGTGACCTGGACCTGCTGGTCCAGCGGCTCTCGCAGTGGAACGAGCGCGTGCCGGTCAGCCAGGAGCTGCACGATGACCTGGAAGCCAACGCTTCGCTGCTGGCTGGCGGGGAAGCAAGGTTCCCCGGCCAGGCGTACCGCCAGAAGATCTGGCTGATGCACGAGGCCCTGGGTGAGGGCACTCCGGCAACCGGTGCGGGGGAGGCGTACACGGCGGGCCTGCGCCTCCTTGCGGAGTCACTGGAGCAGAGCCAGGCGACGCGGGCGGCCCGCGTCTTCGTCGCGCCCGCGCTTGATCGTGCCGAGACCTTCGGGCTTCACCTGGCCGCCCTGGACACGCGCGAGAATGCTCACGTGCATGAGGCGGCGGTCGCCGAGCTGCTCGCGCATGCCGGCGTGTGTCCTGACTACGCCGCCCTGGACACGGAGGCCCGCATCGGCCTGCTCTCGGACGAGCTCGGATCGGCCCGGCCGCTCAGCGGGTACGGCGCCCGGCTGAGCGACGCCACCCGGGAGGCCGTCGGGTTCCTGGTGAAGATGCGCGAGGTGCGCGACCGCTACGGTGATGCCGCCATCGGCAACTACGTCGTCTCGATGACGAGCGACGCGAGCGACGTGCTCGAGGTCATGATCCTGGCCCGTGAAGCAGGCATGACCAGGCTGGGGATCACGCCTCTGTTCGAGACGCGTGATGACCTCGCGGCCGCACCCGCGGTTCTCGCCCGACTCTTCGCCATTCCCGCCTACCGGCATCACCTGGAGGAGACTTCCGTCCAGGAGGTCATGATCGGTTACTCCGACTCGAACAAGGACGCGGGCTTTCTCAGCGCCCAGTGGGCGCTCTATGAGGCACAGGACAAGGTCGCCCGGACGTGCCACGAGGCTGGCGTGACGCTGCGCATATTCCATGGGCGCGGCACCAGCATCGGTCGCGGCGGCGGCCCCACCGGCCGCGCCATCCTGGCGCAGCCGCCCGGCTCGCTCCGCGGCCGCATGCGCCTCACCGAGCAGGGCGAGGCGCTGAGCGCGCGTTACTCTGATCCGGACCTGGCGCACCGGCACCTGGAACAGATCATGCATGCCTTCATCCTCTCTTCCGCCCGGGACACTGACACGGCGGACCGGCCCGACCCGCGCTTCGTGCAGGCCATGGAGACGGCCAGCGCGGCGGCCCATGGGCGTTACCGGGAGCTGCTCGAGGCAGACGGGTTCCTGGACTTCTATCACGCCGTGACGCCGATCGAGGAGATCAGCCGCCTGCAGGTCGGTTCGCGGCCCGCCCGCCGCACTGGCGAGCGGTCGCTCGCCAACCTGAGGGCGATCCCATGGGTGTTCTCCTGGACCCAGTGCCGGGCGAACCTGCCGGGCTGGTTCGGGCTGGGCACCGGCCTGGCGGCGGTCGATCCGGGCCTGACAGTCGAGATGTACCGCGACTGGCCGTTCTTCAGGACCGTGCTCGACTTCGCCCAGATGAGCGTCGCCAAGAGCGACATGGGCGTCTTCAGCGCCTGGCTCAGACTGGTCGAGGAGCCGCTGGCAGACCGCCTGGGCGGCCTGATACGGGAGGAGTTCGACCTGACGCTCGAGCAGCTGAGGCTTGCCACCGGCAGCGCCCTGATGGAGGCGGACGCGACGCTTGCCCGCTCCGTTGAGCTGCGCAACCCGTACGTGGATCCGCTCAGTTATGTGCAGGTGGAGCTGCTCCGGCGCCTGCGGGCCCAGCCAGCGTCAGATGACGAACGGTCCTCGCTCGAGTACTCGGTTATGGTCAGCCTCCTCGGTGTTTCGGCAGCGCTCCGGAACACGGGTTAAGCCCGCTCTCATGCGGCTCAAAGCGCGGGTCACTACGATGGCCTACAGCTGAACGGGGGTTTGACTTCTTAACATGGATCTGTTGCTAAGCGGGGGAATAGTCCTCCTGGTCATCGTGCTCATCTCAATCTACGCCGTCTACCTGTTCTTCACGCGGCTCTTCAAGCTGTCGCGGGAGCGGACCGACGTCACGGCACTGATGACCGGAGTCAACACTGCCGTCAGGGAACGCAACCTCGAAGAGGCGATGCGCCTGACGAAGGAGTTCGAGGGCCCCGTGGGAAGGGTGCTCCACAAGGCGCTGAAGCGCATCCCTTACGGCCGCCCGGCCGTCGAGGCGGCGTTTCAGGAGGGCCTGATCGAAGAAGAACAGAACCTGTCGACGGGCCTGCGCCCGCTTTCGACGATCGCTCAGATCGGGCCGCTGCTCGGCCTGCTGGGCACGGTCACGGGCATGATCATCGCGTTCGGCGAGCTTGCCCGCCTCAACATCGGCAACCCCGAGGCGCTTGCCGGCGGCATCGGCCAGGCGCTGGTTACCACCGCCGCGGGCCTTATCCTCGCGATTCCCGCTCTCATCGGCCACAACTACCTTTCAAGCCGCGTCGACAAGATGCTGACGGAGGTCGAGCGGCGCAGGGAAGAACTGATGGGCAACGTCGTACAGGTCGTGCTGGACAGGCGCGACGAGAAGCAGCGCTCGGCACCGGTCATCCGGGCCGAGAGCGCGGCCGGCTAGCATGCGGTCCCGCCGTACCCTGCGGCGCCTGAGGCCCATGCCCATCCTGGACATGACGGCCATGGTCGACGTGGTCTTCAACCTCCTGATCTTCTTCATGGTGTCCACCACCTTCATCACCGTTCAGCAGGCGCTTCCCGTGGACCTGCCCCAGGCGTCCACGTCGTTGCCGCAGGCCGGCAGCCTGCCGACCGTCACCGTTGCAGCCGATGACTCCATCTACGTCGGTGGCGTCGAGGTGGCCGAGTCCGGCCTGGTCGATGCGCTGCGCGCCGAGATCGAGACGCTGGGCCAGAACGTTGTCGTGCTGCGCGCAGACCAGAGCATCAGTCACGGGTTGTCCGTCCGCGTCATGGACCTGATCATGACGGCCGGCGGCACCCGCATAGCGATCTCCACGGGGAACTGACCCATGATTTCCGCCCGCTTCAACGAGTTCTTCAGCGACCCCGACCGGCGTCGCGCCATGCTGCTTTCCATCGGGCTGCACCTGGCGGTACTGTTGCTGATCCTCGGGGCTCTGCTCGGCCGCCAGTTCGAGCCGCCGGAACAGTTCATCGTCATCGACGTCGGAACCCCCGCGTTCAGCGAGCTCGAGACGCTCGCGCCGACCGTGGGCGATCCCGCACCGGTCGCGCCCGAGCCGCAGGTCGCTGCAGACGAACAGGGCGACCCGCAGGGCCGCACCGCAGTCGATCCGGAGTCCACCTCACCGGATGACACGGCCGCGACGCAGCAGCCGCCACCGAGCGAGCCGACCGCGCCCGTGGTCGCCGAGGATCCGGACCCGGAGCCCGCGGCGGAGCCGCAGCCCGAACCTGTTGCCGAGCCGGAGCCCGCACCCCAGCCTGAACCTGTCGCGGAGCCTGAACCCGAACCTGTTGCCGAGCCGGAGCCGGTCGTGGAGCCCGAACCCGAACCAGCGGTCGAGCCCGTCGCCGAGCCCGAGCCCCAACCCGAGCCCGTGGCGGAGCCCGAGCCGGTTGTCGAGCCTGAGCCTGAACCTGTAGTCGAACCCGAGCCAGTAGTCGAGCCCGAACCTGTGGCCGAGCCCGAGCCGGTTGAACCCGAGCCGGTAGCCGAGATCCCACCGCCGCCGCTGCCGCCGGCCTTCGAGCCCGAGGATGCGGCACCGAGCGAGCTGCCGCTTGCCGAGCTGCCCGACGTCGAACCCGAGCCCGCCGATGTTGACGTCGAGCCGATCATCGTCACAGAGGCGGTCGAGATCCCGATGCCTGTCCCGTCCGTGGCGGTGGCCGAGCAGGTTGAGCCGGAGCCCGAGCCGGAGCCCGTGGCCGAGCCGGATCCGGAACCCGAACCGGAACCGGTCGTCGAGCTTGAGCCCGAGCCGGAGCCGGTCGTTGAGCCGGAACCTGAGCCCGAGCCGGTCGCTGAGCCCGAACCTGAGCCGGAGCCGGTCGTTGAGCCGGAGCCGGAGCCCGAGCCCGTGGCCGAACCGGAGCCTGAACCCGAGCCCGTGGCCGAACCGGAGCCTGAGCCCGAGCCCGAGGTGGAGCCGGTGGCCGAGCCGGAGCCGGAGCCTGAGCCCGGGGCCGAGCCCGAACCGGCCAGCGCGCCCGAGGCCGAGGCTGCCCTGGGCGAATCCGACACCCCGGCGACGGGCGCATTGGAGGGCGACGAGCTGCCCGGCATCGAGGCCGACGTGACCACGACCAGCCCGCCGGATGATCCCGCGACCGTTGAGGTGCCCACGACCGTGCCGGCAGCGGAACCGCTGTTCCAGGCCGACGAGGGCGAGCAGCTCACTCCCGGCTCGCCCATGATCGGTGCGGTCGAAGCCGGGCCGGCTTCGACGCCGAGCAACCGCGAGGAGAACATGCTCGAGGGCGGCAACGCCGACGTCGCCGGACAGACGCGCGAGGACCCCCTGGGTGATGACGGGCTGGGCGCGGCGGCCGGGCCGGACGGCGTGGACGACCCGACTGGCGTGCCGCTGCTGAGCCTTGGCCCGCTGGCACAGGAGACCCGTAACCGCCCGCTGGCCGTCGTGATTGACAACGCCAACCCGGCCTACCCGCAGTCCGGCCTGAGCGCCGCCCGCTTCGTTGCCGAGATGCCGGTCGAGGACAGGATCACGAGGCTCGTAGCCTTCTACTCCGCGGGCGACGCCGGCCAGGTCGGCCCCATCCGCAGCGCACGGCCGTACCTGGTCAGCCTCGCGCAGGGCTTCGACGGCGTCCTGGTTCACGACGGTGGGTCGCCCGAAGCTCTGGCGATGCTGGCCGGGCAGAACATCAGCACCGTCAACGCATTCAGCCCCGGCCCCGCGCAGTTCCAGCGTCTCGCTGAACGCAGCGCCCCGTACAACCTGTTCGCCCAGGGGGGACAGCTGCGCAGTGCGATCAACAGCCTCAACCTGGACAGGTCGCGCCAGGTGAGCGCACGCGTGGTCCAGCTGTCAGACGCTGCACCGCCAGCGAGCCGCGTGTCGGTCACGTTCAGCGGCAGCTACACGACCGGTTTCCAGTGGATCGCGGGCCAGGACCAGTACCGCTGGCAGCGCAACGGCAGCCAGGCGACCGACGGTGCCTCGGGCACCAACGTGATGGTTGACGCCGTGCTAGTGGCCGACATCAGCGCCCGCGTGCTTGATGACGTTGGCCGGCTCTACATCCCGCTCGAGGGCGGCTCGGCTCAGCTGTTCATGAATGGACGCCTGCTGGAAGGCAGCTGGCGGATCGATCCCAACTCGCAGGCAGGCGTGATGTTCCTCGATACCGAGGGTGAGCAGATCGGCTTCAGCAACATGCGCGTGTGGGCGATCTTCGCGCCGGATTACGCGACCGTGTCCGTCGACTGAACCCTCTCAACACCGTCTCAGCGAGGTAATGGCCGGGACGTAGTAGCCGCGTTGTGCCTGCCAACACAGTGAGGATGCTGCCCGTGGACTCGGACAGCACGGAGCTGTAAGGGGCTGAGAGATGCACGGGATCAACCTGGCGTAAGTGGCCGAAACCTGGGACACGTGGCCCGATATCGGCACAGGTGGGCGGTGCTCAGCGGGGGACGTACTCGTCGAAGTACAGGCCCTGCAGGCGCATCCGGTAGCCGTCCTCGTCGGTATCGATCAGCAGGTACGAGTACTCGTCCCTGAAGCCGTTGTTGTCCAGCAGTATCGCCCGGCCCTGCGAGGCCAGGTTGAGGCCGCCGCGCACGGGCGTGTGGCCGTACACGCCCAGGCGCCAGGGCGTGTCGGACAGGAAGTCCTTGTCCTGCTGCAGCCAGCGTCGGCGGTTCTCCAGATAGAAGTCCTGGTCGTACGTGTTGTGTTCCGGACGCGGTCCCACGTGCGCGAAGTGGATCTCCTCGAACGTGTACTCCCGCTGCCAGCTGCTGATCCAGTCGAACAGGTCCTCGGGCAGGCTGGCGGACTCCTTCCACTCGAGGTGGGTGACGTCGTCGGTCCGCAGCGGCCCCTGTTCCGTGACGGCGTTGAAGTCGTGGTTGCCCATCAGGATCACCATCGTGCCGGCGGGCAGCTGGTCCTGGAACTCCTTGACCTCCCGCAGGAAACGTTCCTGGACGGTCTCGGCGCGGCGCAGGTGTTCCGGATCGTACTCGTCGTATTCGCTCACGCCGATGAGCTCGGAGTAGCGCTCGCGGCTCTTGGCATGGACCAGGTCTCCGAGCAGGACGACGCGGACGCCGCCCGAGAGCGCGCGCTCTGTCGGCTTGCGGTTCCGGTCTGACAGTCCGGTCTCACGCAGGATGCGCCAGAACTTGAACTCCTGGGCGTGAATGTCGCCTATCGCTACGATCTGCAAGCGGACGCCTCCGGATCAGCCGGCCGGTTCGGCCTCAGCGCTGTCCGGCGCGGGCTTCGAGGATCGGCAGGGGATCAACCGGCGTGCCGTTGACCCGGACCTCGAAATGCAGGTGGGCGCCGGTGACGTTACCTGTCGTGCCGATGCGGCCGATCAGCTGGCCGGCCTGCACGGACGTGCCGACAGCAACTTCGAGCGAGGATGCGTGTGCGTAGTAGTACTCGACGCTGTCGGCCTCGATGATGATGAGGTTGCCGTATCCGCCGCGCCAGCCGCTGAAAGTGACGACGCCCGCCGTGGCGGAGTAGAACGGATCACCGACGTGGCCGTCGAGGTCGAGGCCGTAGTGCATGTTGGATCCGCCGATACGGAGGGTGCGGTACCCGAAGCGCGACGTGATGATGCCGGCTGCCGGCCACACCATGTCCGCACTGCTTGTCTGTGTGGTGTCAGCCAGGCCGGGAGTCGCAACGTTGCCCGGCAGCAGACGCAAGGTCTGACCGGCCCTGAGTGAGTCGCTGTCAAGCCCGTTCATGCTGCGCAGCTCTTCGATGGTGGTGCCGTGCGCACGTGCGAGGCTCCAGAGGTTGTCGCCGGGCTGGACCGTGATGACCGGTCCGGCAGCGCCACCCATGCCGCCTTCGCCGGCGTCGGCGAGGGCCTCGGGCACGTACGAGGCGTCAGGGATGATCAGGGGATGGCCGGCGTTGAGTGCGGTGTGCAAGCCGACCTCGTTGGCCGAGGCCAGCTGGCGCGGGGTGAGGCCGTGGCGCTCGGCGATGCTGTTCAGCGACTCGCCCGGCTGGATGATCACGACGTGCGGACCGCTGGACTGGCCGGCCACCTTCAGGATCTGGCCCGGGTTGATGGTGTCTGAGCGCAGGCCGTTGATGCCCAGCAGGTCGACCAGTTCCATGCCGTACTGCGTCGCGATGCCGTAGAGGCTTTCGCCGGGCTGCACCGTGTGGGTCGGAATCGGATCCGCGACCACGGTACTGCTGACGACCGCCGGCGCCGGCGCCGCTGCGGGAGCGGCCTCGGGAGCGGGAGCAGTTGCGGCAGGAGGGGAGTCGACAGCGTCGGGGGACGCGCCTTCTGGCAGTACCAGTGTCATTCCGGCGCGGAGGTTGTTGTCGGGCAGCGCGTTGGCCTGCATCAGCTCTTCAACCGTTGTGCCGTGCCTGCGTGCGAGCGTCCAGAGGGTCTCCTGGGGCTGCACGATGATCTCGTTGGCGGTCGAGAGGCTTACGGTAAGCAGGGCGGCGAGGAGTAACGCAAGTCTGGGGGCGGGCATTGATAGCAAGTCTATCAAATGTTTTCCGGTCTTGTGAATACCGGCTGTGAGCACTGTTAAGGCTCATGCGGCACTCATGAGGGCCTTCAGTGGATCCGGTCAGGCCGGCCTGCATGGCTGCGTCAGGTTCACTCCGGTACCAGCGCCGTACCGGACTCGCCCCTCAACGCGCTCAGGACGGCTGCGCCGGACTCGCCGTCGGCGATGATCGCCGCCGGTGCGCCGCCTTCAAGAGCGGCGAGCGCCCCTTCGACCTTGGGGATCATGCCGCCGGAGATGCGGCCGTCCGCGATCCACTCATGTGCCTCACGGCGCGAGAGGCGCCTGACAACCGACTCCGGACGTGAGGGATCGCTGAGTACGCCGGACACGTTCGTGAGGAAGTAGACGGGTGCGCCCAGGCTGGCGGCCACCGCGCCCGCGACGTCGTCGGCGTTGATGTTGAGGGGCCTGCCGTCCGGGTCAAGCGCCAGGCTGCCGATCACGGGAGTCATGCCTGCTGCCAGCAGCGCGTGCAGCAGGGCGGCGTTCACCGAGGTCATGCGGCCGACGCGCCCGAGTTCGGGGTCGAAGCTTGCGGCGCCCAGGAGGCCCGCGTCCCGGCCGGTCAGGCCGATGGCGGCGCCGATCTGCGAGGCGAGCTCCTTGCCCAGCAGCGTCAGCGTGCGTTCGACCAGCACGATGCTCTCGTCGGTCGTGACGCGCAGCCCCCGCACGAACCGGTGCTCGAGGCCGGCCTCGTCGAGTGCGTGACCGATGAAAGGGCCCCCGCCGTGCACGACCACCGGCTGGAGGCCCTCCGCAGCGCCCGTGCCTATTGCCCGGGTCACCCCGGCCCGCCGGGCGGGATCGGTCATGGCGTTCCCGCCGTACTTGAGGACGATTGGCATGAGCCCGAGTGTACAGCGCCGTAGTAGTATCGGTCGATGCCGAAGGACGAGCTTCAGTTTGGTACCGACGGATGGCGCGACATCATCGCGGACCGCTTCACGTTCGACAACCTCGCACGGGCCGCCCAGGGTTACGCCGACCACATGAAGGATGCGGGCGCACGGTTCGTGCTGGTGGGCCACGACACGCGCTTCCTGGGTCCCGAGTTCGCCGCGCTGGTTGCCGACGTGCTGGGCGCCAACGGGCTCAGGGTCGCGCTCAGCACCTCGTACCTGCCCACGCCCGCGCTGTCGCTCGCAACGCGCGAGTACGGCGCGGACGGCGGGGTGATGCTCACCGCCTCGCACAACCCGGCCAGGTACCAGGGGTTCAAGCTGAAGGGAGGCTACGGCGGCAGCGCCACTGACGCGACCTACCGCAGCGTGGCCGGCCGGGTCGCGCACACCGGCCCGGGCGACGTCAGGTGGGGCGGGCCGGAGCCCGAGGCGTTCGACGTCAGGGAGGACTACTACGACGCGCTGGACCGCCTGCTCGACCTGAGCCTGCCGACCTCCCGGGCCGGCCTGGTGGTGCATGACGCCATGGGTGGCGCGGCGGCCGGCTGGCTCAGGGACTACGCGGAGCGGCGCGGTTTCCGGATCCAGGTCGCCGAGTTCCGCAGCCATCCGGACCCGCTCTTCTACGGCGTCAATCCCGAGCCGATCGAGCAGAACCTGCAGGCGGCGCGCGAGGTGGCGTGGGAGCACGGACCGCTGTTCGTGAGCGCGACCGACGGTGACGGCGACAGGCTGGGCGTCGTCCTGCCGGACGGCAGCTTCTTCAACTCGCACCAGATCTTTGCGGTGCTGCTTCAGCACCTGCATGGCCGGGGCCTGGGCGGTCGCGTGGTCAAGACGTTCACCGTCTCCCGCGTGATCGAACGCCTGGCGGCCCGGCTGGGACTCAGCGTCACCGAGACGCCGGTCGGTTTCAAGCACATCGTGCAGGCGATGCTGGAGGGCGACGTCCTGATCGGAGGCGAGGAGTCGGGCGGGATAGGCGTGCAGGGCCACATCCCGGAGCGCGACGGCATCCTCAACACCCTGCTTCTGCTCGAGGCCGTGCTGGCCTCCGGCAAGGGTCTTGCCGAACTGTTCCGCGGGGCCGAGGAGCTGGCCGGCATCACCCACGCGTACGACCGGGTGGACCTGCAGCTGGGCGACACGGCGCTGAAGGACCGGCTGATGGCCGCGCTGGAGGGACCGCGGACACAGTTCGCGGGTCACGGCGTGCTCAGCATCGAGCGGCTGGACGGCGTCAAGCTCAACTTCACCGACGGCTCCTGGCTGCTGTTCCGGGCCAGCGGTACGGAGCCCGTCCTTAGGATCTACTGTGAGGCGGCCACGGCTGTGCAGGTCGGCCGTCTGCTGGACGCCGCGGTGGCGTTCACGCGCGGCCAGTAGCGCTCAGACCTGCGTGAAGCCGCGCGGCGAGCGCGACAGCAGCTCGAAGCCGTCGTCCGTTATGAGGCAGAGTTCCTCGATCCTCACTCCGCCGTAACCGTTGAGGTACACACCGGGCTCGACGGTGACGATCATGCCCGGTTCAAGCACCTGCTCGGAACGTCCGGAGAGGCGGGGTTCCTCGTGGATGTGCAGGCCGGTCCCGTGGCCCAGCGAGTGCGTGAAGTACTGATCGAGCCCGTGGCGTTTCAGCACGGCACGGGCGACCGCATCGATCTCGGCGCAGGACTTGCCCGGCGCGAGCGCGGCGACGGCCGTTTCCAGTGCCTCCAGCGCGGCGTCGTGGAGCCCGCGCAGTTTCGGCTCGATTTCTCCGAGCGCGACGGCCCGCGTCATGTCGGCGTGATAGCCGCGGTAGCGCGCGCCGAAGTCCATCGTGACCAGGTCGCCCGACTGCAGGACGCGGTCCGATGCGACTCCGTGCGGCATCGCGCTGCGCGGGCCGCCGGCCACGATGATGTCGAAGCCTGATCCTTCCGCCCCGCCGTCGCGCATCACGCGCTCGAGCTCCAGGGCCACGTCCAGCTCGCGCAGGCCGGGCCGGATGAAGCCGACGATGTGGGCGAAGGCGAGGTCGGTCAACCGGGCTGCCTCGCGCAGCAGGTCGACCTCGAAGGGCGCCTTGGTCATGCGCCGGTCGCGCAGGATGGCCTCGAGCGGCACCGTCGCGGTTCCGAGGCGCTGTTCGAGCTGGCGCTGCAGCGCGACTGTGGCGTGGTCCGCCTCGATCGCGAGGGCGCCGTCGCCGACAACCGCCTCCAGCTCGTCCAGCCAGCTCGTCACGATCCGGACCGGCAGGACCGACTCATCGGCCGCCTGCACGTCGTAGCGGAAGTCGGTCAGCAGGAGGGCGGTGTCGGGCGTGATCAGGACGCGGCCATCCTCGGGCGAGCTGAACCCGGTCAGGTACCTTACGTTGGGCGGGCTGGTGACCAGCAGCGCCTGCGCTCCGGCGGCGGCGGTGCCCTTGCGGAGGCCGGTCAGTACGTCGCCGGTGTGGGCGGCGTGCGCGCCGCTCACGAGGCGCTCGCGTGAATGGCGAGCAGGTCGTCCAGCTCCAGGCTTGCGCCGCCGATGAGGCCGCCGTTGATGTCGGGCTGGGCGAGCAGCTCGTTCGAGTTGGACGGCTTCATGCTGCCGCCGTAGAGGATGCGGACCTTGTCCGCCACGGCGGGCATGCGGTCCTGAAGCCAGGTGCGGATCAGGCTGCACATTGCCTGGGCGTCCTCGGCGGTGGCGGTGCGTCCCGTGCCGATCGACCAGACGGGTTCGTAGGCGATGACGAGCTCGCGGGCGGTGGCGAACTCCAGGCCGTCGAGCGCGTTCTCGAGCTGGCCGATCACGACGCCGTTCTCCTGGCCCTCGTCGCGCTGCTGGGCGGTCTCGCCGATGCAGAGGATGGGGATGAGCCACTGGCGCTGGGCCGCGCGCATCTTTGCGTTGATGATGAAGTCGTTCTCCTGGTGGTACTGGCGGCGCTCGCTGTGGCCGACGAGGACGAAGTCAGCTCCCGCGTCACGCAGCATCGCGCCGGACACCTCGCCCGTGTAGGCCCCCGAGTCGTGCTGGCTCAGGTCCTGGGCGCCAAGGCGCACCTGGCTGCCGCGCAGCTTCTCGGCCAGCGGGTGGATGTGGGTGAACGGGACGAGGAGGAGCAGTTCCTCGCGGGCCCTGGGCTGCTGCTGAAGGCGCTCCAGCAGCGACTCGACCCAAGGGACCGCGTCGCTGACGAGCTTGTTCATCTTCCAGTTGCCTGCGATGAGGGGGGTTGCCATGCGGGTCAGCATAGCAGGGTCTCACGGGTTTGCCCTGGATAAAGGGGCCCGTGAGACCAGGGTGAGTCAGTGTTCTAGGCAGCCGCGCGGGGCGGCCGACGTGGCGCTCAGGCCTGTGCGGCCTTCTCGGCGGTTTCCTTCGCGGACTTGCGCCCGCGGCCCTTGCGGCCGCTGCCGGCCTGCTCGAGCGCCTTGATGCCGCCGACGAGCGCGATGTCCAGCACCTCGTCGAGGCTGGTCACGGCGTGCGTGTCGAGGCTCTTGCGCAGGTGTGGGGCGATCTCCTTCATGTCTGCCGTGTTCGTTTCCGGGTAGACGATGTGGCGGATGCCCGCACGCTTGGCACCAAGGATCTTTTCCTTGAGGCCGCCGATGGGCAGCACGCGGCCGCGCAGCGTGACCTCGCCGGTCATGGCGACGTCCTTGCGGACCGGCTGGCCGGTCAGCGCGCTGATCAGCGCGGTGGCGAGTGCGATGCCTGCGGACGGGCCTTCCTTGGGGGTGGCTCCCGCGGGCAGGTGGATGTGGATGTCGGAAGTGTCGAGCGTCTCCTGGCTGATGCCGAAGCGTGTCGCGTTCGCCTTGATGTAGGTGAGCGCCGCGCGGGCGGACTCCTTCATGACGTCGCCCAGCTGGCCGGTCAGCACGAGGTTGCCCTTGCCCGGCGTGACGGACGCCTCGACGAAGAGGATGTCGCCGCCGACGGGCGTGAAGTACATGCCGGTCGCGACGCCGACGAGGTTGTCCTCGGCTTCGCTCTCGGGTGTGAAGCGCTCGGCGCCCAGGTACTTCTCGAGGCTGCGTTCGGTGACGCGGACGCGCTTGGCCTCGCCCTCCGCGATGCGGCGGGCCGACTTGCGGGCCAGCGTGCCGATGGTGCGCTCGAGGTTGCGCACGCCGGCCTCGCGCGTGTAGCGGCTGATGACCCGGTTGATGGCGCCGTCGCTGATGTCGATCTGGCGGTCGGTCAGGCCGTTCTCGGTGACCTGGCGCGGGATCAGGTAGCGCTTGGCGATCTCGAGCTTCTCCTGCTCGATGTAGCTGTTGAACTCGATGAGCTCCATGCGGTCGTGCAGCGCCTCGGGGATCTGGTTCGTGTAGTTTGCGGTTGCGACGAAGAGCACCTCGGAGAGGTCGAAGGGGACGCCCAGGTAGTGGTCCACGAAGGTGTTGTTCTGGGCCGGGTCGAGCACCTCGAGCAGCGCGCTGCTGGGGTCGCCCTGGTAGCTGGTGCCGAGCTTGTCGACCTCGTCCAGCAGGAACACCGGGTTCTTGGTGCCGGCCTGGCGGATGCCCTGGATGATGCGGCCGGGCATCGAGCCGATGTAGGTGCGGCGGTGGCCGCGGATGTCGGACTCGTCGCGGGCGCCGCCCAGCGAGATGCGGACGTACTCGCGGCCGAGCGCCTTGGCGATCGACTTGGCGATCGACGTCTTGCCCACGCCGGGAGGGCCGGCGAACAGCAGGATCGGGCCGCGGTTCACCTGTTCGGCCTCGAGGTCGCCCCGCTCGGCCTGCTCGGCCTTGAGCTTGCGCACGGCGAGGTACTCCAGGACGCGGTCCTTGACCTTCTCGAGGCCGTAGTGGTCCTCGTCGAGTATCACGGCGGCCTCGCCGAGCTCGAGCCGGTCGACGCTGCGGTCGTTCCACGGGAGCTCGGTCAGGGTGGTCAGGAAGGTCCTGATGACGCTGGCCTCGGCCGAGTCGGGATGCATGCGCGAGAGGCGGTTGAGCTCGCGGGTGGCTTCCTTCATCGCGGTCTCGGGCAGGTCGAGTTCGTCGAGCTTGGCGCGGAAGGCCTCGACCTCGTCGTCCTCGTCGTCGCTGCCGGACAGCTCCTTCTGGAGCGCCTTGATCTGCTCGCGCAGGAAGAACTCGCGCTGGTTCCGGTCGATCTCTTCCTTGACTTCCTTCTGCAGGCGGCGCTGGGTCTCCTGCAGCTCGATCTCGGTGTCGAGCAGGATGAGGACGCGGCGGAGGCGCTCGGCGATGCTGTCGGCCGCCAGGACTGCCTGCTTGTCCTCCAGGCGGAAGTCCAGGTGGTAGGCGACGTAGTCGGCGAACTGGCCAGGGTCCTCGAGGTTGAGGATGAAGGTGGCGACCTCGGGCTGGATGCCCCGGCCGCTCTCGACGATATCGGCGAACTTTTCCTTGAGCTCGCGGAAGGCGGCCTCGACGATGACGCTGTCGCCGTCGGGCACCTCGATGGGCGTGACATCCGCCTCGATCAGCGTGTTGCTGTCGTAGAAACGGTCGATGCGCACGCGGGCGTACGCCCGGACGAGCATCTGGATCGAGCCGTCGGGGTTCTTCTTCATGCGCATGATGTTGCAGGCGGTGCCGATCTCATAAAGATCGGACGAGACCGGCGCCTCGACGTCGCGGTCGCGCTGGCTGACTATCACGATCGTGCGGTCGCCCTCGAGCGCACGGTTGATGGCGGTGATGCTTACGGGCCTGCCCGCGTCGATGGGCATGACCATTGTCGGATAGAGGACCGAGCCGCGCACCGGGCAGACCGGTACGGGTGCCTCGAAGGCGTCCTCTTTGAAGTTTTCGTCTGTCATCGATCAGCTCCTGGGGGGCGTGAGTAATCTGGAAATATGAGCGTCCACGTGTCAAGTCTACTATGTCCCGACGCTCAGGCAGGGGGCTGGACTACACTGGCCCGTACTCTGGCCGCATCATATAACCCGCTGCGGACAAAGACTCAGGCCAGCACACGATTGTGTAACAATCCAGGGCATGTCCGACGTCAAACAGGCAATCGAGCAGGCGTTGATCAGGGCTGCAGCCAGCCTTGGCGCCAGCATCACCGAAGCACCGGTACAGGCAGTACCCGAGGGAAGGCCCGGCGACTTCGGCAGCCCGGTCGCATTCGCCCTTGCCAAACAGCTGAAGCGCAATCCGGCCCAGCTGGCCGCCGAGCTGCTCGACGCCACCGAGCTGCCCGCCGTCATCGACCGGGCCGCCACGGTCGGGCCATACATCAACTTCTTCGTCAACCCCGGCGAGTTCGTGAAGCTCACGGTCAGGCCGCCGGCCGACATTGAACGCAACGGCCGCAAGGTCGTGATCGAGCACACCTCCGTCAACCCGAACAAGGAGGCCCACGTGGGCCACCTGCGCAACATCGTCCTGGGCGACTCGGTCGCCCGCATCCTCAAGGCCGCGGGAGCGGACACCGAGGTGCAGAACTACATCGACGACACCGGCCGGCAGGCCGCCGAGAGCCTCTTCGCGGTTCAATACTTCGGCGAGGAGTACGACGACCTTGAGGAGAAGTACGACCACTGGCTCGGCAGGCTGTACGTGCGACTGGGCCGGGCCAAGGAGACGGATGCCGAGGCGATCGAGGCGGGCGTGAGCGACACCATGCACCGGCTGGAGCGCGGCGAGCTGCGCAGCGAGGTCGAGCGCGTCGTGCGCTCGCAGCTGG
>ERZ869909.1368-NODE-1368-length-19898-cov-4.213057_pt1 | contig 19898 bp, 18 predicted proteins | sample MGYA00520892_ERZ869909 | MGnify/ENA primary metagenome ERZ869909 (study PRJEB32215, sample SAMEA104723947) | bioreactor metagenome | biome: bioreactor; feature: anaerobic bioreactor; material: water | place: China | collected 2015-03-12 ... | reverse complement strand
GACCGCATGAAGGAGCATATCCGCGACATCCTGCTCGTGGCGCCGGAGGAAGCCAGATATATCCCCACCTTCAGGCATATCCTGCGTGAAACCGTTCCGAAGGATGCGAAAGGCGACGCGCGCACCGATGGCAGCGCGACCAAGGGACTTTACAAGCTGCAGGGCGATTTCATGCGCGCCGTGCTGGCCGGTCACGATTATCCGCAATCGCTGCTGCCGCTGATGCTGGACCGGCTGCGCAGCGACGGTCACTACACCACCACCCGCCTCGGCCTCATCAAGGGGGCGCTGAACCGGCACGCCCGGATGCATGGGCTGCAAACACCGGAGATTAAGATGGCTCTGGACCAAGACAACACCGAGATCGGCTATCTGCTGGGCCGGCTGTTCGCCCTGCTGGAACGCATGCAGGAAGTCTCGCGCGGTACCGGAAAGGGCGGGGAGGGCAGGCGACAGCCCACCATCCGCGACCGCTTCGCCGCTGCCGCCAGTGTGACGCCGAAGGCGGTATTCCCGCATCTGCTGGGGCTGAAGGATGCGCACGAGAAGAAGGCGCGGCGCGATGCCGGCGGTATCGCCTTCAACCTGTCGCGCGAGATCGGTGAGCTGATGGCCCGGCTCGATCCTGCCATCGCCTTTCCCACGCAGATGGACCAGCGCCAGCAGGGGCTGTTCTTCATCGGCTATTACCAGCAGCGTCAGAGCTTTTTCGGCAAGCATGGCGCGGCCGACGATATTCCTGAAACCGACATCGACAGCGAGGATTGACCCATGAGCGCGCTCGCCAACCGCATCGAATTCGTCTTCCTGTTCGACGTGACGAACGGCAACCCGAACGGCGACCCGGACATGGGCAACATGCCGCGCATCGACCCGGAAACCCATCGTGGCCTGGTCACCGACGTCGCGCTGAAGCGCAAGCTGCGCAACTATGTCGAGATGACGAAGGCTGGCGAGCCGGGCTACGAGATTTATGTGCGCGAGAAGGCGGTGCTGAACGAGCAGCACAAGCGGGCCTATGAGGCGCTGGAGCTGAAACCGGAGTCCCGCCGCCTGCCGGCCAAGGAGGACGAGGCGAAGGCCGTCACGAACCGCCGGATCTCCTCTGCCTGATGAACGCCGCCGTCCCTCTTCCGCTCGATGAACCCCAGCATGTCCATGCTATTCCATCTCCCCAAAAAAACGTGTCAGAAGGCGGATCAGCCTGCCCGAAGCCTTGGCCATCTCCTCGAGCACCTCTTTGCCTGTCAGGGTGTTTTCCGTCATCCCCGCACCGTGGTTGGCCACGCAGGAAATGCCGCACACCCTCATGCCCATGGCGTTTGCCGTGATGACCTCGGGAACGGTGGACATGCCCACCACCGTCGCCCCCAGCAGACGGGCCATGCGAATTTCCGCGGGTGTCTCGAAGGACGGGCCGGAAAAGGCCATGTACACCCCTCTCCGGACGAGAATGCCTTCCTTTTCCGCCGCCCGCTCCGCCGCCCGCCGCGTCAGCGCCCGCGCAAGCCGAGGCCCCGCGCCGGCCATCCAGTCGTCCGGCGCCGCATAGAACCGCTGGAACTCCTCCTCTGCCCGCTCGATCCCCAGCTGCCCGAGGTACGCCCGCAGCGCACGGCTCACCTCGCCGGCCGTCGCGTACCGCTGCGCCGGATCCCGCGCCAACGTCCGCGCGATGATCAGCCCGAGCCCCCGCAGCACGTGCGGGTTGTGCTGCTCCGGCGGCGTGAAGTCCCCCTTGAGGATCCGGTTGAGCACCGTCGCCGGGTTCGTCCCCTCGAACGGCAGGTGCCCCGTGCACAGGTAGTACAGGATCGTGCCCAGCGAGAAGATGTCGACCCGCCGGTCGTACTCCCTGCCCTCGATGATCTCCGGCGCCATGTGCGCCGGCGACCCCAGCAGGCTCCCGGTCAGCGTCACGCTCTGCGCGTCCAGCACGCGCGCCAGCCCGAAGTCCATCAGCCGAGGCACGCCGTCCGCCCCGATCATCACGTTCTCCGGCTTGATGTCCCGGTGCAGCACACCCTCGCCGTGCGCGTGCTCCAGCGCGTCGGCGATCTGCGCGCACAACATCACCCCGATCTCCGGGTACGCCACGTACGCCTGACGAAAGAACTGGCGCAACGTCGGCCCGTCGATCAGCTCGGCCGCGATGTACCCGAAGTCGCTGTCCGGACCCGAGAATCCGTAGATCTGGATGATGTTCCGGTGGTGCAGCCGCGCCACCGCGCGCGCCTCGCGGACGAAGCGCTCCCGGTTGTCCGGATCCTGCGCGATGTGCTCGTGCAGCACCTTCAGCGCGACGTCGCGCTCGAGGTTGCGGTCACGCGCCCGGTAGACAACCGCCATGCCACCGCGCCCGATCTCTTCGCCAAGCTGATACGAGTCGACGGTTCTGCTGTCCATGGAGAGGCTGTCCCGGATCGTCATGTCCGCGCACCCTACGCCAGCGGCTGCGGCAGGTCCAGCCACCCGCGGCGCCGCGTCGCCCGTGGACATTCCTTGCGCACGCGTTACCCTTGGACCAGACACCCCTTGGACCGGACACCCGGCCGCAGCCACCCGGCCGCAGCCACCCGCCGCGCCAGCCGTGACCGCACCGGGCCCCCGCGCCGCGGCGCCACGCGACCCGCCCCACGTCCCGACCGCTGAGCGCCGCACGCCGCGCGCCCCGGACGCCAGCAGGAGCCACCATGTACCGATTCACCCCCTCGCTGCTCTTCGCCGCCCTCCTGATGGGCGGGGCCTCCCTTGTGGCCTGCTCGTCCGGCGGCAACTCGGCAGACGGCGCCTCCGCAGCCGCGGGCTCCAGCCACTACGCGATCGACACCCGCGTCGAGGACGGGATGCTGCAGCTGGACGTGAGCCCCGGGGCCGGGCTCAAGATCAACCTCGAGTTCCCCTGGGCGCTGACCGTCGGTGAGCAGAGCCTGAGCGCCGAGGACACCCACACGTTCCGCGACGAGCTCGTCCGCTACCGGCTGCCGGTCCCCGAGGGCGCTGGCGCAGAGGTCGAGGGCATGTTGCGGTTCAGCGTCTGCAACGACGCGACCTGCTACACGCCGCGCGAGCGCGTCGTCTGGCAGCTCTGACGGCCGCGCCGGGCGCTGCCCTCGCGTACGGCGTCGTCGAAGTCGCCGGGGTGCAGCGGACAGGGGAGCCAGCCCACAGGCCACCCCGCCGGCGCCGCCCTTCCCCTGACCACGGGGCCTCCCCCACGAACCGGAGCAGGGTCACGATGACGGAGCAGAGGGCTCGTGAGCTGGTGGCGACGTGGTCCGCGCGCGCGCGTGAGGCCCACGGCGCGCGGCGCCGCAGGATGTCGTTCGACGAGTACCTCGCGGAGGTGCTCGCCGCGCCGGAGCGCCTCGGGCGCACCGCCGTGCAGTACACGCTGGACGCGCTGCGGGCCTGGGGAGCGCGCGAGGTCCCCGGGCTGGCCGGCCCGACGCCGCGGTGGCGGATCTTCGACGCGCCGTTCAGCGACGGGCGCGAGCGGCTCGTCGGGCAGCAGGCCGCGCAGCAGGCGCTGGTCCGCATCCTCGAGGGGTTCGAGCGTGAAGGGCGGGTCAACCGGCTGATCGTCGTGCACGGCCCCAACGGCTCCGCGAAGTCGTCGTTCGTCACCGCGCTGATGCGGGGCCTCGAGGCGTACTCGCAGACCGACGAGGGCGCGCTGTACCGGTTCCACTGGGTGTTCCCGGTCGGGGAAGGGCGCGGGTCGAGGATCGGGTTCGGGGACGCGGCGGTCGACACGTCTCGGCTGAGCACGTTCGCGCACCTGCCGGAGGAGGCGATCGCGACCCGGCTGGCCGCGGAGCCGCACGACAACCCGCTGTTCCTGGTGCCGGAGGCGGAGCGCCGCGAGCTGCTCACGCGCGGACGCGACGGCGGCGGCTGGCAACCGAGCGCGCAGGTCCTCGAGGGCGCGCTGGGCCTGCGCTCGCGTCAGGTGCTCGACGCGCTGCTGCTGGCCTACGACGGCGACCTCGAGCGGGTGCTGCGCCACGTGCAGGTGGAGCGGTTCCACGTCTCGCGTCGCTACCGGCAGGCCGCGGCGACGGTCGAGCCGCAGATGCACGTCGACGCCGGGCTGCGCCAGCTGACCGCAGACCGGAGCCTCGCGTCGTTGCCGAGCGCCCTGCAGAACCGCACGCTGTTCGAGGTCCACGGTCCGCTGGTCGAGGGCGCGCGTGGGATCGTCGAGTTCAACGACTTCCTCAAGCGGCCGCTCGAGGCGAACAAGTACCTGCTGGTGACCGGTGAGAAGGGCTCGGTCGTGGTTGACGGGGTGCTGGTGACGCTGGACTCCGTGCTGGTGGCGACGACGAACGAGACGTGGCTGGAGGCCCTCAAGACGCAGCCGGACTGGGGCAGCTACCGCGGGCGCGTGGAGCTCGTGCGGATGCCGTACCTGCTCGACTACCGCGAGGAGCGGCTGATCTACGACGACCTGGTTCGCGAGCTGGGTTGTGGGGGGCAGGTCGCGCCGCACACGACCGAGCTGCTGGCGCTGTGGGCGGTGATGACACGCCTCGTGCCCCCGGCTGCGGCGGCGGCGCCGGAGGGCGTGCGCGACGTGGTGACGCGGCTGACGCCGCTCGACAAGGCGCTGCTGTACGGGGGCGGCGGACCTCCGGCCGGGCTGTCGGCGGAGCAGCGGCAGCTGCTGCTCGCCGCCGTCGCGGACCTGGCCGAGGCGGCGAGCCAGGGGCCCGACTACGAGGGTCGCCACGGCGCGAGCCCGCGTGAGCTGCGGACCCTGCTGCTCGACGCGGTGCACGGCGTGCAGGGTGGCGTCGTCGACCCTCCGCTCGTCTTCGAGGCGCTCGAGGAGCTGGTCAGTGACCCGAGCCTCTACGAGTGGCTGCGCGCCGAACCGCGCGGACCGTGGTTCCGGCCGAGCGCCTACATCGACGCGCTCCGGGAGCGGTACCTGCGGACGATCGAGCGGGAGGTCCAGCAGGCAACCGGGCTGGTCGACGAGCAGGCGTACGGGGAGCTGTTCGCGCGGTACGTGCGGCACGCCAGCTTCTGGCTCAAGAAGGAGAAGCTGCCGGACCCGGTGACGGGTCGGCTGGTGGAACCGGACGCGGGGTTCCTCGCGGAGATCGAGCGTCGGTTGGGGGTGGACGAGGCGGCGGAGGTCTTCCGGTCGAACGTGATCGCGCGGGTGGCGGCGTTCCGGATCGACCACCCGGAGGCGTCGGTCGAGCTGGGGTCGATCTTCCCGGACCTGGTGGGGCGGCTGGAGGCCGAGGACGCGCGCCGGCGCCGCGCGGCGCTGGACGAGGCGGCGGCGGACGCGTTCGAGGCGCTCGAGGCGGGTGAGGGCTCGCCGCCGGACGCGCTGACCGGCGAGCGCGTCGCGCGTGCTCGGCAGACGGTGCGGGCGCTTGGAGAGCGGTTCGGCTACACCGCCCCGATGGCCCGGCGGATGCTGGCGGCGCACCTGGCGTCACGTCGGCAGGGCGGCGACTGAGAGGCCGTTGCGGCCCGGTCCCCCGGCGAGTAGACGTCCTCGAGACCGCCGCGTGTCCCGGGGTCCGCGCGCTCGGGTCGGTCGCGTGGAAACGCGCATGTGAAATGATTGAATCCGGTGAGCCGGAACGGATCGGGAGCTGCCGTGTGAAGACTGCGCGACGTCTTGAACACCTTGAGGTGACATTGATCCGCCGGTTCATGGCGTCCGCGCCGCGCGACGCGATCAACCTTGGGCTCGGGCAGACGAACGAGCCGGTGCCGGAGGTGCTGCAGCGAGCGCTGCGGGAGGCGCCGGCGCTGGTTGCGGCGCCGTACGGCGCGAACGCCGGGGAGGCGCAGCTGCGCTCGCTGATCGCCGGTGACGCTGGCGTCAGTGATGAGCGGGTCATCGTGACGGTGGGGGTGGAGCAGGCGCTGTCGCTGGCGATCCTGGGGACGCTCGACCCCGGTGACGAGGTCGTGGTCCCGGCGCCGGGGTTTCCGGTGTACGGCAACCTGGCGCGGATGGCGGGTGCGGTCCCGGTGCCCATGCGGCTCGCCGCGGCTGACGGGTTCCGCCCGACGTGGGCTGCGCTCGAGGCCTGCCTGACGCCCCGGACCCGGATGGTTGTGCTGTGTTCGCCTGGGAACCCGACCGGCGCGACGGCGCACCCCGAGGAGCTGTCGCGGATCGCGCGTGAGCTGGCGTCGCGGGGGATCCCGTGGCTGAGTGACGAGATCTACCTGGGCCTGCAGTATGGGCCGCAGACGCACGGGACGATGCTGCAGCACGGCGACGAGGGGTACGTCGCGTCGGGTCTGTCGAAGAGCCATGGGTTGGCCGGGTGGCGGCTGGGCTGGCTGATCGTGCCGCTGGCGGTGCAGCAGAAGCTGGTGGCGTTGCACCAGCACCTGGTGACGTCGGCGCCGACGGTGCTGCAACAGGCGGCGTGCGCGGCGTTCGGGCCGGAGGGCCGTCACGCGCTGACGTCGCTGTCTGCCTCGTTGGCGTCGCGCCGGCTGCTCGCGCGGGAGGCGCTGGCATCGGGAGGATGGGACGTGGCCTCCGGCGACGGCGCGTTCTACCTGTTCGTCCGGTTGCCCGGGGAGGAGGACGACCTCGCGCTCGCTGAGCGGCTGATGCACGAACATGGCGTGATCACGATCCCGGGCCGGGCGTTTGGCGACGAGGGGGCCGGGTACGTACGGGTAAGCTATGCGCAGCCGGAGGCGGTGTTGCGGGAAGGGCTCCGGCGTATGGTCACGGCTGCGCGGTCACGGGCTGACGGCTGACGGCTGACGGCTGACGGCTGACGGCTGACGGCTTGCGCCGCGCTGCTGCCATCGCGACACCGGCGGCGCTGCTGCCGTCGTTTCGCGTGCGTCGTGTTGCCGGCGTCGCGTCGACGGCGTCGTGATTCGGTCGGTCAGCGCGGGGTGGGCGCGTGGTCGGCGCGGCCACCGGTGCGCGCGTCAGCTGTCGTCCGGTTTTCGGCGGAGCTTCTTGCGTTGGGAGGTCTCGCGTTTGCTTTCGAGCCGTCGCTCGACGGAGCCGCGGGTGGGCCGGGTCGCGACGCGCCGTCGCTCGCGTCGGAGCGCGTCGCTCAGCAGCGCGGCGAGCCGCTCGCGTGCGAGCTCGCGGTTGCGGAGCTGGCTGCGGTGCGTGTCACAGCGTACGGTGAGCACACCGCTCTGATCGATCCGGTTGGCGAGTTTCGCCCGGACGCGTGCCTTGTCTGCCTGCGACAGGGTTGACGCGGCGTCCACGGACCAGTGGAGCAGCACGCAGGAGTTGGTCGTGTTCACGTGCTGGCCGCCGGGACCGCCGGAGCGGGTGGTGGACCAGGAGAGCTCCCAGGCAGGGATGCGGAGGCGCTCGTTGATGATGAGGTCTTCGCTGGCGCGGTCGTTCATGGCGCGGTCTTGTGTCGCGAGAGGGGTGGTGCCGCGTGGTCCGCTGGCGTTGAACTTTCGCAGGTGCCTGAATATCATGGCGAATCATGCTGATGCATGGAGCCCGGCGTGCACCGTGCGGCGGAGCATGCTGCAGAAGATGAGACCCGTCACTCCATTTTGCGGGTGGATCTTGCAATGCCTTGACGATCGGAACGTAAACACGTATGCGGCGTGAGAGCCTGTTGCAGGCGTGAATGGTAGCACGTGCGCGGGGCGTTGGTACACGGCGCCGCGTCGGCACAGGGAATGCGATGAGGTGGGTTCATGGCGACGACGCGCGATCTGTTTGAGAAGTACCTGAACGAGCAGAAGGTTCTCGAGGCTGAGGCTCGGCGGCTGGAGAGTGAGCTTCAGGGCGCACGTCGGCAGCTGGATCTGATCTCCGCGATGCTCGATGACCTGAGTGACCTGTCCGGTACGCCGCGTCCGGCGCGTTCGAGCTACCAGGCGCACGGTTCGTCGGTGGATGACCTGCTGCCGGGTCGGTCGGGTGGCCGCGGCGTCAGCTCGCGCGGCATGCGCGGCGGCCGCCGTGCCGTCGCTCGCGGCCGCGGTCGGCGCACGACGGGCGCTCCGGGCGAGAACGTGGACATCAATGAGCTGAGCATTGTCGACGCCACGCTGGCGCTTGCACGCCAGAACAACGTCACCGAGGCAGACGCCGGTGAGGTCCAGCAGTGGTTCGAGGACGCCGAGTTCAAGCGCCGCAACGGCACGCCGAGCCGCAACAGCATCTACGTGTCCCTCAACCGTGAGGCGACGCAGAGCGCAGACCGTGACGACTGGCGTGTGCGCAAGGTCAGCCGCGGTCGCTTCGAGTTCCGCTTCGACGTCTGACTCGACGACTGACTCGGCGTCACCTGGTCCCACGCAGGGCGCACGTGACGCCCATCCGCGCAGGCGAGCTCAGCGGTGGTGAACAGCCACGGTGAGTCGTCCGTCCGTGTGCCGCCCGTGGGCCGGGCGCAGGCGCCTCAGGCGCCTGCCGTCGCTGCGTGCTGCCCGGCGCGGCGCCCCGAGTAGACGCAGTCCGCGATCGACAGCCCGCTGACGTACTGCTGCGAGCAGACGCCTGCGGCGGTACGTCCCGCTGCGTAGAGCCCCGGCACGGTGCTGCCGTCTGCCCGGCGGACCAGGCCGCTCTGTTCGTCGACGCGGAGCCCACCCAGCGTCAGCGTCGGGCAGGGGAAGCGCTTCGACGTGATCGAGCAGTCGATCACGCGGAACGGCGGCTCGAGGACCTTGCGGGCCTCTGCCGCCTTGCCGAACGGATCCGGCGCGCCGGTGCGCGCCTGCTCGTTGTACGTCTCGATCGTCTCGCGGAGCGCGTCCTCCGGAACGCGGATGGCGCGGGCGAGCTCCTCGATCGTCGAGGCCTTGCGGCAGTTGGTGTAGAGGCTCAGCAGCGCCGGCGCGGCCTGGAACCACTGGGCGCGGCCCCACATCACCTCCCTGCGGGAGGCGCGCCAGAGGTCGCGGTCGATGAGCAGCAGCGCCTTGCCGCCGTTGTCCTCGACCATCGCCTCGCCGATCGCCGCGCCGTAGAGTTGTTCGTTGACGTAACGCCTGCCCTCTCCGTTGAGGAGGACGCCTCTCGTCCACGACATGGGTGGGTTGATGAACCGCCACGCGGACACCCGGTCCATGCGCTCGGTGGCGCCGCCGGCCTCGACGCCCAGGCGGATGCCCGAGCCGTCATCGCCCCAGGTCCCCAGCGGCATGCCGGGGCGGTAGCCCGGCGCGTGCTCGGCGACCATCTCGCGGTTGTAGATGAAGCCCCCGGCGCTCAGGACGACGCCGCGCCGCGCGCGGATGCGGCGGGTGACACCGTGCGTCTGCTCCAGCGACTCGCAGCGCTTCCAGCAGCGCTTCGCGTAGCCGGGGTTGTAGTTCTTCCAGCGGATGGCGCGCTGGTTGAGCTTGCGGTGCAGCTGCTGCGCGGCGCTGCCCTCGGGCAGGCTGCGGACCTCGACGCCGATCACGGCGCCGCTGTCGTCGTGGATCAGCGCGACGGCCTTCGTCTCGTAGGAGGCGCGGACGCCGAGCGCGAGCGCGGAGGCCCGCAGCGGCTCGTAGAAGTTGGCGCCGGGCAGCCCGGTGCCCTTCGCCCGGTGGCCGCGCGCGGCGGGACGCGCGGCGTCGCGGAACGGAGGGAACGACTCGTTGCCCGAGTAGTAGAGGTAGTAGCGGTCGGTGGGGTACGAGGTCTTGACCGGGCAGAGGCTTGGCTCGAACGGGACGCCGTGTCGCTGCAGCCAGGTGAGGTTCTCGATGCTGCGGGCGCAGAAGTCGTGGAGAGTCTCCGGGCTCACGGCGTCCTTCACCTCGAGCCGGAGGTAGGCCTCCATCGCCTCGACGCTGTCCTCGACGCCGGCGGCCTGCTGGATGGGGGTGCCGCCACCGCTGTAGAAGACGCCGCCGGAGATCGCGGTCGCGCCGCCGCCGTGGAAGCGGTCGAGGACGAGCACGTCAGCGCCCTGCTCGCGCGCCTCGATGGCGGCCACGGCGCCCGCGCCACCGAATCCCACGACGACGACATCAGCCTCGTCGTGCCAGCCCGCGATCGCGGACGAGTCGGCGATCGCCGACGTCTGGTCGTTCATCTGTGCAGTCCTCCACACCGGTCCGGTGTCAGCGGAGCGCCCCCGGCGCCCGCCCCCGCGACGGTCATCCCTCAACGTCCTTGTCGCTGCGCCTGCGCGCTGCTAGAACGTGTTCCAGTTTGTCGGACATCCGGCGGGCGCCGTCAAGCGCGGCAAGCACGTCCGGACCGTGGCCACCCCTTCCTGGTCGCTGGCGTCCCGCCTGCCGACCTTCCTGTGGAGAGCTCGATGTTCCTCGATTACACGCCTGAGCAGAAGGCGCTGCGTGAAGAGATCCGCGCCTACATGGCGCGCCTGATGACCCGGGAGCTGCAGCTCGAGCTGATCGAGACGCACGGCGGCGGCCCGCTCTACATGGAGGCGGTGCGCACGCTCGGTCGCGACGGCTGGCTGGGCATCGGGTACCCGACGGAGTGGGGCGGTCAGGCGCGCGGCGCGATCGACCAGTTCATCTTCTTCGACGAGACCCAGGCGACCGGCTTCCCGGTCCCCATCCTCACGCTGGGGACGGTCGGGCCGATGATCCTCGAGCACTGCAGCGAGGCGCAGAAGAAGGCCTTCCTGCCGGCGATCCTGCGCGGCGAGTGCCACTTCTCGATCGGCTACACGGAGCCCGGAGCGGGCACGGATCTGGCGTCGCTCAAGACGACGGCGACGATCGAGGGCGACGAGTTCGTGATCCGCGGGCAGAAGATCTGGACCTCTCTGGCGGACCACGCGGACTACATCTGGCTCGCGGCGCGCACGGACCCCGAGGCGCCGGCGCACGCCGGCGTCTCGATCATCATCGTGCCTGCGAACAGCCCGGGGCTGCAGATCACGAAGATCCACGCCATCGGCGACAACAACACCCACGCCGTCTACTACGACGAGGTGCGGGTGCCGGTGACGAACCTCGTGGGCACGCTGAACGGCGGCTGGAAGATCATCACCGGTCAGCTCAACCACGAGCGCGTCGCCCTCAACGCCGTCGGCCCGATCAAGCGGCTGTCCCGCGAGACGCGCCAGTGGGCCGCGCGTACGCCCTCGGGGCACGGCGGCATGATGATCGACCTGCCGTGGGTCCAGGCGAACCTCGCGCGCGTCGACGCGCGCATCGACGTGCTCGAGTCGATGAACCTGCGGCAGGCCTGGGCGATCTCCGCCAACCGGCTGCACCCGGCGGACGCCTCCGCCATCAAGGTCCTGGGCTCAGAGTTCTACGTCGAGGGCTCCCGCCTGCTGCTCGAGATCCTCGGCGAGCAGGGCACCCTGCGCACGGAGGACGAGGCCGTCGCGCTGCAGGGTGAGATCGAGCGCTTCTACCGCTCGTCGCTGGTCCTGACCTTTGGCGGCGGGACCAATGAAGTGCAGCGCGATATCATTTCGATGGCCGGACTGCGCATGCCCCGCGCACGCCGCTGAACCCAGGGATACAGAACATGGACTTCACCCCCAGCGAAGAGCTCCGCGAGATCCGCAAGCTCGCCCGCCGCATCCTGACCGACGTGGTCACCGACGACGCCCTGAAGGCGCACGATCGCGAGGGCCACGCCTACCATCAGCGCGCCTGGCAGGAGCTCGGCCGGTCCGAGCTGTTGGGCGTGGCGCTGCCGGCGTCCCTGGGCGGCGGTGAGATGAGCGCCGTCGAGTTGGCCGCCGTGCTCGAGGAGGTCGGCCGCGCCGCTGCCCCGATCCCGGTCGCCGCGACGCTGGCCCTGGCGGTCGAGCCGCTCGCGCGCTCGGGTCACGCCGCGGCGCGCGAGCTGATCGCCGCGACGCTCGCCGAGGGTCCGGTCGTCGCCGGCGCGTGGGCGGAGGCGGACAGCCGCAACCCGCTCGCGCCGACCACGACCGCGCGACGAGACGGCGACCGCGTCATCATCAACGGCACGAAGATCGCCGTCGAGGGTGGCACCGTCGCGCGCCACTTCGTCATCACCGCGACCCTGGACGGCGCACCCACGCTGCTGCTCGTGCCCCGCGACGCGGACGGCGTCACCGTCGTCGCGCGTCGCGCGACCAACTTCGCGCCCGTCGCCGAGCTCCAGCTGCGGGACGTGGCGGTGCCCGGCTCGGCCGTGCTCGACGGGGCGGCGCCGCTGATCGCGGCGTGCATGGACCTCTACCTGCTGCTGCAGTCGGCCCAGATGCTCGGGCTGGCAGACCGCGCGCTCGAGCTCACCGCCGAGTACGTCACGCGCCGGACGCAGTTCGGGGTGCCGATCGCGACCTTCCAGGCCGTCTCGCAGCGCACCGGCGACTGCTACATCGACGTCCAGGCCATGCGCCTGATGGTCCAGCGCGCGGCGTGGCGCCTGGGTACCGGCCGCGAGGCGACGCGCGAGATCCGGGTCGCGCGCTTCACCGCGGCAGAGGGCGGCCACCGGGTCGTCAGCGCGGCGCAGCACCTGCACGGCGGCATGGGCTTCGACAAGGACTACCCGCTGCACCGCTACTTCCTGACGATGAAGCAGCTCGAGTTCGCCTGTGGCGGCGCCAACGCCCAGCTCGCCGAGCTCGGGCGCATGGTCCGCGAGCAGGCGCTCGCGGAGATCGCCTGAACGATCTACGCTGATCGCAGCACCGGTCTGCCGCGCCGGGACCATTGTTCCCGCCCCGTGACCGCCCCTTCGCCCGCCCGGTGAACCCGTCACCGCGCCCCCCCTCACCACACCGGTATGCCCGTGGACGCAACCGCCCTGGATCCACCCGACGAGCGCGTCATCACCATCGTCGTCGCGACGAACCGGCCCGGCTCCCGGTCGCAGATCGTCGCAGACGCCTACCGGGACGCCTTCGACGCGCTCGGGGTGCCGTCGCGGGTCCTCAACCTCGCCGTCTTCTCGCCGGCGATGATCGACGCGGTCATGTACGCGCGCACGGACGACAAGGCCGGCTTCGAGACCCTGCAGGCGATCGTCGACGAGACCGAGAAGTTCGTGTTCGTCATCCCCGAGTACAACGGCTCGTTCCCCGGCATCCTCAAGCTGTTCGTCGACTGCTGCCGTTACCCGGACAGCTTCCAGGACAAGAAGACCGCGGTCGTGGGGCTGTCGAGCGGCACCCAGGGCAGCGCGCTGGCGATGGGGCACTTCGCGGACGTGCTCAACTACCTGGGCGCCCACACGCTGGCGCTGCGGCCACGTTTCATCCGGATCCACAACGCGGTCCGCGACGGGCGACTCGTCGACCCGGAGTACCTGCAGTTCGTCGGGATGCAGGCCCGCAAGCTGGCGGAGTTCTGACGCTTCAGGGTGCGGGCTCTCCCGCCGGCTCCGACTCGGGGCCGGGATCGCCCGTGCCCGGGCACCCCGCCAGCGAGACGCGCAGGCGCAGCCCGACCGGGTCGCCCGCCGGGGGGACGTCGTCGATGAGCAGCGCCGCGTCCGGCAGCGCCGGCTCGGTGACCTGCAGCGGCTGGCCCTGCCCCGGCGACAGCAGCAGCCGGAGATCCTCCCCGGCCTCGACCGTGGGGCCCGACCCCCAGACGAAGGTGTAGAAGCCGGGCTGGCTGGCGGTGACCTGAGAGCTCACGAACGCGCCAGAGGCCGACTCCAGCGTCAGCCGGATGGGGCCGTCCGACGCGATGAGGTGCACCTGCGCGGACGAGAGCAGCCCGGCCTCAGGCGCGGTGAAGCGCTGGACGAGCTCTGCTCCCGCGGTCACGGTGTCCGTCGCCGGCGCGTCCTGGAGCCACGCGCCCGTCTGCCCGGGCTGCACGCACCGCCCGTCGCACAGCAGCCGCCCGTCCGGGCAGATCGAGCAGTCGTCGCCGGTCCAGCTGTCGGCGCAGAAGCACCGTCCGTCGCCCTCGACGCCGTCGCGGCAGCTGCCGTTGAGGCACGCGCAGGTCTCCGCGCAGTCCGGGCCGTACGACCCGCGGGTGCACGACGAGCAGAATGACGCGCCTGGCGAGCAGACGCCGTTGACGCAGTCGCAGGGGACGTCCGGGATGGGGTTGACGTCCTCGAACGTGATGAAGTCCGGTCTCGGGTCGGTCGCGGCGTCGAGGTCCCGAACGTCTGACGGGTGGTCGGCGCAGCCGGAGAGCCCGCCCGCCAGCCCTGCGGAGACCAGCAGCCACACCGGCGGCGCGACGCCGGCGAGGACCCCGCGGTCGCGGCGGCGCAGGCGGACGGGGGCGGTGTGAGGCAGGTATGGGCACATCGCGGGGCTCCTGATCGTCGCCGGGCAGGGGCGCGGTTGTGAACAGTCGTGACGGATCGGCGCGCGGGGCGCAAGGTGTGAAGGCGCGGAACGAGCGCGGGTGCTCAGGCTCAGTTCGGCGGTTCGCTCGCTCTCGACGGATGCCAACGCGATCAGGCCCCGCGTTGCGCCTTGACTTCGGGAGGCGGCGGTACATCTTGATACGCGGCTGGAACACGAAGAGCGACGGCAAGCGCTACGCGCTGACCGTGGCAGTGCCCGACGGCGACGGGCAGACGAAGTTCAAGGTGCCCCGATGAAGCCATGGCTGCAACGCATGCTCGAAGAATACGAGGGCGACGAGGTAGAACTCCCGTGGATGCTTCTAGGGGCACTAGGCGGGCGGAGCTACGATGAGCCGGAGACCACGCTCGCGTCGCTGGCAGCGATCGACGAGTTGGCTGACTACAGGTTCGACACCTGGGCCGACGCTGACGGCGAACTGGAGCAGGAGGAAGCGCTGGAGCGCTGGCGCCAGGCGGTCCGTGACGGACCCGATGCGATCTACAACACGTTGTTCACTGGCCCGGCCCTGATCCTGGAAGAGATGCCCGACTGGTGGCACGACTTGACCCCGCTCGAGGACGACGAGGAAGAGTCGGGCGACACGCCCCCCACCTGACGACCCAGCAACTTCACCGCACGCCCTGGCTCATCCGCCGGGGGCGTGCTGCGTACTGGGGCCCCAGGCCACACCAGCCGCCATTCGCGGGGCTCCTAACCGTCGCCTGGCGGGGGCGCGGTCCTGAACCGTCGTGACGGATCGGCGCGCGGGGCGCAAGGTGTGCGCGAGCGGACGACCGGATCGCTGCCGGGTGCCGTGCTCCGATTGACGGTCCCCCGGTGTGTCGGTAACCGGCGCTGCGCAAGCGGGCCGTGGACGGCCCGCGCCGCTGCGGAGAGAGCATGAGCGAGACGACGAGGACCGGCACGAGCGAGGCGGACACGGCGCCAGGGCACGAGGCGACGGAGGCGGCGCCGGGGTGGGTGCCGCCGGCGCGGCAGGAGCCGCTCTGGATGTACGTGGCGGCCGGGGTGGGCGCGTTCTTCCACCTCATGCAGGTGACGTTCTTCGTGAGCCCGCACAACCGCGCTCGGCTGCTGGAGCCGGAGCTGGCGGCGATGCGGCTGGAGGGCGTCGACCCGGAGGTGATCGCGAGCATCGCGGACACGGCGGCGAAGCTGTCGCCGCTCAAGCTGAACCTGCTCGCGCTGCTGAGCGGCCTGTCCGTGCTGGCGCTGATCGGGCTGATCGCGCGCCGGCGGGTGGGGCTGTTCGCGTACACGATCGTCACGCTGTGCACGGTGCTGTTCATGGCCGTCAGCGGCCTGTTCTCTGCCTGGGTGCTGATCGTGCCGACGATGGTCACGGTGATCGCGACGCGGAACCGCGAGTTCCTGACGTGAGCGACGCCCGGGGCCAGCGTGGCGGCGATGGGCGTGGCGGCGATGGGCGTGCCGGTGATGGGCGCGATCGCGGCGAGCGTGAGCCAGGCGAGAGCCGCTCGTGGGTCGACGAGCCCGGGGTGCGTTTCGCCGACCTGACGACCCTGGGGGTGGGCGGGCACATCCGCCACCTCGCCCGCTGGGCCACTGAGCACGAGCTGCGTGACGGCTTCGCTGCGCTGCGCGACGCCGGGATGCCGTGGGTCGTCGTGGGCGGCGGCTCGAACCTCGTGGCGTCGGACGAGCCCTGGGACGGCGTGGTGGTGCAGCTGACGAGCGCCGCGATCGAGGAGCTGGCGCGGGACGCCGAGGGCGCGGTGGTGCGGGTGGACGCGGGAGTGGCGTGGGACGACCTGGTGCGCTGGGCCGTCGAGCGCGGGCTTCAGGGCGTCGAGTGCATGAGCGGCATCCCGGGCTCGGTGGGCGCGGCGCCCATCCAGAACATCGGGGCGTACGGCCAGGAGGTGTCGGACGTCGTGGTGGAGGTCCGGGCCTTCGATCCGCAGGCCGGGCGGTTCGTGGACATCGCCGCTGCGGATTGCGCTTTCGGCTACCGCACGAGTCGCTTCCGCGCGCGGGATCGTGGGCTGGTGATCGTCGCGGTGACGCTGCGGCTGGCGGTGTCCGAGCGGGCGCGCCTGGCGTACGCGGAGCTGGCCGCGCGATTCGAGGGGCGCGCTGCGCCGCCCACGCTGGCGGAGGCGCGCGAGGCGGTGCTGGCGATTCGTCGGGGCAAGGGCATGGTCGTCGACCCGGCTGATCCCGACAGCCGGAGCGCCGGCTCGTTCTTCACGAACCCGCTCGTCGACGCCGGGCAGCTCGCCGCCATCGAGCAGCGCGCGGAGGCGCGCGGGCTGGGCGCGGTGCCGCGGTGGCCGCAGCCGGACGGTCGGGTCAAGGTGCCAGCGGCGTGGCTCATCGAGCGCGCGGGCGTGCGACGCGGCGATCGGCGCGGCAGCGCGGCCGTCTCCTCGAAGCACGTGCTGGCGATCGTCGCCTGCGGCGACGCCCGCGCGGCTGACGTCAGGGCGCTCGCCGCAGAGATCCGCGCGCGGGTCCTGGAGACGTGGGGCGTGACGCTGCAGCAGGAGCCGCTCGATCTCGACGCGGCGGCGTGGCGCCCGGAGCGGCGCGAACCAGCGGAGGGCGAGGCATGACGAGGGCAGAGAAGGCGGCGCGTATCCAGGGCATCCTCGACGAGCTCTACCCGACGGTGCCCATCCCGCTCGACCACAGCAGCCCGTTCACGTTGCTGATCGCCGTCCTGCTGTCCGCCCAGTGCACCGACCGCAAGGTCAACGAGGTGACGCCGGGGCTGTTCGCGGTCGCGGACACCGCCGCGGCGATGCGGCGGCTGAGCGAGGACGACGTGCACGCGCACATCCGTCAGCTGGGCCTCGCGCGGCAGAAGGCCCGGGCGATCGTCGGCCTCAGCGAGCTGCTCTGCGCGCACCACGACGGCGAGGTGCCGGCAGACATGGAGGCGCTCGAGCGCCTGCCGGGCGTGGGGCACAAGACGGCGTCGGTCGTCATGGCCCAGGCGTTCGGCGTGCCGGCGTTCCCGGTCGACACCCACATCCACCGGCTGGCGACCCGCTGGGGCCTGACCAGCGGGCGCAACGTGACGACGACCGAGCGCGACCTGAAGGCGCTCTTTCCCCGCGAATCGTGGAACCTGCTCCACCTGCAGATCATCTGGTTCGGACGCGAGCACTGCCCGGCGCTCTACCACGACCTCGCGTCGTGCCCGATCTGCGCGTGGGCCGCGACGAAGAAGCGCATCGCAGAGGAGCACGCGGAGAACCTGCAGCGCCGCCAGCGTGGGCGCCGGCCTTCGAGCTGAGTGGCCCGCCAGGCCCGACACCGATTCCGTTCGCCACGCCCCACGGAGGCAGCACCATGACGTCCACTCGCGAGCTCCTCGACTTCGACCGGGCGCACATCTGGCACCCGTACACGTCGATGGTGGACCCGGCGCCGGTGCACCTGGTGCGCCGAGCCGATGGCTGCCAGCTCGAGCTGGACGGCGGGCAGCGCGTCGTCGACGGCATGTCGTCGTGGTGGTGCGCCATCCACGGGTACAACGTGCCGGAGCTCAACCGAGCGCTGGTTGAGCAGGCGGAGCGCATGGCGCACGTCATGTTCGGGGGGCTGACGCATGAGCCGGCGATCGAGCTGTGCCGGCGGCTGGTCGCGTTGACGCCGGAGCCGCTGCAGCACGTGTTCCTCTGCGACTCCGGCTCGGTCTCCGTCGAGGTCGCGATCAAGATGGCGCTGCAGTACCAGCAGGCCGTGGGCCAGACGCAGCGGCGACGCCTGATCACCTGGCGCAGCGGCTACCACGGCGACACCTTCGGGGCGATGAGCGTCTGCGACCCGGTCGGCGGCATGCACGCGCTGTTTCGCGGCGTCCTGCCCGAGCACGTCTTCGTGCCGCGCCCGGAGCTGCGCCCTGGAGACCCCTGGGACGACTCGTGCTGCGACGAGCTCGAGCGCGCGTTCGCCGAGCACGGGGAGACCCTGGCGGCGGCGATCGTCGAACCGATCGTGCAGGGCGCGGGTGGGATGTGGTTCCACCACCCGAACTACCTGGTCCGCCTCCGCGAGCTGTGCGACCGCTACGGCGTGCTGCTCATCGCCGACGAGATCGCGACGGGGTTCGGGCGCACCGGCCGGATGTTCGCGGTCGAGCACGCGGGCGTCTGCCCGGACATTCTCTGTCTGGGAAAGGCGCTCACGGGGGGCACGATGACGATGGCCGCGACGCTGGCGACGACGCGCGTGGCGCACGGGATCAGCAGCGCCCCGCCGGGTGTGTTCATGCATGGCCCGACGTTCATGGGCAACCCGCTGGCCGCCGCCGTCTCGTGTGCGAGCATCGATCTGCTGTGCTCCGGTCCGTGGCAGCGGCGCGTGGCGGCGATCGAGGCAGCGCTCCGGGCCGGCCTGGAGGTGCTGCGTGATGATGAAAACGTCGTTGATGTTCGGTGTCTTGGGGCGATAGGCGTCGTCGAGCTGGAGCGGCCGGTGAATAATCCGGACATCGGGTCTGTTTTCATTCGCAACGGAGCGTGGATTCGCCCGTTCCGCCATCTCGTCTACGTCATGCCCCCCTTTGTCATCTCCGAGCGCGAGCTCAACACGCTCACGTCCGCGATGATCGCCGGGGTCCGGAGTCTCGGAAGCACATGACGGTCGCGGCGAGTGGCGGAGTCATACCCCCCCCGCCGAGAGGTCTGTCATGCGTCTGATCCGACTTGCGTTGCCCCTGTGTGTCGTCGCCCTGCTGCTGGGCGTCAGCGGCGTCGCGGCTGCCCAGGATTCGGAGTCGTCGGAGTCTTCGTCCGATTCCAGCCCGAACCACCACAGCGGCCTGATGCTGCGGGTGACGGCGGGCGCGGGCTACGCAAACACCGGGTTCCGTGAGCGCATCGTGGGCTCCGACGTGAGCTTCGGGGCGTACGGCCCGACGCTGGAGCTGGACGCGGCGCTGGGTGGCGTGCTGTTCCGGAACTTCGCGATCCACGGCACGGTGCAGTACTGGGCCGCGCCCAACCCCAACCTCCGCGTGCGCAGCGGCAGCTACACGATCGACGGCAGCACGAGCGACGACACGATGCTGTCCGGCCTGCTCGTGGGTGGTGGCGTGACGGCGTGGCTCGGCGAGTCGAACGTCTATGGCTCGGCGAGCCTTGGCGCGGTGATGCTGCGCGCGGAGAACGACCGGTTCCGTGAGGACAGCGACTGGGGCTTTGGTGGTCAGGCGCTGCTGGGCAAGGAGTGGTGGCTGGGCAGCTCGCTCGGCATCGGCCTGGCGGCAGCGTTCAGCTGGCATGTGACGCCGGAGACGAGCACGAGCCCGTCGCTGCGCGGGTACACGGCGGGTGGTCGCCTGTCGTTCACGCTGAACTGAGCGGTTCGTGACGCCTCGCGGGTCAGGGTCCGGCGCGATGGCGCGGGCCCTGGCCCGCGCGGCGTTGGGGCGTCGCAGGTCGCGCTGCTGCTCGTGCGATACCCGGGCCGGCGACAGCGCGGCGTGGCAGCACCACACCGGCAGCGCCATGCCGGCGGCACCACACCGGCGGCACCACACCGGCAGCGCCACGCCGGCGGCGCGGTGTGACAGCGCCACGCCGGCGGCGCGCGGCCGTCGGACGCTCAGCCGCGGAGGTCTCCCTCGAGCGCCGCGCGCAGATCGGTCTTCGCGTCGCGGTACTTCACGATGATCGGGCAGTTGATGTG
>ERZ869909.1367-NODE-1367-length-19899-cov-8.022298_pt1 | contig 19899 bp, 10 predicted proteins | sample MGYA00520892_ERZ869909 | MGnify/ENA primary metagenome ERZ869909 (study PRJEB32215, sample SAMEA104723947) | bioreactor metagenome | biome: bioreactor; feature: anaerobic bioreactor; material: water | place: China | collected 2015-03-12 ... | reverse complement strand
TACGAGTATGCGCAGGCCTTGCGCGTGACGGATGATTTCTTCTGGCGCACCTATTGCGACAATTATCTGGAGATCGTGAAGAGCCGCACCCGGTTTGAAGGCAAGCCCGATGCCGGTCAGATTTCCGCCCTGCATACGCTCTGGCACGCCAGCATCATCCAGCTGAAACTGTTTGCGCCCTTCATCCCCTATGTCACCGACACGCTGCACGATGTGCTGGCGGGCAGTGACGGGGCGGACACGCAAACCCTTCATGCGCGCGGCAACTGGCCGAAGCTGGACGAGCAGGCAGACAAGGCGAGCTTCCGCGCCGAGGGCGAGGCGTTTGTCTCGATCCTGGCAGGCGTGCGCAAGTTCAAAAGCGAGCTTCAGGTCTCGATGAAGGCGCCGATCTCGGTGCTGACCATCGTGTCCGATACGGATGGCGACATAGCCAGCCTGATCGGGCCGGTGGCGGAAGACCTCAAGGCCGTCACCAACGCACTGGAAGCGCGCTTGGGGCCTGTCAGCTCTGGCACTCGCACCTCGCTATCGCCTGACGAGCGCTTCACCATTTCACTGAAGATGGCGCCGGCGGAAGACGGGGCGTAAGGGGGCTCAGGCCGCCCGCACGCCGTCGCCAGTGGCCTCCGCCGGCAAGGTGAAGTGAAAACGCGACCCCTTGCCGGGGGCTGTATCCACCCAGATGCGCCCGTCATGGCGCTTCACGGCCTGCTGGCAGATGGCAAGGCCGATGCCGGTCCCATCGTATTCCTCGCGCCCGTGCAGGCGCTGGAAGGGGGCAAACACCTTGTCGGAGAAGCGCGGATCGAAACCGATCCCGTCATCGGCCACGGTGAAGTGCCAGTGGGTGCCCTCGCGAATTGCCGATATGGCCACCTGCACGCCGCCCGGCTTGCTGTATTTCAAGGCGTTGGACACCAGATTCTGCATCAGCAGACGCAGGAGCGTGGGATCACCTTCAACGGTTGGAAGGTCTCCGGTGACGATGTCCGCGTTGGCGTCCCGGCTCAGCAATTCCAGTTCGGCGAGTGTCTCGGCCAGGAGCGCGTTCATGTCCACCGGACGCATGTCCAGAGCCCGTTTGGAAGCACGTGAATAGCTCAGCAGGTCGTCGATCAGGCGGCGCATGCGCCCTGCCGCGTCGACCAGGAAGTCGAGGCTGCGGTCGGTTTCCGCGTCGAGCATGCCCTGGTGGCGCCGCTTGATCAGGCTGGCGAAGGCGGAAATCTTGCGCAAGGGTTCCTGGAGGTCGTGGGACGCGACGGCCGCAAACCGGTCCAGCTCGCGATTGGTGCGCTCCAGTTCGGACGCGTAGCGTCTGAGTTCCTCCTCGCGGGCGAGCTTTTCGGTCACATCAAGACAGATGCCATGCACGGCGACCGCCTCGCCTTGCGCATCATACTCGACCGTGGCCGACGAAAGGGCCGTGATCGCGGTGCCGTCAGCTTTCACCACATCGGCGAAGATGTCCTGCATGCCACCAGCGGCCACGATGGCGGCCATACCCCCGAGGCGCTCTATCCTGTCCCGGGACTCCGGGGTGAGAAAGGCGTGATAAGGCTTGCCCAGTACGTCTTCAGGTGCGTATCCCATGCTGGTCAGCCAATACTCGCTGACGACCAGTACCCGCCCGTCAGGTGCCAGCGAAACCAGCATGACCGGCGTCGTGCGGTAGATCTGGCGCAGGCGCTCACGCTCGGCATCGAGCGCCTCGGCGAACTGGCGCTCAGCCGTGATGTCAACCACCACACCACCCGACCGCACCGGCTTGCCGGTCTCGTCCCAGGCGGTTGGCTGGCCCTTTGAGCGCACCCAGCGCCAGGTGTCTCCGTCGCGCAGACGGTAATCGATCGGGCCGGCAGATTTTCCTGCCATGATGTCGGCCAGCGCCTTGCGGGCGGTATTGCGGTCGTCGGGGTGAATGATTGGCTGCCAGTCGGAGGCCTGCAGCGTGTTATCGCCGATGTCGCGGCCCATCCATTCCAGGAGCCGCCCCCTTACGGACTGCGTGCCGGTGCGCAGATCGATGCTCCAGATGGCGGACAGGCCGGCGTCCATCGACTCGTTGAGACGCTGCTCGCGCTCGGCCAGTTCCAGTTCCAGCAGCCGGCGGCTGGTGATGTCGACCAGCGTCCCGATGGCCTCGATCGGGGCCCCCTTGCTGTCGAACGCACTGATGGCGCCGCGATCTTCCACCCAGCGCCAGCCGCCCTGCCCGTCCCTGACCCGGTAAACCGTGTTGAGGGCCTCGCCGCCGAGCATCGCGACAACCCCGGTCTCGCACAGGTGACGGTCATCAGGGCAGATCAGTTCACGCCATTCATCAAGGCTGAGCTGGCCGTCATGTCCTGCAGGCAGGCCCATGATAAGGCGGGCGAAATCGGAAAGCTCGACCATGTCGGTGGCGATTATGAGCCGCCATGTGCCCTGATGCGCGCCCTCGAGCGCGCGTGCCAGCCGCTCCTCGCTTCTGGCCAGGCTGACCTCGAGCGCCTTGCGGTCTGAAATGTCCAGCACGATCCCGGCGCAATCTGCCCGGTGACTTTCCGGACCCAGCCGGCTGCCCCGGCCTTCCACCCAGACATACTCGCCAGTGCGCGAGTCCTTTACCCGGTATTCTGCGGTCCGGCTCTCGCCGGGCTGGCTGTCCATGATGGCGCGCACCGACTGGTCGAGCGCCTTCTGGTCGTCGGGATGCACCCGGTCGCGCCAGCGCGACAAGGGTATCCAGCCTGCATCATCGTCAAGGCCGATCATCGCGCGGATCTCGCCGCGCGGCAGGAACTGGCGGGTCTTGTAGTCCACCTCCCAGGCACCCAGGGTCGCTGCGGAGACGGCATGGGAGAGCAGGCGCTCGCTATCAACCAGGCGCCGCTCCTCTTCCTTGCGTCGGGTGGTTTCGGCGAACACGCCAGAGGCTCGCAAAGGCTCGCCGGTCGGAGACTGGGCGCTCAGGCCCCCGCGCATGCTCAGCCATATCCAGTGGCCGCCCTCGGTGAGAACGCGGAACTCGACATGATTGCTGCCCACGCTCGCCATGCGTTCCAGTGCCGCTGCCAACCGCGCCTGATCGCCGCGATGCACCCGCGCCTTGAACGCTTCGCGCGGCAGGGTGGTGGTGCCTTCGGGCAGGCCGATTGCCGTAAGTCCAGGACCTGACAGCGTGACCTTCCTGGCCACGTAATCATATGACCAGCTGCTGAGGCCTGCCCGGTCGAGCACCCCGGAAATGTCGGTGCTGAGTGCGTCCGTAACCTCGTGCGGGTGATGAGGGATCTCAAACCAGTAGCCGAATGCCCGCAGGGAGCGGCGTTCACCCTCGGGCGCCGGCTCCAGGGAGCCCCAGCTGCGAAACCAGAGCCAGTGACCGCTCTCCGTGCGCAAACGGAAGGTTTCGTCGTACTTGCCGCCAAATTGCAGACCCATGAAGGCGGCATTGACCCTGTCCCTGTCATCAGGGTGGAGGCGGCGGCCCAGCAGGCTTTCATCGAGCGGGCTGGTGTCCGACCCGACGCCCAGCGCCCTGTTAACCGGACCGGTCATGGTGCCTTGAAAGCTCTCGAAATCGAACGCCCAGGTGCTCAGTTCCAGCGTGTTGACCAGCAGCTCGGTCTTGCTGCGCTCAATGCCGGCCAGCATCTCGGCGCGATCATCAAAGGCGATGTCATGAACAAGGCCGGTAATGCGTAAAGGTGCCCCGCGTGCACTGCGTTCCACCACGCGGACATCGTGCCGCATGGGCACCCAGCCGCCGCCCGGCAGGCGCATGCGAGTCGGGAAGCTGACAACGGTGTCGCCGTCTGACGGATTGCCGGTAATCACGGCGCGTGCGCGGGCCAGATCATCGGGATGGAAGAGGGCCAGCCATCGCGAAAGCCGCATCGGTGCGCTGGCGCGCCCCGAACCTGCAAAGCGCTCGAGCAGCCCCGATATCACCACCTCGCGCTTCCTGAAATCGACGCTGTATGCCCCTGCGCTGTTTTCCTCGAAGGCCCGTGCGACCCGCTGGCGGGCGGCACGGACCTGGGCTTCGTGCAGGCTTGTCTCGCTGTGCAGGTCAACCGAGACAAGCCGGATGCCTGCCTGGATGCGCCGGACGTGCAGGCGCACCGCGACGGGCTCTCCCTCAATGCTTCTGAGCAGGGCCGAATCATAAAGCTCGTCCGCTGTGCTGGTGCGCGCCCGCTTCCAGACGGCGGTCAGCCCGTCCAGCGGATCGCAATAGAGCTGGACGAAGCTCATGCCCGGCTTCACGCTGGCTGTAAAAAGCGCCCGGAACCGGGCGTTCAGTGCGATGATCCGCCCGTCATCATCCAGCAGGGCGCATGCGCCCGGCAGCGCTTCAAACGCGTGTTCGAAAATTTGGGCGCTGGCCATCAGGTCCCTTGTGCCGGGGTGTCCGGGACAAACGCGAATCAGCCCGTTGTGCGTATAGTAATGGAAGGAATATTAAGCAGGGGCTATCGTCCCGGCCCACCCAGCGATTTGGGCCTCTTGCCCGGCAGATGAATTGAAGTGAGGACGGATTGACCGACGCATCTGCGCCGATCCTTGAAGTTCGCGGCCTGAACGTGCGCTTTGATACGCCCGATGGCGAAGTGCACGCCGTGCGCGGCATTGACCTGGAAATCCGCGCCGGCGAGTGCCTTGCGGTCGTCGGCGAGTCCGGGTCCGGCAAGAGCCAGACCTTCCTCGCAGCTATGGGGCTCCTGGCCTCCAACGGCAAGGCGGAAGGCTCCATACGCTATCGCGGGCAGGAAATTCTCGGGCTTGCGCCCAAGCGCCTGAATGCGGTCCGCGGCAAGTCGATGACCATGATCTTCCAGGATCCGCTGACCTCCCTGACCCCCCATATGCGGGTCGGAGACCAGATGAAGGAAGTGCTGGCGGCCCATCTTTCGCTGAAGGGGGAGGCCGCGGAGAAGCGCTGCGTGGAGTGGCTCGACCGGGTGCGCATTCCCGAGGCTGCCCGCCGTCTGCGCCAATACCCGCACGAGCTGTCCGGCGGCATGCGCCAGCGCGTGATGATCGCCATGTCCATGCTGTGCGGACCGGATCTTCTGATTGCTGACGAGCCGACCACGGCGCTCGATGTCACGGTGCAGGCCCAGGTGCTCGACATCATGGACGAGCTGAAAGCCGAAACCGGCGCCGCCATTGCCCTCATCACGCACGATATGGGTGTGGTTGCCCGCATGGCCGACCGGGTGCAGGTGATGCAGAACGGGGCGTATGTGGAGACGGGCGCGGCCTCGCAGGTCTTCGCTGCCCCCTCGCATGCCTATACACGCATGCTGCTGGATGCCATGCCGCGCCTTGACCGGCCGGACCGCATCACCGGGCCGATCACCGAAACGCGCCGGACCGTCGAGGGCGAAAAACCGATCCTCGCTGTGAATGACCTCAAGGTCTGGTTCCCGGTGCAGACCGGAACCGGCCTGTTCCCGAAAATGACGCCGCTGAAGGCGGTCGACGGCATCAGCTTTGACCTCTTCCCCGGCGAGACGATCGGGATTGTCGGCGAGTCCGGCTGTGGCAAGTCCACGCTGGCGCGGGCCATCCTGCGGCTTGTGGAGTCAACCGAAGGCGCAGTCAGCTGGATCGGGACGAATCTTCTGGAGAAGAATGCCCGCGACATGCGCCAGGCGCGCAAGGACATGCAGATTGTCTTTCAGGACCCGCTGGCCTCGCTCAATCCGCGCATGACCATCGGCGCGTCCATCGCCGAACCTCTGCTTACCTTCCGGCCGGGTATCAAGGCAAAGGAACGGGATGCTGAGGTGCGGTCGATGATGAAGCGGGTGGGTCTCGACCCCAACATGATCAACCGCTACCCGCATGAGTTGTCAGGCGGGCAGAACCAGCGCGTGGGCATAGCGCGCGCCATGATCCTTGGTCCGAAACTGGTCATCTGCGACGAGGCGGTGTCGGCTCTGGACGTCTCGATCCAGGCGCAGATCATCGACCTGCTGGCCGATCTGCAGCGCGATCTCGGCCTGTCCATGCTGTTCATCTCGCACGATCTTTCGGTGGTACGCGAGGTGTCTCACCGGGTGATGGTGCTCTATCTGGGCCGGATCGTGGAGTTCGCGACGCGCGATGCGATCTACGACGATGCCCGCCACCCCTATACCAAGGCGCTGATCTCGGCTGTGCCGATCCCCGATCCGGAGATCGAGCGCAAGCGGGAACGGGTGAAGCTCTCGGGCGACCTGCCAAGCCCGCTCGACAGCCGCGCCCAATTGCGATTCCTCAAATCACGCCTTGTCGAGGGTGATGGCGAGCAGTACCGGCCGGTGCTGGAAGAGGTGGCGCCCGGTCACTGGGTGGCCGAGCACGATCCGGTCTAGGGGTGTCCGGCGGACGGGCCGCCGGAGCCCGCAACTGTGCGCCGGCCCCAACCTGACGCCTTTTTCATTTGAAGCCCCGCCCCCGTGCCTTAGTTTGGCCTTAACAATGAACGGCGAAACCAAGCGGGGGAAACCATGCAAATCGTCAATGCGGGCAGAGGCCTGCTGGCCAGTCTCATGCTTCTGGGACTTGTGGCCTGCGGAGACCAGCGGGCGCCGGCCACGCCGGATGAGGCCGCAACTGCGCCCGGTGCAGGCGTGGAGACCGAGTTTGCCCATCTGACCAGTGGCATTCCGGCCGATCCGGGCATGCGCTTCGGCCAGCTGGATAACGGCATGCGCTACGTGATCATGCCGAACGCCACGCCCACCGGCACCGCTGCCTTGCGTCTGGTGTTCAATGTCGGTTCGCTGGCCGAGGCCGATCACCAGCAGGGCCTCGCCCACTTCATCGAACACATGGCGTTCAATGGCACAACCAATGTGCCGGAAGGGGAAATGATCCCGCTGCTGGAGCGCTACGGCCTGGCGTTTGGTCCGGACACCAACGCGTTCACCGGCCAGCAGGTTGTCGGCTACCAGCTCGACCTGCCCTCCGCCGAGGAGCAGATCATCAAGACCGGCCTTTTCCTGATGCGCGAAACCGCATCGGAGATGATCTTTGATCCGGACGCCATTGACAGCGAACGCGGCGTCATCCGCGGCGAGATGCGGTTTCGCGATACGCCGATCCAGCGCTTCCTGATGAGCTATTACGGGTTCCTCTATCCGGACACCATCGTGCCGGCGCGCAGCCCCATCGGGACGCTCGATGTGATCAACAACGCGCCGCGCGAGGCGTTTGTGGAGTATTACGAGGACTTCTACGTGCCCCAGCGCGCCCTGCTGGTGGTGGTCGGTGACTTTGATCCCGACACCATAGAGGCGATGATACGCGACGGCTTCGAGATCGAGTTGCCGGGCCTTGATGTCAGCTCTGTGGAGGGGTTTTCCACCTGGCAGTCGGCCGGTGATCCGCCGCCGCACCCGCCCATCGGCACCGTGTCGGCGGTCAATGCCCCGCGCTTTGGCTACTTCCACGACCCTGATGTGTTCACCATCATCTCCTATGACGTGGTGGTACCGGGCGGCCCGCGCGCGGACAGCGCCGAGGCGCGCGTGGAGTCCACCCTGCGCCAGCTGGGCAACGCCATCGTGCAGCGCCGGCTTCAGTCCCAGATCAATTCGGGGCTGTCGCCACTGGTCCAGGCAAGCCTGTCCTACTCCAACGATTTCGATCTGGCCCGCCGGGCCGGTGTGTTCGCCGTTTCCTCCCCGCAGCGCTGGCGTGAGGGGCTAGGCGTGGTGGAGCAGGAAGTGCGCCGCGCGCTCGAATACGGCTTCAGCCAGGCCGAGCTGGACGAACAGCTGTCCAACCTGCGTACCAGCGTACGCAATGCCACCAATGCGGCCCGCACGCGCCGCACGCCGCAGCTGGCCGACGGCATCTGGCAGGGCTGGCTGGGCGAGTCCACGCTCAATCATCCGAGCTGGCAGGCCGAGTGGCTGGAGCAGAACGAAAGCCGGCTGACGCTGGAAAATGTCGAGGCGGCATTCCGAGGCATCTGGTCGGCGGCGCCTGTGCAGGTCTATGTCGCGGTCAACGAGCCGCTGGAGGATGGCGAGGCATCGGTGCGCCAGGCGTTCGAGGAATCGGCGGCTACCGCGGTCGATCCCCTGGATGATGGCGGTTCCAGCGAGTTTGCCTATACCGATTTCGGCACGCCCGGCGAGGTCGTGTCGAGCACCCATGTGGAGGATCTCGACTTCCATCAGGTCGTGTTTGCCAACGGCGTGCGCCTGAACGTCAAGCAGACCGATTTCGAGGACAACATCATCCGCGTGCGGGCCGAGTTCGGCGCCGGAGACCTGACCCCCCAGCCGACCCCGGCAGCCGGGACGATCCTCGGCGCGGTCTTTGGCGGCGGCGGTCTAGAAGCTCATGACCGCGATGAGCTGCAGCGCCTGCTGGCGGGCCGTTCGGTCGGCTACGGGCTGGGGGTGGGGGCCGACAGCTTCGCCTTCAGCTCGGCAACCACGCCGGAGGATTTCGAGCTGCAGATGCAGGTGCTGACCGCCTTCATGGTGGCGCCGGGCTGGCGCGATGACGGGCTGAACCAGTTCCGCTCGATCGCCGAGGAGGTGCGCCGCGGGCAAAACGCGCAGGCCGTGCAGGTGGCCGTGAACCGGGTGAGCCGGATGCTGCGCAGCGGGGACCCGCGCTGGGGCTTTCCCGAGGCGTCCGAGATCGCCGCCTTCAGCATGGATCATGCCCGCGCGATGGTGGCCGAGGCGCTCGCCTCCGCGCCGCTGGAGGTGACCATTGTGGGCGACATCACGCTGGATGAGGCGGTCGCGATGACCGCCCGCACGTTCGGTGCCCTGCCGCAGCGCGCCGCGAGCTGGCCTTCGTATGACGAGGCCCGGGCGATCCGTTTCCCGGCGCCGGTGGAGACGCCGGAAATCGTCCGTTTCAACGGCCAGCCCGACAGCGGCATGGCGAATATCTACTGGCCTGTGGGCGACGCATTCGATGCGCGCCGCTCGCGCGCGCTCGACCTGATGGCTGAAGTTTACAATCTCAAGGCCACAGAGCGTTTCCGCGAACAGGAGGGGGCCACCTATTCGCCGATCGTGTCCAACCAGACCTCGATCATCTTCCCCGGTTTCGGCTTCCTGTGGGTCGGCCTTGATGTGGACCGCAGCGAGGTGGACCGCATGTATGCCATCGCCGATGAACTCGCGGAAACGATGGTGGCGGGCAATATCAGCGAGGACGAGCTGCAGCGGGCACGTCAGCCCGTGCTCGAGCGGCTGAGCCAGAGCATGGAAAGCAACCAGATGTGGCTCGGCCAGATCAGCCGGTCGCAAACCTATCCGGAGCGGCTGGAAAGGCTGCGCACGGCGGTTGCCGACTATAACGCGGTGACCGTGGAAGAGATTGCCGCGCTGGCCGGAGAGTACCTGCTGCCCGAGCGTGCCTACCGGGTGTCGGTGCTGCCGCGCGAAAGCGAGGGCGACCAGTAATTGGCCCGGCGGCGATGACCGGCAGGCTATGGCCTGCCGGGCGCCACCCGGTCATTAAGCCAGACAGGGAGAGAGTGATGAAGCTTTTGGTTCACGCAGCAGCGGTCATTGCACTGCTGGCGGTTCCCGCCTACGGCCAGAGCGGGCCGGAACGGGTCGTGCGCGGCAATCTGGTGATGGAAAACATCCCCGAGATTCCGTCGGGTGTCCGCGAGCGGCTGCGCCAGTACCAGAACGTGCGCAGTGCCAGCTTCTCCGACTTTGCACCTGGCGGCGGCATCTACATCACAACGCGGTTCGGCGAGACAAACCAGATCCATCACGTCGCGCAGCCCATGGGCGCGCGGCGCCAGATCACCTTCTACGACCAGCGCACCAGCGGCGCGACCGTGCGTCCCGATGGATCCGGCCAGTTCCTGTTCACGCGTGATGTGGGCGGGGACGAGTTCTTCCAGGGCTTCCTGTTCGACCCGCAGCGGGCCCGGTCTGTCCAGTTCACGGCCGACCAGACCCGCAACCAGGGCTTTGCCTGGTCGCGTGATGGGCACCAGATCGCCTGGGCGACAGCAGGCTGGAGTGATGCCGACTACACGCTTCATGCTGCCGACCCGGCCGATCCCTCCAGCACCCGCATGATCCTGCAGGGCGAGGGCGCGATGACGCCGGTGGACTGGTCTCCGGACGGCTCCAGGCTGCTGATTGCCCGCTATATCTCGATCAACGAGACCCGCCTGTTCGTCATGGACATGGCCACCGGGGCGCTGGACCAGATCAATCCTGAAACTGTCGTGTCCTATGGCGCTGCCCGGTTCGGCCCGGACGGGCGCACGATCATCGCCATTGCCGATCATGGCAGCGATTTCCGCCGCAACATGCGCTTCGATCTGGATACCGGTGAAAGCTCGGTGATCGCAGAGCATGACTGGGGCGTGGAATCCATGGCGCTGTCGCCAGATGGCAGCCTGATCGCCTACACCGTCAATGCGGGCGGCATTTCCGAGCTTTACATCGTGGAAGCGGCGACGGGCCGGAACCGCCCGGCGCCCGACCTGCCCATCGGCCTGATAGGCAGTATCCGCTTCAGCCCTGACGGGTCACAGATCGGGTTTACCCACAGCTCGGCCTCCTCGCCGGGTGATGCGTGGACCTATGACCTGCGCACGCAGGAGCTGGTCCGCTGGACGGAATCGGAGGTGGGCGGTCTCGACACCAGCCGGTTCTCGCCGCCCGAGCTCATCAGCTTTGAGAGCTTTGACGGGCTTGAAATTCCTGCCTTCGTGCATCGTCCGGCAGGTGATGGGCCGCATCCGGTGATCGTCTCGATCCATGGTGGTCCCGAGGCGCAGTCGCGCCCCGGATTCAACTCGACCTTCCAGTACTGGATCAACGAGCTCGGCGCGGCTGTCGTGGTTCCGAACGTGCGTGGATCGGCCGGTTACGGGAACGAGTACGTCAATCTGGACAATGTGTTCCTGCGCGAGAACTCGGTGCGTGATATCGGTGCGCTGCTGGACTGGATCGCCACCCAGCCCGATCTCGATGCGAGCCGGGTGGTGGTTTATGGCGGATCCTATGGCGGATACATGGTGCTGGCCTCTCTGGTTCATTATTCCGACCGCCTGGCCGGCGGCGTGAACATTGTCGGCATCTCCAACTTCGTGACCTTCCTGGAAAATACCGCCGGGTATCGCGCGGACCTGCGCCGTGCCGAGTATGGCGACGAGCGTGATCCGGAAGTGCGTGAATTCCTCGAGAGCATCTCACCTGCCAATCACGCCCACCGCATTACGGCCCCGCTCTTCATCATCCAGGGTGCGAACGATCCGCGTGTGCCCCTGTCGGAGGCGGAGCAGATCCTTGCGGCGGTGCGCGAAGCGGGCGGCGATCCCTGGTATCTCGTGGCCATGGACGAGGGGCACGGCTTTGCACGACAGTCCAACCGGGATTTCCAGCGCGAGGCCGAAACGATGTTCCTGAGGGATGTGCTGGGGCTCGACTGATGCGCTTCGCCACTATCACTGCCCTGCTGGTGCTTGCGGTCATGCCGTTCCGGGTGGAGGCGCTGCCTCCGCCCTCGCCGGAGCGGGTAGTGAGCGCCAGCGTGGTCGTGGAGTTGCCGGTCGCCGAAGCCTGGCGCCTGTGGACCAGCTCGGAGGGCATAACCAGCTTCTTCGCGCCCGGTGCCCATATCGAGCTGCGACCGCAAGGCCCGTTCGAGCTGTTCTTCCTGCCTGATGCCGAGCCCGGTCAGCGTGGGTCGGAAGACACCATCATTCTGGGTTATCAGGAGAACCGCATGCTCTCGGTCAGCTGGGCCCTGCCGCCCTACATGACCGAAGTGCGCCCGCACCACACCCATTTGCTGATCCGGTTCGAGCCTCTGGATGAGGACCGCACCCGCGTCAGCCTCACCCATTCGGGCTGGGGCGAGGGCGAGGCATGGGACGCGGCGTTCGCCTATTTCCAGCGGGTCTGGCCGCACGTGCTCGGATCAATGCCGGGCGTGACAGCTGACGTGGCGGATGACTGACCGGTCTCATCTGCTATGAGTCTGGCAGGGCGGTTCGAACCGCCACCCGTCAAGCCCAGGAGATACTGCATGCTTACCCGCCTTGCGATTACCGCATCTGCTGCCGCACTGCTGCTGGCTGCCTGCGGCAATGGAGAGCGCATCTTCGAGGAAGCGCAGGAGGCTGCGGCCCATGATCTCCGGGATCCATCGTCCGCGCAATTTCGGAATCTTGTACGTGCGACAAGCGGAGGAGTGTGCGGTGAAATAAACTCAAGAAATGCTTACGGAGCTTATATCGGCTTTCAGCCGTTCTTTTTTTCTCCTGAGCAGGCACAGGTTACTCACTTCGAATCTTCTTTGATGAGAGATTATCTGGACGCTGCCAACAGACTAGAAGCAATGAATGCGGAATCCCGTGCCGACCGAGTTTCAGAGATAGAATTAAATAGAATGTCAACAGCTGAGCTAAGATCTCACCGATCCAGACTACAAAGCAGGCTTGATAGACACATGGCTGCTTTGGATGAGCTTTTGTCGCATCAAAGTGTCGCTGCTGAAAATTGCTCTTTATTAAATCTCGAGTGCCCGGGCTTGCTTTCTCAAAATCAAACTTGGGCAAACTTCTGCGCACTAGTACTTGATCAGGTAGATCAAGATGAGGAAGAGGTTGCTCCGCCCGCGCTTGAACCGGAGGAAAGTGCCGATGAGTTCCGCACCCGTGTGGCCGATATGAGCGAGGAAGATCAGGCCGCCGCAGCGTTCGAGCGCATGCTGCGGACAGCGCGCGGATGCCAGCCGGGTGATGCCCCGCTGCACAGCTTCACGGCCCGCGAGCGCGGCGAGGACGAGTCCAGCGCCGACTATAACGCGGCTGTCGCCGCGGAATTCCTGCAGCGCAATGCCGAGCAACCGTGTGTGTTCGTCACGCCTTCCGGTCTGCAGTTCCGTATCGAGCAGGCAGCCGGACCGGCAAACCCCTCGCCGGTGCGCGGTGAGTATGTGCGGGTGCACTATGCCGGCCAGCTTCTCGATGGCACCGAGTTTGACAGCTCCTATTCGCGCGGCGCTCCGGCGGAATTTCCGTCCGACCGGCTGATTGCGGGCTGGGTGGAAGCCCTGCCGCTGATGCGGCTGGGAGAAAAGTGGACGCTCTATATCGCGCCGGAGCTTGGCTATGGCGCGCGTGGCACGCCCGGCGGGCCGATCCCGCCCAACGCGGCGCTGATCTTCCAGCTTGAGCTTCTCGGCCTTCCGGACCGCGAATGAGCCGCACCGGGGACGCCATTGCGCTGCTTGAACGCCTGATCGCGTTCGATACCACGTCGCGCAATTCCAATCTCGCCCTGATCGACTGGGTGGAGGGCTATCTGACGGGTCTCGGCGCGCGCTGTGAGCGCGTGCCGAGCGCGGACGGGCTGAAATCCAACCTGCACGCCTTCATCGGACCGGAAGTGGATGGCGGTGTCGTACTCTCCGGCCATACCGATGTCGTGCCGGTGGACGGGCAGGACTGGTCGACCGATCCGTTCGTACTGACGGAAAGGGGCGGCAAGCTCTACGGACGCGGCACGTGCGACATGAAGGGGTTTGTCGCCTGCGCGCTGGCCGCTGCGCCCGATCTTGCCGCGGCTCCGCTCAAGCGCCCGGTCCATTTCGCCCTTTCCTATGACGAGGAGGTCGGCTGCCAGGGTGCGCCCTCCATGATCCGGGCCATCGCCGCGGGTCATCCCAGACCCTCGGCTGTGCTGGTGGGCGAACCCACCGGCATGAAGGTGGTGACCGGTCATAAGGGGCTCTATTCGGTGCGGGTGGAGATCACCGGCCGCGAAGCCCATTCCAGCCTGATCAATGCGGGTGCCTGCGCGGTGACCCATGCCGTCATCCTGATGGAGTTTCTGCGCCGCGAGGGTGAGGCGCTGCGCGCTGCGGCTCCGGAAGACAGCCCGTTTGATCCGCCCTTCGGCACGCTGACCATTGGCAGGATGGGCGGCGGGTCGGCGATGAATATCCTGGCAAAGGACGCCTGGTTTGAAGCCCTGATGCGGCCGGCGCCGTGGGATGACGGGCCTGGCGTGGGCCGGCGTCTGCGCGAACTGGCCGCCGAGGTGGAAGCGCAGATGCGCCAGACCGCTCCGGAAGCGTCGATCCGCATCACCGAAGTCTCCAACGTGCCGCCCCTGCGGCCGGAGAACGATGGCGAGGCGGAAGGCATTGCCCGCGCCCTGACGGGAGACAATGCCCCGCGCGTCGTGTCCTACGGCACTGAAGGCGGACAGTTCCAGGATGGCGGCATGTCAGCGGTGATCTGCGGTCCCGGCCATATCGACCAGGCCCACCAGCCGGACGAGTATGTCGAGATCAGCCAGCTGGAGGCCTGCATGGGTTTCCTGAAAAAGCTGGAGCAGCGCCTGAGCGCGTGATCAGGCCAAACCTGACAACTCAAAGCTGACCGGGCTTGTAAGTTGAGCCGGATTCCCCTGTTTCGCGATATTGCGCGGCACAACTGCAAGGGGAATTGGACATGATCCGGACCATCAGGAAGCCTTTCGCCGCAACAACGGCACTCACCTCGATCATCATCGCTCTGGCCGGTGTTCCGGCCCTGGCGCAGGAGCTGGAAATCTATCAGGCTGACGGCGCCTTCGAGACGTCAGCCGCCGCGGTATCTGCCGATGGCAGTGTGGTGGTGGGGCGCAGCCTTGCCAGCACGATCGATGGCGACCGCGCCTTCCGGTGGACCCGCGATGGCGGCTTTGAGCGTCTTGCAGACACCGTGTCTTCGGCCAGCGCGGTGTCCGCCGACGGGTCGGTAATTGTCGGCTCTGTCAGCGGTGAAACCACGACGCGCGCCTTCCGCTGGACAGAGAATGGCGGACTGCAGACGCTCGATCTGCTCGAGGGCGGTATCAGTGCTGCAGCGCTGGGTGTCTCTGCAGACGGAAGCGTGGTTGTGGGCCGATCGCTGGGCCAGGGCAATCTTGCCACTGCCGTGCGCTGGAGTGCCGATGGCACGGCGCAAAGCCTCGGTACGCTGGCGGGCGGCAACCGGTCCACGGCCTACGGCGTATCGGGCAATGGCCAGGTGATTGTGGGCGAATCCAGTTCGGCCACGTCCGGCCCCTGGCTGGAAGCTGTCCGCTGGACCGAAGCCACCGGCATGGTGGCGCTGGGCAAGCTCAACAATAGCGACCAGTCCCAGGCGCGCGCGGCCTCCCATGATGGCAGCGTGATCGTGGGTTGGGCCCGTGATGGCGGGACCCAGCAGCAGACGGCCATACGCTGGACTGCCGAAACGGGCATGGAAAGCCTCGGCATGCTGAATGCCGGCAATCTCTCGCTGGCCTATGGCGTGTCGCACGACGGCCTCGTCATTGTCGGCTCGGCGGCGGACGGTGCGGCCAACAATGTGATGAGAGGGTTCCGCTGGACCGAGGAGACCGGCATGCAGACCGTCGAGGACTGGCTGCGCGATGCCGGTGCGGATATCGCATCCAACGTCACCCGCAACGCCTACGGTACGAATGCCGTCGGGACGGTGATTGTCGGCGATACGCACAATAACGAGATGTATATCGCCCGCAGCAGCGAAAGCGGGAGCGGCAACCCGCCTGCAGGCCTGATCACGGTCCAGGATCTCGCCGAAAGCCTGAGCAGTGCCGGCGCCGGCAACAGCATGGCAGCCCGGGGGCTCGGCACGCTGCTGAATGGTGCGGGAAGCCGCCCGCTGGACCGCCGCGCTGCGCAAGGCGGCAGCATCGCCTGGGTCGGGGGCGACTGGGGCCGGGATGATCATGGAGCACGCGATGGCGAACTGGCCCTGGGGGAGCTGGGCTACGGGTACAATTTCGGTGGCGTGCAACTGAACGGCGCGGTGGGGCTGACACGTCTCGAACAGCACACGCTGCTCGGCGGGCGAACCGATCTCGACGCCGCATTTGTCAAACTGGAGGTTCTGGCGCCGCTTCATGTCTCGGACGATGGCGGGCTGTGGCTGGTGGTGAGCGGTACCGGGCTTTGGGGTGATGCCGATATACGCCGCAACTACGTCGCCAATGGCGGGCTGGTGGATACATCGACGGGCAGCGCCGATGTCGAGGGCTATGGTGTGCGCGCCCGCCTGCAATGGGCTGACTGGCTGCCGGGCGTGTCGCCCTATGGTGAGCTGTCCCATGCGCGCGCCTGCCTTGATGCCTACAGCGAGACCGGAGGGTCCTTCCCGGCCGCGTTCAACCGGCTTTGCGATACGGCAACCGAGGCCCGCTACGGTGTCGACCTGACACTGTCCGTAGCAGCGGGCCTGCGCCTTGTCGGAACGCTGGAAGGTATACACCGCTTCGAGGACAGCGGCTCACATGTAACCGGCCAGGTGACCGGGCTTGGCGGGTTTGATCTCGGACAGCCGGCCTACCGTCAGGACTGGCTGCGCGGCGGTGCCGGCTTCGAGCTTGATATCGCCGGCTCCACCCTGTCGCTCATGGCCAATGCCACGAGCCGCGGCGAAAGCGCCAGCGGCTGGGTGGCGGCGAGCTGGAGGGTGTCCTTCTGATCGTGATGCGTCGGCCCGGCGGGATGAGCCGCCGGGGCGGCGCTGCGTGCGCCTGTCCGCTTGTTTGCCCCCTGCACCGCAAAGCATCGCCGCTCGCGTATGGACGCGGGCGGGCTAAGCGTCTAAGACGCCTCGCGCAGGCGGATGCGACGGCTGACCAGCCGGCCGCGCCGCCCCGGCGGTTTCATCTTCAGCGGATTTTTCAAGGAGCGCGTCATGGCTCTTCGGGTGGCGATCAACGGGTTTGGCCGTATCGGGCGTCTGGCTTTGCGGGCGGTGCTGGAGCACAAGCGCTGGCACGAGGTCGAGGTGGTGGCCATCAATGACAGCGCCACACCGGAGGTGAATGCGCACCTGCTGACCTATGACAGCGTGCATGGCCGCTATCCGGGCGAGATCAAGCTGTTCGAGGACGGGTTTGACGCCGGTTTCGGCAAGATCACCAAGGTGTCCAACCGTGATCCGTCCCAGCTGCCCTGGAAGGAACTGGGCATTGATCTGGTGCTGGAATGCACCGGCAAGTTCAACGACAAGGCCAGCGCGTCGGCTCACCTGACCTCCGGTGCAAGGCGCGTGCTGTGCTCGGCGCCTGCCAAGAATGCTGATAAAACAATCGTCTACGGCGTCAATCACGCGAGCCTGACGGCGGATGACATCATCGTGTCGAACGCCTCGTGCACCACCAACGGGCTGGCTCCGGTGGCCAAGGTGCTGAACGACGCCATCGGCATCGAACACGGTCACATGACGACGATCCACGCCTATACCGGGGACCAGCCGACGCTGGACCGCAATCACAAGGATCTGCACCGCGCGCGGGCTGCCGCCATGTCGATGGTGCCGACCACGACCGGCGCGGCCAAGGCCGTGGGCGAGGTGCTGCCGGAGCTCAAGGGCCGTCTCGACGGGTCTGCCATCCGCGTGCCGACGCCCAATGTCTCCGTCATCGACCTGGTGTTCACGCCAGGGCGGGAAACCAGCATCGAGGAAATCAATGCCGCGATCCGGGCGGCAGCCGATGGCCCCATGAAGGGCGTGCTGGGCTATGACAGCCTGCCGCTGGTTTCCATCGACTATAATCACGATCCGCGCTCGTCCATCGTGGCCATCGACAAGACAAATGTGATTGGCGGCAAGCTGGCGCGTGTGATGACGTGGTACGACAATGAATGGGGCTTTGCCTGCCGTATGATCGATACGGCAGTGGCGATGGGCCGGCTGATCTAGGACAGAACAGAGCGATGAGTGAAGGCCCGATTGCCCGACTGGAAGACGCGGACATAGCCGGCAAGCGCGTGCTGGTGCGTGTCGACTTCAACGTGCCGATGGCCGGAGGCAGGATCAGCGATGACACGCGCCTGCAGGCGGCACTGCCGACAATCGGCTGGCTGACGGCACGGCGCGCGCGGGTGATCCTGCTGGCCCATTTTGGCCGCCCCAAGGGCAAGGCCGACCCGACCCAGAGCCTCAAACCGGTCATGGCGCCGCTGTCTGAAATGCTTGGCGTGCCGGTCCGGTTTGCCGGCGACTGCATTGGCAAGCTGGCGGACAAGGCCGTGGCCGAGCTGAAGGACGGCGAGGTATTGCTGCTGGAAAACACGCGGTTTCATGCGGGTGAAGAGGCCAATGATCCGGAGTTTGCGGCGCAACTGGCCGCGCTTGGCGATGTCTACGTAAACGATGCCTTCTCCGCCGCCCACCGCGCCCATGCCTCGACGGAAGGGGTGGCGCGCCTATTGCCCGCCTATGCCGGCCTCGCCCTGCAGCGTGAGCTCGATCACGTGGTCGCCGCACTGGAAAATCCCGAGCGGCCCCTGCTGGCGATTGTCGGCGGCGCGAAGGTGTCCACCAAGATCGATCTGTTGACCAACCTCGTCACCAAGGTGAACCGGCTGTTCGTCGGCGGCGCCATGGCCAATACGTTTCTGGCCGCCAGGGGCGTCGATGTCGGCAAGAGCCTTTACGAACCGGACCTTCTGGGCACCGCGCGCGAGATCATGGCCGCCGCCGGCAAATCCGGCTGCCAGCTTATCCTGCCAGAAGACGTGGTGGTCGCGCGGGAGCTGAAAGCCAAGGCGGCCCGGCGCGTGGCAGGCCTCGACGAGATCGCCCGCGACGAGATGATCCTGGATTGCGGCCCGCAAACCATCGACATGCTGGCCGATTCCATAGAAAGCGCGAAGACGCTGGTCTGGAACGGGCCGCTGGGCGCGTTCGAGATGGTGCCCTTCGACACCGGCACGGTGGAGGCTGCCCGCTTTGCCGCCCAGCGCCTGCGCGAAGGCAAGCTGGTAGCCGTGGCCGGCGGCGGCGATACGGTGGCGGCACTGAACCATGCCGGCGTCGCCGCGGATTTCACCTTTGTCTCGACAGCAGGCGGCGCCTTCCTCGAATGGCTGGAGGGCAAACCGCTTCCCGGCATCGAGGCTTTGCGCCAGACAGCACAAACCGATACCGACGCTGCGTCCTAGCAGGCGTTGCGCACACTCACACGATCAGCAGGCCATACGGGGGAGTTTGAACATGGATATCGACGCGCTTTACGAAACGGCGATGCGCATGGTGGCGCCGGGCAAGGGCATCCTGGCGGCCGACGAGTCAACCGGGACGATCAAGAAACGGTTTGATACGATCAAGCTGGAATCGACCGCAGACAGCCGCCGCGACTGGCGCGAGATGCTGTTCCGGACCGAACCGGCCATGTCCGAGCATATCTCCGGCGTCATCCTCTATGACGAGACGCTGCGCCAGAAGGCGAAAGACGGCACGCCGCTCGCCGAACTGATCGCGAGCACAGGCGCGGTGCCGGGCATCAAGGTGGATACCGGCGCGAAACCGCTGGCCGGCGCGCCGGGCGAGATGATCACCGAGGGTCTGGATGGCCTGCGTGACCGTCTGGCCGAGTATCATGCGCTGGGCGCGCGTTTTGCCAAATGGCGCGCCGTCATCAATATCGGCACTGGCGGCGATGACAGCGTGCCGTCCCAGTACTGCATCAACACCAACATGCACGCGCTCGCCCGCTATGCGATGCTCTGCCAGGAAGCGGGTATCGTGCCGATCGTGGAGCCGGAAGTCATCATGGACGGGGACCATGATATCGACCGCTGCTACGAGGTGACCGAGTTCGGTCTGAAGCGGCTTTACGCGGAGCTCTTCGAGCAGGGCGTGGTGCTGGAAGGCACGATCCTCAAACCCAACATGATCATTTCGGGCACGCAGTGCGCCGCGCAGGCGAGCCGTGAGGAGGTCGCCGAGATGACCGTGCAGTGCCTGACGAACTGCGTGCCGGCCTCCGTGCCGGGCATCGCCTTCCTGTCGGGCGGCCAGTCGGATGTGGACGCGACCGCGCACCTCAACATCATGAATGCGGGCTTTGACCTGCCCTGGCCGCTGACCTTCTCCTACGGCCGCGCGCTGCA
>ERZ869909.1366-NODE-1366-length-19910-cov-4.899965_pt1 | contig 19910 bp, 21 predicted proteins | sample MGYA00520892_ERZ869909 | MGnify/ENA primary metagenome ERZ869909 (study PRJEB32215, sample SAMEA104723947) | bioreactor metagenome | biome: bioreactor; feature: anaerobic bioreactor; material: water | place: China | collected 2015-03-12 ... | reverse complement strand
CGAAAGTCTGGTTCGTGCATCGAGCTACAAAGTGCTGAACTTGCAGTGACTACGGAACTGAGGCCTCGGTGAGGGGTAAGCCCTTCCAGAAGTGTGTGAGGCAGGAAGCCGAACGCAAGCCTACAGGGACGTATTCACGGCGGCTTCTGGAAGGGCTTACCCCTCACCGAGGCCGGGCTACGGAGCTCCAGGGCTCAACCCACATGACCAGTAAAGCTCACCATCCACTGAATACCAAACGCATCCACGCAGATGCCGAACAGCTTCGCCCACTCGGTGGCTTGTAACGGCATGCTGACCTCGCCGCCCTCGGCCAGGGCGCCATGCACGCGGCGCGCCTCCTCTTCCGAATCAGCCTCCAGCGCGATAAAGAAATTGTTGCCCGCCACAAAACGCCCCGTGTGCTCCGCGCTGATCACATCCGTACCCATCAGGATATTGTCGCCCCCCAGCGGCAGACCGATATGCGCAATCGCATCCAACTTGTCCTCTGGAGCATCCATTGGGTTGCCCGGAAAATCCCGGTAGCGGATCACCTCGGTGAAATCGCCACCAAAGATACTGCGATAGTGGTTGAACGCCGCTTCAGTAGTGCCTTTGAAATTCAGATAAGGATTGGCCATTTTCATAATCAGGTGTCCTGTCATGGTTTCGGGATATAACACTGTTGTGTTGTCGCTTGCCCCCGGACGCTTTCGACAACCGTTGCGGGCCTGCCCCGAAGAAGTGACCCCAGCGCTCACGCGTCGCTGACGCAGGCCATTGTGAGCTGTCGGCTTTGCACGCACAGTGGGGCATTGCCAGCCCCCCGAAATCTGTCAAGGAGCACAGACATGGCTTCATCTTCCCCACGATTGCAAGGCAAGACCATCGCCGTCACTGGCGCCAGCGGCATGATCGGCGTTTATCTGTGCCGCAGTCTGCTGGCCGCCGGGGCGCGCGTGGTCGGTGTGGTACGAAATCCGTCCAAGGCGGCTTTTCTGGCCGATGAGGGCGTTGAGTTTCGCCAGGCGGACCTGACCGATCCAGCGGCGCTGGAAGCTGCTTTCCAGGGCTGCGATGCGGTGATTTCCAATGCGGCCATGTATGTGGCCAGCAAGGGCTTCGGGGCCTGGCAGGCACATCTGACGGCAAACGTCGACGGCACCCGCAATGTGTTCGAGGCGGCGCACCGTGCAGGGGTGAAGCGGATCGTGCATGTGAGCACGTTCGGCATCTACCGCTGGTCGCTGCGCAAGCCGATGGACGAGCAGTGGCCGCAACTGGACGGCCAGCGACGCAAGGGCGGGACCTACCGCGCCAGCAAGCAGATCAGCGAAGACGTCGCCTGGCAACTGGCGCGGGAGCTGGATCTGCAACTGACCACCGTACGCCCCAGCGGGGTCTACGGCGCCCGTGATCCCAATACCATGGCGATGGTCTACAAGGCGCTGAAGTTGCCCGTGCTGGTGCTGCCCAGCATCGGCTTTCCGCTGGTGTATGCGGGGGATGTTGCAGACGCCACGGCGCAGGCGCTGGCCAATGATGCGGCCATCAACCAGGCCTACAACGTCGGTGGCGAGGGGCATCAATTGTCGAGTTTTCTGCGCGCTGTCGTCAGGGCGCGGAAAAAAGGCCCGGCCATTCTCTCTGTGCCGTTGCCCGCCCGAATCAGGATGGACAACAGCAAGGCCGGTCGCGATCTGGGCTTCAGCAACCGGGACTTCGATGAGGCCCTGGCCAAGGTGGTCGCCGAGGACCGGGCGCGCCGCTGACCGGCGCGCTCAGGCAAAAAACGCGACGCCTGCCAACAGCAATGCAGCGACGGCCAGGCCGGTGGTCAGGTGCAGTTGGCGCTGCAGGCGCTGGATGTACTGGCGCTGCACTTCGGCGGCATCGTTGATGCGGGTGACGGTGTCCTGAAGTGAGGTGGCCAGTGCTTGCACCGCCTCGGCGTTATGGGTGGCGGCCTGCTGCAGCTCCTCGATCTGCTGTGCCAGCAGCGGGTCCTGCTTGCCGATCCGGGCGGCAGTGAACGCCGGGATGGCGGAGGTCACGATCTGGGTGACATACGGCAGGGAAATCTTCAGCAGCGGGATCCAGGCGGGCATATCGCAGGTACTCCTCGTCAGTGGCCACAGACCGGGCAGGCGGGGTCGCGTTTCAGACTCAGGGTACGCCATGTCAGGGTGGTGGCGTCCAGCAGATGCAGGGTGCCGCCGACCTCGGCGCCGGTGAGCAGGCGCAGGGCCAGGTGGGCCTGCAGGGTACCCAGGGTGCCGACCACTGGGCCGAGAATGCCGGATTCGCTGCACAGGGTATCCGGGGCGGCGCCGTCGCCGTATACGCAGGCGTAGCAGGGGCTGTCCGGGCGGCGAAAATCGAACGCCGCCAGTTGGCCTTCCAGGCGGATGGCTGCAGCGCTGATCAGGGGGGTGCCCGCCCGGTGGCAGGCGCGATTGATCTGGTCGCGGCTGGCAAAATTGTCGGTGCAGTCCAGCACCAGTGTCATGCCGGGCAGATGCTCGGCCAACCAGTCCGCATCGGCCGCCCGGGGCCAGGCCGCTACCCGGATGCTGCTGTTCAGGGCCATCAACTGTGCGGCCAGGGCCTGGGCCTTGGGTTGGCCGATATCGCTCTCGCGGTAGGCCACCTGCCGGTGCAGGTTACTGGCTTCCACCGTATCAGGGTCCACCAGCACGATCTCGCCGACGCCGGCTCCGGCCAGATACAGGGCCGCCGGACATCCCAGACCGCCCGCGCCGACAATCATTACGCGGGACGCGGCCACGTTTTCCTGGCCCTCCACATCGAACGAAGGCAGCAGTATCTGGCGGCTGTAGCGCAGCAGGGCGTCGTCACTGAGCATCGGTGTCTCCGGGCGGTGTCCGGCCCAGTGTAACGCGGTCATGACCGGCGAGGTCACGCCGGGTTTCGATACCGATAAACCCGGCACCATGCAGAATCTGCCGTACAGCGTCGCCCTGGTCATAGCCATGCTCCAGGGCCAGCAGTCCACCCGCGCGCAGGCGCTCATGGCTCTGCGCGGCGATGATGCGGATATCTGCCAGCCCGTCGCTGCCTGCGGCCAGGGCGGTGCGCGGCTCAAAGCGCACGTCGCCCTCCTCCAGATGCGGGTCATCGTCGGGAATATAGGGGGGATTGCTGACCACGGCGTCGAGGAGGCCCTGCAACTGGCTGCACCAGTTGGATTGCAGCGGCTGCACATTGCCCGCACCCAGCCGCTGCCGGTTACGCTCCACCAGGTCGAGAATCGCGGTACTGGTGTCCACGGCGATTACTTGCCAGGCCGGGCGCGCCAGCGCCAGGCTGATGGCAATGGCGCCGGTACCGGTACCCAGGTCGGCCACGCGTTGTGGCCGATCCGCCGACAGGCTGTCGAGCACCGTATCCACCAGCAGTTCGGTGTCCGGGCGCGGGATCAGGGTATCCGGTGACACCAGAAATTCATGCCCGTAAAACTCGCGACGACCAATCAGATAGGCCACCGGCTCACCGGCAACACGCCGCGCCACCCATTCCTGAAATTGCCGTGCTTCGCTGTCGCGGGGGATGTGCTCGGGCCAGGTGAACAGAAAGCTGGTGGGCTTGCCGAGACAGTGCGCCATCAGCACGCGGGCATCCAGGTCTGCGCTGGGGCTGTGGCCGTCCAGCCGTTGCCGGGCGGCGCGCAGCAATTCGCCGACGCTGGCCGTCATCACGCCTGCCCGGACAAGGCCGCAAGCTGCTCGGCCTGGTGTTCGGCCTGCAGGGCATCCAGCACATCATCCAGACTGCCCTCCATGACTTCAGCCAGTTTGTAGAGGGTCAGGTTGATGCGATGATCGGTGAGCCGCCCCTGCGGAAAATTGTAGGTACGAATGCGCTCGGAACGATCGCCGGAGCCGACCAGCGACTTGCGGGTGGCGGCCATGTCCTGCTGCTGTTTTTGCTGCTGGGCATCGTAGATGCGTGCCTGCAGCAATGACATGGCCTTGGCCTTGTTCTTGTGCTGGCTGCGCTCATCCTGGCATTCGACCACGATGCCGGTGGGCAAGTGCGTCAGGCGCACCGCCGAATCGGTGGTGTTCACGTGCTGCCCGCCCGCACCGGAAGAACGGTAGGTGTCGACACGCAGGTCTTCGTTGCGGATCGTCACGGCTTCCAGTTCATCGGCTTCCGCCATCACCGCCACGGTGCAGGCCGATGTGTGGATACGCCCCTGGGATTCCGTCGCCGGCACGCGCTGGACACGATGGGCGCCGGACTCGAACTTGAGCCGCGAATAAACGCCGTTGCCCGTGACACGGCAGATCACTTCCTTGTAACCGCCCATTTCGCCTTCGCTGGCACTGACCTGTTCAACGCGCCAACCCTGGCTGTCGGCATAGCGGCTGTACATGCGCAGCAGGTCACCGGCAAACAACGCGGCTTCGTCGCCCCCCGTGCCGGCACGAATTTCCAGAAAAACATTACTGTTGTCGCGCGGATCCCGGGGCAACATGAGGCGCTGTAATTCGGCCTCCAGTTCTTCACGACGACTGCGCGCCTGGCGTGCTTCATCCAGCCCCATGGCGCGCATGTCGGGATCGCTGTCCTGCTGCATGGCCTCCGCTTCGGCCAGCGTCGCCTCGGTCTGCCGGTAGGCGGCAAAACACTGCACCACATCTTCCAGTTCGGCGTACTCGCGGGACAGGTCACGAAAGCGCCCCTGCTGATTGATCACATCAGGATCAGACAGCAACGCCGAAAGTTCTTCATGGCGGTCGCACAGGCGTTCAAGTTTGGTGCGCAGGGAATCTTTCATGGTCAGTCGTCACGCAGCAGCAGTTCGCGGGCAATGGACAGGGACTCGGTGCGATTTTCCGCCGCAAAACGGCGCAGCTGTACACTGGGCTGGTGCATGACCTTGTTCAGCAGCGCATGCTGGAAGCGCCGCAGGACCTCTGCCGGGTCTCCACCGGCTTCCAGTTGTGTCATGGCCTTGTGCAATTCTTCGTCACCCATGGCGGCCACCTGCTCGCGGTAGCTGCGCAGGGTATCCACCGCTGTCAGTTCGCGCTGCTCGCGTGCATACCGTGACAGCGCCTGATCAATGATGCGCTCGGCCTCCGCCGCCGCATCCTGACGCTGCCGGACATTTTCCTCGATCGCCTCGTGCAGATCATCCACGGTGTAAAGATAAATATCCTGCAGGGTGCCCACCTCGGGTTCGATGTCTCGCGGCACGGCAATATCCACCATGAAGATTGGCCGGTGACGGCGCTTTTTGAGTGCCCGCTCGACCATCCCCTTGCCCAGCACCGGCACGGGGGCGGCGGTGCAGGAAATCACGATGTCGGTGCGCTCCAGCACCACGGGAATTTCTTCCAGCGTCACGGCACGCCCCTGCACCGCACGGGCCAGCGCGTCGGCACGGTTCAGGGTGCGGTTGGCGATGGTGATGTCGGCCACGCCCTGATCCCGCAGGTGCCGGGCCACCAGTTCGATCATGTCACCGGCGCCGATCAGCAGTGCGCGACTCTGCCGCAGGTCCGCAAAAATATGCCGTGCAAAAGATACCGCCGCATAGGCCACAGACACCGGGTGCGCACCGATGCCGGTGTCCGTGCGGATACGTTTGGCGACGCTGAACACGTGCTGGAAGGTACGGGCCAGACTGGTTTCGAGCGCGCCACTCTCGTGGGCCCGGGCATAGGCATCACGCATCTGGCCCAGAATCTGCGGCTCGCCCAGCACCAGGGAATCCAGGCCGCCCGCGACACGCATCATGTGCCGTAGCGCCTGGTCGTCCTGATGCAGATACAGCGCCTCACGCAGGCGTGCCGTCTCCAGCCCGTGCCAGTGCGCCAGCCACTGCGCCAGATCCGGCCCGGTACCCGGGGCCGCGTCGGTATCGATCAGGCAATAGATTTCAGTACGATTGCAGGTGGAAAGCAGTGCCGCCTCGCGCACCCCGGGCTGCTGGCGCAAATCCGCCAGAGCGGCCGGGATCTGCGCTTCGGGGAACGTCAGACGTTCGCGCAAGCCCAGTTCGGCCGTGGTGTGATTGACGCCTGTGGCGAGTAGCTTCATGCCCGATATGCCCGCTCGGTGCCGAAATGGACGGTGTCTGGGTGGCGCATTTTGCGGGATTTATCCCGCCAAAACAATGTCATAGCCACTATAGCGCCAATAGGCACGGTGGGCAGCCGCGCGCCCTTGTGCCATTATTGGCCCTCGTTCTCTGCCAGCGGATTATCCACCGCAATGCCGACCATGCCCTATGCCCTGCCTGTCACTCTGGCCCTGATGCTTGCCCTGACCGGCTGTGCCCGGCATGCCACCGACACCATGCCGCCGGAACCGGAGCCTGTCCCGACTCCGGTGTATGCACCTTACGATACCGCCATTCTGGCTGATCTGCTGGCGGCCGAGCTGGCTGCACAGCGCAACCGGCTGGATGTCAGCCTGGCCTATTATGCCGAAGCCGCGCGACGCACCCGCAGCCCGGAAGTAACCGGCCAGGCAGCGCGTCTGGCGGCCTATCTGGAAGAGCCGGCGCTGGCGCTGGAGCTGTCCGAGCGCTGGCTGCAAATGACGCCACATGACACCACCGCTCTGGAAATTGCGGCGCTATCGCATATCAGCCTGGGCGACACCGATGCGGCGGCGGCCTATATCGACACGCTGCTGTCCCGTGATCCGCAAGGAGCCCTGGTGCGTCTGGTTGCCCAGGCGCGGGGGCTGGATGCAGCGGGCAACACCCGCCTGCTGGCCGCCCTGGCGGGCCTGACGGACCGCTACCCGGACCAGGCACCACTGTGGTATGCCCGTGCCCTGCACCTGCAATTGCAGGACAATCCCGAAGCCGCACTCGCCGCCACCGAGGAAGCCCTGCGACGCCAGAGCGACCATGAAGAAGCGCTGCTGCTCAAGGGTCGTCTGCTGTTCGAACTCGGACACCGCGACCAGTCCCTGCGGCATATGCAACGGCTGGTGCGGCGCTATCCCGAGGCCCGCCGCGCCCGGGTGCTGTACGTGCGGCTGTTATTGCAGGATGGCCAGACCCGTGCCGCCTTCCGCCAGCTCGAAGTCCTGGCCGAACAACACCCCGACGACCCCGACCTGCGTTACTCGCTGGCCCTGTACGGTATGGAACATGGTGCCCGGGATCAGGCCCGCGAGGTGCTGATATCGCTGATGGACAGTGGCTACCGGGAAGACGAGATTCGCAGCTTCCTGGCGCAGATTGCCGAACAGGATGGCGATATCGATCAGGCCATCGACCACTATCTGGCGATTCGAGATCCGGAAATTGCACTGCGTGCCCGGGTACAGGCGGCCCGCCTGTATCAGGAGAGCGGCCGTCCTGCGGAGCGCGAGGCACTCATGGCTCGCCTGCGGGACCACTACCCGGTGCATTTGCCCACCCTCTATGCCGCCGAAGCGGAGCTGATCGGCACCGAGGACCCACAGGCGGCTTACACCCTGCTGGATCAGGCGGTCACCGACCTGCCGGAGAATATCGAACTGCGCTATGCCCGCGCCCTGGCCGCCGAACGCATCGACAAGCTGGCACAAACCGAAGCCGACCTGCGCTTTATCCTGGCGCAGCGGCCGGACGATCCGGATGCGCTCAATGCACTGGGCTACACGCTGACAGACCGGACAGATCGCCACGAAGAAGCCTACGATTACATTCGCCGCGCGCTGGACCAGAAACCGGACAATCCGGCGATTCTCGACAGCATGGGCTGGGTGCTGTTCAACCTGGGTCGCGCCGAGGAAGCGCTGCCCTACCTGAAGCGCGCCTATGAAATGTACCCGGACAATGAAGTGGCCGCGCACCTGGGCGAAGTACTCTGGACACTGGGCCGCCAGGATGAAGCCCGCGCCGTGTGGGAAGACGCACAGCAGCGCGAGCCCGACGGGCGCCATGTCCGTGACACCCTGGAACGACTGACCGGACAGAATTCATGATCCGCAACGCCCTGCCCCTGCTCTTCATATTCAATCTGCTGCTTCTCAGCGCGTGTCAGACCCGTCCGCTGGTCACGGTCGATGACTTCGAGCGCGCAGAAGACCTGCAACACTGGAACATCACCGGCCGACTGGGTTACCGCACCGCCGGCGACGGTGGCAATGCCAGCCTCGACTGGCGCCAGCGCCGCGAGGGTGGCCGCATCCATTTCTCCGGCCCGCTGGGTTTCGGCAGTGCCGAACTGCGTTGGGACGACACCAGTGCCATGCTCGACACCGGCCGCGAGCAACTGACCGCCACTTCCCCGGCCGCACTGGCCTGGCACCTGACCGGCCTGATGATTCCCGTGGATGCCCTGTATTACTGGGTGCGCGGCCTGCCCTGGCCGTGGGCCGAGAGCACGCCGCAGTACGACGATCAGGGCCGTCTGGTGACGCTGGATCAACTGGGCTGGTCGCTGCGTTTTGACCGCCACGAGCGGGTCGCAGGACTGGAATTGCCACACCGGGTACGCGCCAACCTCAATGGCGACAGCTTTACCCTGATTGTCCAGCACTGGGTGCCACAACCGTGACACCAGCGCACGACACGCTGGTGCTGCCGGCACCCGCCAAACTGAACCTGTTCCTGCACGTGACCGGCCGCCGCCCGGACGGCTACCACACCCTGCAAACCCTGTTCACGCTGCTGGATCACGGCGACACCCTGACCCTGCACCGGGCAGACGCTCTGCAGCTGGACGCGCCCGACGTGCCGGGCCCCATGGAGGACAACCTGGTCTGGCGCGCCGCACGCCTGTTGCAGACACACACTGGCTGCACACAGGGGGCGCATCTGACACTGACCAAGCGACTGCCGGCGGGTGGCGGGGTGGGCGGCGGCTCCAGCGATGCCGCCACCACCCTGCTCGGTCTCAACCGGCTCTGGAAACTGAATCTGGAACCTGCCGAACTGGCCACGCTGGCGTTGCAACTGGGTGCCGACGTGCCGGTGTTCGTGCACGGCCACACGGCATTTGCAGAGGGGATCGGTGAGCAGCTGACGCCGGTGCTTTTGCCGCCTTGTGACTATGTCGTGATACACCCCGGAATCAGCGTCGCGACCGCACAAATATTCAATGACCGGGAATTGACAAGGCATACCCCCGTCAGTACAGTAGCGGCCTTTCTTGAGCCGGGCACCCGGAAGCACTTTCGCAACGACTGCGAACCCGTTGTACGGCGGCTTTTCAGGCCCATTGCTGATGCACTGGACTGGCTCAGGGAAGCAGTTGGCGAGAGCCACCTGACCGGCACCGGAGCCTGCATTTTTGCGCCCGTGCCGAGTCGGCAGAACGGCACAGCAGTGCTGGCCAATCTGCCGCCGCGCTGGACAGGTTTCGTCGCGCGGAGCTGCAATCGCTCACCGCTGCTTGCGGCACTGGATGAGCACACAGCTTCGCACTGCGACAACGGTTAGCGTTGGGGTATAGCCAAGTTGGTAAGGCAGCGGGTTTTGATCCCGTCATTCCCAGGTTCGAGTCCTGGTACCCCAGCCACTAATTCACAGTCACGTGATAGATCATGCCGGCGACGGCTGCCTCTGGCGCCCACCGGCTGATCGGGTTACGACAGCGCCGGCCCGCCGCTACCTGCATCAGCGTCCCCCCTGCGTTGTCGTGTTATCCAGACACAACAGAAACCGACACGATCCCCGGGGAGCGCCAGTGTCCAAACTCGTTATCTTTACCGGCAACGCCAATCCCGAACTGGCCCAGGCCATGGTGCGCCAGCTGAATATTCCGCTGGGCGCGGCCAACGTGGGCACCTTCAGTGACGGCGAAGTCGCCATCGACATCCACGAGAATGTGCGCGGCAAGGACGTCTTCATCGTCCAGTCCACCTGCAACCCGACCAACAACAACCTGATGGAAATCCTGGTCATGGCGGATGCGTTGCGACGCTCTTCTGCGGGCCGGATCACTGCGGTTATTCCTTACTTCGGTTATGCCCGTCAGGATCGCCGGGTGCGCTCGGCCCGGGTGCCGATCACCGCCAAGGTGGTTGCCGACATGATCACCACCGTCGGCATCGACCGCGTGGTAACAGTGGACCTGCATGCTGACCAGATTCAGGGCTTCTTCGATATTCCGGTGGACAACGTCTACGCCACCCCGCTGATCGTGGCCGACATCGAGCGCCAGAATTACGAGGACATGATGGTGGTGTCCCCGGACGTGGGCGGTGTGGTACGGGCCCGCGCACTGGCCAAGCAGCTCAACGATGCCGACCTGGCGATCATCGACAAGCGCCGCCCGAAGGCCAACGAATCCCAGGTCATGCACATCATCGGTGAAGTCGAAGACCGCAGCTGCATTCTGGTGGACGACATGGTCGACACCGCAGGCACCCTGTGCAAGGCCGCCAAGGCCCTGAAAGAGCATGGCGCCAGGAAGGTCGTCGCCTACTGCACCCACCCGGTGCTGTCCGGCGCCGCCATCAGCAATATCAGGGACTCCGAACTGGACCAGCTGGTGGTGACCGACACCATCCCGCTGTCCACCGCCGCCCGGGACTGCGGCCGCATTCGCGTGCTGTCGCTGGCGCCGATGCTGGCCGAAACCATCCGCCGGGTGAACAACGAGGAATCCCTGTCTGCCATGTTCGACCGGCTCGAACTGGTCTGAGCCGCCCGGGGCGGGGCCTGCGGCCCCGCCAGCACTGGCTTTTTGCAGTGTGCCAGTAGATAATGCGCCCCCTTTTTAACCAAACCTCCCGGCAGGCCTGGTCGCAGGGCCCGTCAGGGACATACCGGAGATTCACCCATGAGCAATGAATTTTTGCTGCATGCAGAGGGCCGCAGCGATGTGGGGAAAGGTGCGAGCCGCCGCCTGCGTCGTCTGGAAGCCCGTATTCCCGGCATCATCTACGGTGGCAAGACGGCCCCGCAGATGGTGACCCTGGAGCTGCGTGAGCTGGCCAAGGCACTCGAAAATGAGGCGTTTTACAGCCACGTCCTGACCCTGGATGTCGATGGCAAGAAGCAGCAGGCCGTCCTGCGTGACCTGCAGCGTCACCCGGCCAAAGGCACGCCGATGCACGCTGACTTCCTGCGCGTGGACAAGACCCACAAGATCACCATGCAGGTCCCGCTGCACTTCATCAACGAAGAAAAGTGCGTGGGCGTGAAGCAGCAAGGCGGCAAGATCAACCACAACGCCTCTGAAGTGGAAGTCAGCTGTCTGCCGCAGAACCTGCCGGAGTTCATCGAAGTCGATATGGCTGCGGTAACCCTGGACCAGGTGGTTCACCTGTCCGACCTGAAACTGCCGAAAGGCGTGGAGCTGGTCGCCCTGAGTCATGGCGAAGACCATGACCTGCCGGTAGCCGCCGTCCACGCGCCGAAAGGCGGTGCGGTTGACGAGGCAGAAGACGGCGAAGACGGCGAAGACGCCAAAGAAGACTGACAGGCAGGACTGTGGCGGATCCGATACGACTGATCGTTGGCCTGGGCAATCCGGGCGCGCAGTATGCGGACACCCGCCACAATGCCGGTGCCTGGTATGTGGACGCCCTGGCGAGAAGCCAGGGCGTTTCACTTTCCGAAGACAAGAAGTATTTCGGCCTGACCGGCCATTTCACCTTCGGCGGCGAAACCGTTCGTCTGCTGATCCCCACGACGTATATGAATCGCAGTGGCCAGGCCACCGCCGCGCTCGCCAATTTTTTCCGTATTCCCGTTACGCAGATACTCGTGGCCCACGATGAACTGGACCTGCCGCCGGGTGTAATCCGTCTGAAAAAGGGCGGCGGCCACGGCGGGCACAACGGCTTGCGCGACATGATCAGCAAACACGCCAATCAGCGTGATTTTGTGCGACTGCGGATTGGCATCAGCCATCCCGGCAGCGCCGACCTGGTCACCCCCCATGTGCTGGGCAAACCGGCCCCCGCAGACCGGGAACGGATCGAGCGCGCCATTGACGAAGCACTGCGCTACACCGGTGAAATCGTGCGTGGCGAGATTGATCAGGCGATGAACCAGTTGAACGGTTTCCGCGCCAACTGATCCGGCTTACATCACCATCGCTTCGTCAGCCAGCACCACCCCGGCCTGACGATCCTGCGCATAGCGCTGCATCACCCACTGGCCGGCCGACTGCGCACGCAGCACCGCAGACTGTTCCCGCAGTACCGCAGGCCTGCGCGCCTCGGGGAGGAAATCCCAGGGTGTGCCCGGCGGCATGAACAAGGGCGCATACAGCGATGCCGCCGTGATATCCGCCAGCGTCAGGCGCTGCCCGACCAGATAGCGAGAGGGGTTACCCTGAATGCGTTTTTCAATCAGGGCCAGACCTTCCTGAAGGCGCTGGAAGGAGTGCGCGACGGGCTCTGCGCTGACGCGGTACAGCCGCGCCACACCCTTTTCCGTCACCGGCATCAGCAGGCGCTGCACCATACCCGGCAGGCGATAGGGCCCGAACATGGCCTGCATCACCTCCGGCCGCCCCAGCAACTGACCGTAGAGCCAACGCCGCACATGCACACCATAGCGGTCGAACTGCTGCTCCAGCTCAATCACCTGCTGGCGCTGCTCGGCGTCATCGGGCACCAGCGGGTTGTTGGGGTAATACTTGTCCAGGTAATAGGCAATCCGAGTGGAATCGCCCACCAGCCGCTTGCCATCACGCAACACCGGCAGCGTATTGACCCCGGCCCGGGCGCGGGTGAACAAGCGGTGCGGGCCGGGCAGCAGATTGCGCTCCACATAGGCCAGCCCCTTGTGATCCAGCAGCCAGCGCGCCTTCTCGCAATAGTGGGAAATCGGAAACTGGTACAACACGCGTGTCGCCGACATGAAGCTCTCCTGACAGGTATGCGTGCAGTCTAGAAGCGCTGCAGCGTACCGCCACGGCGTGGGCGCCACGGTCAATCGTCATCAGGGCCAATCCGGACCCGCGCCGGTGGCGGAGCCCCGCGACTTTCAGTAGCATTGCGGCCCTCGGTCAACCGGAGCACCTCCATGGGTTTCAAATGCGGTATCGTCGGCCTGCCCAACGTAGGCAAGTCCACCCTGTTCAATGCCCTCACCAAGGCCGGCATCGAAGCCCAGAATTTCCCGTTCTGCACGATTGAGCCGAACACCGGCGTGGTGCCCGTGCCGGATCCGCGTCTGGATCAACTGGCCGCTATCGTCAGTCCCGAACGGGTACTGCCTGCGACCATGGAGTTTGTCGATATCGCCGGCCTGGTGGCGGGCGCCTCCCAGGGCGAAGGGCTCGGTAACAAGTTCCTGGCCAATATTCGCGAAACCGAAGCGATTGCCCATGTGGTGCGCTGCTTCGAAGACGACAATATTGTCCACGTGGCGGGCCGCGTGGCACCGCTGGATGATATCGCCACCATCAACACCGAGCTGGCGCTGGCGGACATGGAAACCGTGGAAAAGGCGCTGCTGCGTGCACAGAAAGCCGCCAAGGGCCAGGACAAGGACGCCGCCGCACTCGTCGTGGTGCTGGAAAAGGTGCTGCCCGCGCTGAACGAAGGCCGTCCGGCCCGCAGCGTCGCACTGGATGACGATGAACTGAAACGGCTGCGTTCCTACAACCTGCTGACACTCAAGCCGACCATGTACATCGCCAACGTCAACGAAGACGGCTTCGACAACAATCCGCTTCTCGACGCCGTGCGCGAACTGGCCGAGAGCGAACAGGCGGTGGTGGTGCCGATCTGCGCCAAGATCGAATCCGAAATCGCCGAACTGGACGACGACGAGAAACAGGAATTCATGGCCGACCTGGGCATGGAAGAGCCGGGCCTGAACCGCGTGATCCGCGGTGGTTACCGCTTGCTCGGCCTGCATAACTACTTTACGGCGGGCAAGAAGGAAGTGCGCGCCTGGACACTGCCCGTTGGCGCCACGGCACCGAAAGCCGCCGGTGTGATCCACACCGATTTCGAGAAGGGCTTCATTCGCGCCGAAGTGACCGCGTTCGACGATTTTGTCGCCTGCAACGGCGAGCAGGGCGCCAAGGACGCGGGCAAATGGCGCCTGGAAGGCAAGGAATACGTGGTCAAGGATGGCGACGTCATCCACTTCCGTTTCAACGTCTGACAGGGCTTGACAGGGCACCGCCCCTGCCGGAGAATTCGCGCTCTCCAAAAATGGCTACGTAGCTCAGCTGGTTAGAGCACAGCACTCATAATGCTGGGGTCGGTGGTTCAAGTCCACCCGTAGCCACCATCTCCTTGCTCCGTCCTTCGCGCATGAATCACTAAACCATATTGGTTTACTTTCGTTGATTAAACCGATACGGTTTAGTCATGACAACGCCCGACCCTTCGCCTTATCTGGTCCTGATTGCGGACATCCGCGACTCCCGTCGCCTGCCGGACCGCCAGGCCACGCAAGCCCGGCTGCATGAGGTGCTGATGCAGCTGAACACCGCTGCGCCAGACCGTCTGGCCTCGCCTTATACCATTACTCTGGGCGACGAATTCCAGACCGTCCTGCTGCGCGGCGATACCGTCTTCGCCGACATCGTTTACGTGATGTCCGCCATGCACCCGGTGACGCTGCGCTTTGCGCTGGCGACCGGGACGCTGGACACACCGATCAATCCCGACCAGGCCATTGGCATGGACGGCCCGGCCTTCCATGCTGCACGCAAGGCCATCGAGCATCTCAAGACAACGGACGGCGTACTGGCGATTGTCCACGGAGACAGCGAGACCGGCGGTGCCCTGCTGGACGATCTGCTGGACGACCTGGTGGAGGGTTCGCTGGGACTGCTCAATCATCACCTGCGCAAGTGGAAACCGTCGCGACTGGCTGTGCTCAGTGGGCTACTGAACGACATGGGCGTCCCGACCATCGCCAGACACCTGGGCATGAGTGAACAGGCCGTGTACAAGAACATGCGCGCTGGCGAGCTGGAACACGTCATCCACCTGTTCCAGACATTTACCACGCTGATCAACCGCCGACTGCAACAGGTGTCATGACATGGCCGTCTCCATCGCCCCGGCCTGAGTGCAGGCATTGAACCCGATGCGGGCTTTGTGGTCTTTCTGGTAATCACATTGAACGCAGCATGGACACTACCTCATGAAAAAGCTGGCCCGCAACAGTCTTCTCGCCATTACCGCCATGGCCTGGCTGGGCCAGCCCGTGATGGCGGACGGCAAGCGCACCGACGGCAGTGGCCAGCAGAGCGCCATGGCGGCTCAGGCTGAAGGCGGCGATGCGCCGATCGCCACCCGTTTCAGTGCTGGAGAGCGCGCCCTGCTGAGCAGCGGCTTGCGTGAACTGCCACGCAGCGGCCCCGTGTTTGCGGATGCCGACCAGCGGGCGCCGTTACAGCGGGGCGACCTCCTGACCGCCAGCGACCTGCTCACGGCCCGGACCCTGCCGACCGTCCTCCAGGCCGCACTGGGGAACGACAGCTCTGGCCATCGGGACCTGCTGATCGGCCATCAGGTGGTGCGACTGACCCTGCCCGCGCGCCAGGTCGTGGACGTGCTGACGCTGGCCTGAGCCCCGCACACGGTTGATGCTCGCCACAGACCGGGCATGACCTGCTGCACACTTTTCAGCTTTCACTGTCCCAACCGGAACCCGGCGACCCATCGGTCGCTCATAATGGCATCAGGCCCATCCGGGCCGGGATCGCAGGGAGAGTCGATCATGGGTGCACAGGTTCGCGACCGCAGCGGCAATCAACCGTTGCGCCAGCAGCTTCTTCAGGACGGCCTGCAAATGATGGCCTTCACCGCGCAGGACAGGGAGACGTTCCGCCAGTATCTGGCCGTGCGCTTCCAGCCCCCGGCATGGCTCCAGCAGGTACGCTTCAGGCAACCGCTGCCCCCCGGCCTGCTGGCTCGCGGCCGCCATGTGCCACTGCGGCTGGCCAACAGCCTCAGCCAACCCGCACGGGGCACCCGGGACATCTATCTTGAGGGTTGTGTGATACGCCTGGTGCTGGACAGCTGGGTGGTCATCGACATCCTGACCCCGGTCAGCGACCGCTCCGGGGACCTGGCCCGACGGGCAAGGGAAACGCGTGGATATTACCGGACTGACCGGCGTCGGTAATCTTGCCCACGCCCTCTTTCTCCACTTCATCAATGCGGATCACCGCATGCATGGGAATGAAAGAGCGCTGTACGCCTGCGAATTCACCCTTCAGCCGCTCTTCCGACGGGTCCACCACCATGCTGGCCCGCTCACCGAACAGAAATTCCTCCACCTCGATAAAACCATGCAGGTCGCTCTGATAGATGTGGGTGACGTAAATTTCGTAGATCTGGGCCTGATTGTGGAAGATGACCCGATAGATCTGGCGTGAGCTGGACATTGCGGTGTTCCCGGGGCGCCTGTGTTGCGAGGCGGCAAGCATAGCACAAGCATCCGGCGCAGGTGACTGAAAACCCAGCACAAAACCCTGCACTTCGGCTGGACTTTACCCCCCCGAATGACTAGAGTTAGCGCCCACAATGCAACGTGGGGCAATTTGCCGCACCCCGGGCAGTGCTGCCGCATCCCCTGGCTCCCCAGGTGATTGATTTTATTGCACTTCCCTTCCCTGGCGAAGAAATGATCATCCCCTGATCTGCAGCACGCCAAGGGGCGCGGGGACCTCTTCACGGGCCGGCATGGGTCCCACACGCATCATCCTGAAACGCTTTCCAGGTGCCGCACCCAAACCGGCGATAACAAGCGTCTGCCCGCCCAGGCAGCCGCTGGGGAAAACAGGGAGCCTACGTAATGCAGTCTACACTGTTCCACCGTGCAGCCACGCTGCTCACGACACTGATGCTCAGTGGCGTAGCGGCTGCTGACTGGACCGAACGATCTGACCTCAACCTGCGTCCCGGGGTTACCGCAGTCAGTCAGGACGTCTACAACCTGCACATGATCATTCTCGGCATCGTGACCCTGATCGGCATACTCGTTTTTGCGCTGATCATGTGGTCGGTCTTCGCCCACCGCAAGGAGAAGAATCCGGTACCTGCCAAGTTCCACGAAAATGTGGTGCTGGAAGTGGTCTGGACGGTGATTCCCTTCTTCATCCTGATCGGCATGGCCATCCCGGCCACCCGCGTGCTGATCAACATGGAAGACACCGGCGATTCCGAACTGACCGTCAAGGTCACCGGCTCCCAGTGGCGCTGGCATTACGAATATCTGGCCTATGAAGACGACAACGACATCAATGTCGGCTTCTTCAGTGACCTGGCCACCCCGCCGGAAGTCTGGCAGCGCCCGATCCTGAGCGGCGGCCTGTTCCCGGTGGGCTCGTATCAGGAACGCGTCGGCGAGGAGCGGGTCCCCCTGACCCGCGATAACGAAGACGTGTTCAACTATATGATCGAAGTAGACAACCCGCTGGTCATCCCGGCCGGGCAGAAAGTCCGCTTCCTGATCACCGCCGATGACGTGATCCACTCGTTCTGGGTTCCGGACTTCGGCTGGAAGAAAGATGCCATTCCCGGCTTCGTCAACGAAGCCTGGACACTGGTGCCGGAAGACCAGGCCGGTCGCACCTTCCGCGGCCAATGTGCCGAACTGTGCGGTCGCCTGCATGCCTTCATGCCCATCGAAGTGAAAGTGAAATCGCAGGAAGATTTCGCCGAGTGGCTGGCTGAGCAACAGGCCGCTGCTGCGGATGGCCCCGACATGACGCCGTTTGCGAGCGTCGAAGAAGCCATGGAGATGGGCAAGCCGATCTACGATCGCTCTTGCGCCATGTGCCACGGCGCTCAGGGCCAGGGCCAGGGCATGTTCCCGAGCTTCCAGCAGACCGCGTTCATGACCGACCCGGATCGTATCCAGGACAATATCGACATCCTGCTCCGGGGCCGTGGCGCCATGCCCGCCTTCCGGGCGCAGCTGTCACCCAAGGAGATTGCCGCCGTCATCACTTACCAGCGTAACGCGTTCGGTAACGAGACTGGCGATCTGATTCAACCTGACGACGTGCAGAACTGACGGAGGCGCGCAACATGGCAGACCATCACGAGCATCACGCCCCGACCGGCTGGCGCCGCTGGCTTTTGAGTACCAACCACAAGGACATCGGCTCGCTGTACCTCTGGTTCAGCTTCGCCATGTTCCTGGTTGGCGGCCTGTTGGCCATGGTCATCCGCGCTGAGCTGATGTACCCCGGCATGCAGGTCGTAGACCCTGACTTCTTCAACCAGATGACCACCACGCACGGTCTGATCATGGTGTTCGGCGCCGTGATGCCGGCCTTCGTGGGCCTGGCCAACTGGATGATTCCCCTGATGATCGGCGCGCCGGACATGGCCCTGCCGCGCATGAACAACTGGTCCTTCTGGATCCTGCCGTTCGCCTTCGCGATCCTGATCGGCTCGGTCCTGATGAGCGCCTTTGGTCCGGGTAACCCGCCCGCACCGAACTTTGGCTGGACCTTCTATGCGCCGCTGTCCACCACCTACGGCCCGGCTTCCACCGACTTCTTCATTCTCTCGGTTCACTTGATGGGTATTTCTTCCATCATGGGCGCCATCAACGTCATCGTGACGGTGATGAACATGCGCGCACCGGGCATGACCATGATGAAGATGCCGCTGTTCGTCTGGACCTGGCTGATCACCGCATTCCTGCTGATCGCGGTAATGCCGGTACTGGCCGGTGCGGTGACCATGATGCTGACCGACCGTCACTTCGGCACCAGCTTCTTTGATGCCGCCGGCGGCGGTGACCCGGTACTGTTCCAGCATATCTTCTGGTTCTTCGGGCACCCCGAGGTGTACATCATGATCCTGCCGGCGTTCGGCGTGGTCTCCGCCATCATCCCGACTTTCGCTCGCAAGCCGCTGTTCGGCTACGCCTCCATGGTGTACGCGACCGCGTCCATTGCGCTGCTGTCGTTTGTCGTGTGGGCGCACCACATGTTCACCGTCGGCATGCCGCTGGCCGGGATGCTGTTCTTCATGTACATGACCATGCTGATCTCGGTACCGACCGGTGTGAAAGTGTTCAACTGGGTAGCCACCATGTGGCGCGGTTCGCTGACCTTCGAACTGCCGATGAAGTGGTCGATCGCCTTCGTGATCCTGTTCACCATCGGCGGTCTGTCCGGTCTGATGCTGTCGATCACCCCGGTGGACTTCCAGTATCACGACTCCTACTTCGTCGTGGCCCACTTCCACTACGTACTGGTATCCGGTGCCGTCTTCTCCATGTTCGCCGCCGTGTACTACTGGCTGCCGAAGTGGACTGGCGTGATGTACGACAAGTTCTGGGGCGAAGTGCACTTCTGGAGCTCACTGATCTCCGTGAACCTGCTGTTCTTCCCGATGCACTTTGTAGGCCTGGCTGGCATGCCGCGTCGTTACGCTGACTACGCCCTGCAATTTGCCGACTACAACTGGTGGATCACGATCGGCGCCTTCTGGTTCGGTGTCTCCCAGCTGTTCCTGCTGTGGGTACTGATCAAGGCCTGCTTCCTCAAGAAAGGCGAGAAAGCTACCGACGAAGTATGGGAAGGCGCAGACGGCCTGGAGTGGACAGTTCCCTCTCCGGCTCCGTTCCACACCTTCGATACACCGCCGGTAGTGAAGTAAATTTTTTAAATACATCCTCGATGTAACAGGAGGGCAACATGGCCGAAGACAAACTGAGCAGGATCAACCGTCGCTCCATCACCAAGCTGATGATTGCGGTGGTCTGCATGTTCGGTTTCGCCTACGCACTGGCGCCTCTCTATTACGCTGTCTGCGAGGCTCTGGGCATCGGCGGGCGCACTAACAGTGCGCCCATCGTCGAAGTGCCCGAGGGCATGCAAAAGGATGAGGACAGAAGCGTACTGGTGCAGTTCGTGACCCGCTCGGCCCAGGGCATGCCCTGGGATTTCGAGCCGATGGAGCGCTCTGTGCGCGTCCACCCCGGCGAGATCAAGGCGGTCAATTTCCGGGTGCGCAACCGCACCGGCGAAGACATGGTAGGTCAGGCGATTCCCTCG
>ERZ869909.1365-NODE-1365-length-19963-cov-3.817962_pt1 | contig 19963 bp, 14 predicted proteins | sample MGYA00520892_ERZ869909 | MGnify/ENA primary metagenome ERZ869909 (study PRJEB32215, sample SAMEA104723947) | bioreactor metagenome | biome: bioreactor; feature: anaerobic bioreactor; material: water | place: China | collected 2015-03-12 ... | reverse complement strand
TGCCTGTTCATTTCCCTGCGCGGGCTTGGGCAGAATGAGGGGGCGGCCATCAGCGAGAACGAGGATGTCCGTAGCGCCCGCCCGATTCGGGGTGGCGGGCAGGAAACGCTCCACCGAGACGGGCGAAAGCAGGTCGCGCAGCTCCCCGGCGACCTGCGAGAGCAGGCCGGTCTGCGGCTGCTCCGGGGCGAGGCGGAGCGGCTCGGCGTAGACCTCGGCCTCGCGGGCGATGGTCCATTCCAGGTCGAAGGTGTCGAGGAACAGGTCGGTCCAGAGGTGGACGGTGGTCTCGGCGGGCGGCGAGACGATGACGAGGCCGCCGGCATCCACGAAAGCGCGGAGGCGGGGCCAGGCGTTCTGGGGGATCAGGTCAGGATCGGGGAGGAAGAGGGCGTCGAGGGTGGCGAGTGCCGCGGCGTCGATGGAGCCGGGTTCGAGGTCGCGGATGGTGATGGGCGCGCCCTCGCTGGGCTGGAGGGCGAAGCGGAGCCAGTCGGCGGGGGCGAGGCGCTCGGAGCGGATGGCCCCGGTGAAGCGACGCGGCGCGACGACGCCGATTTCGAGGGCATCGACAACGCCGATGGGGCGGCGGAAGGTGTTGTCGGCGTCGAGGTCGTCGCGGTCGATCTCGGCGATGAGCATGGCCTGCGTGGTGCGGGCGGCGAGGGTGTCGTCGGCGGGGCGGACGACCTCGACCGTGAGTGAGGCGCTCGCCTCGGACTGGCCGGGGGACCAGCGGATGCCGGTGCGTGCCTCCTGGGCGAGGGTGATCGTCTCGCCATCCCCAGAAGCGGTGACGAGGCGGACCCGGATGGTGGAGACGGCCTCCTCGCCGACGCCCGCGCCGGAGCGCCGGACGGTGATGCGGACGGGGACGGGCTCGGAGGCGCGCCCGCGTCCGGTGAGGACGACGGAGCGCTGGGGGTCGAGGCCGGTGATGGTGATATTTGAGCCGGGGGCGGTGCGGGGCTCGGGGGCGAGGAGGCGGACGCGGTCGAGGTCGGCGAGGACGCTGGGGAGGGGCCGGGTCGGGTCGGCGGAGCCGGAGAGGAGGTCGCTGAGGAGGATGACGACGGTTTCGCGGGCCGCATCGGCGGCGGCGATGGCGCGGAGGCGCGCGCCGAGTGATTCGAGCGCGCCGGGGATGTCGGCGCGGGCCTCGGTGGGCTCCAGATTGCGGATGAGCTGTCGGATGGCCCCCAGGTCGGGCGAGGCGGGGATGACGACGGGGTTGGCGGGGGCGCTGAGGGTGATGAGCCCGGCGCGGTCGCCCTCGCCCATGGCTCCGAGGATGCGGTCGGCCTGTTCCTTGGCGCGGTCGAGGGCGGTGGTGTTGCCGGTGCGGAGGGATGCGGTGAGGGATTCATCGACGAGGAAGTAGACATCGCGGCCGGACCCGGCAAAGAGCGCGCCGGCGGCGTCGATGAGTGGGCGGGCGATGGCGGCGGCGAGGAGCAGGACGATGAGGCAGCGCGTCGCGAGGAGGAGCCACTGCTGGACGCGGAGTCGGCGGCGCTGGCGGCGGAACGCTTCCAAGAGGAAGCGCATGGCGGCCCAGGGGATGGGCTTGCGGCGCTGGCGCAGCAGGAGATGGATGAGGATGGGTATGGAGACGGCCGCGACGCCGGCGATGAAGATGGCGGGGTGGAGAAAGGTCATGGGGGAGGTTTATCGCTTGGGTCCGGAGCGTTTGGATTGTGCGTTGCGTCGTGCGAGGAAGGCGGCGAGGGGCGGGCCGAGCCAGTCGTGGGTGTTGACGAGTCGGTAATCGAAGCCGAAGGCGCGTGCGGCCTTCTCGACGCCATCGCGGTGGGTGTTGAAGGCCTGGAGGTATTCCTTTCGGATGGCGCGGGGGTCGAGGCGGAGTCGGCCCTCGCCTTCGAGCCCCTCGAAGGGGGCGGTCTGGTCGAAGTCGAAATCGACCTCGCGTTTGTCGACGACCTGGAGGAGAATGGCATCGTGGGAGCGGTGTCGGATGCGGGCGAGGGCGGTTCGGAGTTTTTCGGGATCCTCGAAGAAGTCGCTGACGAGGACGATGAGGCAGCGGTTGTTGAGCTTGGCGAGCATCTGATCGACGACGCGCCCGAAGTCGGTCGGCTTGTCGACGGGGTGGGTGGCGAGGGTGGAGACGATGCGCCGCCACTGTCCCTGCGCGGAGGAGCGGGCGGCCATCGCGAGGATCTCATCGGCGTAGACGGCGAGGCCGACGCGGTCGCCCTGACGGATGGAGACGAAGGAGAGGGCGGCGGCGGTGGCGGTGGCGTGGTCGAACTTGGTCCAGTTGGCGCGGCCGTCGTTGGAGCGCTGTGCGCCGGTGCCGGAGGCGGAAGCGTAGGAGCGGGAGCCGAAGTTCATGGATCCGGAGGCGTCGACGAGGAGGATGAGGTCGAGGTTGGTCTCCTGCTCGTACTGCTTGAGGTAGAGGCGCTCGGTGCGTCCGAAGACCTTCCAGTCGAGGTGTCGGAGGTCGTCGCCGGGGACATAGGGGCGGTGCTGTGCGAACTCGACGGAGAACCCGAAGTAGGGGGAGCGGTGCATGCCGCTCATGACGCCCTCGACGATCATTCTGGCGCGGAGCTCGAAGGTTTCGAGGCGTGAGAGGGTCTGGGGATGCAGGTAGTCGGTGGGGTCGACCCGTGCTTCGGGGGTGGTCGCGGGGGATGTGGTTTTGGGGTCGGGCATGTCCGGGCGATTCTACCGGTCGGGGGTTGGCGGGCTTCCGGAAACCGTCCTCATCGGGGATATGCGCGGATTGGGTTGGTTTGGGGCTGGGGACGAGTGCGGCAAACCGTGTGTCACGCCAACCCAGAACCCACCGATCTCCCGCATGTGTCAGCCGACCCGTGACTCCCCAGCATCACCCTCCCGTCCATCGACCACCCACCTGCGCGCATCATTGAGCGTGCCGCACTCGGGGCAGCGGATCCGGTCACCATTCACATGATCTAAGCGATATCGACACTGCCGACAAGCGGGGAACCGTCCCGAACGAAACAGCATCCAGAACAAGAGCCAAAGGTGGATTCTGAACAAAGCGATAATTACTAGTATTATTATTCCCAGCATTAGCAGTCGGAGTGGCGGGCTTGGAATGCCATAATGAGTGCAGAACTCGTTGAAGTACACCGCAGACAGCCCGAAAGCTTCCCACTCCCGAGTGAGAAATGCGTAGCCAAGGGCGAGGAGTCCGTAAGGCAGGACCAGTACAAACACGATTACGATCGCCCGCCACGGCATGAGCGAGCGATGGATCGCGGCGCGCTCGCTACGATCAAATCCGCTGGCGCGGAGAGCTTTCTCGATGGGATCGGTCAGCATATTGCGTGGCGAAACTACCTGGCATCTCACCCGCCCGCACTCTTGTCCGCCCCCTCCCGATTGATCAACCACTTCGACGCATCGTTCACCGTCCCGCACTCGGGACATACCACATCGCCGCATTCATACCGTTGATCCAGCGGATAGACGCACCGGCAACAGAACGGGAGAACGCCCGAGCGAACAAGCTCGCGGCGCAAAAATAAATAATACACGACATATACAGTGTATATAGATGATGCGAAGCACAGCACGCCGAGAACCATAAGCTTCGCGGCCCGCTCCAACTCCTGCTCCCAGTACTCCGCACCAAAGGCCCAGACACCGATTGGCTGCAGGACAACTGCTACAAGAAATAGTCCGACCTGTCCGGCAAATATGGTGGAAACAAAGCCCGCGCCGGAGCACATCGCGATCAACTTGGCTCGGACACGCCACCGCAGCTTGAGCAATCTCTCGCATCGAAGAATCGGATCGCGGCGATGCCTCAGCGTCAAAATGTACTTCAAGTGGTGCATGTCACGGGAGACAGAATAGTTCAGCATCTCGCTTCACAGCGGATTCCGGCTTGTTCTGATTTTTGCCGCAGTTTCCCAGTACCCGACATCCGTCTTGATCGTGCTGGCTCCACGCAAAGCAGCAGGCGATGCATTCATTGTACGCTTGAAGCGGACCTCCGGGATCACCGTGGAGCAGCCAACACACATTTGAACAATGAGTCGCCCACCATTGACTGTATCTAGCTTGGCATGCTTCAATTGATGATCGGCACGCTTGGTCGTCGAGATAGAAAGCTACGCCTATTCCGATCAGCCCAATACCAATACCAATCACTGGCAATAACAACGCTGCGAATACCGGCACTGGCGTTTCTCCCTCGCTAGGGATCCAAGAGCTTCCAATGGGCTGGCTATCCCCTTCGGTGTTTCCTTGGGTCACATTCGTGCTGGTGGTGTCGTAAATCGGTGAAGTTCCCCCTCCCTGACCGCTCGTCGCGTTGAAATCACCCCCCTGCACCGGCTCATCACCCGTGGGCTCATCCGCACCAGGATTCACCCGCTCCACGCTCAGCGGCAACAGCGCCCCCATCAGCACACCGTCTCCATCCAGCATCGGGCGCACCAACCCCGCCAGCACACCATCACCCTCCGCCGTCGTCACCTCCAGCGTCACGAACCGCACCGTATCACCAAACACATCCTCCACCCCAGCCCCCGGAAGTCCCGCAAGATCCGCTACAGCCAACTGATCGAACCGATCCGTCCACGCACGCAACGCCACCGGCACGATCTCCCCCTCTCCCGCATGCAACTCACCGATCGCCCCCACCTCCAACACAGGCAGATGCACGAACATGAAAAGCTCGTTCGCCTCACGCGATCGCTCGAAGATCAACTCGTACGCGCCGTTCAACCCCCGAAGCGCCTCCGCGGCCGCGCCCGACATCGCGCCGAACACCGCGTCGCCGAACTCACCCACCACGACCTCCAGAACATCCTCATCCGGCTCGATCACCTCGCCGAGCATCTCCAACAGGTCGAAGTCCACATGCGAGGCCAGAGGCACACCCGCGCTCACCAAGCCCCCTCCCGCCGCCGCAGGCCGCTCGAGGTAGTGCAGCAGGCACAGATTCACCATCAGACCGATGCACGCACCCGTCACCAAGCTCTTCACCCAGTGCCTGCGCAGGAAATCGCCCATCACACAATTCGCACCGCGTGTCTCGCCAGAATCAGTCATCATTTTGTGGCTCCCGAGAAGATCCGCCGGACCGAGGGCGACGCACCGGAACACAGCCGCCCGTCAATATCACTTTGCACACACTTTCTGATCCTGTCAAGTAGATACTCATGCGAGATCGAAAATTTGTGTGAAGATCCTGCCTCGTCCACTGGTAAAACGGTTTACACGGGCCGGGCCTTACACACGCCGAAACCCTCATCCTCGCCGCAGGGCCACTCGCCGGCGATGAGGGGGATCGGTGGTTCTCGGGCTTCGGCGTTGCAGGGCTGGGAATCCCCATGCGGGCGCTCTGCGCGGGTGGATTGTTCTGGCGCGGCGGGGTTGCGGGGGGCGTGGGGGGCGTTCTCGGTGGTGGTGGATGGGGTTCGTGATCGGGTCGATCAGGGGTTCCGGCAGGTGTGCGATGATTCTGTGCGCGATCGACGAACTGCAACCCGGGATGATGGTGGGCGCTTCGGTGCTTCATCCGGCTCGTCCCGAACTGGAACTGATCGCGCCGGAGACGGTGCTGACGGGGGGGATGATTGCGCGCCTGCAGAGCATGCGGACGGGGAGCGTGTGGATCACCTACGACGGGACGGATGATCTGAACCACGCGGTGTCGATGAATCTGACGCTGGGGCAGCGGGAGGTGTACTGCCGCCTGCGGGACGATTTCGCGCGCAGTGCGCACCGGACGATGACGGTGGCCTCCCTGCAGTCGTACCGGCAGGCGGTGTTGTCGCTGGCGACGGAGGTGATCAGCAGCCGTGCGTACGCCTCGCTGGCGTGTCGGCTGTACACGGGGGAGCATCCGTTGTTCTCGCACTGCGCGAGCGTGGCGTATCTGGCGTTGCTGACTGGTTTGGAGCTTGAGAGCTACATCGTGAGCGAGCGGCCGCGGCTGAGCCAGGCGAACGCGCGGGATCTGACCTCGCTGGGGCTGGCGGGGATGCTGCACGACATCGGGAAGACCGGGGGGGCGGAATCGATCCGTCGGATGCACGAGGTTTCGGATCGGAAGGCGCTGGAGAACAAGGCGTACAGCGAGCACACGCTTGCGGGCGCGGAGATGCTCTCTGAGAATCGGGTGCCCGCGTCGACGCGGCAGGCGGTGTTGATGCATCATCAGCGTTGGGACGGTCGGGGGTGGCCTTCGCGCCGGGATCTGGGCTGGGGCGAGGGACCGACGCTGAGCGGTCGGCGGGTGCATGTCTTTGCGCGGATCATCGCGGCGGTGAATGTGGTGGACAATCTGCTGGCGGGGAGCGCGGAGTCTCGTGAGCCGGCGGTGGCGGCGTTGTCGCGGTTCGCATCGGAGGAGTTCGACGGGTGGTTCGATCCGGTGATTCGTCGGGGTGTGCTGCGTCAGGTGCCGGCGTTCCCGGTGGGTGCGATGGTGCGGCTGAGCGATGGGCGCGGTGCGGTGGTGACGGCGCCGCAGCGCGAGCGGCCGTGCCGGCCGGTGGTGCGGATGCTGGAGCCGGGGAAGGGGGGCGGGAAGCCGGAGACGATCGATCTGATGCTGCACGAGGATGTGTCGATCGTGCATGCGGAGGGGCGTGATGTTTCGGGGTGGCTGTACGAGCTGCCGCGGATGCCGGAGCGGGATGAGCACGCGGGGGATGTGTGCGCGGGTGGTGATGAGGGAAGCGGAGCGCGGGCGGCGTAGATGATTACCCTTGAATGGGTGATTTCCGGCGGAAATGGCACGAATCTGCGGATATGCGCGTTGTGTTGATGATCGTGTGCCTAGGGTGCATGATCGTGAGGGATGCGTGGTGGATCGTGCGCGACAGCGCGGTCGCACATCCGCGCGAGCTATCGCAATTTCTTTCACCCAGCGGCCCGGTGGCAGTTCGCCGGGGTGCGACTGGCAAAGGATCTCACAGGATGACGACGACACCCGCGTACGAGGATGCAGCGGAGGGATCGGAACTGGAGCTTGCGGACTTCGAGCCGCAGGTGGAGGACTTCCGGCGGGATCTGCTGGTGGGGCTTCGCGCGACGCCGAAGAAGACGCACCCGAAGTATCTGTACGACCGGGAGGGCTCGCTGCTGTTCGACGGGATCACGCGCTGCGAGGACTACTACCCGACGAAGACGGAGCTGAGCATCTACGCGAACAGCGCACGGGAGATCGGCGAGACGATCGGGAAGCGGGCGATGCTCGTCGAGCCGGGGGCGGGGAACGGCGAGAAGGCGATGTTCCTGCTGGCGCGGCTGGACAGCCCGGCCTCGTATGTGCCGGTGGAGATCAGCCGCGAGCATCTGGTCGAGTCGTCGCACCGGATCAACGAGGCATTCCCGAAGCTCGAAGTGCTGCCGGTGGTGGCTGATTTCACGGCGGATCACGAACTGCCCACGCCCAGCGAGCGGCCGGGGTGCACGGTGGTGTGGTTTCCGGGGTCGACGATCGGGAACTTCGAGCCGCGGGAACGCATCGACCTGCTGCGCCACTTCGCGGACCTCGCGCGGAAGTGTCACTCGGATCGCAGCGGCGTGCTGATCGGCTTCGACCTCGTGAAACCAGTGAAGGTGCTCGAACGCGCGTACGACGACTCGGAGGGGGTCACCGCGGCGTTCAACCTCAATCTGCTCGCGCGGGCCAACCGCGAACTCGGCGCCGACTTCGACCTCGACAACTTCCGGCACCGCGCGATCTGGAACCCGGACCGGGAGCGGGTCGAGATGCACCTGATCGCGCGGAAGAAGCACGAGGTGCGGATCGGGAAGGAGACGGTGCGTTTCGAGGCGGGCGAGTCGATCCACACGGAGAGCAGCCACAAGTTCACGGTGGATGGGTTTGCCCGGAGTGCCGCGGAAGCGGGGCTGGAACTGGAGCGCCACTGGACGGACGATCGCGGGTGGTTCTGCGTCGCGTGGTTCAAGCCCGCCTCCCCGGAAGATAGATAAGCCCCCCTCGGCCCCCGGAAAGCTGGATTCCCGACCCCGGGAAGATGAATCACCCCCCACCTCCGAAGCCGCGGAAGTTGATTCCCGGTCGTTCGCTCTCGACGGGTATAGTGCCCGCCCGACTTTCAACGCCTGTGTTGGGCGTCCGTGCGGAGCGAGCCACATGCCCGAAGCAGAGCAGACAACCAAGAAATCCATGGACGCCATCATGGCGCTGTGCAAGCGGCGCGGGTTCATCTTTCAGGCGTCGGAGATCTACGGCGGTATCAACGGCTTCTGGGACTACGGGCCGCTGGGCGCGCAGCTCAAGAAGAACCTCCGCGATGCGTGGTGGGAGGACATGATCCTGCGCCCGTGCTGGGGGCGGAAGGGGCCGAACGGCCAGCCGGTGCGGTGTGTGCCGCTGGAGACCTGCATCATCCAGCACCCGAAGGTGTGGGAGGCGAGCGGGCATGTGGCGGGGTTCAACGATCCGATGGTGGACTGCCGCGAAACGCACGGTCGCTATCGGTATGACCATGTCATGGTGTTCGTGCCCGAGAGCGGTGATGCGGGCGACAAGCCGGTGTTCGCGTACATGGCGGATACACCCAGCGAAGCGAAGCAGCGCAAGAAGGCGGAGAAGACCTTCGGTGCGGTGAAGACGGCGGCGCTGTCGGAGTGGCCGCGCCCGTGGGATCGCGTGATCGCGCCCGATGCGGAGAAGCCGGGGACACTGACCGACCCGCGTCCGTTCAACCTCATGTTCCCCACCATCATCGGCGCCACGGGCGATTGGGAGAGCAATAAGGCGTATCTCCGCCCCGAGACGGCGCAGGGGATCTTCGTGCAGTTCAAGAATGTGATCGACACCTCGCGGGTGAAGCTGCCGCTGGGCATCGGGAATGTGGGCAAGAGTTTTCGCAACGAAGTGACGCCGCGGAACTTCACTTTCCGCTCGCGGGAGTTCGAGCAGATGGAGCTGGAGTTCTTCTGCCATCCGGACGAGAGTCAGGAGTGGTACAAGTTCTGGCGGGACTACCGGATGGAGTGGTGGGAGTCGATGGGGCTCGCGGGTGAGAATCTGATCCTGCGCGAGCACGATGCGGATGAGCTGTCGCACTACTCCGTCGGGACTTCCGATGTCGAGTACCGCTTCCCGTTCACCGCGCCGGGGTACGGCGAGCTGGAGGGGATCGCGCACCGCGGCTGCTACGACCTGACGCAGCATCAGCAGCACTCGGGCACGAAGATGGACTACCACGACACCGAGCGGGGCGAGATCCTGCCCAACGGAGCGCGCAAGGGCGAGCGGTACATCCCCCACTGCATCGAGCCCGCGGCGGGGCTGGACCGGGGCGTGCTGGCGATCCTGTGCGAGGCGTACACGCGCGATGAGTCGCGCCCCTCGCCCGAGTTCCTGAAGATCCACCCGCGCCTCGCACCGATCAAGGCGGGCGTCTTCCCGCTCGTGAACAAGGACGGCATGCCGGAGATCGCCGAGAAACTGCACGCCGATCTGTCGGCGAAGCTGTGGCGTCACGGGCTGGTCGAGATCGACGCGAAGCAGTCCATCGGCAAGCGGTACGCCCGCATGGATGAGGCGGGCTGCCCGTACTGCTTCACGATCGACGGCCAGACGCGCGAGGACCAGACCGTCACCGCCCGCCACCGCGACACCGGCGAGCAGGAACGCATCGCGCTGGACAGCGTGGTCGGCTGGCTGACCGAACGGCTCGGCCTCTAACCCCCCCGGAAGTTGGCCCCCGGAACCTCGCCCCCGGAACCCTCGAAACCCCCCGGATTCGGGTGTTGGCCGGGGATTCCCTGTCGTGCGCGGGCGATGCGGACCGACGGTATTGGCATGGACCAGCGTGCTGAACCACCATCGGGGGTGCGGCTGTTGGTGCTGCTCAATCCCGGTCGGATGAGCAGGCACTGGCTGCTGGGCATCGCGCGGGGCGCGGAGCGGATGGGGATCCTCGCGGGGACGCTGGAGTTGGGACCGATCTGGCAGGCGGTGCAGCAGGCGGGGCCGCAGCATGGCGCGGCGCGGGCGCAGGCGGGGGAGCAGGTCAAGGCGCTGTGCCGACGCGAGCGGGTCACGCATGTGCTGTCGTACACGCACAACGGCATCTTCGACTTCGGCATGGCCCCCGACCCCACGACCGGCACGCCGTCGGGGCTCTTCGCATCGCTGGGCATCGAGCACATTCTGCTCTGGAGCGACCACCCGAACTGGGCGAGCGACGGCATCGCGACCACCCAGCCGGTCCGCACGCTGCTGAACCACCCGCGCCACCACCACTTCGTCAAGAGCGCGGTCGCGGCGGAGGAGATCCGCACGGTGCTGGGCTGGGCGAATGTCCGCGCGATGGACATGGGCGAGGACACGCTGACGATCTGCCCGGACGATCACGCGCTCGCGCTCGAACCGATGCACGATGCGACGATCATCATGGGCGATGCCACGCCGATCCCCGAGCGGTTGCACCCGTTCCTCGCGGAGGATGACCCCGATGTTGCGGCGATGATGCGGGCGATGCTGACGGGGACGCTGGAGGGGTGTGCGCGTGTCGTGGAGGCGTGGGGGCTGGACGCCGCGATGGCCGAACGGTGCCGCGGACTCTGCGAGGCGCTGTGCATGGCGCGGATGGGGCAGCCGATGTCGCCGTTCTGGGAGTTGTGCCACGGCCTCGGTTCAGAGCACGCCGAGACGCTCGCGGCGGTGCGCTGCGATCCGCAGCGCTGGTACACCATGATGCACGCGCTGCACGGACTGACGGGGTGGCGTCGCTTCTTCTGGCCCGCGTGGCTGGGGCGGCGCGCGGATGTGGGGGTCTACGGCTCGCCGGGGTCGCGGATGGGGCTGGCGGACAGGGACGAGGGCGCATGGGTGCAGAACAAGGCGATGGCGTCGGTGTACGCGCGTGGGGCGTGCGCGATCAACATCAACGCCGCGCACGATGAGGCGGGGATGACGCACAAGCCGTTCCAGATCGCGAGCGCGGGGGTCGTGCCGGTGCATCACGCAACGCCGGGGCTTGAAGACGCCTTCGCACCGGGCGAGGAGTGCATCGTCTGGACGAACGGGCCGGAACTGCTCGACGCGGTGCGCCGACTGCGAGCCGATCGGGCGCTGCGGAGGCGCATGGGCGAAATGGCGCGCGAGCGCTGCGTGCGCGAGCACACCTGGGAACACCGGCTGGGCGTGATGCTCGAAGCGTGCGCCCGTCCGGCGGCTGCTTCCGCGGTCGCGTAGCGATCAGGCGTGGACCTTGGCGTGCTTCGCGCAGGCGGCGAAGGCGCGGTCGAGATCGGCGATGAGATCGTCGCAATCCTCGATGCCGACGGAGAGACGGATGAGCGTGTCGGATATGCCGAGCGTGCGGCGCTGGTCCGGCGGCACGGAGGCGTGCGTCATGATCGCGGGGTGCTCGATGAGCGACTCGACGCCGCCGAGCGACTCGGCGAGCGTGAAGATGCGGACATTTTCGAGGAAGACGCGGGCCGTCTCGATGTCGCCCTTGATGAAGAAGGTGATCATGCCGCTCGCGCCGGTCATCTGCTTCCGGTAGATGCCGTGCTGGGGGTGGGATGGGAGCGCGGGATACACGACGCGCTCGACCATCTCGTGGTGTTCGAGGTGCTGGGCGATGCGCAGGCCGCTCTCGTTGTGGCGGTGCATGCGGAGCGCGAGCGTCTTGATGCCGCGGAGCACGAGGTACGAGTCGAAGGGGCTCATAACGGAGCCGATGGCGTTCTGGAGGAAGCGCAGGCGTGCGGCGAGAATGGGCGTACGCGCCACGAGCAAGCCGCCGACGGCATCGGAGTGGCCGTTGAGGTACTTCGTCGTCGAGTGCATCACGATGTCGAAGCCGTGTTCGAGCGGGCGCTGGTTGATGGGCGAACCGAAGGTGTTGTCGCAGACGAGGATGACATCGGGGTTGGCCTGACGCGCGAGGCGGGCGATCTCTGCGAGGTCGGCGAGTTTGAGCGTTGGATTTGTGGGCGTCTCGACCCAGACCATCGCGGTCTTGTCGCAGAGCGTGCCCTTGTACCAGTCGGGGGAGGCGAGGTCGGTGTAGTGGACCTTGAGGTTCTGCGTGCGCTCGCGGACGCGGGAGAAGAGGCGATTGGTCCCGCCGTAGAGATCGTCCATAGCGATGACTTTGGCGCCGGCGTCGAGGAGTTCGAGGGCGGTGGCGATGGCGGCCATGCCGGAGGCGAAGGCGAACCCGCCGCAGGAAGGATCCTCATCCTCGGAGACCTGCGACCCTTCGAGGTGCGCGGCCATGCGCTCGAGCGCGTAGCGCGTCGGGTTGTGCGAACGGGTGTACTCGAAGCCCTTGTGGACGCCCGGCGACTCCTGCGCGTAGGTGCTGGCGGTGAAGATGGGCGGCATGACCGCGCCGGTGGTCGCTTCGGGGCGTTGCCCGGCGTGGATGACCTTGGTGTCGGGATGCATCGGGGCGTCGGCCATTGTGGGGGCTCCGTCGGTGGTGTTCGCGGCAGGCGGGCGGCGCGGCCCGCGTACGGAAGATGAAATGCGCCCCGCCGGTCTAGGCCAACTGGGTGCGCAGGTAATTGATCATGTCGATCTTGGTGATCAGGCCGTGATAGGCGCCGTCGTCATCGACAACGATGGCGACGCGGTCGGCCCGGAAGATGGGCATGAGTTCGGCGACATCGGCCGAGGGCCTGATGGTTTCGAGGCGGCGGGTCATGTACTCGGAAACGGGCTTCTCGAAGGCGGCGCGGTCGTTGGAGATGGCGAGAAGAATGTCGCTCTCGTCGATGATGCCGACGACGCGGTCGCGATGATCCATGACGACCATCTGCGAGATGCCGTACATCGCCATGCGCCGGATGGCCTGACGGACGGGCTCCTGCTCGGTGAGGTAGAGGTCTTCGCCGAGGGAGTGGCGGCGTGCGATAAGGTCGCTGAGCGTGTTGGTCTTCTCGCGCTCGATGAAGCCGTTGTCGATCATCCAGAAGTCGTTGAACATCTTGGAGAGATACTTCGCGCCGCTGTCGCAGATGAGCGTGACGACATTGAGCGGCTTGGTTTGGCGACGGCACCACTGCATCGCGGCGGCGACCAGACAACCGGTGCTGGATCCGGAGAGGATGCCCTCCTTCGCGAGCAGTTCGCGCGCGGCGAAGAACGCCTCGGCATCGGTGACGGCGATCGCCTCATCGCACAGGTCGATGTCGCAGATTACGGGCACGAAGTCCTCGCCCATGCCCTCGATGAGCCACGATCCGGCCTTGACCTGCTTGCCCTCGTTCACGAGCGGATTGAGGATGCTCTCGGCGGGGTCGGAGAGGATGATCTTGAGATTGGGGTTCTTCTCGCGGAGGTATCGTCCCATGCCGCTGAGCGTGCCGCCGGAACCGACGCCGACGACGATGGCATCGACGCGCCCTTCGAGTTGCTCCCAGACCTCGGGTCCGGTCGTGTCGTAGTGAGCCGCGACATTGGACGGATTCTCGAACTGATTGATGTAGACCGAGTTGGGCGTCTGCTTGGCGATGCGTGCGGCGACCTCCTGGTAGTAGTCGGGGTGGCTCTTCTCGACATCGGAGCGGGCAAGGACGACATCCGCGCCCATCGCCTTGAGGTGCTGAATCTTCTCGGTGGACATCTTGTCCGGGACGACAACCTTCATGCGGTAGCCGCGTTGACCCGCGACGAGCGCGAGGGCCAGACCGGTGTTGCCCGCGGTCGCCTCGATGATGGTCGGCGGCGGATCGCCCTTGGGGTTGAGTCGCCCGTCGGCCTCGGCGTCGAGGATCATCCGCAGCCCGATGCGGTCCTTGATCGAGCCGGCGGGGTTCATCAGCTCCATCTTGCCGAAGAGGCGGCACGCCCCCGTGTCGAGCTTGCGGAGTTCGAGCATCGGCGTGGAGCCGATCATCTCGAGGACATCGCCGAAGACCGGCGGCACGCCGTGCCGGGCTGGGGAGGCGTTCGTGGCGTTGTTCGTGGAAGTCCCGCTGGGCATCGGCATGAGTGTCCGCCGGGCGAAGAAACAGCATTGCTCGATCGACGCCGACGGTCTTCGCCCGTCCTCCCGACGCCGATCATCACCGATCCGCCATCCACCGCCCCAAAGCTCAGTCTAGCAGGGGTTTCCCGCCCCGCCGTTGAGGTGGAGGGATCGCGCAGACGAAATCCGTCGGTGCGGTGAGATATCGGGCCATTCGGAGCGGTCGCGCGATCAGGAGAGCGCGGCGGAACCGCTGATGATCTCGGTGAGTTCCGTGGTGATCTGGGCCTGACGGGCGCGGTTGTACTTGCGGGAGAGGTTCTTGCCCATCTTGCCCGCGTTGTCGGTCGCGGCCTTCATGGCGATCATCCGCGCGACATGCTCCGACACGATGGCGTCGTTGAAGCACTGGAAGAGCGTGCTCTTGACCGCCTCTGGGAGCAGGTCGGAGAGCAACTGCTCCGGATCGGGGCTGAACTCGTACTGCGCGCTCGGGCCGGACGGCGCGGCCTCATCCGTCGCGGGGGGCTTGAGGGGCAACAACTGCAACACCTCGGGGCGCTGGCGGGCCGTCGAGATGAACCGCATGTACACGACCTTCACGCCGGAAATTTTGCCGGAGGTGAAGCGCTCCATGTACTCGGTCGCGAGGCGATCGACCATGTCCGCTGTGGTGGCGTCGCCAAAGCCGGAGAGATGCTTCTCGATCTGGAAGTTGTTGAACTTCAGGGTGGAGACGCCCTTGCGTCCGACGACCTCGATGCTGGTTTTGCTCGCATCGCCGATCGTGCGCAGTTGACGCATTCCCAGACGGATGATGTTGCCGTTGTAGGGTCCGCAGAGGCCGCGGTCGGAGGTGAGGATCAGATAGACCTCCGGGCCCTTGGCGCCGTCGCTGGGGCCGTCGATGAGCGGGTGCGCGATGTTGCCCGCGCGCTGGGCCAACTCGGTCACGAGATCGAAGATGCCCTCGGTGTAGGGCTTGGTCGCCAGAGCGCGGTGCTGGGCGCGGGCGAACTTGCTCGTGGCGATCATCTGCATCGTCTTGGTGATGCGCTTGATGTTGCCGACCGCCTTGATCCGCTTCTTGATGTCGCGTGCGTTGGCCATGGGGCGGACAGTATAGGAACCCGCACGGGCGGGGCCACAGGATGCGATGTCCGGGGGGGCTACCGGAAGACTTCCGGGGGCGCGGGGCTTCCGGGGAAACTTCCGGGGGGGTTAGTGGCCCGGGGGCTCGATGGGGGCGGATTTGGTCTGGCGGACAGGTTCGGGGGCGGGGCCCTCGTGGTCGGCGCTGAGCATCAGGGCGTCGTAGGCGAGGGCGATGCCCTCGGGGAGGGTCGGGTCGACCTCGCTGTGGAGGACCTCGTGGGCGATGTGGACGAGCCAGGTGCGTCGGGCGCCGATCTGGAGGGCGTGGTCCACCGCACGGCCGATCGTGAAGTGGGTCGGGTGGTGGCGCTGGCGGAGGCCGTCGAGCACGAGCGTGTCGAGCCCCTCCAGATAAGCCCATGTCTCGGTGGGGATTCCGGAGGTGTCGGTGCAGTATGCGAGAGGGAGGGGCGGGGCATCGTTCGCGCGGGAGGTGGGGTTTCCGGGGGCGGGGCTTCCGGGGGCGGCCTCGATGCGGAAGCCGAGGATGGGCATCTTGCCGTGGAGCAGGCGGATGGGGGTGAAGCGGAGGCCGTGGAGGTCGATGGGGAGCTCGGGTTCGAGGGGTCGAGGGATGAGGGTGGCGACGAAGGAGTCGTTGATGTTGGAGTTCTTGTCGAAGATGTGCCGGTAGACGCGCCGGAGCGCCTGCATGGTGTGCTCGTCGGCGTAGATGTCGATGGGGGCCTTCATCACGGCGTTGAAGCGGCGCACCTCGTCCAGCCCGAAGACATGGTCCACATGGCTGTGAGTAAAGAGGATGGCATCGCAGCGCCGGAGGTCGTGGCGGAGGGCCTGTTCGCGGAGATCGGGGGTGGTGTCGATGAGGACGCAGCGCTCGTGCCCGTCGGCATCGGTCCAGAGGACGGCCGCGCCCTGGCGGGTGCGTCGGTCGCGCGGGTCGTCGGAGGTGCAGGCGGCGCAGTCGCAAGCGATGACGGGGATGCCGCCGGAGGTGCCGGTGCCGAGAAAGAGGAAACGCAGATCCTTCACCGCATCGAGCATAGCCCGAATGCCGGGCGGACCGGCTCCGGGCGGTGCCCGTACCATGCGGGCATGGCATCGAACACGAGCGTTGTGCGGGAGGCATCGACGGTGAAGATCGCGGGCGGATCGCGATTTCGGGAGCTGTGGCCGCTTGATCCCGAGATCGACTTCCTGAACCACGGCTCCTTCGGGTCGTGCCCGATCAAGATTCTGGATGAGCAGACCGAACTGCGGATGCTGCTGGAGCGCGAGCCGATCCGCTTCCTCGACAACGAGCTGGAGCGTCGGATGGACGACGCGCGGAGCGTGCTGGCGGAGTTTCTGGGCGGTCGGGCGGAGGATCTCGTCTTCGTGCCCAACGCGACCGCGGGGGTGAACGCGGTGGTGCGGTCGCTGGAATTCGGTCCCGGCGATGAACTGCTGACGACGGACCACGAGTACAACGCGTGCGCGAATGTGCTGCGGTTCGTCGCCGAGCGGACCGGCGCGAAGGTCGTCACGGCACACATCCCGCTGCCCATCCGCGATCCGGGCGAGGTCACACAGCGCATCCTCGACTGCGTGACGCCTCGGACGCGCCTCGCGCTCGTCGATCATGTCACGAGCCCGACGGGGCTGATCTTCCCGATCGAGGCCATCGTGCGGGCCCTGAACGAGCGGGGCGTGGACACGCTCGTCGACGGCGCACACTCCCCCGGACTCACGCCCATCGACCTCGACGGACTCGGTGCGGCGTATTACACCGGCAACTGCCACAAGTGGATCTGCGCGCCCAAGGGCGCTGCCTTTCTGCATGTCCGCTCCGACAAGCAGCACCTGATCCGCCCGCACATCATCTCGCACGGGCACAACACGCCGCGAACCGACCGCTCAAAGTTCCTGATCGAGTTCGGCTGGACGGGGACGGGCGATCCCTCCGCGATGCTGTGCGTGCCCGGCGCGCTGCGCTTCATGAAGGGGCTGCTCGAAGGCGGCTGGCCCGCGGTGATGGGGGCGAACCGTGCGCTCGCGCTGCGTGCGCGGGAGATCGTCGGCGCAGCGCTCGGCGTTGAGCCCATCGCGCCCGAGTCGATGATCGGCCCGATGGCGTCATTCGTGCTGCCCGACCACGACGGCGAGCCGGTGATGCCGCCGATCCGGTTCGACCCGCTGAAAATCGCGCTCGAGCGGGAGCACCGCATCCAGATCCCGATCTTCCCCTGGCCGCAGCACCCGAAGCGGATGATCCGGCTCTCGGCACAGTTGTACAACGACATCGGGCAGTACGATCGGCTCGCGGCGGCCCTCCGCACGCTGCTCGGTCGCTGACACGAAACGGACGGACATGGCACGACGCACCGCAGAATCCGAGCCGACACCCGTCGATGATGCTCCCCGGCGAGCGCCCTCGCTGAACGATCTGCTCGGTCAGGATCGCGCGATCGGTGCGCTGCGCAGCGCGGTCGCCAGCGGACGCATCCATCACGCGTGGATCTTCTCCGGCCCCGCGGGCGTCGGGAAGTTCACCGCAGCGCACGCCTTCGGCGCGATGCTGCTGGATCCGACCACAGCGCCGAACCTCGCCGGCGAAATCGAGCCGGACCCCGAAAGCGAGACGCAGCGCCTCATCGGCGCAAGATCGCACCCGGACCTGCACATCATCACCAAGGAGCTCGCGGCGTACAGCGACGATGCCAATGTCCGCGCCCGCAAGCAGACGACCATCCCAAAGGATGTCATCGTCCGTCACCTGCTCGAACCGATCGCGCTGGCGCCGACGCTCCGCACCGGGTCGATGGTCGGCAAGGTCTTCATCATCGATCAGGCCGAGCTCATGGACCGCTCGCAGACGAACGCGCCCGTGCAGAACGCGGTGCTCAAGACGCTCGAAGAGCCGCCTCCGGGATCGGTCATCATCCTCATCACCTCGCACGAGGATCGACTGCTCCCGACGGTCCGCAGCCGCTGCCAGCGCATCCGCTTCCACCTGCTCGACAAATCAGCGATGGACGAGTGGTTCCGGCGCAGCGGGCTGGACATCACGCCCGATGAACGCAACTGGCTGGAGCGTTTCAGCGCGGGATCGCCGGGGAAGGCCATCGAGGCCGCGACGACGGGCCTGTACGAATGGTCTCGCCAGCTCACCCCCATGCTCGACGACATGGTGCGCGGGCGCTACAGCAGCCAGTTCGCGCCGACCGCCGCGTCGCTCATGGACGAATGGGCCGCGGCGTGGGTGAAACGCGGCGAACAAAGCGGCGGGAAGCCCAGCAAGGAAGCCGGGAACGCCCTCGCCACCGCGCATCTGTTTGCCATCCTGTCGGATTGGACGCGCCACCGCCTCCGCGCCGAGCTGGACTCACCCCTCTCGGGGCACATCCTCCACGCCATCGACGCCATGCACGAAGCCGAGCAGGCGCTGCACGCCAATGTGCAGCCCGCGTTCGTCCTCGAACGCCTGGCATCGGAACTCGTCTTCGATCGATCGACGGCGATCAGCCGCTGATGGACAACGGCGACCGGCCCTTGGGCGGCGCGTAGGTCGCCGAACGCTCCGGAGCGGGCGCATTCGGCGTCGGCGCCTCCGCGGGTGCGCCGGCTTTGCTCGCGCGCTCCTGAGCGAGCTTCTCCATCACCATCACCCATGTGTCGCGCTCATATTCGAGGCGCTGGATCGCCTCGTCTGCGGCAGCGAGATCCCTTTCGAGCGATGCCCGGACGAGCAAGCGGAAGATGTAGTTGTAGATCGCGCTGAGATTGGCGCACACCTCCGGCGCCTGCTCGGGACGCAGCCCGGTGAGCAGCTCGGAGACGATGTCGCGCGCCTGCGAGAAGCCCTCGAAGACCTTCTCGAAGTCTTTGTTCGCCAGGCCGTCGCGCCCCGTGCGGGCGAAGCGCAGCGCCCCCTCGATGAGGAGCAGGCGCAGCTCTTCCTGGCTGGCGGTCAGAACCTTGGTCCGAAAATACGGGTTGTTGACATCAATGCTCATGGAAAGAGTGATCGGACGCTCCGTACCTCGACTGAAGCCCGAATCAGAAGAAGCCGGCGCCGAAGCTGCCGAGGGCGGTCTGTTGGTTCTGGAGCTGGGCCAATGCCCGCTCCATCCCGAGAAACTGTGATTCCAGACGGGCCCGACGCCGGGCCAACTGGTTGTCCATCTGGGCGATCCGGCTGTTCTGAGCGCGGATCTGCGTGTCGATGGTGTTCTTCCGCGTTGTCAGAAGCCCGTCGACCGAGTTCGTCATCGCATCGGTCATGCGCTTGATCTGCTCCATCACGCCCAGCGACGAGAACGACTCCTCCGTGTTCGGTGTGGTGATGCCCGGCGAAATCTCGATCGGCTGCGTCGGCTCGCGCACGCTCTCGGCGAAGAGCCGCCTCACCGCCTGCGGGTCCGTCTCCATCGCATCACGGAACTTCTCGACATCGAAGTTCAGCTTGTTGCCAGAACCGAGACTCAGACCGACCTCGAAGAGCCGCTGATAGCGACCCTCGACACCCTGCGCGGGTGCCTGGATCGAGCTCAGCAGCCGCGACTTGATCCCCGCCGCCGTCGAGTCGCCCAGCAGCGGACCGCGCCGATTGCCCTCCTGCTGGAAGAAGGTCTGTGCGTCGATCGACTCAAGCGCCTTGTTGAACGCGCTCACGAAGCTGCCGATCGACTCCTCCATCTTCGCGGTGTCGCGCGAGACGGTCAGCGTCACGGGATTCGTGCTCGCTTGCTTGAGGTCGATCGTGACGCCCGTCACCACGCGGTCGAGCGTGTTCGTCGTCGAGGTCAGCAGGACACCGTTCGCCGGGTCGTCCGCTCCATAGAACACCACGGCGTTGCTGCCGCGCGTCAGCGTCGTCAGCCCAAGATCGAAGTCCTTGGTGTCGATGATGGCCCGCCCCGCCGCGCCCGAGAAGCGCG
>ERZ869909.1364-NODE-1364-length-19966-cov-25.191965_pt1 | contig 19966 bp, 18 predicted proteins | sample MGYA00520892_ERZ869909 | MGnify/ENA primary metagenome ERZ869909 (study PRJEB32215, sample SAMEA104723947) | bioreactor metagenome | biome: bioreactor; feature: anaerobic bioreactor; material: water | place: China | collected 2015-03-12 ... | reverse complement strand
ATGCTCGACGCCTCGGTGCGGGTGGAGATCCTGGAGCTCTTGCGGGGCATCCAGCGCCAGCGGGGCCTGACGCTCGCCTTCGTGACCCACGACCTGGCCACGGTGCGCCACTATGCCGAGCGCATCCTGGTGCTCTACGCCGGCAAGGTGGTGGAGAGCGCCCCGGTGGAGGCGCTGCTCAACGCCCCGGAGCACCCCTACACCCGGGCGCTGCTGGGGGTGCTCTCCGACCCCGACGCGGCCAACGCCACCCGCCAGCGGGAGGTTCCCCCCGGCGAGCCGCCGAGCCTGATCACCCCGCCGTCCGGCTGCCGCTTCCATCCGCGCTGTGCCCGGGCCATCGGCGGGCGCTGCGAGGTGGAGGCGCCGCCGGAGGTCGCGACGGCTCCCGGGCGTCGGGTGGCGTGCTGGCTATATGCGCCGGAGCGCCAGTGAGTTCAGGCCTGGCCGAAGCGCTTGTGCAGCCAGGCGTTGATGGCGTCGGACTCGTAGAGCCACTCGTCGCTGCCATCGTCCTGGCGGATCTTCAGGCAGGGCACCTTGATGCGACCGCCGCCCTCGGCCAGCGCCTGGCGGTGCTCGGGGTCGAGCTGGGCGTCGCGCACCTCGATGTTCAGGCCCAGGCGGGCGATCTCCTTGCGCACCTTGACGCAGAAGGGGCAGGTGCGGAACTGGTAGAGGGCGAGGCTCTCGCAGGCGTGGTCGACCTCGGCCTGCTGCTCCGGGGTGCGCTCGACGGCGGCCTTGGGGGTGGAGAGCTTCTCGGCGATCAGCACGACCGGCGCCAGCACCAGGCGCAGGCCGCGAAAGAAGGTGCGGATGATGATTCGCATCGGTGGAATGGACCTCTCTTGGAGTCGGGCTTGGGTTCGGGAAAGCGGCGCCCATGATGCCTGGCCGGGCGCGCGCTTGCCATCCCCCGTCATTCCGGGGGGAACACCACCCGCAGCGGGTTCTCGCCCGCCGGCCAGGTGCCGGCGTGGCGGGTCTCGCCCTCCTCGCCCAGCACCAGGTGGCTGCGCTGGCCGTGGTGGCGCAGCCGGGCGGCGAGCCGGGCCAGGCCCTCGGCGTCATCGCCGCTGAGCAGCCCGATGGGGTAGTCCGGGTGCATCCAGAAGCGCGCCCGGCCCGCCGTTTCCAGCGCTTCCCGCTCCGCCCCCACTGCCGGCGGGGCGGCGAGACCCTGCGCCCGGCGCCAGCGTGCCACCTCCTCGGTGCTGCCCACTACCAGCAGCGGTGCCTCCGGGGCGGGCGTGCTATCCGCTGATACTTCCGCAAGAGACCGCCCCAGGGCACGCTCTGCGAGGCCGGCAAGCCCGGGCTCCAGCGCCACCACGCCCGTCGCCTCGTCCAGCAGCAGCCGGCGCAGCAGGCTGGGCAGGGCCCCCGGATGGCGCGCCAGGTCGGCGTCGGGGTCCACCTCCAGGGCCAGGGGGCGCTCGTTCAGCGGAATCCCGAAGGGCTGTCGCCGCCCCTCCATCCGCTGCACCCGGCGTATCGGGCCCGCCTCGGTCTCCACCGCTTCCGTCACCACGGTCAGGGGCCAGGGGGCGTGGTCGCCGCGCTGCACCAGCTCGCCGCGCAGCCAGAGGGTGCCGTCCTCGTCCTCGAGGCGCACCGCTTCCAGGGCCAGCTCGGGGCGGCCGGGGCGGTCGCGCCAGGCGGCGAAGAGGGGAGCGAGATCCTCCTCGGCGGCGGCGCCGAAGGCGGCCTCCAGGGCCTGCCAGTCGGCGCGGCGGTGCAGCCAGTCGTCGGCCAGCTCGCCCAGGGCGGTGTCGAAGGCGTCGTCCCCCAGGCGCCGGCGCAGCATATGGAAGAGCAGGGCGCCGTGCTGATAGCCGATCAGGCGCCCGGCGGGGTCCGGCCCGCCGCGAAAGTCGCGCAGCCGCGGCGTCTGTGCCGGAGGCAGGGCGGCCAGGTCGCGCAGCCAGCCCCGGCGCAGCTCGGCATCCTCGCCGGTCGCCTCGGCCACGGCGTGGTCCGCCAGATAGGTGGTCAGCGCCTCGGCCCAGTTGCCGTCGGCGTACTCCACCAGCACCCCGGCGCCCCACCAGGCGTGCATGATCTCGTGGGGCAGGGAGGTCTCGGGGATGAAGGGGAGCGGGATCACCCGCTCGCCGAGCAGGGTGAAGCCGGGAAAGGCCACGCCCACCGGGGCCGGCGAGGCGGCGATGCTGAAGCTCGCGAAGGGGAAGTCGCCCAGGCGCTGCTGGAAGGCCCGGAGGTGCTCGGCGGCCCGGGTCAGGTAGGTCTCGCCGAAGGCGGCGTCCAGGGGCTCGGGAAAGAGCACTCGCAGCCGGACCCCTGCCACCGCTTGCTCGCGCAGTTGCCAGGGGCCGGCGGCCACCTCAAGCCCCAGGGTGTGGGGGTGGTGGAAGCGGGCGCGCCTGCCCTCTGCGCGGGTGTGCTCCTCCACCAGGGAGCCGCTCGCTACGGCCCGCTGTGGGGAGGGCGTCGCGATCTCGATCAGCACCGGCCCGGGGCCATCGGCCAGATGGGGATACCAGCCGGTCCCGGCGGGCAGCAGGCTGCCGGCCTCCGCCAGCCGCACTCCCCGTTCTCCGGCGCTCTCGGCCAACCGGCCCGACCAGGCCAGGGTGGCCCGGCCCGGGCAGGGCGCCACCCGCCAGAGCTCCTCCTCCTCCCGGGTGACCTCCAGCGGTGCGCCGTCGCAGCGGGCCTCCTCGACCTCGAGCCCCGGCAGCAGCGGGAACCGGCCGCCCCGGGGCAGCGCCTGGGTCAGCTCGCCGGAGAGGCCGCGACCGGCGGGGTCGAGGCGCAGGCTCAGGTGACGCCCGTCGCTCTCGAAGGCCGCCGGCGCCTGTTCTGCTCCGGCGGGGGCGACCAGCAGGGGGAACACCAGCAGGATGGTGAGCGGGGCGCTGATCCAGCGGTGGAGGCTCATGGCTCAGGGCGCCCCGTTGCCCAGGGGGAAGCGGGCCAGCAGCTCCTCGCGTTCGCCATCGCGGCTGACGGTGAGTGGCAGCACCGTGCCCGGGGGCTGGCGACGCACCAGGTCGGTGAGCTCGGCGGGGCGGCGCAGGGGGCGTCCGGCGGCCTCGATGATCAGGTCGTCGCGCCTGAGGCCCAGGGAGTCCGCCAGGCTCTCCTCCACCACGCTGACTATCCGTACGCCGCCCTCGGCGGTGGCGATCAGCACCCCGAGCAGTTGGGGCTCGGCGGGCTCGAAGGGCGCCTCGTCGCCCAGGAGGAAGAGGGCGTCGGCGATGCCCGCCGGCGGCGTGCAGCTCTCCTCCAGGCTCCAGGGCAGCAGGGTGGCCGCCTGCTCGACGCCGAGGTCTGCCAGCTGGTGGGGGACGCCGTGGCCGTAGGTCACATGGCCGCGCCCCATCAGGCCCACCACCAGCGGCGCCTCGGCGCTGGCCTCGGCCAGCCCCTGGGCCATGGCGCGGTCCCAGACCAGCTGGGCAGCAACGAAGCGCTCGAGGCCCGCCTCGGCGTCCTCGGCGCTGGGGTGATTGGCGTAGACCTCGGCCAGCGCTTCTCGGTACCCCTCCGAGGCGGCGACGGGCGGGGTGATGGCGTGGCGCTCCTCCGCGGGGATCGCCTCCCAGCCCTCCCGGGCGATGCGCTGGCGCAGCGCCGGGGTGACGTTGAGGGCCAGCAGCGGAACGCGCTGCATCCGGGCGAAGTGTAGGATCGGCAGGTAGGCGTCGGGGTCGTGGCCCCAGCTGCCCAGCCAGTAGCTCTCGCTCAGGAAGGTCGGCTCGTCCAGCTCGCCTGCCACCCAGGCGTCCAGCGCCGGCTGCGCTTCCCGGGGCAGCATCTCCAGGCCGATGGCCAGCCGCGGCTCGTGGGCATGCAGGCCGGCCAGGGTGTGCAGCTGCCAGCGGTGGTGGGCCAGGCGCTCATGCTGCTCGCCGAGCAGCACCACCCGGCGCTCGGCGAGCTCGGCCAGCAGGGCGGCGGCGTCCGCCGCCTGGCCGTCGCGCTGCCACTGGCCCGGCGTGGGGCACTCATCGGCGAGGGCGGCGGCGGGCAGCCCAGCGAGGAGCAGGGCGAGCAGGGGGGCGGCAAGGCATGGGGCGGGCGAGCGGGAAGGGCGGCGCGGCATGGGAGCTCCTGAGGGCAGGTCGGCGGGTCTCAGGTGGCTACCATAGCGCAGTCGGCGCCCCGGCAGGAAAGAGCCGCGATCAACGCGGATCGCGGCCCGGCAGGAGCGGGGAGCGGGCCCGGCTCAGTAGTGTCGGCTGAAGCGCCCGTGGGGGCTGTCGTGCATCAGGCGGTCGAACTTCCGCCCGCTCATGTGGATCAGGGTCTCGTGATCGCCGGCATCGAAGTAGACGTCGGGCTGGTGGCGGAGCATGTCGTCGACGTAGACCTGCAGCCCCCAGGCCTGACCCACCGGGGTGGTGGCACCGGGGTCGCAGTCGCGGAAATGCTCCTGGATCTGCTGCTCGGAGGCCAGGGCCACCTTCTCGTGGATCAGGCGGGAGAGCTGCTCGAGATCGGCATCGCAGCTGCTGGGCACTACGGCGAGGCGATAGCCGGAGTCGCTGTGGAGCATCACCGCCTTGGCCATGCGGTCACCGGCGACCTTCGATGTCTCGGCGATTCGACTGGCAGTAAACTCCCGGGGATGGGGGAGTTCCTCGTAGTCGATGTCGCACGCCTCAAGGTACTCCTTGAGTGTGGTGGGCATGGTCATGGCGCACTCGCTTCCGGACTCAGGGGCCGGCGATGATCGGGGGTTGTCTCCCTTTCAGGATAGCCCTGCCGGAGGCCGTGCAAGCATGGTCCTTCTCATCGCGGGAGGTGGAGGGGCGTCGCACCGGGGATTTGTCGATACACTGCCGGAAGGCCGGGCGCCGCCTCATCGTGGGGTGCCTCGAGGTGCTCGGGTGAGAGAGGAGGGAGGAGAGATGCAAGGGAAGGCCATTCGTCGACGGCTTGCCGAGCGGGCGGTGCTGCCCCGGGCCGAGGGGCGCATCGAGGCGATCGATCTGGCCCGGGGCATCGCCATCGCGCTGATGATCTTAAGCCATGCGGTGAGCGGGCTCTTCGGCGTCCGCCAGCTGCCGGACTGGGGTCTGGTGCCGGTTCATCTGCTCACCAAGTTCTCCTCCTCGCTCTTCATCCTGGTCTTCGGCATCGCGCTTGCCGTGGCCTTCCTGCCCCGGGTGGGGGAGGCGGACTGGCCGGCGCGCCGCCTGCGCCTTATGCTGCGCGGCCTCGAGGTGCTCTTCTGGTACAAGGTGCTCACCGTGGTGGAGATGATGGCGCTCTTCCCGCCGGAGGAGATCCTCGACGCCCTGCTCTACCAGCGCTTTCCCATCTGGGTCGAGATCCTCGGCTTCTACGCCATCGCCCTGCTCTGGCTGCCCTGGGTGCTGCCGCTGTGGTGCCGGCTGCCGCTCTGGTCGCGGCTGCTGCTGCCGGTGGCCATCGCCCTGGCGGCGGGCTGGCTGGAGCGCCACGCCAGCTTCTGGGGCATCGAGCCGCTCAAGGCGATCCTGGTGGAGGACGCCGATCATTACACCTGGGGCCAGCTCTCCCGGCTGCCCCTGGTGCTGCTGGGGCTGCTGGTCGGCGAGGCGCTGCTGCGCGGCTACTGGGGCTCCGAGCGTGCCCGGTTGCTGCTGGCCATCGGTGGCGCCGGGGCGCTGATGCTGCTCGCCTTCTTCGCCCTGGCGCCGGGGGCGGAGGGGGCCACGGTCCACGACGCCCTGATGGCGGTGGCGCGCAACGCGGGCAAGCATCCGCCGGAGCTCGCCTTCATGCTCTTCAGCCTGGGCGGTGCCCTGGTGATCCTGGCGCTCTGCCTCACGGGCGGTGCGGCGGCGGCACGCTGGCTGCGCCCGCTCACCCTGATCGGCGGCGACGCCCTCAAGGCCTTCATCTTTCACATCGTGGTGATCTTCGGGGTCTTCCGCTACCTGCTGGAGGCCTGGCAGGTCTACGACTACCCCCGGGTGCTGGGCATCGGCCTGGCCCTGGTGCTGGCCACCGCCGGTTGGATCGCCCTCACCGGCTGGCTGCGGGAGAAGCGCCGATGAGGCGGCTAGCTGGCGCCCTGCTGGTCACCTGCCTGCTGCTGGCCGGCCCGGCGGGGGCGGGGCCCGCCTGGGGCCCTGCGCTCGGGGCGCGTCTCGCCGCCCTGGAGGCCGGGGGAGACGACGAGATCGGGCTCTATCTGCGCGAGCTGGGCACGGAGGGCCCGGGGGAAGGCGGCGAGCGCTTCGGCTGGCGCGCCGAGGAGTCCTGGTACCTGGCCTCGCTGATCAAGGTGCCGGTGGCGGTGGAGCTGCTGGCGCGGGTCGAGGCGGGCGAACTCTCCCTGGAGGAGACCCTGGTGCTGCGCGAGCGCGACTACGTGGACGGCGCCGGCCCCACCAACTGGGCGGAGCCCGGCACGACCCTGAGCCTGGGCGAGCTGCTCGAGCCGATGCTCACCGAGAGCGACAACACCGCCACCGACCTGCTGATCGCCCACCTGGGCCTGGCCGCGGTGAACGACCGGGCTCGGGCCCTCTCGGGCGGCGGGCTCGGCCCCATCACCACCCTGCTGGAGGTGCGCCGGGAGGCCTACGGGCGCCTCCATCCGGGGGCTCGTGAGCTTTCCGGAATGGACATGATCCTGCTGCGCCTGATCGAGGATGACGAGCGGCGCCTCGACGCCCTGGCCGAGCGGCTCGGGGTGCCGAGAGGCGAGCTGGCGCTGCCCGGCCTGGACGCCGCCTTCGCCGCCTACTACTCGACCGCGCTGAATGCCGGGCGGCTGGACGCCTTCGGTGAGCTGCTCGCCGCCATCGGCGAGGGGCGGGCGCTGGGGCCCGCGGCCACCGCCGAGCTGCTGGGGATCATGAGGCAGACCACCAGCGGCGAGGCGCGGCTCAAGGCGGGCCTGGGGCCCGCTATTCGCTTCGCCCACAAGACCGGCACCCAGCACCGGCGCAGCTGCGATGCCGGCATCGCCTCCCGCGGCTCGGGGAGCGCCGAGCGGCGCTGGGCGGTGGTCGCCTGCACCCGGGGCGAGCGCGATATCCAGCGCTCCGAGGCGACCCTGCACGAGGTGGGGAGGGCGCTGCGGGAGCTCGGCGCCCTGGGCCCCTGATCGCAGGATGGACCCAGCCTATGGGGCGGACAGGCGCGCTCGATTAGCCGTGGGCTCGGATCGCGTTACCCTAGCGGGTATCATGAGGCCATCTGCCTGCCCATCCATTCCAAGGAGCCCTCTCGTGTCGAGACTGCATCGCCTCACCCCTCTGCTGGCCGCGCTGCCCCTGCTGGCGGGGTCGCTGCTGATGGCCGCCTCGGCCAGTGCCGAGGAGCGCCTGCAGCTGGTGGCCACCACCGGCATGGTCGCCGATGTCCTGCGCGAGGTCGGCGGCGACCGGGTGGAGGTGCGCGGCCTGATGGGCCCCGGCGTCGACCCTCACCTCTATCGCCAGACCCGCAGCGATGTCACCGCCATGACCCGCGCCGATGCGGTGTTCTGGAACGGCCTCTACCTGGAGGCCCAGCTGGACTCCTTCCTGGCGCGGCTGGGCCAGCGCAAGCCGGTGGTCGCCGTGGCCGAGGCGGTGCCGGCGAAGGCGCGCCTCGCCGACGACGAGTATCCCGACCAGCACGACCCCCACGTCTGGATGGACCCGGGCCGCTGGCGCTTCGCCGTGGAGGCGATGCGCGATGCGCTCACCGAGCTGGCCCCGGAGGACGCCGACGCCTTTGCCGAGCGCGCCGAGGCCTACCTCGACGAGCTCGACGCCCTCGACACCTATGCCCGGGAGGTGCTGGCCAGCGTGCCCGAGGAGGCCCGGGTGCTGGTGACCGCCCACGACGCCTTCGGTTACTTCGGCGATGCCTACGGCTTCGAGGTGCTCGGCATCCAGGGCTACTCCACCGAGAGCGAGGCGGGGCTCGCCCGCATCGAGTCCCTGGTGCGCCTGCTGGTGGAGCGCGACATCGGCGCGCTCTTCGTGGAGACCTCGGTGTCGGACCGCAGCGTGCGCGCCCTGATGGAGGGCGCCGCCGCCCGCGGCCACGAGGTGCGCATCGGCGGCGAGCTCTACTCCGACGCCATGGGGCCCGAGGGCAGCTACGAGGGCACCTGGCTCGGCATGTTCGACCACAACGTCAGCCAGATCGCCCTGGCCCTGGGCGGCGAGGTGCCCGAAGGCGGGCGCCTGGGCCGGCTCGGCCACCTGGAGGGAGAGCCCTGATGCCTGATGCGCGCCTCGGCAAGCGGGTGATCGCCAGCCCCCTGGCCATCCAGGGGCTGACGGTCAGCTACGACCACCGGCCGGTGGTGCAGTCGGTGGACTTCGTGACGCCGCCGGGCAGCATGACCGCCATCATCGGGCCCAACGGCGCCGGCAAGTCGACGCTGCTCAAGGCCGCGCTGGGCATCACCCGGCGCCTGACCGGCGAGGTGCGCGTCTTCGGCCACCCCCTGGAGCAGATGACCCGCCACGTCGCCTATGTACCCCAGCGCAACAGCGTCGACTGGGACTTTCCCGCCCGGGTCATCGACGTGGTCGCCATGGGCCTCTTCCGCGACCTGCGCTGGTGGCAGTTCGGCGGCCGCACCCAGCGCCGCCGGGCTATGGAGGCGCTGACCCGGGTGGGCATGGAGGGCTTCGCCGAGCGCCAGATCGGACAGCTCTCCGGCGGCCAGCAGCAGCGGGTCTTCCTGGCCCGGGCGCTGATCCAGGAGGCGGACCTCACCATCCTCGACGAGCCCTTCGCCGGCGTTGATGCGGCCACCGAGACCGCCATCGTCGAGGTGCTCAAGTCCCTGCGCGACGAGGGGCGCACCCTGCTCTGCGTGCACCACGACCTGGCCACGGTGCGCGGCTACTTCGACCATGTGCTGCTGCTCAACGTTCGGTCGATCGCCGCCGGGCCGGTGGCCGAGGCCTTCAACGAGGCCAACCTGCAGGCCACCTACGGCGGGCGGCTGAGCCCGCTGCAGCTGGCGCGCCTGATGGAGCCGCTGGCATCGGAGGGAGGGCGTTGATGGAGACCTGGTGGCGGGCCCTGACCTTCAGCCTCGGCTACAACACCAGCGTGGTGACCCTGGGCGCCATGCTGCTGGCGGCGGCGGCCGGGATGGTGGGGGCCTTCGTGCTGCTGCGCAAGCGTGCCCTGGTCAGCGATGCGATCAGCCACTCCACGCTGCCCGGCCTGGCGCTCGCCTTCATCCTGGTGGGGCTCGCCACCGGCGACGGGCGCCTGCTGCCGGCGCTGCTGCTGGGGGCCGCGGCCAGCGCCGCCCTCGGGCTCTGGGCGGTACAGGCGATCAGCGCCCATACCCGGCTCGGCGAGGATGCCGCCATCGGCGCGGTGCTCTCCTCCTTCTTCGCCTTCGGGGTGGTGCTGATCACCGTGATCCAGTCCATGGCCGTGGCCGGGCAGTCGGGGCTCACCGGCTACCTGGTGGGGGCCACGGCGGGGATGCTCGCCTCCGAGGCCAAGCTGATCGCCGCCTGTGCCCTGGGGCTGCTGCTGGCGGTGATGGTGCTGCGCCGCGACCTGCTGCTGCTCTGCTTCGACGCCGACTTCGCCCGCACCCAGGGCATCAACACCTGGCGGCTCGACCTGATCATGCTGCTGCTGCTGATGGCGATCGTGGTGGTCGGGCTCAGGGTGACCGGCCTGATCCTGATCGTCGCCCTGACCATCATCCCGCCGGTGGCGGCGCGCTTCTGGACCGACGAGCCCATGCGCATGGTGGCCCTGGCCGCCCTGCTCGGGGCCCTGGCCGGCTATCTGGGCGTGACCCTCTCCAGCGTTCGGGAGGGGCTGCCCACCGGGCCCCTGATCGTGCTGGCCGCCTTCCTGCTCTTCCTGGTCTCCTTCCTGGTGTCGCCGCGGCGCGGGGTGCTCGCCTCCCTGCTGGCCCACCGGCGCCTGCGCAGCCGCGTGCACCTGCGCCAGGGGCTGCTCTCCCTGGGACGCGACGAGCCGATCTTCGACGACCTGACCCTGGCCCTGCTGCGCCGCCGGGGCTATATCCGCCGCGACGGCGTGCCCACGGAGGCGGGGCTCGCCGCCGCCCGGGATGCCGAGCACGAGGAGAAGCTCTGGGCGCTCTACCGCAGCCGCTATCCGGATGACGCCCTGCATCGCGAGCATGCGGGCCTGGTGCCGATCCACGAGGTGCTCTCGCCGGATGCGATCATGGCTCTGGAGGCCCAGTTGATGGGCGCCGGGAGGGCAGCGCGATGAGCGAGTTCATGATGTTCAGCCTGGTGCCGCTGACGGTGGCGGTGATCATCTCCATGACCTGTGCGCTGCTCGGCAACTTCCTGGTGCTGCGCCGCCAGAGCCTGATCGGCGACGCCATCAGCCACGTGGCGCTGCCCGGCATCGTGGTCAGCTTCCTGCTCACCGGGGTGCTGGCCTCCTCGGCGATGATGCTCGGTGCCGGGGTCTCGGCGCTGGTCACCGTGGGCATGATCGAGCTGATCCGCCGCCTGGGGCGGGTGGAGGCGAGCGCCGCCATGGGGGTGGTCTTCACCAGCCTGTTCGCCCTCGGTGTGCTGCTGCTGGAGTGGCACGGCGCCAGCGGCGTGCACCTGGACGTGGAGCACGCCCTCTACGGCAACCTCGAGAGCCTGATCTGGTTCGAGGGCACGGGCCCCGGGGCCCTGGTCGACCCGGTGGCCCTGGCCGACCTGCCGCCCCAGCTCGGCCGCGCCGCCTGGGTCGGGCTCCTGGTGGCGGGTCTGCTGGTGGTGCTGCGCCGCCACCTGGTGCTGGGCAGCTTCGACCCGGAGTTCGCCGCCAGCGTCCGGGCGCGTCCGGCCCTGGTCGACCTGCTGCTGGTGACCCTGGTGGCCATCGCCGCCATCGCCGCCTTCGAGGCGGTGGGCTCCATCATCGTCATCGCCATGTTCATCTGCCCGGCCGCCGCGGCAAGGCTGATGACCAACAGGCTCGGCCGCCAGATCGCCTGGAGCCAGCTCTTTGCGGTGGTCTCGGCGCTGCTGGGCTATGTGCTGGCCGGCCACGGCCCCGGCTGGCTGGGTTTCGACCTCTCGGTCAGCGCCGCCGGCATGATCGCCACCCTGGCCGGGCTGATCCTGCTCGGGGCCTGCCTCTTCGGCCCCCGGCGCCACCGTACCGGGGCCGCCACCGCGGCCTGAGTGATCGGCCTATCGAGAACCCTGGATAAACGACCATGACCGCGATTCGACCCGCTGCCACCCTCGCTCTGGTGCGTGACGGCGACCGTGGCCTCGAGGTGCTGCTGCTGCAGCGCACCTGGCAGGCCGCCTTCATGCCCGGCTACTTCGTCTTTCCCGGCGGGGCCGTGGACCCCCGGGACCCCGAGGCGCGCGCCTGCGCCTCGGGCCGTGACGATGGCGCCATCAGCCAGACCCTGAGCCTCGACGAGGGCGGCGCCGACTACATGATCGCCGCCCTGCGCGAGTGCCTCGAGGAGGCGGGCCTGCTGCTGGCCCTGGACGGGCAGGGGCGGCCGCTGCCGGGGGGCCACCCCATCCTCAGCGAGGGGCGCGAGGCGCTGCGTCGCGAGGAGATCGCTCTCCGGGCGCTCTGCGAGCGGCATGGCCTCACGCTGCCGCTGGACCGGCTGGCCTACGTGGGCCACTGGGTGACGCCGCCGGGGCCGCCGCGGCGCTTCGATACCCGCTTCTTCGTGGCCCTGGCACCGCCAGGGCAGCTGGCGAGCCACGACGGCAGCGAGACCATCGCCCACGCCTGGCTGACCCCCGCCGAGGCCCTGGCCGAGTACCGCCATGGCCGGCTGGCGCTGGGCTATCCCACCCTGCGGACCCTGCGCCTGATCGGCGACTTCCCCGATGCCGAGGCGCTGCTGCGCCACGCCCACGCCAACCCGCCCACCTCGAGGCCCGGCAGGCCCTGGCCGGCGCGCAAGGGCGGCGTCGACTGGCAGGTGGAGCCGGATTCCCCGGCCTATGCGGAGGTCTCCCGCCTCGATCCGCACCGCCAGGGCAAGGCCCTCGCCGAGATCGTTCCGGGCCGGGCGGTGACGCTGGCGCCGGGAGTGACCCGGGTGACCGCGCCCAACCCGGGGGTGATGACCGGCCCCGGCACCAACAGCTACCTGCTGGGCGACGGCCGGGACCATGTGGTGATCGACCCGGGCCCGGGCGACTCCGACCACCTGGAGCGGCTGCTGGCGCTGGCCGGCGGGCGCATCTCCCGGGTCCTGGTCACCCACACCCATATCGATCATTCGCCCGGGGCGGCCTGGCTCAAGGCGCGCACCGGTGCCCGGCTGGTGGGGCTGCCACCGCCGCCCGGGGCCAGCCAGGACGCCGGCTTCACGCCGGACCACCGGCCTCGCCACGGCGAGCGCCTGGCGACGCCTGCCGGCACCCTCAAGGTGCTGCACACCCCGGGGCACGCCTCCAACCATCTCTGCTTCCTGCTCGAACCCCGGCGGCTCCTGTTCTCCGGTGATCACGTCATGCAGGGCTCCACGGTGGTGATCAACCCGCCGGATGGCGACATGGCGGCCTATATCGCCGCGCTGCACGCCCTGGGTCAGGAGGCCTTCGACGCCATCGCTCCGGGCCACGGCTTCCTGATCGGCGAGGCCCATGGGGCCCTGGACTTCCTGATCACCCATCGCCTGGCCCGGGAGCACAAGGTGCGCCGGGCCCTGGCGCGCCACGGGCCGGTGAGCCTCGAGGCGCTGACCCGGCACGCCTATGACGACGTGCCCGAGGCGCGGCTCGGGGTGGCGGCCCGCTCGGCGCTGGCCCACCTGCTCAAGCTGGAGGGGGAGGGGCGCGCCGAGCAGCGCGACGGCGAGTGGGTCACCCTGGAGAGGTGAGAGGACTTGCGCCGGGCCTCAGGCCCAGCGCTCGTCGGCGGTAAAGGCCACGGTGAACCAGCGCCGCTCCGGCGGGATGGAGAGACCGGCGCTGATCTGCTTGCGGATCTCGTCCATCAGGACCACCCCCTGGCCCGAGCAGAATTCGGGCGCGGTGACGATATGGATCTCGATGAAGTGGCCGCGCCCGGCCTTGGCCACGTGGCTGTAGTAGGTGAGCAGTCCCTCCCGGGCCATCACCGGCACCATGGCGGCGTGCACCTCGCGGTCGACCGCGCTCGGGGCGATCAGGAAGATCTCGCGCACCGCCCGGCGCACGATGCCCAGCGGCACCGGCATGAAGCAGGCGGTCAGCACCATCAGCAGCAGGGAGTCGATGTAGCGGGTCAGGTGGGCCCAGCCGGTGTCCTGCAGCAGCAGGGCGATGGCGAAGGCCACCAGCAGGGCGGTGGTGATGAGCGCGGCCATCAGCCAGCCCTGGATGTCGATGCGCACGAATTCGGAGTCGGCGCGGCGGTTGAGGCGCTTCTGGTAGAGCACCATGGTGAAACAGGCGATGGCTACCACCACCGCATAGGCGATGGCGAGGTCGAAATCGAGCTCGCGGCCGCCCTCCATCAGCCCCTGAACGGCGTTGAGGAAGGCGTAGAAACAGAGCAGCATCAGGATGGCGCCGTTGAGCGCCGCCACCAGCGGCTCCAGGTGCCAGTAGCCGTGCTGGAAGCGCTGGCTGGCCTCGCGCACGGCGAGCCGCGCCACCACCAGCGAGAGCCCCGACATGGCCGCATCGATGGTGGAGAAGACCCCATCGAAGAGGATCGACTGGGAGCCGGCGAGCAGGCCGATGGTCACCCCCAGGCTGGAGACCACCAGGGTCATCACGATGGAGAGCTTCAGCGCGCGCTGCTCGAGGGTGGCTTGCATGGATGAGGGCTCGTGGTTCGGTAAGCCTTCATACTAGCGAAGCGTTGCCGGGGCGGGAATGGCGTGACTCAACGCTGCCCAGCGCCCCGGCTGCGTTGAGGCGGTCCGGCCTGCCTGGCTGGCAGCGTCGACGTCCCTCCGCCAGACTGGATCAGGACACCTTCGCCACCAGGCGCTGGCTAGCCGACAAGGAGGAATGCATGAATCAGCCGATCATCGCCGACAACAAGCCGAAGAAGGTCACCCTGGAGCAAGGCAAGGAGTACGCCTTCTGCCGCTGCGGCCGCTCCAGTGACCAGCCCTTCTGCGACGGCTCGCACAAGGGCACCGGCTTCACGCCGCAGATGTTCACCGCCGACAAGGACGGTGAGGCCTACCTCTGCCAGTGCAAGCAGACCGGTGACGCCCCCTACTGCGACGGCACCCACAAGCAGTTCGCCAGCGACCAGGTGGGCCAGGAGGCGCCGGCGCCCGACGACGAGGGCGGCGAGGGCGGCGAGGGCGGCGAGGAGCGGGCCCCCAGGGCCGAGGCCACCGAGGAGGAGCCCACCGTCGAGTTCATCCACCAGCTGGCCCGGGAGGGGCTCGACGGCGTGGGCCACCACGGTCCCGTCGCCGCCATGGGCGTGCCGCGCCACAGCCTGCCGAGCTGGGACGACCTGCAGCTGATGGTGGCGCAGCTGGCCACCCAGCCGCTGCTTGACGACGCCGAGGTGGCCACCCGCCTGGTGGTGGGCCCCGAGGCGAGAAAGCCGCTGACCCTGGAGATGCCGCTGCTGGTCTCCGACATGAGCTTCGGGGCGCTCTCCGAGGAGGCCAAGGTGGCGCTCGCCCGCGGCGCCGAGCGCGCCGGCACCGGGATCTGTTCCGGCGAGGGCGGCATGCTGCCCGAGGAGCAGGCCGAGAACTCCCGCTACTTCTACGAGCTGGCCAGCGCCAGGTTCGGCTTTGAAGAGCGCCTTCTCGAGAAGGTGCAGGCCTTCCACTTCAAGGGCGGTCAGGGGGCCAAGACCGGCACCGGCGGCCACCTGCCGGGCAACAAGGTGACGGGCAAGATCGCCGAGGTGCGCGGCCTCGAGGAGGGCCAGCCCGCGGTCTCGCCGGCCACCTTCGAGGACCTGCACAGCGTGGCGGACTTCCGCCACTTCGCCGATCGCGTGCGCGAGGTCACCGGCGGCATTCCCGTGGGCTTCAAGCTCAGCGCCAACCATATCGAGCGCGACATCCAGTTCGCCCTGGAGGCCGGCGCTGACTACCTGATCCTTGACGGCCGCGGCGGCGGCACCGGGGCGGCCCCCACCATGTTCCGCGACCATATCAGCGTGCCCACCATTCCCGCCCTGGCCCGGGCCCGGCGCTACCTGGACGCCCAGGGCGCCAGCGGCCGGGTGACCCTGATCGTCACCGGCGGCCTGCGTCTGCCCATCGACTTCGTCAAGGCCCTGGCCCTGGGCGCCGACGGTGTGGCCATCGCCAACAGCGCCATGCAGTCCATCGGCTGCGTGGCGGCGCGCATCTGCCACACCAACAACTGCCCGGCGGGGATCGCCACACAGCGCGGCGACCTGCGCCAGCGCCTCGACGTCGAGAAGTCCGCCGCCCAGCTCGAGCGCTTCCTGCGCGCCTCCACGGCGCTGATACAGGTGATGGCCCGCGCCTGCGGCCACGACAGCCTGGCCGGCCTCAACCCCGACGACCTGGCCACCTGGAAGCGCGAGATGGCCCTGCTCAGCGGCGTGCGCTACGCGGGGGTGATGGAGCCAGGCCGGTGAAGACGACGGCCATGCTTCATCGCAGGTAGTACTCCACCGTCGTGACCACCCGCACCGTTTTCACCGGCTGCTGCTCCTCGGCGATGCCCGCCGCCTGGTCGCGGGCGCGGATCTCGAACACCCCCTGGTTGGCGCGGCGCAGTTCGCCCACGTCGGCATTGGCGTCCCGGGCGAACTGCTCGGCGGCTTCCCGGGCCGCCGCCGTCGCCTCGGCGATCATCGCCGGCTTGATCGCGTTGAGGCCGCTGAACAGGTAGAGGGGCCCGCCGGGGCCGTAGTCGGAGGAGAGCACCACCCCGGCGTCGAGCAGCTCGCCCACCGCCTGGGCGGTGTCGCGGATCCGCTCGATCTCGGTGCTGCGCACCGTCAGCGTCTGGCTGATGATGAAGGTCTGTTCCACATCCCCGCTGCGATAGGGGTTGGCCGAGGTGTCGTTGACGTTGAGGCGCTGCAGCTCCACCTGATCGTCGGCGATGCCGTGGCGCGCGAGGAAGGCCAGGATCGCCTCGCGGCTGGCGCGGGCGTCGTCCCGGGCCTGTTGCAGGGTCGATCCCGAGGCCACGAAGTGCAGCGGCCACAGGGCGATGTCTGCCTGGACCTCGCGCTCGGCGAGCCCCTTGACGGTGACGTAGCGGTCGCCGGTGCGCAGGTCGATGAGGCCATCGCCGATCAATGATGCCGCCACGATGGCGGCGATACCCAGAATCAGGGCGGGAATGAACTTCATGTCGACTCCTTGGCGGTGGGCGTCCCGCGGCAGGGTGGGAAACGCGAAGGGGGCTTCCATCGGATCAATTGGGGGGCCTCCGGGTCGCGTCGCGTCAGGCCCTCAGCATGCCTGCCTCGACGTGCCCTGTCTTTCGCGACGTCACCTCCACGCAAGAAATGCGACATACTCTGACTGACATGGCCAGCGATCGTTAGGGCGCCATGAACGACGACATAGAAGCTGCTGCGCTGATGGCGTGAACTCAGGGTAGGGCGGGGGAGGTTCTGATAAGGAAACACACCTTGGGCCGCGTCCGTTACCGGTGCGTGGTCGTGACACTGGCCCTGGCACTCGCCGTGGGCGTCGGCGTGTGGCGCTGGTGGCAGGGGCCCCAGGTGCAAGGCTATGTGCTCGAACGCCGACCGCTGGTGCAGACGGTGGTGGCGACCGGGCGAGTCGTGACGACCTCCCGGGCCCAGGTGGGCAGCGAAATCACCGGGGTCGTGCTGGAGCGCCATGTCGAAGAAGGGGACACCGTGATGCCCGGCGATACGCTGCTGGTGCTGCGCGCCGAGGAGCTCGCCGCCCAGGTGCGCGAGGCCGAGGCGGCGCTGACGGAGCTGGCCACCAGCCGACGCCCGCAGGCCGAAGTCGCGCTCGAGCGCGCCGAGTCCGAGCTGGCCCAGGCGCATCGCGAGACGGCCCGGCGGCGCACCCTGGCCGAACGCTCGCTGCTCTCCACCGAGGCGCTGGAGCAGGCCGAACAGGCGCAGACGCTGGCGCGCCAGGCTGTTGATGCCGCCCGCCTGACGGCGACGGCGCTGGCCCCGGGCAACGTCGAGGAGATCCTGCTGCGCGAGCGCCTTGCCGCCCTGCAGGCCCGGCTCGCCAAGACCGTGGTGCGTTCCGAGGTGGCCGGCACGGTGCTGACCCGCGCCGTGGAGCCCGGCGACCTGGTGCAGCCCGGCCAGGTGCTGTTCACCATCGCGCTGAGCGGCGCCACCGAGATCCGTGTGCCGCTCGACGAGCGCAACCTTGCCTTGCTGGCCCTGCAGCAGGACGCCATGGCCATCGCCGATGCCTATCCGCCGCGCCCGTTTCCCGCCCGCGTCGGTTTCATCGCACCCAGCATCGACCCCCAGCGCGGCACCGTGGAGATAAGGCTGGCGGTCGATCCGGTCCCCGACTTCCTGCGCCAGGACATGACGGTGTCGGTGAACATCGAGACCGGCCGGCGTGAGCAGGCGCTGGCCGTGCCCAACGATGCCCTCGACGATACTCTCGATACCGGGCCCTGGGCAGAGGCGCAGGGAGAGCAGGCGCAGGTAGTGGTGGTGCACGAGGGCCGGGTGCAACGCCGGGAGGTGACGCTTGGGCTGCGCGACCTGGCGATGTCCGAGGTGCTCGACGGCCTGAGGGCGGGCGACCTAGTGCTGGCGGACCCCACGGCGCCCCTCGCTGAGGGTTTGCGGGTGCGGTTCACCCGGCGGGCAGCGCCGGTGTCCGGCAGTGGCGGGGACGCCGCCACCCGCAATGAACTGCCGGTGAACTTCAATTGAGTCGCCCGCTGCGGGGTCTGTGGACCGAGTGGACCATCGCGATCGCCTTCCTGCGCGAGGGGCGCGCGCAGTCGGTGATGATCGCCGTGGGCGTGGCGGTGGGGGTGGCGGTGATCGTGTTCATCGCGGCGCTGATCCAGGGCCTTCAATCCAACATCATCGAGCGCACCCTGGGTACCCAGGCCCACATTCGCCTGCTGTCGCCGGACGAGGTCAATCGGGTGTTGCCGGCCGCCCCCGGGACCCTGCAACTGGTCCAGGAAGACCGGCGCGCCCAGCGGCTGCGCTCGATCAACAACTGGCAGCAGGTCAGCACCACCCTCGATCGGCTGCCGGAGCTGACAGCGGTGTCGCCGGTGGTGTCGGGCCCGGCGTTTGCCCGCCGTGGCGAGGCCGTGCAGTCGGTGGCACTGACCGGGATCGACCTGGCGCGCTACCGGCGGATCATCCCGCCGGAGCGTTACCTGATCAGCGGCCGGCTTCGCGTCGGGGGCGACGAAGCGATGCTCGGCAAGCTGCTGGCCGACGACCTGGGCGTGAAGGTAGGCATGAAGCTGCGGCTGGAGACCGGCCAGCAGAACAGCCGGGTGGTGAACATCGCCGGCATCTTCGAGCTGGGGGTCCGCGAGCTGGATTCGCGCTATGTGTATCTGGACCTCAAGCAGGCCCAGTCGCTGCTGGACCTGCCCGGCGGGGTGACGGTCATCGACCTGACGGTCGCGGACATCTTTGCGGCGGAGGCGATCGCCGAGCAGGTGGGGCGGCTGACCTCGCTCAGGGCGGAAAGCTGGATCGAGACCAACGCCCAGCTGATGAATGCCCTCACGGCCCAGAGCCTCTCCACCAACATGATCATCGTCTTCGTGGCCATCTCGGTGGCGTTCGGCATCGCCAGCGTGCTGTCGGTGAGCGTGGTGCAGCGCACCCGGGAGATCGGCATCCTGCGGGCCACCGGCGCCACACGGCGGCAGATCATGCGGGTCTTCCTGATCCAGGGCGCGCTGTTCGGCCTGCTCGGCTCGGTCATGGGGAACGCGGTCAGCTATCTGCTGGTGTGGGGGTTCAACACCTTCGGGCCGGGGCTGTTCTACATTCCCGTGCCCACGGCACTGGTGGTGGCGGCGCTGCTGCTGGCCACGCTGACCGGCGTGCTGGCGGCCGCCGTGCCGTCGCGCCGAGCCGCCCGACTCGATCCGGTGGTGGCGATACGCTATGTCTGAGGCGGCAAGCGAGGTACTGCGCCTGGAGGGGCTGCGCAAGTCCTACAACGTCGGGCGGCCCAACGAGGCCGAGGTGCTGCATGGCATCGACCTTGTCATCGGCCGCCGCGATTTCGCCGCCCTGATCGGCCCCTCCGGCTCGGGCAAGAGCACCCTGCTGAACCTGCTCGGCCTGCTCGACACCCCGAGCAGCGGCGATCTCACCCTGCTCGGCCAGGCCACCAGCGGGATGGACGATGCCGGACGCACCGCGCTGCGCGGCAGCGCCATCGGCTTCGTCTTCCAGTTCCACCACCTGATCCAGGCCTTCAGCGCCATCGACAACGTGCTGATGCCGCTGATGCTGACCCGGGGGAAGCCCGACCGGGCAGCCATCGAGCGCGCCCGCGAGCTGCTCGCCGCTGTGGGGCTGGAGACCTTTGCCGACGCCAGGCCCAACCAGCTCTCCGGTGGCCAGCAGCAGCGCGTGGCTATTGCCCGGGCGCTGATCACCGAGCCGGCGCTGCTGCTGGCCGACGAGCCCACCGGCAACCTGGATACCCGCACGGCAGGCGAGGTGTTCGAGCTGTTCCGGCGCTTCAACCGCGAGCGCGGCTGTGCGGTGCTGCTGGTGACCCATGACCCGCGCCTGTCGTCTACCTGCGATCGCACCATCGACCTGGTGGATGGGCGTATCGTCAGCGATGCCCTGAATGCCTGAGGCGGGTGGGGCGAGCGTTCCCTGCGCGGGCCGGTCAGGTGCCATTTTGTAACCCTGCCGAGACGTCCGGCGCCAAAACCGGGATAATGCCCGGTTTCGTTCGTTCACGCCCAACGTTCCCCCGGTGCCCCATGGAAATCAAGGTCAACTATCTCGACAACCTCCGCCTGGAGGCCAAGTTCGACGACTTCACGGTCATCTCCGACCAGCCCATCCGTTACAAGGGCGACGGCTCGGCGCCGGGGCCCTTCGACTACTTCCTGGCCTCCTCGGCGATGTGTGCGGCCTACTT
>ERZ869909.1363-NODE-1363-length-19985-cov-33.579114_pt1 | contig 19985 bp, 17 predicted proteins | sample MGYA00520892_ERZ869909 | MGnify/ENA primary metagenome ERZ869909 (study PRJEB32215, sample SAMEA104723947) | bioreactor metagenome | biome: bioreactor; feature: anaerobic bioreactor; material: water | place: China | collected 2015-03-12 ... | reverse complement strand
CCGGCGAGGATTGAACTTGCGACCTCTCCCTTACCAAGGGAGTGCTCTACCACTGAGCTACGGCAGCTTTTGGCGCGCGAGGCCCTGAAGGGCGGTGCGCCGGGCGGATCGCCGGTCCGGTCAGACCGCCCCCGCGCGGCGTGTTTACCCGATTGCCGCGCCGCCTACAATGGGTCTCTCCCTGGCGCGACAATGGAAAATCGAGGGCCTCGAAAAGACGCCGTCCACACCACCGGCCGGCTCACCGCTCGGTCGGAAACCACCACATCGCAATCGTCCCGCCGATGGCCGCCACAGCGACCGCCCCGAGCAGGACAGGCCGGGAAAAGCCGACCGCCAGCGCCATCACCAGCACCGACCCCCATGCGCAGGCCAGCGCAAACACCTTGACCCCGCGCCGGATCGTGCGCCGTTCCTCGAACCGGCGCGCCTCGACGAGGGCCGTGCTGAGCAGCGGCGTCCGCTCCAGCAGGCCGAGCAGCCGCTCGCTCGACCGGGCGAACGCCCAAAGCGCCACCAAGAGGAACGGCGTCGTCGGCAGCCCAGGCAGAAGGGCGCCGAGAAACGCCAGCAGCGTGGCGACGCTTCCGATCGTGATGTAGGCGAGCTTCTGCACGAAAACCTCAACTCCCGGCCGCGGCGGGATCCTAACCTGACATCTGGGGTCGACATAGGAAAGCGCCAACCCTCAGGTCCAAACCCACTCGGGATGGCATCACCATTGAGAGCACGGCACCGGGGCGCCAGACCAAGATCGCTTCGGACCCTATCCGTCCGAAGCGTGAATCATCGGTCTCGTCAAAGAGCTCGAGCACCGATCCGAATTCCATCGGATCGGAAAACGCTCTAGCATCCCCGGCAGCAAGACGCCATCTGCCGACACAAAGCCAAAACCGCACGCGCGGGCCAAACGTTGATTTTCGTCAACTTCCGGAAAAGAAACACGTCCTTATAAGGATCCTGCGGGTGGCATCCGCCGCCCCGCACCTTCGCCAGATCGACAGCCCTGGAGCCAGAACGATGTACAAACACATTCTGATCGCAACCGATGGTTCGGAGCTGGCCCAGAAGGCCGTTGCCCAAGGGCTCGCCATCGCCAGGGCACTCGGCAGCAAGGTGACGGCGATCAACGTGTCCGAGCCCTGGGTCGCCGTGGCGCCGGGCGAAGTCGCCATGGCGTTCCCGGTCAAGGACTATGAGGACAGCGTGGTCGCGAACGCCGGCCGCATTCTCTCGGCCGTCGAAGCGGACGCAAAGGCGCTCGGCGTCGACTGCAGCACCCTGCACGTGAAGGACCAGTTCCCGGCCGAAGGCATCATCGAAACCGCCGACAAGCTCGGATGCGACCTCATCGTGATGTCGTCGCACGGCCGGCGCGGCCTCATGCGGTTCCTGCTCGGCAGCCAGGCCAACAAGGTGCTGACGCACAGCACCACGCCGGTTCTTATCTGCCGCTAGCCGCAAGGCTGAGCAGGCCCTCGGCCGTCTCCTCGCCGGTGTCCTTCTTGAGGAAGCGGGCGAGTTCGGCTGCCGGCCTGGGCCGGGAGAAGTGGTAGCCCTGCAGGCTTGCGCATCCCATGCTGCGGAGCAGAATAGCCTGCGCCTCCTTTTCCACGCCCTCGGCGGTGGTGGAGAGGCCGAGGCTCTGCGCAAGCTGCACGATGGCCTGCACGATCGACAGGCTGTCCTTGTTGTCTTCCATGTCGCTGACGAACGATCGGTCGATCTTCAGCCGGCCGATCGGATACGCCTTGATATGCGAAAGCGAGGCATAGCCGGTTCCGAAATCGTCGAGCGCAATCTCGACGCCGAGGTCCGCAAGCCGTTGCAGCGCATCGCTCACGTGCTGCGTCCCGCTGCCGAGGAAGACGTGCTCCGTCACCTCGATGCAGATCCTCTCGGGCGCCACGCCGTAATGGTCGAGCCGGCTCTTGAGGTGTGACGCAAAGCAGCGGAACGCGAAGTCGGCCGACGTCACGTTGACGGCCACGCGGCCGAACGCGAAGCCCTCCGCCTGCCACGCCGCCACCTGCTCGAGCGCAAGGTCGATCACGCGCACGCCGATCGCCGCCGCCACGCGCGGCTCGTCCAGCACCTCTTCGAAGGCGCCGGGGGCAAGCAGTCCATGCATGGGATGCTGCCATCGGAGCAGGGCCTCGAACGACGGCGGCTCGGACGGATCGGCCGGCATGATGGGCTGGTAGAAGAGGACGAAATCGCCACGCTGCAGCGCCTCGAGCGCATCTTCCTGCATTTCGACGCGCCGATTGATCGCAGCGCGGAGATCGGGCGTGAACTGCCCGATATGGCCGCGCCCCGCATTTTTCGCCCGATAGAGCGCAAGGTCCGCGTTCTTCAGCAGGTCTCCGGGCTCGGCCGCATCGTCCGGATAGACCGTAAACCCGAGGCTCGTCGAACAGAACCGCATGACGCCCGCGATCTTGACCGGATCGGAAAGCGCGCGCTTGAGCCGCGCGAGCGTCATCTCGATCTCGTCGATCTCACGATGCCCGCCGATCAGCACGGCAAACTCGTCGCCGCCGAGGCGGGCGATGCTGGCCGTACTGCCGAGGGCCGTTTCGAGGCGGTTCGCGACGATCTTCAAGAGTTCGTCCCCCGCGTCATGCCCCAGCGTATCGTTGATCTCCTTGAAGTTGTCGATATCGACCAGCGTGACGGCCAGGAGGTCGCCGTTCGCATCCGCGGTTCTGATCGCGTCCCGCAGCGTTTCGCCGAACAGGAGACGGTTGGGAAGCCCGGTCAAGCTGTCGAGCTTGACGAGCTTCCACAGGTCGTCCTGCATCACCTTGCGTTCGGTGATCTCCTCGGTGAGCATGATAAGCCCGCCCACGCTCTGGTCGGGCAGATACCACGGGCGCACTTCCCAGCGCAGGATGTTCTCCGATCCGTCCGCCCGCTGGAAGCGCTCCTCTTCGCAGCTCTCCGTCGCGCCCGCGAGGATCCTGCGGTGCTTGTCCTTCCAGCACTGCGGGATTTCGGGAAACACGTCGTAGTGGCAGCGACCGACGAGGGATTTCTCCTTGAGGCCGTAATCGTGCAGCCAGTGATCGGTATGCGCGACATAGCGCATCTCGGTGTCGAACATCGCCACCGCGGCCGGCACGTGCTTGATGAACGCCTCGAGGCGGGCATGCGTGCGTTTGAGTTCCTGCTCGGCACCCCGCTGCTCGGTCACGTCGAAACCGATGGTGCTCAGACATTCGAGCTCGCCCTGCGCATTGCGCCAGGGCACGAATACGGCCTTCACCCAGAACGGCGCCCCGTCCTTCGCATGGTCGCAGTATTCGCCCGACCACGTCCTGCCGAGCCGCACGGTCTCCCACATCTCCGACAGGGGATCGGCGGGACAAGGCTTGGAGGCGGATCCGCCGAGCGTACGGCCCGAGAATTCGTCGCTTGAATATCCGCTGCGGTTCAGGAGGTTCTGATTGGCGTCGCAAAAGCGGCCGGACAGATCGATTTTCGAGACCAGAAAATGCTCGTCGAGCAAGCGCCGATAGGAGTTCGCCTCGTCTTCGAAGCGGGCGGCGCGCACCGTCTCTTTCCCGGCAATCGCCACCGAAACGGCCCCAACGAAAACGCTCGCCATTGCCACCAAAGAAACGGCGACAACGGACGATTGAAAGTCGGTCGCGATCAAAAGAGCGAGATTGAAAGCTGCGAGCGCCGCCAATGCAACGATCAGCCCGGGAACAAAATGTCCCCGAACGAGCGCAATCGGCGCATCCATCCGCGGCCACGAGCCGCCTCGTGTGTTCGTATACATAGTTCAGAAACAATGCCGACGAGGATTCTGACGAATTTCTCCCCTAACTCACAAAAACGTACGGTCGGATACTTAAAAAATAGGCACTGAAGCAGCATTCCCGGCGTTTTAGTCGCGCACAAACGCGTGCAATTGGCATCGCATGCCCCTCGCGGCCAAAAATTCGGAGAATTGCAGAGAGAAGCCGCAAGGAAGCAGAGGCGGAGTGACATGCAAATTTTTCCGGAGAAAATCCGTACGGGAATCATTTCTCCTACAAAAGTACAAGAACCGACGGATAGAGCCGCCCGCCTTCCCAAAAATCGGATCCGCAATCCCCTTCACCGTGTGCGAGGGCGAAGGGGGCGGCCTACGGAAAGAGAAATCAAACAATTAGCCTGTCACAAATCCCGCGCTGAGCCCGCTGCCCACAAGCATCGCGCGTGACGAACGCCGCCGCGCCCTGAGTGATCGAAATCGTCGCAGCAACCGTAAAGGAGGTGTTACGGCGGGAACAGACGGATGTGAACGAAGTTTTACGTTTCAATCGATAGGCTTACCCGCGGGCGGTGAAGCCAAATATGACTTGAATAAGGCAGGCCCGGTTTTTACATGCCGGTTGAGTAGGGAGTAGCGTACGATGGCCACGACGTGCCGGTCGGAAGAGTTCACGGAGCTGCGTGGCGGGTTTGAGAAGCTCAACCCCGGCGCGCTTCATTCCGGCAACGTTCTCCAGAGCGTAGCCACCGGCGCCATACTGTTCCAGACGGGCGACGAACGGACGCTCTATCGCGTGGAGCGCGGCGCCATCTGCCACTACGTGCTTTGGGCCGACGGCCGCCACGAAGTGATCGAGTTCGCCTTCCCCGGGGATATCATCGGCCTCGGCCATCTCGACGTACATGCGACCACGGCGCAGGCGATGGTGGACACGGTCGTGAGCGTGGTCTCGCAGGACGAGCTGGAGCACGCGCTCGATCACGACGACCGGCTTTCGTTTCGGATGACCGCCGCCGTGGAACGGGAATTCGACTATCTGCGCGAGCAGACGGTTCGCCATGCCTCCATTACGCCGACGGCGCGGGTTGCCAATCTGCTGCTCGCCCTGTCCGGCCTCAATGCGAGCGAAGGCCGGAACGGCAATCTGATTTCCGACGATCTGACCGCCGGCTTCGTCGCCGAGAGGCTCGACATGAGCATCGAAAATCTCAGCGCCGCGCTTTTGAACCTCAAAATTCAGGGCGCCGTGCGCGACACCCCCCGCGGGCTCGAAATCGTCGACATGCCGACGCTGCACCGCGTGGCGGACGCGGCCTGAACTGGATCAATTCTAAATTGGCGACCGGCCGCTGAGGCGAAAACCCGAGCGGCCGATCGTCGGCGCCTTGCGATCCTTTGATCCCCGTCAAGCGCGACTCTCCGTCTCCGGGTATGTCCTTGCTCCCGATGCCGATCCGTGCATGAAAGCTTGCAAAGGCGAAGATTTACGCAGGGGAGCAGGGAGCCCGCATGTCCGTTCTCGATCAGCCCAGCGCGGCTCCGCGCAAGAAGGTTGGCAATCTGCTCGTCGAGCACGTCCTCGACGTCACCCACCACACCGACACGCTGTTCAGCTTCCGAACCACCCGTTCGCCGGCCTTCCGTTTCGAGAGCGGCCAGTTCACGATGATCGGCCTCGAGGTGGACGGCCGTCCGCTGCTCCGCGCCTACAGCATGGCGAGCGCGATCTACGACGACGTCCTCGAGTTCTTTTCGATCAAGGTGGCCGAGGGTCCGCTGACCTCGCGCCTCCAGCACATCCGGCCGGGAGATGAGCTGCTCGTCGGCCCGAAGCCCACGGGCACCCTCGTCAACAGCTACCTCCGGCCGGGCCGCCGCCTCGTTCTTCTGGCCACCGGAACCGGCTTCGCTCCGTTCTCGAGCCTGCTGCGCGATCCCGAAACCTACGAGCGCTACGAAACCATCGTCATGGCCGTCGGCTGCCGCACCGTCGACGAATTGGCATTCGCGAACGGCGTCATCGGCGCCATCCAAGGCCATGAGCTCCTGGGCGAGCTCGCAGACGGCAAGCTCCACTACTATCCGACCGTCACCCGCGAGGCCTTCCACCATCAGGGCCGCGTATCGGATCTCGTCGCCGGCGGAAAGCTCTTCGCCGATCTCGGCCTCACGCCCCTCGACCTCGAAACGGATCGCGTCATGATCTGCGGCAACCCGGGTCTGATCGCCGACGTCACCGCCCTCCTCACCGCCCGCGGGTTCGAAGAAGGTAGCAGCGGAACCCCCGCCGACTTCGTCGTCGAGAAAGCCTTCGTCCAGCGCTGAGCGCCGACCCCGCGGACGGGCGTTCAGAGAGGAGGCGGCTGCGCCAGGGACACCGCCCCGCCGGCCAGGAACCCGAGCAGCCCCGCCAGCACGGCGAGCGCGCCGGCAAACGCAAGCCGTAGGCCAACGTCGCGGCCGCCCGCGATCCAGCCCACAGCCGCCTTCGCCGCCGTGTTGACGCCCACCGCAATGGCGATTGCGCGGGCCGCGACGTCCAATCCGATCTGCCCGAGACCGAGCCGCGCCATGGAGAGCGTAATGGCGTCCACATCCGCGATGCCCGATACGGCTGCGAGCGCGTAGGCGCCGAGATCGCCCGCATACGTCGTCGCGACATTGGCGAGCACGGCGATGACGGTGAGCAGCGCACCGAACTTGAGCACGGTCGCGAGCTCGAACGGGTTCTTCACCTCGATCCCGCCGCCGCCTTCCGCATTCGCCTCCGGCGCGCGGATCATGAAGAGAGCCGAGCCGACGAGCACCACGCCCGCAAGCCCGATCGGCAACGCGAGGCTGCCGAGCAAAGACGGGTTCACGATGCCGGCAACGATCAGAACACGCCCCATCATGGTGGCCGAGGCCAACAGCGCGCCTGCGACGAGGCGGTCGCGCTGGCCCGGGTTCTCGTGCGCGAGGCGGGACATGTTGAGCGTCACCGCCGTGGAAGACACGAACCCGCCGGCCAGCCCGGTGAGCAGCACGCCGCGCCGCGCCCCAACGATCTTGATCGCCGCATAGCCCACGAACGACAAGAGCGCGATCAGGATCGTCATAAGCCACAGCGCGAAGGGATTGATGGCGCCCAAGGGGTCCACGGTCCGGTTCGGCAGCAACGGAAGCAGCACGAACGTCATCGCCATGAGCACCAGCGCCGAGCGCAGCTCCACCCATGACATCCGTTCGACCCACGCATGCAGCAGGCTCTTGAGCGCGAGCAGGGCGGCGACGATCACGCCGGCGGCCGCCGCCACCTGCATATCGCCGAGCACGGCGAAGGCACCGAGCGCGAACGCGAGCATCGCCGCCACCACCGTCGTGGCGCCGAACGTGCCCTCGTCCTGGATCTCGCGATAGCGGTAGAACGCGACGATGCTGCTGAAGGTGGCGAAGGCGATCGCAAGCGCGATCAGGCCGCCCGCTCCGCTCCGGAGCGCAATGGCACCCCACACGCCGCCGAGCACGCCCGAGAGCGCGTGCGTCCGGAGGCCGGCCGCCCGCTCCCCCTCGCGCTCCTCCCGCGCCCGCCATCCCCGCTCGAGCCCGATGACGAGGCCGATCGCGAGCGCCACCGAAAGGCGCTGGAAGAGTTCGAACGTATCCATGGAGACGAACCTAGTAGCGCCAATACAGCCGTCAATTGTACGCCGTCCTTGCATAAGGAACACCGGACAGGAAATCGCAGTTAATGACGACCCGCGCATGACCGCGCTCCGGCGGAGTTTGCCCCGCGCGGAAGTTGGCGATACGATCGCCGGAACGAAAACAGACCACGGAGGAACCCATGTCCGCATCGCTGAAATCCGAACGGAGCGTTTTGAACCACGAGGAGTTTCAGGCGGTGCTCGCGACGCATCATCCGGCCATTTACGACCTCGACGGCAAGGCGCTCCATGCCGCCCGCGTGCGCTTGCGCGATCTTCGCGACAAGGAGCGCACGCTCGCCCGCCAGAAGCGCCGCGAGAAGCGAGGCAAGGCGGAAGCCCGCGGCGGCAGCTTTCCGGGAACGGCCGACCAGCCGCAACGGCGCAAGCAGATCTTTGCAGCAGCCATCAAGCGCGTGAACAAGGAGCTGGACCGTCTCAACAAGCTCGAGGCCCGCGAGGCGAACATCGAGGCGGCCCACCGCGCGCTCGCATTGAAGCGCGCCAACAAGTTCGTGCACCATCCCTCGTCCGACAAGACACCTGACGAGGGCATGACCCCGATCAACAACCCGCGCCGCCGCACGAAGGTGCCGCCCGACCAGATCGGCAGCGTCTCTCAGCGCACCAAGGCAGCCCAGGCTCAGCGCGACGCACGCGGATAAAGCCAGCCGGGCGGTGGAGAACGCGGCCATGGAGCGTCTCGGCGCTGTCCTGCTCGCAGCCGGCTCCTCGAGCCGCTTCGGCGACGAGAACAAGCTCGTCGCCGACTTCGAAGGGGAGCCGCTGATCCGGCACGTCGCCACGGTGATCGCCGGGAGCGGCGTCGAGGATCTCGTCGTCGTAACGGGGCACGACAGGGAAGCCGTCGAAGCCGCCCTCGACGGCCTGCCGCTCCGCTTCGTGCACAACGAGGATTGGTCCTCCGGAATGGGCCGCTCGATCGCCCGCGGTGTCCGCGCGCTGCGGCCCGACACCCTCGCCGCCTTCATCGTCCCCGGCGACATGCCGTTTCTGACCGCAGCACTTCTCGAAGCCCTCGCCGGCCGCTATGCGGATGCCGAGGGCGATCGCGTCGTCGTGCCGACGACGGAAGACGGCCGGCAGCGCAACCCTGTCCTGTGGCCGCGGCGCTGCTTCGACGACCTCTCAGGCCTCGACGGGCCCGAAGGCGGCAAGGCGCTGCTCAAACGCGAGTGGTCCGAGGCGCTTCTCGTTCCCGTCGCGGACGCCTCCGTCTTCGCCGACATCGACACCCCCGACGACCTCCCGAAGCAGTAGAGCGCCCGGGATCGGCCGGCCGCGGACCCGGAGGACGATTGTCAACGGCCGGGTTCCTGGTCCATCAATGCCCATCCGTTTATGAGTTCACATCCCGAACATCGTCGATGACCCGCGTCGCTCCGAGCCGAGACCCGAAATGACAGACACCGCATGGCTCGGCACCGCCTGCCCGCGCCCGTCCGACGTGCACCGAAGCGCAGCCGAAGACCGCCAGAACAGCCTCACCAAGCCGCCCGGCTCCCTCGGTGCGCTCGAGCGGATCGCGATCCGGCTCGCGGCCCTTCAGGAGACGGAGCGGCCCCGCGCCGACAATGTCCGCATCGTCCTGTTCGCCGGCGACCACGGCGTCACTGCTCAGGGCATCTCCGCCTTTCCGTCGAGCGTAACGGTAGAGATGTTGCGCAACTTCGCAAGCGGCGGCGCAGCGATCTCGGTCCTCGCCCGCAATCTGAACGCCCGGCTCGAAGTGGTCGACGCCGGCACGCTCGCGACATCGGACATCGCGGGCGTGGTGACAGACAAGCCCTGCCGCGGCACGCGCGACTTTTCCGCCTCTCCGGCGATGACCAGCGAGGAGTTTGCATTCGCGCTCGACGCAGGGCGCCGCGCCGTCGAGCGCGCCGCGGACCACGGCGCCGATCTCATGATCTTCGGTGAGATGGGCATCGGAAACACCACGTCCGCCGCAGCCGTCGCCGCAGCCCTCCTCGGACGAGCCCCCGACGATCTCGTGGGCGCGGGCACGGGCCTCGACAGCGACGGCATCCGCCACAAGGCGCGCATCATTGACGCCGCACTCGACCTGCACGGCCTCAAGGCGCCACGCATCCCGGCAACCGATGTGCTGACAAAAGTCGGCGGCCTCGAAATCGCGGCCCTCGCCGGCGCCATGGTGGCGGCCGCGCAAGGCCGCATCCCCGTTCTCGTCGACGGATTCATCGTGACCGCGGCAGCCCTCGCCGCCACGCGCCTCAATCCGTCGTGCGCGGACTGGCTCATCTATTCGCACCGCTCGTCCGAGCAGGGCCATCGCCTCATTCTCGAAGCGCTCGGCGCCGAGCCGCTCCTCGATCTCAAGATGCGGCTCGGTGAAGGATCGGGAGCGGCGGTCGCGCTCTCGGTCGTGCGCCTCGCCTGCGCGCTTCACGGCGAGATGGCGACGTTCGCCGAAGCGCACGTCTCGGGGTCGCTCTGATGCGTGTCGACCTCATTCGCCACGGACGGACGGAGAGGCCGGGCGTGCTGCTGGGACGCACGGACGCGGCTGCGACGGACGCCTCGCTGAGCGATCTCACGCGGCAGACCGACGGCCGCACATGGTCCGCAATCGTATCGTCGCCGCTCCGCCGCGCGCACGCCTTCGCCGAGCGCCTCGCGCAAGAGCGCGCCTTGCCGCTCAGGATCGACAGCGACTGGTGCGAGCTCGACTTCGGCGACTGGGACGGACAGCGCGTCGAGACACTGCGGGCCGATCCCACCGTCGCCGCGCATCTCGACGCCTTCTACCGCGACGCCGACGCTCCGCCTCCGCCGGGCGGAGAAAGCTGGCGCGCGCTCGAAGCCCGCGCCCTTCGTGGCCTCGGCCGGCTACTCGATACTGGACCATCGAACAGCGCACTGGTTGTCGCGCACGGCGGGCCGATCCGCGCGGCACTCGCGCTCGCCTGCGGCCTGCCGTTCACAGCCACGTGGGCCATCCGCATCGACTACGGCACGCGCGTCACGCTCGACATCGGGCGCGGACCCGATGAGAAGATCTGGGGCGAGATCGTCGAGGTCGTGCAGCCATGAGCCTCCGCACCTTCGTCCACGCGCTCCAGTTCCTGACACGCCTGCCCGCGCCGGCGCTGTCCGAGTTCGACCCAAAAGATCTTTCGCGCTCGGCCGTCTGGTTTCCCGTGGTCGGGCTGATCGTCGGCGGCTTCGTGGCGTTCGGCGTGTGGGCGGGCGGTCATGTCTCCCCGTGGGTTGGCGCGCTGATCGGGCTGATCGCATGGATCGGCATCACCGGCGCATTGCATCTCGATGGCCTCGGCGACGTCGCCGACGGTCTCGGTGCGTCCCACCGCGATCCCGAGCGCTTCCTTGACGTGCTTCGCGATCCCCACGTCGGCGCCTTTGGCGTGATCGCGATCACGCTGCAGATCGTCGCAAAACTCATCCTGCTCGCCGAAATCCCGGCGTCGAACGCATGGGCGCTCGCCGCGCTGGTGCTGATCCCCGCCTGGGCCCGATGGGGCACGCAAGTCTGGAGCCTCGCCGTGCCGCCGCTCGCAAAAGGATCGGGCGAGCGCTTCTCCTGGCAGATCAGCAAGCCCGTCGTTGCTGCGCAGGGCCTCGTGCTCGCGGCCGTGAGCGCGTGGGCGGCGCCGGCCCTGCTCGGCGCGCTGCTGATCGTGCCGCTCGTCGCCGTCTATTGGAAGGTACGCCTCGGCGGCATCACGGGAGATTGCCTCGGCGCCAGCGTCGAGATCACCGAAACGCTGCTGCTCCTGCTCGCCCTCGTCGCCATCGCGCTCGCGACCTAAGACGACGCATGCACGCCTTCCGCCCGGCACGCCATAGCCAGTGCGCGTTCGAGGCGCGCCCACGCGGCCTCCGATCCGGGGAGCCCGAACCGCAGCCACGCCGGCGCATACGAAAACTGCCGCACGAGAATGCCGTCGTGTCCGAGAGCGTCGGCAATGCGCGCCGCCTCGGCATGCTGAACGAGACGAAACAGCGACGTCCCGCCGAGAACCGTGCACCCGCTCCGGACGAGCACATCGTCGAGCCGCGCCGCCGCCTGGTCGAGCCGTGCCAGCGACGCCTGGATCCAGGCGTCGTCCGCGAGCGCCGCGGCGCCGATGCCGAGTGCCGGCCCTGACACGGCCCAGGGGCCCAGCGCCTCACGAATACGCTGCGCCGTCTCGTCCTGCGCAATCGCAAACCCCAGGCGCACGCCGGCCAGCCCGTACATCTTGCCGAACGAGCGCAGCACGACCGTCGAGGGCGGCAGATCCGGAACGACGCTCGTCCCCGCAACCGCAACGTCCGCGAACGCCTCGTCGACGACGAGCAATCCGCCCGCCGCGTCGAGACGCATCGCAACCTCGCGCAGCGTTTCTGCCGGCACGATCCGCCCGGTGGGATTATCGGGATTGACGACCACGACGACCTGGCCCGCCGCATCGAGATCGCTCACCTCGACGACGTCATGGCCCGCCTGCCGCCAGGCGGCGGCGTGCTCGCCGTAGGTCGGCCCCAGCACGGCAACCCGCGTGCGCGCCACGAGCCGGGGAACGACCTGGATGATCGCCTGCGTTCCGGGCGCGCATACGACCGCCTCGGGCGACGCCGCCCCATAGCGGCGCGCGGCCGCCTGCTGGAGCCGCACCTCATCGGACCTGAGCGGCAGCCGCGACCATACGTGAGGCGGAAGCTCCGGCAACGGATAAGGCTCGGGAGTGATGCCCGTCGAGAGATCCATCCAGGGCTCGGGCGCACCGGGAAACCGCGCGCGCGCCGCATCCAGATCGCCGCCGTGCAGGACGACGTGCGGCACGGGTTCCGGCCGGCCAGGCGTCATGCTAGCACCCACATGGCCAAACCACGCCCTCGAACCGCCCGCTCCAGCCCCGGCCTCCGCGATCGCGAAGAGCATCCATGTTCGCCTCACTCGCCCTTATTGGTCTCGCCGTCGAAGCCGTCGTCGGCTATCCGCGCTGGCTGTTCCGCGCGATCGGCCATCCCGTCAGTTGGATCGGCCGACTGATAGCATGGTGCGACAAGGCCTGGAACAGACCCACCGACACGGCGGCGCGCCGTCGCATGGCCGGCATCGCGGCTCTTGGCCTGTGTCTCGCCGTATCGACCGCCGCGAGCCTCGCCCTCGTGTGCCTCGCCCAGCGTCTCTTGCCGGAGACGATCGCCCTGATCGCCCTCGGCATCCTCGCGAGCGCCTTCATCGCCCAGCGCAGCCTGGAAGAGCACGTCGCGGCCGTCGCCCACGCGCTGGAGACGGGCACGCTGGATGACGCACGCCACGCCGTCGCGCAGATCGTCGGTCGCGACACGGCAGGTCTCGATGCGCACGCCGTCAGCCGCGCGGCCATCGAAAGCCTGTCGGAGAACTTCTCCGACGGCGTCGTCGCACCCGTCTTCTGGCTTGTCGTGGGCGGCCTGCCCGGCGCCGCGCTCTATAAGACGATCAACACCGCCGATAGCATGATCGGCCACAAGTCCGAGCGCCATCTCGCATTCGGCTGGGCCGCAGCCCGGCTCGACGACCTCGTGAACCTCCCGGCGTCGCGTCTCGCGGCACTCTGGATCGGAGCCGCCGCATCGCTCCTGCCGGGCGCGAGCGCGCGCGGGGCGCTCTCCGCCGTACGCCGCGATGCGCCGCGCCACCGCTCGCCCAACGCCGGCTGGCCGGAAGCCGCCATGGCCGGCGCCCTCGGCCTCCGTCTCGCAGGCCCGCGCACATACGGCGGCGAGACCGTCGACGACCATTGGATGGGGAGGGACCGTCCCGAGGCGACCGCGGCCGACATTCGCCGCGCACTTCGCGTCTATCGCCTGGCGTGCATCATCCAGGCCGCCGGCGTCGCGCTCATCGCGCTCGCTCTCGCGGGCGCGCTCACTTGAGCGTCAACGGAAGTCCGGCGGCGACGAGCACGACGCGGTCCGCAACCGCCGCCACCTGCTGGTTGAGCCGCCCCTGCGCATCGCGGAACCGCCGCCCGAGCGGCGTCTCCGGCACGAGCCCGAAACCCACTTCGTTCGAGACCGCGACGATGGGGCCCCGCGCCTGGGACAGCGCTCCGATCACTCCGTCGCACGCCGCCGCGACGTCGGCCTCCGCAAGCAGCGTATTGCTCAGCCACAGCGTCAGGCAATCGATCAGAATGGGCTGCCCCGCGTCGGCGCCGGCAATCGCACCGGCAAGATCGCGCGGCGCATCGACCGTCCGCCAGTCGTCGTCGCGGCGGTCGCGATGATGCTGGATCCGCTCCCGCATCTCCTCGTCCAGCGCCTCCGCCGTCGCGATGTAGACCCACGGCGGCGCGGTACCTGTGATCAACTGCTCCGCGTACCGGCTCTTGCCGGAGCGGGCACCGCCCAGCACCAGCGTCAAACGGGGCAAACGATCGGGAGAGGTCATGGCGTGTCGGGATCTCGCATCAGTGACGTTCGCCAGTGAACCGCCTAGAATGCGCTTTGTACAGCACCCAATGCCCGCACGCGTTCCGGTCTCACCATGATCCCTTTCACCCTCGATTGCCGTCCGCCGTTTCTGGTGGCATCGTTCTTCGAGCCCCACGAGATGCTGAGCTGGTCGCTCACCCATCCGGGCAAGCGGATCGCCCGCGAGGTGGTCTGGATCGAGGTCCGCAACGCGGATCTCTGCGTGAACACCGACCCGGCAGCCCTCGTCAAAGAGAAGGTCGCCGCCGAAGGTCTGCCGGATGCCGTCACGCTGCTGACGTCCCGCAACGTCGCGCGCTATCACACAGCGCAATCGGTTGTAGAGAACGATACGGCCACCTGCCTCACCACCGTCGGCCTCTCCAACGGCGAGCGGGTCGGCATGCGCATCACCGAGCCCGTGCGCCTGCCGGGCACGATCAATACGCTCGTGCACGTGGCCCGTCCCCTGTCGGAGGCCGCGTTCCTCGAAACGCTGTCGATCGCAACGCAGGCGCGGACCGCCGCGATCATGGACGCGCGGATCGAGCGCGCAGGCGTCAACGTCACGGGAACGGGAACCGACTGCATCGTGATCGCGGCTCCCCCGGGAGAGCGCCGCGCATCCTTTGCCGGGCTGCACACCGCGCTCGGCGAAGCCGTCGGCAACGCGGTTTACAAAGCCACCGCCGACGGCATCGAGATCTGGCGCACGGATTTCGACGCGCTCACCTCGGCCGACGCCGGCCGATGAGATCGCGGATCACGCCGCGTCTTCCTCCGCCAGCACCTTCTGCACCGCAGCGTCCTCCGCAATGCGGTCGTGCAGGGCGACAACGTTCGGATAGGCATCGAGCCCCTCGGGAAGCTTCGCCGAGGCCCAGCGGATCATGGGAAACGCGTAGGCGTCCACCACCGAACGGCGCGGCCCCAGAATGAAGGGCTTGTCGGCCAGATGATCGTTCAGGATCTTGAAGCGCCTGCGGACGAGCTTGAGCCCGGCCTGCCGCACGGCCTCGAGAGCCTCTTCGCTCGTATCGACCGTGTACCGGTCCGCCATGAAGATTGGATAGAAGGAGGGATGGACATCGCCGGTGAAGAACGCGCTCCAGCGGTCGAGCTCGGCTTGTCCACGCGCGGTGTCGGGTGCCCCGAGCCCGGCCTGCGGATGGCGCCGCGCCAGGTGCTGGATGATCGCGCCGGCCTGCGTCAGCACCCAGCCGTCATCCTCGATCAGCACCGGCACGGACCCGGCGGGATTGACCTGGAACAGCTCCGGCGAGCCGATCTTGACGCGCCGCGCCTCGTACGGCTGACCGACCCACTCGAGCACGATATGCGGCGCGAGCGAGCACGCACCCGGAGAATAAAGCAGCACAGGCATGGAACGTCCTATCTCGTCTTGAGCGGGATGTGATGGGGAACACCTCAACGCGTCGGCGGTTCCATGCTTTCGCATCAAGGACCTAGGTCGTCTCGCCGCTCGAAAAGATGTAGGGAGAGCAGCGCTTGCCCGACGGACCGCCGTACAATTGCCCCAATAGAGCAAAATCTAGCCTGCGGCCTCGACGCGCCCTCGCAGGAAGCGCGCGGCAAGGCTTTGATCGGCAAGATTGAATCAGAAAGCTTGGCGCATTCATGACATGTCTTCGTTCCATCGTCTCGTGCGCCCTCCTCGCGCTCGCCGTCCAGCTCTGCGCGGTACCCGCCGTGGCGCAGGACGCTCCGCCCCCTGAAGCACCGGCACCTCAAGCACCAGCCCCGGCTCCCGCTCCGCAAGGCACGGAGACGCCCGCCGCCGCAGCACCCACGGACGCAAACCCGGAAGCAAAACCCGACCAGCCGCCGCCGGCGGCCGGCGCAGAAGGCGCGGCGCCCACGCCGGATCGGGCCATCGAACGCGTGAAGTCGCGCATCAGCGAGCTCGAAGCGCGCACCGATGTGGCTCCCGCGATACGTGAGGAAGCGCTGACGCTGCTGCGCGCAGCCCTGGGCCACAACGAGGCGGCCGCCGCGAGCGCCGCCACGGCCGCGCGGTACCAGGACTCGAGCCAGCGCGCGGCGGACCGCATTGCGGAAGCCAAGCAGCAGCTCGAAGCGCTGGCGAACGGCGCCGACGAAGCCGAGTTCCCGAACCGCGTCCGCGCGCTCGCCCTCACCGAAGCGCAACAGGCGCTCGACGCGGCGAGCAGCGAAGCCGCGACGTTGCGGAGCGAGCTCACCCAGCTCGACACGCGGCTCCGCGACATGGGCACCCGTGCGACAGCCGCCCGCGAGGAGCAGACCGCCGAGAAACAGGCGCTCGACGCGCTCGAAAGCCCCGACGCTCCTCCAGCGGCCGACGCGGATCCCGTCGTGGCCGAAGCGCGCCGCGTCGCCATCGCCGCCGAGCGACGCGCCCGCACCGCCAACGTCAACCTGCTCGAGCAGGAGATCATCAGTCTGCCGGCGCGTCAGGCATCGACAAACGCGCGGCGCGACCTCACGGCCGCAAAGCTCGAGAAGCTGAACAAGCGCATCCCTCTGATCGAAGCGCGCGTCGCCGCGCTGCGCGAGGTCGAGCAGGCAAAGGCCCAGCGCGAGGTCGACCGCGAGGCCCGCCGCCTCGCAGCCCAGCATCCCGTGCTCGACGCCTACGTGAAGGACACCGAGGTCATTCGCGAACGCGAGGCGGAAACCGCGCGCCTCGTCAACGAGAACAAGACGAGGCTCGTCGAAGTCCAGGCCGAGCTCGCACGCGTGAGCGATGCGCGCATCTCCGCCCAGCAGGTGTTGGAGATCGGCAGCATCGGCGGCGAGTTCAGCGAGCTTTTGCGCGCAATGCGCTCTCAGCTTCCCTCCAGCACGCGCCTGCAGCGCAGCATCGCCGAGCGGGACCAGATCATCGTCGATGCGCGCCTGAGGCGTCTCCGGGCGGAGGAAGCCCGCCGCGCGCTCCAGAACCCGGCGGGCATGGCCGAACGGCTCCTCGCCCATGCCGTGAAGGAAGGCCAAACGATCCCCGAGAGCGTGCAGCCCGCTCTCGAAAAACTGGTCGTCACCCGCCGCGAGCTTTACACGAGCCTGCAGGACGCGCTCGCGACGCGCATTGCCCAGCTTGCCGAGCTCAATGCCGCAGAGCGCGATCTGCTGAGCCAGACCAACCAGCTCAACTCGCTGCTGAACAGCCGCCTCCTCTGGCTGCCGACCGCCGAGCCCATCGGCGCAGGCTGGTTCGCGCAGGTAGGACGGAGCTTCACCTGGCTCGGCGACGTCGAAGCCTGGAAAGCCGCAGGCCTGACGCTCGTCGAACGCGCGGTTGCGCGTCCGCTCCTTTCGCTCCTCGTGCTCGCGCTGTTCGGCGCCCTGCTCCTCTTCTCCGGCCGCCTCTTCAGGCGCCTCAAGAGGCTTGCCGACAAGCTGGGGCGCTACTCGACGGACAACTACTGGCGCACGCCGGAAGCGCTCGTCATATCCGTGCTTCTCGCGCTGCGCTCCCCCATCCTCTTCGGCTACGCTGGCTGGCTGCTGACCCAGCCGCCGCAAACGGGGGAGTTCACCGCAGGCGTCGGGACGGGCCTGCTCGCCGTCGCCTCCCTCGTGACGCTCCTCAGATTCGTGCAGTTCGTCACCGTGGAGCACGGCCTTTTCTCCACCCACTTCGGATGGCCCGAGCGTGCGCGCAGCCTGTTGTGGACCAGTGTGGTGCGGCTGAAGTTTGCGCTGATCCCGGTGGCGTTCATTCTCGGGATGATCCACGCCAGCAGCGCGCAATACCTGCGCGACGGCCTCGGCCGCATGGCGTTCCTGGCTGGCGGGATTGCGGTTGCGCTCTTCCTGTGGCGCACGCTGCATCCCCGCCACGGCATCCTGGCCGAGCGTCTCCTTCCCGGCAACGCGATCTGGGCCACGCGCTATCTCTGGTTCGGACTGCTCGTGCTGACCCCGCTCGCCATCGCGGCTCTCGCGCTCGGCGGATATTACGACGGCGCATCGCAGATCCAGAACGGCCTCGGCCTGACGGCAGCCATTGTCTTTGCGGCCTTCATCGGCCACAGCGTGGTGATGCGTCAGGTGCTCGTCGCGCGCAGGCGGCTCGAAATCCGGCGCGCCTACGAGCGCCGCGAGAAGGCGCGCGCCCAGCTCGCCGCCCAGGAGGCGAGCGAGGCGGTCGGCGAGGCCGTCACGGTGCAACCCGAGGAGCCCGAGATCGACATCGCATCCATCAGCGATCAGACGCGCAACCTCGTGCGCCTCGCAACGCTTCTGCTCCTCTCCGCCGCCCTCTACGTGTTCTGGCGCGAAGCGCTCCCCTCGCTCGCCCTCCTCGACGTTCCGCTCTGGCAGCAGACCATCACCGTGGATGGCGCGACGCGCAGCATGCCCGTTACCGTATCGAACGTGCTGGTCGCGATCGCCATCGGCGTCATCACCTTCATCTCAGCGCGCAATTTGCCGGGGCTGCTCGAGATCACGGCCCTCCACCGGCTGCGCATGGAAGCCGGCACGCGGTATGCCGTCGGCGCCGTGAGTCGCTACGTCATCGCCATCGTCGGCATCGCGTTCGCGTTCCGCAGCGTCGGCTTCGACTGGAGCCAGGTGCAATGGATCGTGGCCGCCCTCGGCGTCGGCGTGGGCTTCGGTCTGCAGGAGATCGTCGCCAACTTCATATCCGGCCTCATCATCCTCTTCGAGCGGCCGGTCCGCGTGGGCGACACGGTTACGATCGGCAATCTGACCGGCACGGTGTCGCGCATCCACATCCGCGCCACCAGCATGACGGACGGCGAGAACCGCGAGATCATCATCCCGAACAAGTCGCTGATTACCGAGAAGGTGATCAACTGGACGCTGACGGACAGCATCACCAGCGTGAAGCTCAAGGTCTCCGTTCGCTACGGCACCGACACGCTGCGGGCGCAGATGGCGATCCTCGATGCGGTGAAGGCCACGCCGCACGTGCTCGACACCCCGCCGCCCGGCGTGTTCTTCACCGGCTTCGGCGCCTCGGCGCTGGAGTTCGAGGTGCGGGCCTCCGTGTTGCAGCTCGCCCACCGCTCGACGGTGATGAACGACCTGCACGTCGCCATCGAGCGCGCGCTGCGCGAGCAGGAGATCGCGGTGTCTTAAGTCGGTGAGCGGTCGCGAATGCCCGCGCCTCAATTCTGCGGCGCGGGACGATGCTTCTTCTTGTGAGCATACTTGGAGACCGGCTTCTGCCCGCCCTTCGGCTTCGGTCCAGCGGCAAAAGGCTTCCCGGCCTTGAACGCCCGCTTTTTCGGACCGTCGCTCTTTCGGTCGCTGGCGTCGCCTTTGCCTTCGCTCCGATCGCGGAATGGCTTTTTCGGCCACGGCTCGGCCCGCCCGCCCGCGGCTGAGGACGGCCGCGAGGTCTTGCCCTGATGCTGAGGCCGCGGCCCGCGGGCATCCGTACGCGGCGCCTCGAACGGCGCGGAGGCCCCGAGCCGGGAAATCCGTCCCTCGTTGGGCTTCATCCCGCGCGCGGCTTCCGCGAATCTGTCCGCGAATTCGGCGGCGACTTCGAAGCGCGAGTCCCGATCGAAGATCTTGATGGACCCGATCTCGGAGCGCGTGACGTTGCCGGCGCGGCAGATGAGCGGCAGCAGCCAGCGCGGGTCCGCGTTGCGCTCGCGGCCGATGTCGACGCGGAACCAGACCATGTCGCGATTGTGATCGCGCGCCGGACGCGGGGCGCGGGGCTCGCGGGGCGACGGCGGCGGCGCGTCCCGCTCCCCGGCGTCGCGCCCGCGATGGACTGGCCGCTCGAAACGCTCCCGCGGTGGCCGCGCACGATCGTCGCGCCGCGGCGGTCCCGGATCTTCCGCCAGCTCTTCCGGTGCAGGCAGTCCGGCAAAATGCACGCGCACCAGCGCCAGCGCGATCTCCTCGGCCGTGCGATGCTCCTGAAGAGCCCGCACCGCGCGCGCCTCCTCCTCGCTCGCGGCATCCGTGAAGAAGCTCTCCGCGAGAAAGCGCTCCTGATCCCGGGCGCGGATGTCGTCCGCAGTCGGCGCGGGGCTCCACGTCACCTTGAGCTTGGCCGCGGCCAGCAAGGTGTCGGCCTTGCGCCGGCGGTTGAACGG
>ERZ869909.1361-NODE-1361-length-20024-cov-4.123577_pt1 | contig 20024 bp, 12 predicted proteins | sample MGYA00520892_ERZ869909 | MGnify/ENA primary metagenome ERZ869909 (study PRJEB32215, sample SAMEA104723947) | bioreactor metagenome | biome: bioreactor; feature: anaerobic bioreactor; material: water | place: China | collected 2015-03-12 ... | reverse complement strand
GAGTCGGGTGCGGAGTAGGTCGCCGGTGCGGACATTGGCGACGGAGCGAATGAGCTTGCCGTCGGCATCGGTGGTGATGGAGTAGCCGCGTGCGAGGACGCGCGCGGGGCCGATGACGACGAGTTCGCGTTCGAGCGCATCGAGCGCATCGCTCTCGCGCCCGAGCCGGTTGCGAATGGCGCGGGCGAGGCGCATGCGGAGCGGCGCGACATCGAGCGTGCGGAGGCGGTGGCGCGTGATGCGCCGGATCCGTTCTTCGAGGTGATGCAGGCGTGCTGCGCGTGCGGCGTGCTGCGCTTCGGGACGGAGTCGGGCGAGGCGCGACTGCATGCGCTCAATGCGGAGGCGGTCGCGGGCGATGCGGCTGGTGACGGCGGAGCGGGCGTGGCGTGCACCGTGGTGGAGGGCGCTGGCGCGTTCACTGAGCGAGCGGCGGAGGGAGAGGGTGAGGCGGGCGCGGAGGGTGGTGATCTGCTCGCTGAGTGCCGCGCGATCGGGGGAGAGGCGCATGGCGGCCTGAGTGGGCGTGGCGGCGCGTTCGTCGGCGGCGAGTTCGCTGAGGGTGGTGTCGGTTTCGTGTCCGATGGCCGCGACGATGGGGACCTTGCAGCGTGCGACGGCAAGCACGACCTCTCGCTCGTTGAAGGCCCAGAGGTCTTCGAGCGAGCCGCCGCCGCGGGTGAGGATGACGGCATCGATGGCGTGTCGCTCGCGGGCATCCGAAACAAAGTCGATGGCGCGGATGATGGAGGGTGCAGCCCGTTCGCCCTGGACGGTGACATCGATCAGCGTGATGTCGATGGCGGGGCAGCGACGGCGGAGTGTGTCGAGGACATCCTGGAGTGCCGCGCCGGTCTTCGATGTGATGATGGCGATGCGGCGCGGGAAGGATGGGAGGGGTTGCTTGCGATCCGGGTCGAAATACCCCTCGGCCTTGAGTTGCTCGAAGAGGGCGCGGTAGCGGGCTTCGAGCGGTCCCGCGCCGATCGGCTCGATGCGCTCGACATAAAGCTGTGTGCGTCCGGAGGGCGTGTAGAACTGGACTCGACCTGTCGCGAGGACGCGGTCGCCGCGCGAGGGCGTGAAGCCGACGGAGCGGGCCGCGGAGCGGAACATCACGCAGTCGATGGTGGCGTTCTCATCCTTGAGATTGAAGTACCAGTGGGTGCGGTCGGTGAAGGAGCCGATCTCGGCGACCACCTTGAGGCGCGTGGGGAGTCCCTTGGCGAGCGCACCCTCGATGGCACCGGCGAGCTGCGTGACGCTGAGCGCGTCCGGCGGCACCCCGCCCCCGGAAGTTCCCCCGGAGTTGCCCCCGGAATTTCCGGGGGGCTTGTCCGGGCCACGGGCCTTGGATGGGTCGAAGGGGAGTCGGGCCATGGGGCTTGAAACCACCTGTTCAGGGGGCGGCATGGTTGGGGCGTCTCTGAGCGGAGAAGTTATCGGCAAAATGCTGCCCGGGTCGGGCCGGAAGATTTGACAGGGGAGATTTCGTCAGGTATATTTTAGGGTTCGGGGTTTCGGTCTAGAATGGGCCTATGCATGCACCTTCGGAGCGGTCCATTGAGCGGGCGTTAATTCATCGCGGGGCGAAGTTCGATTTCGAGCGGGTAACGGTGGACATGGGGGGCGGGCGGATGGTGATGCGCGAGGTGGTGCGTCATCCGGGGGCGGTGGTGGTGGTGGCGCTGTTGGATGAGGGGGCGCGGGTGGTGCTGATACGCAATGATCGGATCGCGCTGGGCAAGGCGCTGTGGGAGTGTCCCGCCGGCACGCTGGAGCCGCCCGAGGAGGCGAGCATGTGCGCTGCGCGCGAGTTGGAGGAGGAGGCGGGCTACCGGCCCGGGCGTGTGATCCCGCTGGGATCCTTCTATACGACGCCGGGGATGACCGATGAGCTGATGCACGCCTTCGCGGCGGTGGACTTGCAGCAGTCGGCGCAGGACCTGGAGGAGGATGAGCGGATCGAGGTGCATGTGGTGGATGCTGCGGAGTCGATGAGGATGGTGGAGGATGGGCGGCTCATGGATGCCAAGTCGATGCTGGCGCTCCTGCTCGCGGAGCGTCGCGGCCTCCTGAAACTGGATGGGCGGTAGAACAGGGCGTGTACGGCGGTTCAGGGAAGTTCGGCGACGGCGGTGCCACGGAGCGATCGGGGATGCGACGCTTTTTCGATCGGATCTTCGAGCAGGTGGACAATCCGCTGGGTTGGTCGCTGGCGCTCTTCCGCTTCCGGGGGATTCTGGTGCGCGTGCATCTGTTCACGCTGATCTACATCGTGGGCGAGTTGGTGCGTTCGATTTCGGTGGATGCGATGGGGTTCTGGTGGGGGGCGATGATGATGGCCTGGCTGTTCGGGCTGGTGCTGGTGCACGAGTTCGGTCATGCGTTCACCTGCCGCGCGGTGGGCGGCGAGGCGGACCGGATCGTGATGGCGCCTTTCGGCGGGCTGGCGATGGTGAATCCGCCGCACGCGTGGAAGCCGTCGCTGCTGACGGTGCTGGGCGGTCCGATGGTGCATGTGGTGCTGCTACCGTTCTTCGCGCTGGCGCTGCTGCTGATGGGTCTGGGTCACACGATTGTCTTCAATCCGCTGAAGCCGTGGCTGGTGCTGGGCGATCCGGCGTTCGGTGACATGGTGCCGTACTGGATCGGCGCTGCGGTGTGGTCGGGGCACTTCATCAATCTGGTGCTGCTGGCGTTCAATGTGCTGCTGCCGTTCTTCCCACTGGATGGCGGTAGGATCGTGCAGTGCCTGCTGTGGCGGAGCAAGGGGTATGTGAAGGCGACGGAGACGGCGGTGCTGATCGGGTTCGGGGGCGCAGCGCTGCTGATTTTCTTCGGAATGTGGACGAGGAACTTCATCCTGATGTTCATCGGGATCTTCGGGCTGTGGGCGTGCTGGGCGGAGCGTCAGCGCGTGCGGGCGGATGTGGAGCTTGCGGAGGCGGGCGCTCTCGCGGGGTTCGGGGCGGTGTCGGGTGGCGCTGAGCGGTGGGGGGCTGAGGAAGAGCGCGGTCCGTCGCGAGCGGAGTTGAAGCGTGCCGAGCAGGAGCGCCGGGATGCTGAGATGCTGGACAAGCTGCTGGAGAAGATCGCGGCGGTGGGCATGGCGGGGTTGAGCCGCGCGGAGCGAAAGACGCTGGACCGTTTGAGCAAAGAGAAGCGGAAGGCGGAAGAGGGTCGGGGGCGGTAGTGGCGTCGGGTCGAGCGAGGCGGGAAGATCGGGCTGGAATGATTCATTGAGCAAGTGGCGAGTCGCCGAGAATCGGGAGCGACATGGGAATCTACGACCGTGACTACATACGACAGGATCAGGGCGGGGGCGGAGCGCGCCGCGGAGGTGGGATGAGGGGGATCGGTCGGGTGGGTCTGACGATGGTGCAGATCCTGATCATCATCAATGTGGCGGTGTTTCTGATCGATGCGATCAGCCCGGTGGGTTTCAATGTGCGGATCGGCGATCGGTTCGTCGAGGGGTACAACCCGCGCGGCAAGAATCTGGTCATTGAGGAGGAGTACCGCTCGCCGACGGAGGTTCAGGGCGTCCGCCCGATGCGCGGCGTCCGAGCGCAGCGGATCTTCGATACCGATCTGCGACAGGTGGTGGGTGAACGCCATTCCACAGCCATGCGCCCGTTGGAGGCGCTGGGGCATTTCTCGACGGGCAAGGCGTTTCACGAGTTGCAGGTCTGGAGGTTCGTGACCTTCCAGTTCCTGCACTCGCACGATTTGATGCTGCATCTCGTGTTCAACATGATCGGGCTGTACTTCTTCGGGCCGATCGTGGAGCGGTATCTGGGTTCGAGGCGATTATTTCTGGCGTACTACCTCGCGTGCGGGATCGCGGGTGCTGCGCTGTATCTGCTGCTGAATCTCATCGGCGCGGCGTTTCCGGGTGCGGGGTATCTGCTGCTGGTGAATGACATCTACACGCCGCTGGTCGGGGCCTCGGCGGGGGTCTTCGGGGTGCTGATGGCGGCGGCGTTCATCGCGGGGCGGGAGACGATGCTCGTGTTCTTCGTCATCCCGATGCGGATTGATGTGGGGGTGTACGGGTTCGTGGCGTTGGCGACCTGGAATCTGATCTTCGGCGGCGCGAACGCGGGCGGCGATGCGGCCCACCTGGGCGGCGCGATCGCAGGGTTTTTCCTGATCCGCCGCCCGCAGTTGCTGATCGATTTCTTCGACGACTTCCTGTTCTCGGGTCCGGCGAAGCGTGGTCGGAAGGGGCGTCCGAGTTTCCGATCGAAACATCCGAGCGGGAAGGCGAGCAAGGGGAAGGAACGCGTGCCGAAGTCGCAGGAGATCGATGCGGTGCTGGACAAGGTGCAGCGCTCAGGGATGCAGAGCTTGACGGATCGTGAGCGGGAGATTCTCCGGCGCGCGAGTGGGGACGCTTGAGTGGGGGCGCTGTCGTTCGAGATCGAGCATCGGTCGGGGTCGTGCGCTGCGCGGACGGGCGTGGTGCGGACGCTGCACGGATCGTTTCAGACGCCCGCGTTCATGCCGGTGGGGACGCAGGGGACGCTCAAAGGCCTGCTGCCGACGGATGTGCGAGCGACGGGGTCTGAGATCGTGCTGGGGAACACCTACCACCTGATGCTGCGTCCGGGCGAGGAGGTGGTGCGGGCGCTGGGGGGCTTGCACTCGTTCATGGGGTGGACCGGGCCGATCCTGACGGACTCGGGGGGGTACCAGGCGTACTCGATGAGCGACATCAACCGGGTAACGGACGACTCGGTGGTGTTCCGGAGCATCGTGGACGGGAGCGAGGTGACGCTGACGCCGGAGCGGGCGATGGATGTGCAGCACGCCCTCGGCGCGGACATCATCATGGCGCTGGATGATTGCCCGCCGAGCGTGGACCCGCGCGGGTTCAGCGCAACCCGCCAGCGGCTGGCGGGCCAGCGGGAGCGGGCCGAGCGTCGGCGGGGGTACGACCACGGGGCACGGCTGGATGAGGCCAACGAGCGGACGATCCGCTGGCTGGAGCGTTGCAAGGCGCGCCACGAGGCGGGCGGGCATCAGGAGCACCAGTCCCTGTTCGGGATTGTGCAGGGGGGCACGGACCTGGACCGCCGGTCACGGTCGGCGGAGCAGGTGTGCGGGGTGGAGCTGCCGGGGTATGCGATCGGGGGTGTGGCGGTGGGCGAGGGGTACGAGGAGATCGTGCGGGTGGTGGAGCACACCGCCGGGCTGCTGCCGGAGGGGAAGCCGCGGTACCTGATGGGGGTGGGGTACGAGCGGGACCTCGTGGCGGCGGTGCGGGCGGGTGTGGATATGTTCGATTGCGTGCTCCCGACGCGGAACGGGCGGAACGCGTACGCCTTCACCCCGTTTGGGGCGATCCGGCTGCGGAACGCGATCCATACCCGGGATCCGAGCCCGATCGACGAGGGGTGCGATTGCCTGGCGTGCCGCCCGGATCTCCACGCCTGGGAGACGCCGGGCGGGGTGCCGGTGAGCCGCGGGTACCTCCGCCACCTGTTTCAGGCGGGCGAGATGCTGGGTCCGATACTGGTGAGTTTGCACAATGTTCGGCACTTCCAGCGGCTGATGGTGGACATCCGGCGGACGATCCGCGATGATGACTGGTCTGGCTTCGAGCGACGATGGCCTGTGGTGGGTGCCGCCACGCTGGGTGGAGATCGCGAGGGGCCGGAGTCGTCGTGTCGTTTGATGGATTGAGCCGCAAGCGGCCATCCGCTTTGCACCGGAGTCGGTCGCGGCGGGTGTTGAGAGGGTATCCGGAGAGGATGCCCGTCGAGTGAATCGAAACCGGTGTCTCCGGTTCGCCAAGAACATTTTCTGGAAGTCACAGTATGACCCGTTCGCTTTTCGTACCGCTGCAGTTGGTGATCCTGATCGTCGCGGTGATGTTCTGTTCCGCGGAGGCCTTCGCACAGGCCAACAGCAGCGCGGGGATCGCGCCTGCTCCTGTTTCCGCGCCGGTGGGCGGCGGGAACGGCGCTACGGGCGGTGACCCGACGCAGGGCGGTCAGCAGGGTTCAGCACCGCGGGGGGGCGGCATGGGACCGGATTTGCTGCTGATCATGGGCGGTTTTCTCGTGCTGATGATCGTGATGTCGATGATGGCGGGCCGAAAAGAGAAGAAGCGTCGGGCCGAGATGATGTCTTCGCTGCGTCGTCACGACAAGGTTCTGGTGGGAGGCGGGATGATCGGGACGATCGTCGAGTTGAAGGATGACGAGGTGGTGGTGAAGGTGGATGAAGCGACGAACACCCGGATCCGTTTCACGAGGAACGCGATTCAGAGCGTTCTAAAGCAGTCGAGCACACCGGAAGAAAGCCCCTCGGAGTCGGTGGGGGCGTGAGTCGGTCGTAGATGGCAGAGCGCTCGCGGGGGCGTTCGAGGGTACTTCAGGACATACACACAGACATTTGTTTCGCAGAGCTTTGATCCATGCGTCACCTCATCCGCAACATCGTTCTTGTCGTCGCAGTGCTGTTGATCGCGCTTGCGAGCATCTATCCGCCCGAGCGGAACCTTCGTCTGGGCAAGGACCTGGCGGGTGGTGTCTCGTTGGTGTACGCGGTGGAGTTGCAGCCGGACGATCCGCCGCAGACCGTGGAGAACATCATCGATGTTCTCGGGCGTCGTCTGGACCCTCAGGGGCAGTTCGACATCAGCATCGTCCGTCAGGGTCGTGACCGGATCGAGATCACGATGCCGTTGCCGACGGCGCGGGTGCAATCGTTGCGGAATGAGTACGAGTCGGCGTTGAATCGTTTCTACGCGTACTCGTTCGATGTCGATGCTCTGGAGCGTGCGCTGCGTTTGAGCGGCGATGAGCGTCGCGAGACGATCGAGCGGCTGTGGATGGATCAGACGCGCGACCCGGAGACGGGCGACCGGCGTTCGACGCTTGTGGAGGCGCGGAAGGCGCTGCTGGAGCCGGTGCTGGCGGCGGCGGAGCGGGCGGACCGCGCCCAGGGCCGGTACCGCGAGGCATTGATTCTGAATCTGGATGATGAGGAGGTCGCCGACCTGCTCGTGGAGGCGGCGGATGCGGAGGTGGCGTTGGAGGAAGCCCGCTTGCGGGCGATTCAGCGCCGCATCACTCCGACGGAGGTCGACCTCGCGTTGCAGCGGGACGACACGCCCGCTTTCGTGCGTGATGATGCAACTGGGCGTCAGGTGGCGCTGCCCAGTCGACGCGAGGAAACACTGGATGTGATCCGCGGCAAGATCACTGGCAATCCGGATGATCCGGCGGACAAGCTGCTGAATGCGAGCGAGGCGTTGGATGCGGTGCTCGATGCTTTCGAGGTGTACATCACGGAGCGTCGAGGTCTCGACAGCCCGGAGGATCTCCAGCGGATGGTGCGCGGAGCCGGCGTGTTGCAGTTCCGGATCGCGGTGCAGCCCGATCAGTTGCCGACGGAGAGTCGGATTCGCTCGCAGATGCGCGAGTCCGGACCCTCGGGCTTCGAGGCGGACCAGGTCATCTGGATGCCGATCAACAAGCCGGAGGACTGGTTCGATTCGCTGAGCGGTCGTGACTCGATGTACGCGGACCCCGCGAGCTACTTCGCGAGCCGGTATCGGTTGGTTGCGGAGCGATTCGAGGATGAGTTCTTCGTGTTGCTGCACGATCGTGCCGGGAAGCGTCTGACGGGCGCTGAGGGCGAGTGGTCGCTGTCGAGCGCGTTTGCCACGACGGACCAGCTCGGCAAGCCGGCGGTGGGCTTCCGCATGAACACGCGCGGCGCCCAGTTGCTCGGCGAATTGACCGGGAACCATCGGAATGAGCCGATGGCGATTCTGCTGGACGGGCGTGTGTACTCGGCTCCGAACATCATGAGCCGCATTTCCTCCAACGGCATCATTCAGGGTTCGTATTCGCCGCGCGAGTTGCAGTACCTGATTCAGACGATGAACGCGGGTGCGTTGCAGGCGCGGATCATGCCGACCCCGCTGAGCGTGAACACGCTGGCGCCGACGCTTGGGCAGGACAACCTGCGGTCGGGCATGCGGGCGGGCTGGATCGCCCTGGTGCTGGTGTGCGGCTTCATGGTGTTCTACTACTTCTCGGCGGGGTTCGTGGCGACCTTCGCGCTGCTGTGCAACGCGATTCTGATTCTGGGCGTGATGAGCTTGGCGCGTGCATCGTTTACGCTGCCGGGCATCGCGGGCATCATCCTGACCTTCGGTATGGCGGTGGACGCGAATGTGCTGATCTACGAGCGCCTGCGCGAGGAGATTCTGGCGGGCAATGACCTGCGCACGAGCGTGCGTCTGGCGTTCCAGAAGGCACTGTCGACGATCGTCGATGCGAATGTGACGAACCTGATCATCTGCGTGGTGCTGGGCTACACGGCGACGCAGGAGATCAAGGGCTTCGCGATCACGCTCGGCGTGGGCGTGGTAACGACGATGTTCAGCGCCTTGGTGATCACGCGGATCGTCTTCGCGCTGCTGGTCGACAAGGTGAAGATCCGCAAGATGCGTCAGTTGCCGCTCGTGATTCCGGCGATCGATCGGATTCTGACGCCGAAGATCGACTGGATGCGGCTGCGTCCGGCCTTCGTTGTGTTCGCCTTGGCGTTCCTGACCGCGGGCATCGCTGCGGTGGTGATCCAGGGCGAGGAGATGCTGGACACCGAGTTCCGCGGCGGCACGGCGTTCGACCTTCGTCTGCAGGAAGTGGGCGATGAGTCGATGAACTTCGACGGTCAACCATTCGCGGGGACGCTGACGCGCCCGCAGGTCGAGCGTGCGGTGCGCGGGATCGCGTTCGCAGCGGATCGGCGGCTTGGTCAGACTGTCGGTGACGATGCCTTAGCGGGCTTCGACGCCGATGCGCTGGCCCGGTTGACCGAGGAGGATTTGCGGACGCTGAGCGAGTTGAAGAACGCGAGCGTGCTCGTGATCGGCGGCGAGGCGGACAACATCACATCGAACCACTTTCGCGTGAAGACGACGATCCAGAATCAGCAGTTGATTCTGGATGTGATCGTGAATCGCTTCCGTGAGGTTGTGGATTCGCAGCCGCCGCTGGAGTTCGCGGGCGTGGGCGAGGAATTCGGAAGCGGCTCTGCGCCGGTCTATCCGATCGATTCGGCGGTGTTGGGCGAGAACGAGATCCCCGGCATCGGTGAGCAGTACCGGAACAATGTCGCCCAGTTCGTCGGCGGGCTCGCGATCGTTCTGGATGATCTGCGTCCGGCCCCGACCGAGCGTGACCTTCGTCGGCGCATCGAGTTGGCCCGCGAGCAGGATCCGAGTTCTCTGACGCTCAGGCGAGATTGGCAGCTCATCATTCTTGAAGGTGATGAGGAGGCGGTCTCGCGTGCGGTCGTGGTGATCCGTGATCGCGGGATCAATTTCATCTTCGATGAGCAGCGCTGGCGTGCGGAGCTTGCAGGTCCGGAGTGGGATCTGCTGCGCGAAGAGCTGGGCACCGCGACCACGCTCGCGAGCGTGCAGTCGTTCAGTGCGGAGATCGCGCGGACCTTCCGCGCTCAGGCGATCACGGCGATCATCCTCAGCATGATCCTGATCCTGATCTACATTTGGGTGCGATTCGGCTCGCCCCGGTACGCCCTGGCGGCGATTGTCGGTGTGTTCCACGATGTGATCGCGGTGATCGGTCTGATCGCGTTCGCGGAGATTCTGTACGAATATGTGCCTGCCGCGGCGTCGGTCGGCATTCAGCCGTTCCGGATCGATCTTGGTTTGGTCGCGGCGTTGCTGACGATCATCGGCTATTCGCTGAACGATACGATCATCGTGCTGGACCGCGTCCGCGAGAACCGTGGCAAGCTGCCGTACGCCTCGCGCGAGGTGGTCAATCTCTCGATCAATCAGACGATCAGCCGTACGGTCATTACCTCGGGCACGACGCTGCTCGCGTTGATCGTGATGTTCGTGATCGGCGGCGACGGGCTGGCGTCGTTCACCTACGCCCTGATCTGCGGCGTCCTCGTCGGCACCTTCTCATCGATCGCCATCGCGGCCCCGATCGTTTGCTCGGGCGGTCCGACCTCACTGGGGCGTCCGCTTGCCGATGAGGATGACGAGCAGGTGACCGGATTGGCTCCGACGGCGTGATGCCGGGCGGCCGGCGTATCGTTGTGCGAGGAGGGCACTGACATGCGAGACGGCGTATCGCGTCTGCCCTGGTTGATCCTGTTTCTGGTTGTGCTGTGGATCGTTGTGTTCTGGATGACACCGGCTCAGAGCACGCCGCAGGATGAGGATGTGCGTATCCGCTTCGATGCCCTTGATGCCGCCTCGCTTCAGCAGACACGAGCGGATCGCGAGGTTGAGATAGTGCGTGTGGAGCCCGCGCCGCCGGTTGACGATCGGCTGGAGAGGTTGAGCGTCTTCGAGGAGGTTATGCCCGAGGAGCTCGGGGACGAGGGCGAGACGGGGGACCTGCGGATCATCCCGCCGACTTCTCGGGTCTATGTGAGCCAGGAGGGCGAGACGATGCAGTCGATCTCGCAGAAGTTCTACGGTACGCCGGCGCACTGGCGGGCGATCGCGCGGATGAACAATGTCGATCCGAACCGGCTGCGTCCGGGGACGCGGCTGCTGATCCCGGTGGACCCGCGGAATGTGCAGGGGCTGCCCGTCGAGGAGGTCGCGGAGGCGACCGAGGATGCGCCGCCCGCACCCCCTCCGGAGCCGGCGTACACCGAGTACATTGTCGTTTCGGGGGATACGCTTTCGGGGATCTCGCGGGCGTTGTACGGACGGGCCTCACTGTGGATGCGGATTCGTGATGCGAATCCGGACATCGATCCGAACCGGCTGCGTCCGGGGACCGTGCTGAAGATTCCGCCGCCACCGGCAACGGACTGAAGATGATCACACCCATGAACAACCATTCGATTGATCCGGATGCGACCATCGTCGTGACCGGTGGGCTGGGCTTTGTCGGGAGCAACCTTGTCGCGGCGTTGCAGCGTGCGCAGCCGCACGCTCCGATCATGGTGATCGACGACTGCCGCTCGGGATCCTTCGCGACGCTGGTGGAGGCGTGTGACCGGCTCGAGGCGGGGGCGTTTCGCGGCGAGGTGATCGCGGAGTCGGTGGGCGAGATCGACTGGGAAGACCTGATCGATGCGACTGCGCCGCGGGCGGTTTTTCATCTGGCGGCGATCACGGATACGACCGTCTCGGATGAGCGGCTGATGATCGACGACAACACGGCGGGCTTCGAGCAGATGCTGGTGGCGTGCGCGGAGCGGCAGATTCCGCTGGTGTATGCCTCCTCCGCGGCGACCTACGGCACGCTGGAGGCGACGGCGTTGCGAGAGCCGTTCTCGGAGGACATGGCGGGTCGCCCGAACAATGTTTACGGGTTCAGCAAGTGGGTGATGGAGAACCTGCACCGGCGGGTGACGGTGCAGTTGGCGAGCGACTCGGGGGATGTGCCGCACATCGTCGGGTTGCGGTATTTCAATGTGTTCGGTCCGGGCGAGGCGCGCAAGGGCAAGATGGCGTCGATGGCGCACCAGATCGCGCAGCAGTTTCTGCGGGACGGGCGTGCTCGACTGTTCGAGCATGGCGAGCAGGCGCGTGATCAGGTTTTCGTCGATGATGTCGTGTCGTGCACGATCGCGGCCGCGCAGCCGATCGCGACGCCGGGCGTGTACAACCTCGGCTCGGGGCGTGCGACGACCTTCAACGAGCTTGCGACGGCGGTCCGGCGCGGGCTCGGCCTAGGGGAGGACGCCGCGATTGAGTATTTCCCGATGCCGGAGTCGATCCGGGCGTTCTATCAGGACTTCACGCAGGCGGACCTGACGCGGACACGGGAGGCACTCGGCTGGAAGCCGATGCACGCGCCGGTTCCGGCGATCGAGCAGTACGCGGGCTGGCTGCGGGAGCAGCACGATCGCACCGGTGGCGTGCGGGTGTCCTGAACCGAGGGTGTTGGTTCGTCAGTTGTTGTGGACTTCGAGGGGCTGCTGCTCGCGGCGCATGGCGGCGAGTTGTTCACGGAGTGATCCGTTGCGCGGACGCTCGTCGTGTTGCGTGACCTCGTCGATGGGGGCGATTTCTGGGTGCTGGGTCGCGTTGTGGGGGATCTCGCCGTTGGAGCCGACTTGATCGAAGCGGACGCTGACGCGCTTGGAGACGCCGCGCTCCTGCATGGTGACGCCGTAGAGACGATCGGCGACCTGCATGGTGCGCTTGTTGTGGGTGATGACGATGAAGTGACACTGGTCAAGGAACTGTCGGATGATGGTGCAGAAGCGTTCGACATTGGCGTCGTCGAGGGCGGCATCGACCTCGTCGAGGATGCAGAAGGGCGAGGGCTTGGCCTGGAAGATGGACATGAGGAGTGCAACGGCGGTCATGGTCTTCTCGCCGCCGGAGAGCTGGCTGATCGTGCGGGGCTGCTTTCCGGGCGGCTTGGCGATGATCTCGATGCCGGATTCGAGCCAGTCGATTTCGTTCGTTTCGGGGTGAGGAACGAGCCGGACCTCGGCGCGTCCGCCGCCGAAGAGTCGGCGGAACATGCCGTCCTGCCCGGAGAATTGCTCCTGAATCAGCTCGAACATCTCGCGGAAGCGATCGCGGCTGGCATCGCTGAGGCGGACGATGAGGTCCTGGAGTTGCGAGCAGGCGTTGTCGATGTCCGCGACCTGGCGTGCGAGCTCCTCGTTGCGTCCTTCGAGGTTGGCTTCCTCGTCAATGGCGTCGAGGTTGACATTGCCGAGGCGGCGGATGTCGTCGCGGAGTTGTTCGGCTTCCTTCGAGACGGCGTCGATGTCGATGCGAGCGACGGTGCCGTCGGCCATCATGGCGCGGTACTCGTCGAGCTCATCGGCGAGGTCGAGGTCGATCTCTTCGAGGGTGCGCTCTTCGAGGGCTTCGCGCCGGACTTCGAGTTCGCGCTTGGTGACTTCCAGACTGTTGAAGTCGCGGTTGAGGAGTTCGGCCTGCCTGCGTGCGCCGTTGAGACGCTCGGAGATGGCGTGCGAGCGGGTGACGATGTCGTTCAGATCGGATTCGATGGAAGCGAGCGACTCAGTGAGTTCCCGCGTGACCCGGTGCGCCTCGTCGATTTCGTTCCGGCATGCCCCGATGGTCTCTTCGTGCGCGGCGATCTCGTTCTCGCGTTGGGTGACATGCTCAGCGAGGCGGGAGTATTCGCGCTCGGCCTCTTCCGCGGCGGTCTCGGCGCGGTTGAGATCGCGTCGTGCGGTCGAGAGCTGCTCGGAGATGCGCCCGGTTTCGATCCGCGAGGTGGTGACGCGATCGGTCGTGGATTCGACGGTCTGGGCCGTTTCCTCGGTGGTCTTTTCGAGCGTCTGGACCTGCTCTGCCTCCTCGGCGTGCAGACGGGAGAGACGGTCGATCCGCTCGCGGAGGTTGTCGCGTTCCTGACGGGCCGCCGCGGCACGATCGCGGAGGTTCTTGAGTTCGGATTCGGCGCGGGGGAGTTCGCGTTCGATGCGATCGAGGTCGGCACGGAGACGGTCGCGCGTGTTCTCCTCGCCGACGACGAGACGCTGGGCATCGGCCAGCGCGCTGCGGAGGTTGGAGAGCGATTCGTTGAGATCGCGGGCGCGTTCGTCGAGGGTGCGGAGGGTCTGACGGTCCCGTTCGATGAGTGTGCGCTGGTTCTGCAACGCGGCTTCGAGCGTGTGGAGTTCGCTGGCGCGCTGGAGGATCCCGCCGGTATCGCCCGCCGACGCCGGGCCTGCGAGGATGCGGGCGTCTGGCTCGATGACGGTGCCGGATCGGGTGACGAAGCGGACGCCGGGGAGCGGGCCCGCGCCGAGCATCAGCGCGGACTCCACCGTCGGGACCAGGAGCGTGCGGCTGAGCAGGCGATCGACGAGCGGGCGGATGTCGCTCTCGCAGCGGACGACCGACGCGAGTGGCGTGGCGGTGGCGGGGTGGATCGCGAGGCGTGCGAGCCGGTCTTCGAGCGGCTCGGTGTGGTGGTCGACTTCAGTTGCGTGCTTGGCGAGGAGCGTGACCCGCCCGGGGAGGGAGGCGAGCACCGATTCGTCGGAGAGATTGGAGAGCCCGGGGATGATCAGGCCCTGGAGCGCAGCACCGAGAGCGGCCTCGACCGCGGCGGCGTGCTCCGCATCGGTTTCGATGCGGTCGGCAAGGGTGGACTCGATGTGGGGCAGGAGGCCCTCGGTCTCGCCCGCGCCGATGGCCTGGTCGCGGAGATCGAGAACGGCTTTCACGGCCTCGTCGAGGCCGACGCGGTCCTGAATCATCTCCTGAAGGGTGGAGCGACGGCTGTCGAGGCGGGCGGCGTGGCGCTCGGACTCGTTCAGCCGTTCGGTGAGTTGGCGCTGCTGATCTCCGAGCGTCGATGCCTGCTGGAGGAGCGTGTTGAGTTCGGCCTCGGTGCTCTCGACTCGCTGGGAGGCATCGGTGAGTCTCTGCTCGGCACGCGCGATGTCGGCACGGAGCTGCGCGGATTCGTCCGCGAGTGTGCGCCTGCGGGATTCGAGGCGAGCCGCATCCTCGTCGAGTGTGTTCGCTCGCTGCGTTTCGCTTTCGAGCCGGGCTTCGAGGGTTGCACGCTCACGGTCGATGTTTGCCACCGCGGCCCGCCTGGAGGCGAGATCGCGCCGGGCGTCGGCGAGGGTGGTCTGCGCATCGGCGCGGGCGGCGGCGGCCTGTTCGAGTCGGTCCTCGGCCGCGCGGAGGGCCTCGTCGAGGGACTCGACCTGTCGGGCCTTCTCCTCCGCTTCCTGCTGGAGCGATTCGATCTGATTCCCGACAACGGTGCGACGCTGGCGGTCGCTGGCGATCTGCCGCTGTGACTCCGCGATGGCGCGTTGCGTCATCTCCATCCGCTGCTGAGCGGTCTGGGCGCGGTGTTCGGCGGAGGTCTTGTCGCGTTCGGCCTGCTGGCGTTCGCCGGAGAGTTCGTGACGCCGGACCTCGGCCTCCTGCTTGTCCGATTCGAGCGAGGCGACGATGTCGAGCGCTTCGTTGCGTTCGCGTTCGACATCCTGGAGTCGGCTGGTGAGGCCGTCGAGGCGATCGGTGAGGTCGTCGTACTGCTCGAAGGCGAGGGCCATGCGGACGCCGCGGAACTCGGCATCGAGTTCCTTGAAGCGTCGGGCCTTGGTGGCCTGGCCACGGACGATGCGGAGTCGGCGTTCGGTGGAGTCGAGCTGCTCGCGAGCACGGATCAGGTTGTTCTCGGCGCGTTCGAGTCGTCGCTGGGCCTCGATGCGCCGTGCCTTGAACTTCGCGACGCCCGCGGCCTCCTCGAAGAAGACGCGACGCTCGACGGCATTGGCGAGCAGCATCGCATCGACCTTGCCCTGCTCGATGATGGAATAGGCGTGGGCGCCGACGCCAGTATCGAGGAAGAGATCCTTGATGTCCTTGAGGCGGGCGCGTCGGCCGTTGATGAGATACTGGCTGGTGCCGTCGCGGTAGAGGCGGCGCTCGATGTCGACGGTTTCGGTGTCGATCGGGAGCAGCCGATTGACCCTGTGCCGCTCGCGCGGGGTGTGGGCCGGTTCTTCATCGGTGTCGGGTGTATCGGCGGTCTCGGCGGCGGATTCCTGATCGAGTGAGATCAGATCCGCTTCGCGTTCGAGGGCGGCCAGTTGGGCGTCATCGAGCAGGGGATTGTCGAAGGTGAGGACGACGCTGGAGACCCCGGCGGGGGCACGCCCCGCGCTGCCCGCGAAGATGACATCCGCCATCTCCTTGCCGCGGAGGGACTTGGCCGAGCGTTCGCCGAGGACCCATTTCACGGCATCGACGATGTTGCTCTTGCCGCAGCCGTTGGGACCGACGACACCGGTCACCGGGTCATCGAAGGTGAATTCCGTACGATCGGCGAAGGACTTGAAGCCGTGGACTGTGAGCTTTGCAAGACGCATCCGGGCTCGACCTCCGTGTCATGTCCCGAGGGGGACGATTGCCCTTTGCTCGCCAGCGTCTGGTTCGGCCTCCTGCCGCAACCCAACTGCCACCATGGAACGCTTCGTGCGGTGGCGGACGCGGGCGACGAATGAGAAATCAGGATAGCAAAGCCCGGGGCATCGGGTGGTGATGCTGCTCCGGGGTCGCTTGTCCACAGCGTTGGTGTCCGGGCGGGGGGAGATCATCTGGGCGATCGGCCCCCGCTGTTATTGGTCTCGGGAGGTGGAGCGAGCGGACGGACATAGCGGCGACGGCGTTCCTCTCTGTCTTCGTCGGTCTCATCACCCGGTTCCCTTTGGATTTGCCGGTCACGTGTCTCGGGGGTCTCGATCCGGTCGACAGCGCCCTCCGGAGAGAGTTCCGGACGCTGCTCGAACTCGCGGCCTTCGAATTCGCGGAGGAGTTCGAGGGCGAGGCGATCGGTCTCGGGCACGAACACGGCATCGACGCCCTCTCCCCGGACGACCTCGTAGAGCGCGCCGACGGTCTGCGAGTAGGAGAAGTTCAGCCCTGGCATGGGCTCTTCCGGGGTGGGCTCGTGGACGAGGTAGTCGATGAATTCGGTGATGGCGAGGCCAATCTCGTGGGTCGCGGAGCGCGGACGCCGGAAGTCGCGGTAGAAGATGCGTGCTCTGGGCGAGTCGCTGTCAGTGGTGATCATGAGGCGGCCGTCCCAGCCGGAGACGAGGACGGGTTGATTGAACCGGAGATCCCCGAAGAGGGCGATGCGGGGGTGGCCCTGCTGGGTGACATAGATCATTTTGTAGTCGGAGGGGACGAGATCGAGAACGAATTTATCGGCATATCTGATGCGAGTGATCCGCGGCTCTGCACGGCGCAGGAGGGCCTCGTAGGCGGCGATGCGGGTGTCGAGCTCGGGGTTGTTCAGGAGTTGGCGGAGGAAGGCGTTGATGCGGAGATCCGGCGGGAGTCCCGCGAGGAGTTCGATGGCGTCGATCCGCATGGCCGCGGGTCCGTCACGGATGATGTCCTCGAGGTGTGGTCGCGTGAGCGGGTCTGAGAGGCGTGCACCGGCGATGAGGGCAGCGCGTCGCGGCGCGGATTCGGAGTGGGTGTAGAGCGGGCGGAGGACGGGGAGACTGACCTCGCCGATGGCCTCGAAGCAGAAAACCAGTTGATCCGCGAGTTCCGGCGTCTCAACGAGCGCTTCGGCGTACCGGCGCGCCCATTGCTCGGGGAAGGCGCGATCGACGCGCGTGTGCAGAACGATCTGGAAGAAATCGTCCATGCGGGGACGCCAGATGCGTGGAACATTCAACTCGATGTTCTCATCGCTCATGCCACGGGCGACGGATGATCGATTGGCGAGTTGCGGGAAGCGGGCGTTGATGGAGGCGGTCATCGCGAGCGCCCGACTGTGCGAGGGATTGTCGAGGTTGATGACGGGCCTGAAGACCTGGCGGACGCTTCCGCCGCCAAGGATGCGCCCTTCGATGCGGTTCACGCCGTCGCGAGCGGTGACGGGGTCGATCGCGGGATCGACGAAGGGATTGATGAAGATGGGGCCGCGTGCTTCGGCAAGGGCGCTGGTCGTCGGACCGCCGGGGATGGGCATGCCGCGGTAGAGGCGGGTCGTGTAGAGGATGCCGCCTTCAAGACTGGTGGTGGCGGTGCCGGGGAGCGTGGTGACGAGGACATCAAAGGGAGTGTGCTCGGGAGAGGCGGGGGGGATAAAGGCCTGCACGAGGACGACGGCGGTGTTGCGGTCGTCGATCATGCGTGCCGGAGAGACATTTGCGAGGGGGCCGTCCGAGTCACCGACGCCCAGCCGGAGCATTTCATCTTCGAGCATGGCACGGACGGTGAGTGGCGCATCGCTGGAGCCGGTGCCGTTGAGCCCGACGACGAGGCCGTAGCCGGAGACATACTCGGGGGCCATGCCGCTGATGGTGGCCTGAGCCCCGATCGTGTTGGAGAGGATGGGGTGGACATCGCGCGAGACGATGGGTCGATCGACCGCGCGCATCGGACGCTTTGGCTTGTTCTGGCAGGCGGTGAGCGCGAGACACGCTCCGGCGAGCAGCAGGACGAGGCCGAGATGGATCCACCGAGTCGTGTGCGTCATGGACATCCTGTATTGGGTTGCACTCATGCGGGGTGTGATGCGTTGGTGGGGGGACGGTTCCGGGGAGGGCTCCACCAAGGTTCAGGCGGTACCGACCCCGGCCCGATCGAGCACGCTCTCGATCATCTGCCCGATGCCCTGGTGGACCTCGTGAATCGGGGCCGCTCCGTACATGTAGGCGGGTGCGGTGATGATGTTGTTCTGCTCGTCGATGCAGGCCTCCGTGACGGGACGATCGGCGTGTGTCGAGCCCATACGCTCGATGGCTCCGGCGGTTTCTGGATCGTTGCCGATGGTGACGGTGCAACCGGGGCCCGCGTTGCTCTTGCCGAAGACCTTGGCCGCGATCACCGGGGCGATGCAGCAGAGTCCGATGGGCTTGTTCTGCTCACGGAAGCCCTTGAGCGCTTTCTCGACATCCGGGTCGACGCTCATCTCGGGGCCCTTGAGGGCGAAGTCGCAGAGGTTCTTCGCGGCTCCGAATCCGCCCGGGAGGACCACGGCGTCGAAGTTCGAAGGGTTGAGTTGGGAGAGCGGCTTGATGTTGCCGCGGGCGATGCGGGCGGCCTCAACGAGGATATTCCGCTGCTCGCCCTGTGCTGGCTCGCCCTTGAGGTGGTTGACGACATGCATTTGGGGCTTGTCAGGTGCGAAGCACTGAATCTCGGCTCCGTGGCTGGACAGATGGATGAGCACGCTGACCGCCTCGTGGATCTCGCTTCCGTCCATCACACCGCATCCTGAGAGCACGACTGCGACTTTGGTCATGTTTCGCCTCCGGTCGAGTTGGGTGGGCATGTGAGAACACCGCCGGATCGGATCGGCGGCGTGATGGACATCATAGGGCCGAAGATGGGGGAGACCCGGTTTGGTGGCCGGGTTCCGGCTAGAGTTCGGGCCATGTTTGTCGATCATGCAGTCATACAGGTCAAGGCGGGTGACGGCGGGAACGGATGCGTCTCGTTCCGGCGGGAGAAGTACATCCCGAAGGGGGGGCCGGACGGCGGCGACGGCGGGGATGGCGGCTCGGTCATCGCGGTCGCGGACCCGAATGTGAACACCTTGCTGGACTTCCGCCACAAGCACCACCACACCGCCCGCCGGGGCGAGGGCGAACTGCCCACCGAGCGCCTCAGCGAACTGTGGATGGAGTCGCAGCGGGCCATGTTCGGCGACAGCGTCAGCCTGCGCGACGATTATGGCCTGTGGTGGAGCTACATCCCGCACTTCCTGCATACGCCGGGCTATGTCTATGCCTATGCCTTCGGCGAGCTGCTGGTGCTGGCGCTGTTTGTCGATACGGTCAACCTGCGTGCGCTCATCCAGGGGCCGCTGGTGTTCAACTTCATTATGACCATCGCCATCGTGATCTTCTCGCTGTATCGTGAGCGGCTGGAAGCAGTGCGTCAGGCTGAATTATCCCGCAGCGAGGAACGCTACCGCGCCTTGTTCGAACAGGCGCAGGACGCCATCCTGCTGGAGGACAGCGGCGGGCACATCCTGGACGCCAACCCCGCCGCCACGCGCCTGTTTGGCTATCAGCGCGCCCAGCTCACCGCCATGAACATCGGCGATCTGGATGCCGACACCACGCTGCCCGCGCCGCCGTCGGTTAAGGATACTGGCAGGCCGCTGGAATGGACCGTCCGTCGCCGCGACGGCCAGACCATCTGGTATCGCATCGAAAGCGATGCGGCGCGGCAGGTGATGCAGGTGCTCTACAGCAATTTCTGCGCCCCCGGCGGCCCCTCCGACTGCCCGGCCGGCTGCCCGCCGGGCGGCTGACGGGCGGCTGACGGGCGCGCCCCACAGGACCCGCCCCGGCCCAAGGGGCTTTCGCAAGGTGCCCGGATGACCGATCAGGCCACAGCCCGCCGCAACATCTTCGTGCTGACCGCCGCGCAGGCGCTCGGGGCGGCGAGCCCGCCGATCATCATCTCGCTCGGCGGGCTGGTGGGCCAGCAGCTGTCCTCGGACCCGGCGCTGGTCACGCTGCCGGTCAGCCTGTTCAACCTCGGCCTGGCGCTCGGCACCCTG
>ERZ869909.1360-NODE-1360-length-20027-cov-8.704962_pt1 | contig 20027 bp, 21 predicted proteins | sample MGYA00520892_ERZ869909 | MGnify/ENA primary metagenome ERZ869909 (study PRJEB32215, sample SAMEA104723947) | bioreactor metagenome | biome: bioreactor; feature: anaerobic bioreactor; material: water | place: China | collected 2015-03-12 ... | reverse complement strand
TTCATTGGTGCCGGCCTCGCCTGCTTCGCCCTCATCGGCGCCGGCATCGGCATCGGCAACATCTTCGGCAACTACCTGTCGGGCGCCCTGCGCAACCCGTCGGCAGCGCCGGGCCAGTTTACGAACCTCCTCATCGGCTTCGCCCTTGCTGAAGCCACGGGCCTCTTCGGCCTCCTCATCGCTCTGATCATCCTGTTCGGCTGATCCTCTACAGGCCGTGATCGGCTTCGGGCCATCCGTCCGAAGCCCGATCCATCGGCCGCGCTAGAGACCTAGAGCACGCTGAACGACGAAACGATCGTGCTCTAGGGCGGCAGGGCCAGGGTGTCGGCATATGCCGGCCGATTGGCCCGCCACTTCATTGAGGAGAGTCCTATGCCTGCAGCGATGACCGCGCTCGTCGCAGCTGTGACCGATATCAGCACGGACGTTCGGGAAGCTTTCGACGCGACCAATACGAGTAGCGGCGGACTTCCTCAGCTCCACTCGCCCGATTTCGCGCCACAGCTTTTCTGGCTCGTTCTGACGTTCGCAGCCCTCTACTGGATCATGTCGCGCATTGCGCTTCCGCGCATCGGCGAGGTGATCGAGGAGCGCCGCGACCGCATCCAGCGTGATCTGGCGGCGGCAGAGCGGCTGAAGGGCGAGACCGACAAGGCGCTCGAAACCTACGAGAAGGCGCTTGCGGACGCACGTGGCAGCGCCTCTGCCATCGCGCGTCAGACCCGTGACAATCTCGCCGCCGAAGTCGATAAGGAGCGCAAGTCGCTCGAAGACGGCTTGGCGCGCAAGCTGGCCGGCGCCGAGGAAGCCATTGCGGCAACCAAGGCCAAGGCTCTTGAGAGCGTCAAGGACATCGCCGGCGAAACCGCCTCCGATATCGTGAACGCGCTGACCAACCTCTCCCCGACCAAGGACGAGGTGAGCCAGGCGCTCGCTTCTCCGAGCGATAAGTGAGGTCCTGAATGCTCAATCCCGGATATCCCGATTTTTGGGTCCTCATCTCGTTCCTGCTGTTCGTCGGCTTGCTGGTGTACTACGGCGTGCCGGGCCTGATCGGACGTGCGCTCGACAAGCGTGCCGACACGATCCGCACCGAGCTCGACGAAGCCCGCCGCCTGCGTGACGAGGCCCAGGAGCTCCTGGCCGACTATCAGCGCAAGGCCCGCGAAGCCGAGGACGAAGCGAAGTCCATCGTCGAGCAGGCCCGCCGCGAAGCGGAGATGCTGGCGGCCGAAACGCGCAAGCAGCTTGCCGAGCAGGTGGAGCGGCGCACGAAGGCCGCTGAGGACAAGATCGCACGCGCCGAAGCCCAAGCCGTGAGCGATGTTCGCGCCGCCGCCGTCGATCTCGCTGTGGCAGCCTCCGAGCGTATTCTCAAGGCCAAGGTTTCGGGCGCTGCAGGCGCGTCCCTCACGGACTCCGCGATCAGCGACCTCAAGACCAAGCTCAACTGAGCCGGTCAAGCTGCCTCACAGGCCGAGACACGATCATGAAACCGGGCTTCAACGCCCGGTTTTTTTGTGTGCGAGTTTCGGCATCGTTTTTTAGTACGGGCACAGAATGATGGGCTAGACTTAGTGGGAACGAGTGGAGACCGCCTCATGCCGTATCCCCGCAGAAAGCCCACGCGTCGCAGCGCGCTGACGCTGTTCGCAAGTGCCGCCCTCCTCGCGTCCACGCTTGCAGCTCCGGCAGAAGCCGGACCCGCCGCCACACACGTCGTGGGCCTGTTCGACCGGCTATGTTACGCAAACATGCCCGATATCGACGAGGTCGAAACACTCGCCATGAACGCGGGCTGGGAGCCCGTGACCGGCAGCGACCTCGACGCCTACCGTCCAGCCGCGGAACCGGAAGTTCTCAAAGCCTGGAGCTTCAGCGACGAGGGCGCGACGTTCTCTCTCGCCGTCACGAGAAGCGCGATGGACGATCAGGCGAAGGCCGATTTCCCAGCTTTCGCGGACGGCATCAATGTCGCCTGCAGTCTCATACTCACATCGTCCGAAGCGCCATCAGCGAGCGTAGGGACGGAGCTGGAAAAGCTCGTCGAACGGAAGGCGGACGCAACATATGACGAAGGCCCGTTCGAGGTCAGCGCCTGGAGCGGCGGGAATGACGCGCTTCAAGTTCTCCTCTACCACTACGCGCCGAAGTCGGGAGCGCCCGGCGGCCTTCTCTCGATGACCGTATTCCAGAAGCCATAAGCACATGTCTGACACCGTCACTTGGCTCGATCCGTGGTATCCCGTCGATGACGAGGTGCTGCGCCAGGGGCTGGAGCGTCAGCTCATGCTCGAAATCCCGCCGAACCACGTTCTCGCGCGTGAAAGCGTCAGCCTGATCGCACGGCGCGGCGACACCGACGATGCACTGTTCGCGCTGACGGAGGGCCGCGTCGCCGAGGTCCATATGACATGGCGCAAATCCGCTGAAACAGATCCGCGGTGGCCCGCCACCGCGATTTTTCCTTCGCTCGTCGAATGGGCAGCGGAAAGCATGATGCCGCTCCACCGCGAGCTGTCGGAGCGTCGCTGAAAAGATAGGGACGCTATCCCGCGTTCGGGGTGTTGCGGTCGAAGCCGACGAAGACCTCGAACTCGCCCGCGCGAGCGCCCGGTGGCACCTCGAACGTCACGGTCCGCACGGCCGAGAAGTAGCCGATCGGATTCTCCACCGCGACGGAGGCGTCTACGCGAAGTTGATCGGTCGCGATCCGTTCGCGCTTCGAATCGGCAACGAACACGTTGATCGGCAGCGAGATCGGCCCCGACTGCCCTCGCGGCCCGAGCAGGATACGGCCCGAGAAACCGTAGCGCACCGTCACCTGCGTGCCGTTGATATGGCACTCGCGCGCGGTCTTGGTGATCTCGCCGCGGTGCATAATGGCGAGCCCGTCGCCGACGCGGCCGGGTTCGTAAATTGTGAGATGGCTATCGCGCGGCCAGGTGACGAAGCGTGGGCAACCGGGCTGCGTATCGTTGCTGGCCAACGTCAGTTGGCCATCCCCGCCCGCCTTGGCCGCTGCTATCAGATCCTGCTCGGTGACGCCCGTGGGCTCCGCGCTGGCCGAACCGCCGCCCAGAATGCTGCTGCCGAGCCCGGACGTAACCGAACTCATGCCGCAGCCCGTAAGCGCCAGGGCGGCCGCAAACGCAACGACGGCCCCTGCCGCTCTGCCGCAGCCGGTCATGACGGATTGCGCCATAGCGTTCCGATCCGCATAATCCCCCAGACTCGCTTGAGCGTCGGACGGAAACCGTGAGCCCGCCGCGCCGTTGTGTGAAGTGGACGCCCGCCTCAAGCTTTATCACCCCTATCTCGAACCACAAAGCGGCGCCGCCGTCTTAACCTAGACCAGCCGAGGACAAATCCCCATGCCCTCTTCCCGCGTCGATCACGACACCACGAGGCGCCCGGCCCTGACCGTGCTTCTCGCGGCTCCGCGCGGGTTCTGCGCGGGAGTCGATCGGGCCATCCAGATCGTAGAACTGGCCTTAGCGAGGTTTGGCGCGCCGGTCTACGTCCGCCACGAGATTGTCCATAACCGATATGTGGTTGAATCCCTGAAGGCCAAAGGCGCCGTTTTTGTGGAGGAATTGGACGAGATTCCCGACACCGATCAGCCTGTGATCTTTTCGGCACATGGCGTCCCGAAGTCCGTGCCCAATGCCGCGAAAATCCGTAACCTTTTTGCCATCGACGCCACGTGCCCGCTGGTGTTCAAGGTCCACATGGAAGCTGGCCGCCATTACACAGAAGGCCGCGAGATCGTGCTGATCGGCCACGCCGGCCACCCTGAGGTGGAAGGCACCACGGGGCAGCTGCCCGAAGGCACCGTCAAGCTGGTCGAGAACACCGCAGACGCCGAAGCCTTCACGCCCGAAGATCCAGCACGCCTCGCCTATGTGACACAGACCACGCTCTCCGTAGACGACACGGCAAGCATCGTCGCCATCCTGAAGCGCCGCTTCCCCGACATCGTCGGCCCCACCAAAGAGGACATCTGCTACGCCACGACGAACCGGCAGGCGGCCGTGAAAGCGATCGCCGGCAAGGTCGGGCTGACGCTGGTCGTGGGCGCCCCCAACTCGTCGAACTCCTTGCGTCTCGTCGAGGTTGCCGAGCGCTCGGGCTGCCCGAAGGGTGTGCTCATCGAACGCGCGGCCGAAATCCCCTGGCCCCTCTTCGAGGGCATCTCGGCCGTTGGCGTAACCGCCGGCGCATCGGCACCCGAAAAACTGGTCGAAGAGGTCATCGAGGCGATCCGCGAGCGTTTCACGCTCACGATCGAGCAAGTCACCACCGCGCAGGAAAACATCGCCTTCAACGTACCGCGCGCGTTGCGCGAACCTGCCAACGCATGACCCGATTGCGGAACCTGCACCAACAGACGCTGAAAAGATAAACACCCATGGCCGTTTATACGGAAGTGACGGACGACGACCTGGCACGCCTGATCGCCGAATATGGCTTGGGCGAGCTGATGTCCTACAAGGGCATCGCCGAAGGCGTCGAGAACACCAACTACATGGTGCACACGAGCAAAGGCACCTTCATCCTGACGCTCTATGAGCGGCGCGTGAACACGGCCGATCTGCCCTACTTCATGGGCCTCCTGGAACACCTCAACAAGGAGGGCGTCTCCTGTCCGCTTCCCGTTCGCAATCGCAACGGCGAGGTGCTGACGGAAATCTCGGGGCGCACCGCGGCCATCGTGACGTTTCTCGAAGGCGTCTGGGTTCGCGGTCCGAAGACCGCACACTGCCACGCGGTCGGCCGCGCGCTTGCGGAGCTTCACCTCGCAGGCAAAAGCTTTCCCATGTCCCGGCCCAACGCGCTCGGCCTCGCGGGTTGGCACGACATCAACGAACGGCTCGGCGAACGGGCCGACGAAATCGCGCCCGGCCTCGGCACGCTCATCAACTACGAGCTGGCCTATCTCGACCGCGCCTGGCCGCGCACCCTGCCAACGGGCGTCATCCACGCCGACCTCTTCCCCGACAACGTGTTCTTCATCGGCGAGAAGCTATCGGGCCTGATCGACTTCTACTTCGCCTGCAACGACGCGTGGGCCTACGATCTCGCCATCTCGCTCAACGCCTGGTGCTTCGAGACGGACTGCGCATTCAACGCGACCAAGGCCCGCGCCCTCGTCACCGGCTATCAGAGCCTGCGTCCGCTCACCGCTGCCGAGCGCATCGCATTCCCCGTGCTCGCACGCGGCGCCGCGCTGCGTTTCCTGCTCACCCGCGCGCTCGACTGGCTGCACACCGACCGTAACGCGCTCGTCAAGCCGCACGATCCGATCGCTTACGTCCGACGCCTGCGCTTCCACCAGGAAGTGACGTCGCCCGCCGAATACGGCTTGGAGCCGGCCGAATGAGCACCAACTCCGCTACGGTCGAGATTTACACGGACGGCGCCTGCTCGGGAAATCCCGGCCCGGGAGGCTGGGGCGCAATCCTGATCTGGGGCGACCACCGCAAGGAAATCAAAGGCGGCGAAGCCGAAACGACCAACAACCGCATGGAGCTGATGGCTGCCATCTCCGCGCTCGAAGCGCTGAAGAAAGGTGTCGAAGCGGACCTCTACACCGACAGCGCCTATGTCCGGAATGGCATCACAAGCTGGATCCACGGCTGGAAGAGGAACGGCTGGCGCACGGCGGACAAGAAGCCCGTCAAGAATATGGAGCTGTGGCAGCGTCTCGACGAAGCGCTAAAGCGGCACCGCATCACCTGGCATTGGATCAAAGGTCACGCCGGCCATCCCGAGAACGAGCGCGCCGACGAGCTCGCGCGCGAGGGCATGGCGGAGTTCAAGATCCTGCGCTCGCCCTCGTGAGGCTCCAAAAAATACGAAAGCCGCCCACCGGGATCGGCGAACGGCCTTCGTAGTACCGGGGGTTCGGCTAAGAGCGATTAGCCGACGCGGAACACGGCGCCGGCCACCGAGCGGGCGCGCGTGCGGACCTTGCCGCCGTCGTTGCCGGAACGGACCAGCCACTTGCCGTTGGACGCGCGGCCGACGATCTCGCCGACATGCCCGCGCCAGACGACCACGGCGCCGACCTGCGGACCACCGGCCGGACGGCCCCACTTGCTCCAGTTCCAGGCGACGTTGAGGTGAGCGCCGCCGCCACGCTGCGTGCGCATCCACCAGCCGCACCAGCGGCCAGGACGGGGTCCCGCGTTGTACGGGCCGCGGGCCGGGTTGTGATACGAAGTCTCTTCAGAGCGCGCCTGACGGAGGCGTGCGGCGCGGCCGCGCGAAGCTCCGCGCTCACGCGTTGCGCGGCGCTCGGCTCTGTCGCCACGAGATTGGGCGACGGACGAAGACGGCTGAACGAACGGATTCCACTCATAGGCAGCATCGCGAGACGGACGCGCGTCAGCGGACGTCGCGCCGGCCCACGCGAACAAAGCGGCCAGAACGGCGAAGGCGTATTTTGTCATCTCTAGGTCCCCTACTTACTACGTACTTATGCGTACTGAACGGGGTCGCCTTCGCACGAGCATTTGGCGAAAACAAGAAAACGCTTCCGAAGCGCGGCAATATGTCCACGCGCACGCATTCAGCATGAGCGAAGCGCACTCAAGTCATTGCAAAGTATAGATTTCGGAAAATACTTAGAGCGCGGCCAGCAGCTTTTCCGCCGTCGCTTTGCTGTGTTCGGGCGGACTGTCTTCGACAGCGAGATACTTCACAGCACCATCCTCGACGATCATCGCATACCGCTTTGACCGAACTCCGAGGCCGAACGGTCCGAGATCGACGTCTAACCCCAATGCCTTAGCGAAAGCGGCACTTCCGTCTGCCAGCATAGTAATCAGACCGTTAACGCCACGAGCCTTCGCCCAAGCATCGAGAACGAAAACGTCGTTAACGGCCGTGCATGCCACCATATCCACGCCCTTGGCCTTGAGCTGAGCGGCGTGCCCGATGAAGCCAGGAAGGTGATGCTCGCTGCAGGTCGGCGTGAAGGCACCGGGAACCGCGAACAGAGCAACACGCTTGCCCGCGAACACGTCGCTTGCCGAAACCTGCTTCGGCCCGCCATCCATGATCGTGAACGTCGCCTCGGGCAGCTTGTCACCCACCGTAATGCTCATGGATCGTCTCCCTGGATTTTCGTCTTTGGATCCGGCTTGCATCCCCGCGCCCTCCTCCGGGCCGGAAGTCTGCAGGCTATTCGACAAGAAACGTCGCGACGGACGCACCCGTTTCGCTCACCAGCGTCACCGTCACCGCTTTTCCTTCGAGCTGCGCGACGTCCACGCTCCCGTCGAGCTCGGCTTCGAACACAATCGTGCCGTCGGCCTTCGTGGTCTTCAAGGCCGGAAGCGGCAAATAGAGGCTGTCAGGCGCTTCAAGAAACACGTCCGCACCCACGGCCCCGCCAGGGAAACGCGCCTCTATGGTGATCTTCGGAGACGACCCGCCGAGGATACCGGAAGCCGAAACGAGTTGAGGATCGAGCGGTCTGAGCTTGTCCTGCGCACGCGGAACCGCCTCGAGCGCGGAAAGCCCCGCCAAGGCCGCAGCATCCGCTTCTCCCGCCTTCACCTCGACCGAGAGCGCGGCATCGACGGGGACACACACGTCCTTGCAGATACCGTAATGAAAATCGAGAGCGAGCGAGATCGGCTCGTTCTGCCGTTCGGGCGTCAACACCACGGGCAGCACGAGGCCACCTTCATAACCGATCGTGTTTCCGGATCTATCCGTGAAACGCCGGGGCGCCGGGTAAAGCACCTCGGCATGAGCGAGATTGGCAGACTTCGACCAATCGAAGCTCGGCGGCAATCCTCCGGCATCGCCGGGTGTGCGCCAGTACGTTTTCCAGCCCGGCTCGAGCAGGATCTCGACGAAGGCAAGCCGCTTCCCATCCTCGACGAGCGCGGCGCGATCCCGGTCCACACTGCCGCCGCTCACGAGGCGCGCTTGAGCCTTGGGGCCGGTGACCCAGGGAGACGCCGCAGCAAGAGCGTGTCCGAGCCCGCTTGAAGCCACAACGATCAGCGCAAATATGCCCCCAAGGGCAGAACGAAAAGCGAGAGTTGTTCGACGCATCATGAAGGATCGACCTTCCTTGGCACGCTGGCTTGTCCCCTCATCTAACACATCGACGCAAAATTTGCGGCAGCCACGGAATTTTGAGCTTGGGGGCCGGCGAACGGCAAGCCCCCCTTCCCATGCGCGGCTTCGGGAGGATAATCTTTCGCCATGATGAGAACGAGGCGCAAAAAGCGAAACGACACGTTTCTCAAGGGGCAGCTACTCGTCGCTATGCCCCTGATGACTGACCGGCGGTTCGCCCGTTCCGTGATCTATATGTGTGCCCACTCGGATGAAGGCGCAATGGGGCTCATCATCAACCATCGCGCAGATCACATCAGCTTCCCCGACTTGCTAGAGCGGCTCGGCATCATCGCGCACGAGACCGAGGACGGCATCTCGAACGACATCTTCGATCGCCAAGTGCATGTCGGAGGGCCGGTCGAAACAGGGCGCGGGTTCGTGCTGCATTCGGCCGATTATCACGCCAACGACTCGACGCTCCCCATCGACCGCGAAATCAGCCTCACGGCGTCCGTCGAGATCCTAAAAGCGATTGCGACGGGGGAAGGCCCGTCTCACGCCATGCTGGCGCTCGGTTATGCAGGCTGGTCGGCAGGGCAGCTCGAAAGCGAGATCCAAGCCAACGGATGGCTGCACTGCCCAGCAGATCTCGACCTTCTGTTCGACGCCGACCTCGAAGGCAAATACACGCGCGCGCTCGCCAAAATTGGCGTCGATCCCTCCCATTTGGTGAGCGACGCAGGCCACGCCTGATCGTCTCTCGATCGTCCGGCATTTCGAAAAAACCGAAGGCGCTGCGCCTACACGCCGGGCCGCTACTTTCGCGCGACGCCCGCAAGCCTTGCCAAGCTCTCGGCGATGGCCGGGGGAAGGTTTGAGAAGTCGGGCTCGGCGCGACCGGACTTGGGTCCGGCTGCAGGGCCCTGAATGGTCGGCTTCTTGGGCGGCGGCTGGCGCGGTGGAACGGCGCGCGTGGCCGCAGGCGGCGGCAGCGGCGGAGCGACTGCAGGCGGCTGCCCAGCACCCATCGGCGGCGTTGGCGCAGACGGCGGAACCGGCGGCGGTGACGACGGCTGGACAAGGATCGGTCGCGTCGTGGCCAGATCCGAAACGGGCATAGGCGGCGGAGCAGAAGGCGCAGATTGTGCCACGGGCTTTGCCCCACCCGCGAAAGGCAGCGGTGGCGGAGGCGCAGAAACAGGCGGCGGCAAATCCTTGAGACGCGTCGGAGGAACGTCCGACCGTCGCGAAGGTGGCGGTCCATCTGCGCCGTTGCCGGCATGGGGCGCGCGCGCGGCCATCGGCGGCGCAGCCGGAGCAGGCGCGCGGTTTCCGGCATCCGGCGTAGCCGCAGGTGGCAAATCAGGAAGCACGTCGACGAGGCGCGTTTTCGCCGGTTGCGGCGGCGCGGGCAACGGCGGCGGCGCGCCAGCGAAAGCGCCCGGCGCGGATGCTGACTGGGGAGCCTGTGACGACGCGGGCGGCGGCGGTGGACCGGGCGGCATCATCTTTGTGGGAGCCACATTTGGCGGCGGCACGTCGGCAGGTTTCGGCTGCCCGCGATCGCCCGCCGGGCGTCCCCGGCGCGAAAGCGGGATGGTTGGCGTCAAGCCATCGTCCCTCAGACGAACTGGCTGCGATGGGGCAGGTCCTGAAGGTGTCTTTCCATGCGCCACGCCGCCGGCAGCCAGAGGCGGAACGGCGCTGGCCGCCGCAACGGCCGGCAGAGCGCCCGCTCCCGGCGGCGAAGTCACGCCGTTGCCAGCACCATTGGCTTTGGCCGGAGAAGCGGCCGCAGTCGCTCCTTGCGCGCCGTTCGCGGCGGCCGGCTGCTGCGGAGGCGCCTTTGCGGCTTCGGGTTTGCGCGCCTGGGCCCCCTGCTGCTGCGGCTTGCCTTGGCGCCGTTTCTTCGCTTTCGGGCGGAACACGCCAACCGGCTTGTGCTTGTTCTCGGACGCCCGCACCGACGCCAGCAGCTTCACGACATCGCCTTCCGGAATGGCATCGCCGCAATACGCGCCCTGCGCATACTCGCATCCGATACCGCGCAAGAAGCTCACTTCCGTGTCGTTCTCGACGCCCTTCGCGAGCACCTTCTTGCCGAGTTCGTGCGCCAGCGCCACCATCGAGCGCACAAGCGCGCTGTCGTTGCCGCCCTTGACGCTGCCGGCTTCCATCAGCGCCTGATCGATCTTGACCGTGTCGAAGGGCAGCCGTTCGAGATAGGGCAGCGACGAATAACCCGTGCCGAACTCGTCGAGCACGATCTCCGCGCCCGCCCCCCGCAGCCATTCGAGCACTTCCGTCGATTGCTCGGGATTTTCGAGCGCGATCTGCTCCGTCACTTCGAGACGGATCGAGCCCTTAGGCACCACCGTTCGCCCGAGGATATGGCGGATTTCCTGAATGACGTCCTGCCGGAAAAGATGCCGGCACGAAACGTTCACGCTCACGAACAGCGGCGCATCGGTGCGCAGCAGCTCCTTCTGCCACACGACCACGTCACGCGCGGCCCGGAGCAGCATATAGGCGCCGATCTTGGCGACGATATCGCTGTCCTCGATGGCCGAGGCGTGCTGGACCGGATCGATGATGCCAAGCTTCGGGTGATCCCACCGCACGACGGCCTCGAAGCCGGCAAGCTCCTCCGTCGAGAGGTAGACAATCGGAAGATACGCAACGCGAAGCTGGTTCTTGTCGAGCGCACGGCGCAGATCGACTTCGAGCGCATGCCGGTCATCCTGGTCGCCTTGCATTTCGGGCGTAAATACCTCGATGCGGTCGGCTCCCGCGCGCTTGGCGCGGAACATGGCGATCTCAGCCTTCTTGAGCAGGTCGTGATGGCTCGTCTCTTCGCCATCGAACACCGCGATGCCGATCGAGCCCGTAAGCACAACCTCCTGTCCGGCGATCTTGATGGGCGACCGCAGCGAACGGCGAATGCGCTCGGCGTGCTGTGCAAGCTCTGCAACCGGCTGATCTGCTAGCAGCAACAGCGAGAAGCGCCCGCCCGCCACGCGCCCCAGCGTATCGTTGGGGCCGATGTGCCGCTGCAGCCGCCGCGCAATGGTTAGCAGCAGGCTGTCCGCGAGCACGAGCCCGAGCGAGGAATTGACGTGCGTAAACTTGTCGATGTCGATGACGAGCACGGTGGGGCGGATCTGCGGTTCCGACTTGGCACGCCGCATGGCGACTTCGAGCCTGTCGAGCAGCAGCTCCCGGTTGGGCAGCCCCGTCAAACTGTCGTGAACCGCGTCGTGCAACAGCCGCTCGTGCGCGCGCTTGCTGTCGGTGACATCACGCAATAGGCCGATGCATTTGAACGCGCGCGGGTCCGTGCCCGGCACACCGGCCGCTTCGAGTTCGAACCAGCGATAATTGTTGTCTGCCTGGCGAATGCGGAAGTCGCAGCAGATCTTGCCGTCGCGCCGCTCCTGCACCGTGAATAGCGCGAGCCGGAAACGCTCGCGGTCGGCCGGATGAACATGACGCGTGAAATCGTCGGTCCGCGTGGACAGCTCGCCGGGTGACAGGCCGAGCAGGCTTTCCACCGCCGGGCTTACCTTCACTTCGTCACGTCGCGCGTTCCATTCCCAAACAGCCGCTCCCGACGCATCGACCGCGATAGATCGCGCCTGAAGCTCGGAGGGTGCCGCGCCATACATCGGCTCGGCAGAGCGGAACGCAAACTGGGTGACGGTGAAGCCAATCAGAAGCAGAACCAGGACCAGCCCCGACACCAGCCCGAAACCGACCATGTCGCCGGAAAGCTGTCCGGTAAGCGCCACTGCCGCGCCGAAGATCCAGACCAGGAACAGGATCCAGGTGGGAACGATGGAAAGAGCGCGATCCTGACCTCGGAGCGCCAGGAACAGGATGAGGCCCGCGCCGACTGCGCCGATGAACGCGAACGAAAGCCGCGCAAACGTCGCAGCCAACCTCGGATCGATGATCGCGACCGCGATGAGCGAGAACTGCGCGACAAGCCAGACCGTGATCAGCATCCGAACGAGGCCGTGCCAGAGCGCGAGCCTGAGGAACACATGCAGGAACACGACGAGACTGGCCGCCAACGCGGCCTCAGTTGCCGCGCGATAGACGGCGTTCGCCTCCGGCTTCAGCAGGAACAGCTTATGGAAGAAGCCGAAATGGACCGAGAGATAGGCCAGCGTACACCACGCGACCAGCGCCGACGCTGGGAAGATCAGCTTGTGATTGGCTGCGAAAATGGACGTGAGGAAGATCGCCATCAGGCCCGTAACGCCGAGCATCACGCCGTTGAAGAGCTGGCGGTTCGACAGCGTCGTCTCGTAGTTGAGCGGCCGCCAGAGATAGAGCCGCGCAAACCGTTCCGTGCTCATCTCCGCGACGTAGGTGATCGTCTGCCCGGGATCGAGCGCGATACGGAAGATGTCGGCCCGGTCGCTCTCGATCCGCTCCGGCACGAAGCCCATCGACGGCGTCACCGCCTCGATGCGCCGAGCATCGAGATCCGGCCACACGATGCCCGAACCGATGAGAGAATAACGCTCCGCCGTCAGCCAGCGCACCACCGGCCTGTCGGTCGGATTTGTGAGCGCGAACACGATCCAGTTCGGGTTGGTCCCGGACGTCGTGGCCGAAACCGACATGCGCCCCGCGATGCCGTCCGCGCCGGCGGCCGTTTCGACCTGGAGCGTGTCGCCCCGGCCTTCGTACAATTCACCGAGCGTTGTGATCTCGATGCGCCCCTGATCGGGCACGATCTCGATAGCGTTGAGCGCCAGTGCCGCGCCCGGCGCCGCAAAGAGGGTCATGAGCGCCAAAGCGACGAGAGGCGCGAGCCGGGGCGCAAGCGCCGCGAGCTTCGTCCACCCCCAGGTCGGCTTTGGCCCCCCCCTCAAACCCGGACCTCCCGCGTCATCCAATCCTCGGCCAGCATGGCGAACATCAGGTGATCCTGCCACACGCCGTTGATCTTGAGATAACGCCGAGCAAGTCCCTCCTCGATAAATCCGACGCTGCGCAGCACGCGGATGGACGCATCGTTGGTGGGCTGCACGGCAGCTTCCACGCGGTGCAGCCGCAAAGTCTCGAAGGCATAGGGCAGCGCGGTGCGAACCGCAGCCGACATGTATCCGCGGCCCGCGAAGGGAAGCCCCATCCAGTAACCGAGCATGGCGGACTGCGTGACGCCGCGGCGGACATTGGACAGAGTCACGCCGCCGATCAGGCGGTCGCTTTCGGACTGGAACAGCAGAAACGCGTAGCCGAGATCGTCGCGCGCTTCCCGCTGATAGAACTTGAGCCGGCGCCGATAGGCGCTCTTCGTGAGGTCGTCGCGCGGCCACGCCGGCTCCCAGGGAGTCAGATGCGCGCGGCTCAACGTGCGCAACTCAGCCCACGAACCATAATCGCTGCTCTGCGGCGGACGCAACCAGACGCCCCGGCCCTGAAGGACCGTCCATTCCGACGGATGCCCGGCTCTCAGGAATGCCATCAGGCCCTCCTCGCCTCCAGCCCAGCCGATCCTTGCGTCATCCGCGCCTGAGCGTCGGATGCAAGACGCTGCGATGCCTTCCCGGCACCGACAACGGCCACCGAAGGCCGGCTCTTCAACAGACCCTGCGCGAACGCGCCCACATCCTCCACGCTGACGGCGTTGACCTTGGCCGTCAGCTCGTCGCTATCGATCACCCGGCCGTGCACCAGCATGTGTCGCGCCATTTGCTCTGCCCGAGCGGAAGATGATTCGAGACTCATTAGCAGCCCGGCCTTGAGCTGGGCTTTCGCCCGGTTGAGCTCGGCCAACGTCGGCCCGTTGCGAGCGACGTCTTCGAGCGCGGCGCCGGTCACGTCGATGAGATTGGCCATAAGCTCCGTCCCGGTCGCTGCGTGCACCGCAAAGAGGCCCGTATCGCCCAGGCCCCACGCGGACGAATAGATCGAGTAACAGAGGCCGCGCTTTTCGCGCGCCTCCTGAAACAGACGGGACGACATCCCCCCTCCGAAAAGTCCGGAGAAAACCTGGGCCGTGAAATAGGCCTCGGAACGGTAGGATGGACCCTCGTACGCAAGCACGAGATGGCTTTGTTCGAAACGCTTTTGATGCCAGCGGACGCCCCCCTCATAGAGCGCCCGCTGCTCATCGGCGGCTCCCACCGAAGTGAGCCCCCCGAATAGGGCCTCAGCGTGGCGAACGAAGGCGTCATGATGGACGGCGCCCGCCGCCGCCAACACCATTTTTTGGGGTTGATAATGCGAGCGGAGGAAGTGGCTGAGGTCCGAGGGCTGGAACCCGCGCACGTTGGTCGCCGGGCCCAGGATAGGGCGCCCGACGGCCTGATCCGGATACGCCACCTCGTTTACCAGTTCGAACGCAATGTCGTCAGGGCTATCCTGTGTCGCTGCGATCTCCTGCAGGATGACGCCGCGCTCGCGCTCCATCTCTTCGGGCGCAAAACTCGAATTGAGCAGAATGTCGGCCAGAAGCTCCAGCGCGAGCCCCTCGTCGCCTTTGAGAATGCGCGCGTAGTAAGCGGTGGTTTCGAGGCCCGTCGCGGCATTGAGCTCGCCGCCCACAGATTCGATTTCCTCCGCGATGGCCTGAGCCGAACGTGACGCCGTACCCTTAAACGACATGTGTTCGAGGAAATGCGAGATGCCGTTTTCAGCCAGTGTCTCGTGGCGCGCACCAACCCCGATCCAAACGCCGAGCGACGTCGTCTCAAGATGCGGCATGGTGTGCGTGATGACGGTGAGACCGTTGGCGAGCCGCGAGATCTCTTGGCCCATGCTCATGACACTCCCTCGGGCGCAGCGCGCACGGCCCCCGCGACGAAGCGCTTCACCTCCGCCACGTCGTTGGCCAGCACAGGAAAGCGCTCAGGCGCGGAGAGAAGCGAGGACAGCCGCTCCGGCAAACCAGGCCGCTCACCCGTGATCCGCTCCATCGCGTCCGGGAACTTCGCCGGATGCGCGGTCGAGAGTACGACGCCCGGCACCTCGGACTGCGCTTCGGTGCGTTCGAGCGCAACGAGACCGCACGCCGTATGAGGATCGAGAAGATAGCCGCTTGCCTCGCGCGTGCGGCGGATGGCGTCCGCGACATCCGCTTCGCTCGCAGCCGCAGCGCCGAACGTCTCGCGGAACGGCACGGCACACGGTCCCAGCTCGAAACGGCCGCCCTGCTGAAGCGCGCCCATGACGCCGCGAATATATCCGGCATCGCGGCCCGAGGCTTCGAACAGGAACCGCTCGAAGTTGGACGAGATCTGGATGTCCATCGAGGGCGAGGATGTCTCGACCACACCCTGCATTTCATAGACGCCCGTTGCATGTGCCCGCGGCAGAATATCGTTCTCGTTGGATGCGATCGTGAGGCGCTGAATAGGAAGCCCCATCCGCTTCGCAACCCACCCAGCGAGAATGTCGCCGAAGTTGCCCGTCGGCACGGCAAAGCTCACCGGCCGATACGGCGCGCCGAGCGCGACGCCCGCGGCGAAGTAGTAAGTCACCTGCGCGACGATGCGCGCCCAGTTGATCGAGTTGACTCCCGCGAGGTTGATGCTGTCACGGAAGGCGAGGTCGTTGAACATCGCCTTCACCAGCGCCTGACAGTCGTCGAACGTGCCCTTGATCGCAACCGCGTGCACGTTGGCGTCTGTCGGCGTCGTCATCATGCGCCGCTGCACGTCTGACACGCGCCCTTCCGGGAACAGGATCACGACGTCGACGCGCTCCGAGCCGCGGAACGCCTCGATCGCGGCCCCGCCCGTGTCGCCAGATGTCGCACCGACGATAACGGCACGCTGGTCGCGGCCCGCAAGCGCGTGATCCATGAGCCGCGCGAGCATCTGCATTGCCACGTCTTTGAAAGCGAGCGTCGGCCCGTGGAACAGTTCCAGCACCCAGCGGTTGCGGTCGATCTGCACGAGAGGCGTCACCGCCGGATGCCCGAAGCGCCCATAGGCGTCCTCTGCCATCGCGAGCAGGGCATCCTTGCTCACGGAGCTTCCCGCGAAGCATCCGATCACATGAGCAGCCACCTCGGCGAACGGCTTGCCGGCGAACGAGGCAATGGTCTCAGGCGGAACGACTGGCCAGACCTCGGGAACATAGAGCCCGCCGTCCCGGGCGAGCCCACGCAAAAGGACGTCCTCGAAGGTGAGCGAGGCCGCTTCGCCCCTGGTAGAGATGTAGGTCACAGGCCGCAGGCTTTCTTGAAAGGAATGGAGTTAGGGGGCGGGGATTTTCGCCCACCGCAAATGAAGCGCCGAGGGGAGGCAGAAAGCCCCTTTGCGCTTCAATTCAAAGCTGAATCTAAAGGTCGCCCTGCCCCGGATCAAGCTCAGGCGCGGGGCGAACGCTCGCCCCGAAGCCGCGTCCAGACGAAAGCGCCGAACACCACGAGCAGCGTTCCGGCCAGTCCGTACCACGTGAGCGCATATTCCAGGTGCCGGTTCGGGATATCGAGCCGTGTGGCACCGCCCTTGGGCCATCCGCCGGGGTTTGCTGGCTCCGCCACGGCATCCACGAAAAAGGGCATCATCCGAGTCCAGGCCCCTTCGACGCCCATGGACGCGATCATGCCGGCCAGATCCCGCCAATGCCAGACGTTCTTGGCCGGGTCCCTGTCCGGCTCGAACGATCCCTGCACACCGGGGGCCCGCACGAGCCCTTTCACCGTGACAGGTCCTGCGATCTGCCCATCGGGGCGAGATGCGGGCTCCTTGAAAGCATCCGGCACGAACCCCCGGTTGACGAACAGGATCCGCCCACCCTCTGTTTCGAGAGGCGTGTAGATGTGCCAGCCCATCTGGCCGTGGTCGGTGGCGAACAGGTGCCGCTCATGCTCGTGCAGAAAGCGGCCGCTCACTGTAACAGGCCGGTATTCCTCCTTGCGAAGCTCCTTCCAAGCGTCGGCAGGATCTTCCAGCGGCGCGGGCTCCTTTTTGAGGCCGCTCTCGATGGCGGCCACCAGCCCTTCCTTCCAATGCAGCCGCTCCATCTGCCAGTTGCCCAGCGCCACCATAATCGCGAACGCCACGAGGGTCGCGAGCGCGGCTGGAACGAGCCCGCGGGTTCTCGCGCTTTTGCCGGCCGTGTCCTCTGCCATCGGTCTCAATCCTTTGCCAGCCGGCCCTCTTCGGCCTTGTTGGTCCAAATGAGCGCAATCAGCGTCGCCTTGAGGAACCTGAGCAGGGCGAACGAAAAAAGCGGCGTTAGAACGCCCCACAGCACCACATGGACCCAGACGGACGGCTCGTAGCGGAATTCCACGAAAAGCGCGAGACCCAATACGACGAAGCCGAGGATCAGGATTGCAAACACCGCCGGACCATCGCCGGTATCGATGAACGCGTAATCGAGATTGCACGCTTCGCAGCGGGACCGCAGCATCAGCCCGTTCTGAAACAACGAACCGCGCCCGCAGCGCGGACAGCGCGCAAGCACACCCGCAATGACCGGAGACACGGCCCGCCGGGCCGTCTCGTCGTGCGTTGTCTTCGTGCTGTGCATGCGGCCACCTCTCTGTCCCGATCACCATTCTAGCGAACGAAGAAGGGGCCGAGTCACGAGACTCGGCCCCCTGCTTCAATTCGACCGTCAGCCTATTAGTGAGCGCCCGGGTTCGGACCCGCGCCCCACACGTAGATCGCGACGAACAGGAACAGCCACACCACGTCGACGAAGTGCCAGTACCAGGCAGCAGCTTCAAAACCGAAGTGCTGCTTCGGCGTGAAATGGCCCTTCATGGCGCGAAGCAAACACACCAAGAGGAAGATCGTGCCGATAATGACGTGCACGCCGTGGAAGCCGGTGGCCATGAAGAACGCCGCACCGTATGCGTGCCCGGCGAAGCTGAACGCCGCATGCGTATACTCGTAAGCCTGCATGGCCGTGAAGATCACGCCGAGAAGGACCGTCAGGAAGAGACCGAGGACGAGGCCGCGGCGGTCGTTCTTGAGCAGCGCATGATGCGCCCAGGTCACCGTCACGCCCGACGTCAGCAGGATGAGCGTGTTGATGAACGGAAGCGTCCAGGGATCGAACGTACCTTTGAAGAAACCTTCCGCCGGCATGCCGGTCGCCGGAATAACGGCCTCGGTCATTTCGACCGGAACCGGGGGCCACTGACCACCGAACACCTCGTTCCGCTGCACCAGACCGATGGCCTGCTGCATGTTCTCGATCTGCTCCAGTCCGGAAGGGAACAGAGAGAAGTCGAAGTAGGCCCAGAACCAGGCCACGAAGAACATCACTTCCGACGCGATGAAGAGAATGATGCCGTAGCGCAGATGAAGCTGCACGACTGGCGTATGGTCGCCGCGATGCGCTTCGATCACCACGTCGCGCCACCAGAGGTAAGCGACGGCGATAAGGGCGGCAAAACCGACCGCGAACACCCACGGTCCATGCAGGCCGAACAGGCCCTCGCCATCGCCCATCGAGCGCATCCAGACGATGCCGCCGACGGCGAGAACGAACGTCGCGAGCGAAGCCAGAAGCGGCCAAGGGCTCGGATCGAGCAGGTGATAATCGTGTTGCTTGCCGTGCGCTTGAGCCATGTCCGTCTCCGTAATCCCCGTTCGCTTTATTAGCTCCGGCCGCCCCGCGAACCGCACAACCCTTTCGGGTGTGTGCCGCCCCTGTCTCGGCCTGTCGTTTAACCCGATGGCTTAAGCCCCGGGATCTCGTGCTGTCGCTAGCCTCCCGTTCTGGGCTCCTTCGTCGTCTGAACCTCGGCCTGCGGGCCGCTTGTCATCGGATAGAAGGTGTAGGACAGCGTGATTTCACGAATTCTGTCGGCCTCCCGATCGTCCATGATCGAGGGATCGACGAAGAAAGACACCGGCATCTCGACAGTCTCGCCGGGCTGAAGCGTTTGTTCTGTGAAGCAGAAGCAATCGATCTTTGCGAAGTAGGGCCCCGCGGCATAAGGCGAAACGTTGAACGTCGCCGTGCCGGTGATGGGCTTATCGGACGCGTTGTGCGCCGTATAGAAGCCCAGCATATTCTCGCCGACCTTCACGTCGATCGTCCGCTGAACCGGCTGGAAGCTCCAAGGCAGCCCCGGCGCGACGTTCGAATCGAGGCGCACCGTAATCACGCGATCGAACACCTGATTAGGAATCTGGTCCGCCCGCATCGGCGTGCCGCCAAAACCCGTGACCTGACAGAAGAGCTGATAGAGCGGCACGGCTGCCCATGCGGCAGCGCCCATGAAGAGCAGCGCCGAGAGGCAGACCAGCACGACCCGGCTGTTCGACGTCCGCCGCACCGGATCGAATTCCGGCTCGGTGCCGCGAGCACCCTCGTCGTTATGACCGTCTGTTGTCACGTCGACTAATTCCCCATCCGCACAATGGTCGCGAGGTAGAAGAGCACGACCAGAAAAGCCAGCCCCAGTCCGATCGCCAGCGATTTGAGCCGCTGCCGCTTGAGCCGCTTTGCCTCTTCGTCCATTCCGTCCGTCACCACCGCCTCTTGCACTTCGACCCCGGCATCGGTCTTTTTACGACCACAGCTTCGCGACGAGATGCTCGCCGAGCAGCACCCCGAACAGCAGGAAGAGATAAAGGATCGAGAAGCCGAACAGCTGCTTCGCCGCGTAGTCGGCTTCGCGTCCTTCCCGGGTCCGCCAAACCTTGACCGCGAGCCAGAGGAACATCAGCCCCAGCACGACAGAGGACACGCCGTAGACGATACCGCCGAGCCCGATGACGTACGGCGACACCGCGAGCGGCACCAACACCAGCGAATAAAGCAGGATCTGCCGGCGCGTCTCGTCGGGCCCCGCGACGACCGGCAGCATCGGCACGCCGACGCGCTCGTAATCGCGAGCCCGATAAAGCGCAAGCGCCCAGAAGTGCGGCGGCGTCCACATAAAGATGATGAGGAACATGAGCACGCTCTCGGTGCTCACGGTTCCGGTCACGGCAGCCCAGCCGATCATCGGC
>ERZ869909.1359-NODE-1359-length-20031-cov-32.466974_pt1 | contig 20031 bp, 17 predicted proteins | sample MGYA00520892_ERZ869909 | MGnify/ENA primary metagenome ERZ869909 (study PRJEB32215, sample SAMEA104723947) | bioreactor metagenome | biome: bioreactor; feature: anaerobic bioreactor; material: water | place: China | collected 2015-03-12 ... | reverse complement strand
CCCAGATCACTGGCTGTGCTGCTCTTGGATGCGGCGCTCTGGCTCGACATGCTCTCGTCTCTCCCTGACGCAGAAGAAGATGGATCGGAAGGCGTGGCCGATGCTGCCCGCGCGGGCCCGGCTCCCGTACCTTTCGCCCCGTTTCAAGCACTTTTTGGCACCGCAATAAAGAGCTTGTCTCAGGAGCGCAAGCGCCCGGCCTCGTGCACCGCGGGCCGCGCGTGCGCCCAAGCCCCGTATATCCGGCTTTGGGCCGCGTCCCCGCCCTCACGAAGAGTTAACGATCGGGTGCTAGAAACGTTCGCCCTTCAGGGACTTGTAGAGCCAGCACGAGGTCGGACACGATGTCTCTGGAGCCCTTTACCGACATTCTCCGCGGGATCGCCATGGCCGACAGCATGAGCTATTGGCTGATTGGCACGCTGACGGCCGTCGCCTTTCTCGTGATGCGGGCGATGCTGCCCGTGAAGAACCTGGCGTTCGTTTTTGCGCCTGCCGTTTTCTGGGGCGGGCTCACGGGTCTCTACGCAGCGCGCCAGCTCGGCCTCTCCGTCACCGCCGACGAAACCGTCCACGCTATCGTGGTTTCGACCGGCGGCATGATCGCGGCGCTTTTCCTCATGATGTGCCTCGTGCGGCTCGCGGATGCGGCAACCCGTACCCGGCAGGCGGTCACCAAGCCGGCTGCCCGCGCCCGCATCTGAGCTCGTACCCCGCCTAAGCCCACATCCGCCGTGACGAATTAGACTTTTGCCTTGCGCCCGGCGGGCGGTACGCTATGGGAACTCCGTGAAATTGCGAGGGTCGCGAGGCATGTCGGACAAGAAGGCGAACAGCACCACAGCGGGCAAAACCCCCGTGCGGGACAAGCCGTGGCTGTTTCGCACCTATGCCGGCCATTCGACGGCGGCGAAATCGAACGCGCTCTACCGCAAGAACCTGGCCAAGGGCCAGACGGGCCTCTCGATCGCCTTCGACCTGCCGACGCAGACCGGCTACGATTCCGACCACGAGCTGGCGAAGGGCGAGGTCGGCAAGGTCGGCGTGCCGGTGTCGCACCTCGGCGACATGAAGATGCTGCTCGACGGCATCCCGCTCGACCAGATGAACACCTCGATGACGATCAACGCGACGGCGGCCTGGCTGCTCTCGCTCTACATCGCGGTGGCCGACGAGACGGGTGCTGCGCGCACCAAGCTGACCGGCACGATCCAGAACGACATCATCAAGGAGTATCTCTCGCGCGGGACCTACGTGTTCCCGCCGGAGCCCTCCCTCAAGCTCATTCAGGACACGATCGTCTTTTCCTACAAGGAGGTCCCCAAGTGGAACCCGACGAACGTGTGCTCCTACCATCTGCAGGAAGCCGGCGCGACGCCGGTGCAGGAGCTCTCCTACGCGCTCGCGACCGCGCTTGCCGTGCTCGACAAGGTGAAGGCGTCGGGTGAAGTGCCGGACGAGGACTTCGGCCGCGTCGTGGGCCGCGTCTCGTTCTTCGTCAACGCGGGCATGCGCTTCATCACCGAAATCTGCAAGATGCGGGCGTTCGGCGAGCTGTGGGAGGAGATCACGGTCAACCGCTACGGGGTGACCGATCCCAAGCACCGCATGTTCCGCTACGGCGTGCAGGTGAACAGCCTCGGCCTCACCGAGCCGCAGCCCGAGAACAACGTCTACCGCATCCTGCTCGAGATGATGGCGGTGACGCTCTCGAAGAAGGCCCGTGCGCGCGCCGTGCAGCTTCCGGCCTGGAACGAGGCGCTCGGCCTGCCGCGCCCGTGGGACCAGCAGTGGTCGCTTCGCATGCAACAGATCGTGGCCTACGAAACGGACCTGCTCGAATACGGCGACATCTTCGACGGCTCGGCCGAGATCGCGCGCAAGGTCGGCGAGCTCAAGGAGCAGGCCAAGGCTGAGCTCGCCACCATCGAGCGCATGGGCGGCGCCATCGCGGCCATCGACTACATGAAGCGCCGGCTGGTCGAGAGCAACTCGCAGCGCGTGCGCCAGATCGAAACCGGCGAGCAGATCGTCGTCGGCGTGAACAAGTGGACCGAGACCGAGCCCTCGCCGCTGACGGCCGGAGAAGGCGCGATCATGGTGGTCGATCCGGCGGTCGAGGCGGAGCAGGTCGAGCGGCTCAAGGCATGGCGCGCCCAGCGCGATGCGAAGCTGGTCGAGAAGACGCTCGCCGACCTCGAATCCGCGGCCAAGGAAGGCCGCAACGTCATGGAATACTCGATCGCGTGCGCCAAGGCCGGCGTGACGACGGGCGAATGGGGCACCACGCTGCGCCGCGTGTTCGGCGAATACCGCGCGCCGACCGGCGTGGCCCAGGCTGCGCCCGAGCGCGCGAGCGGGGAGCTCGACGACGTGCGGGCCGCGGTGGAAGCGGCCTCGAACCGGCTCGGCCGGCGGATCAAGTTCCTGGTCGGCAAGCCTGGCCTCGACGGGCATTCGAACGGCGCCGAGCAGATCGCGGTGCGGGCGCGCGACGTCGGCATGGAAGTGGTCTACGAGGGCATCCGGCTCACGCCGACGCAGATCGTGCGCGCCGCGGTGGACGAGAGCGTGCACGTCGTCGGCCTCTCGATTCTCTCGGGGTCGCACGTCCCGCTCGTCTCCGAGCTGATGGACCGGATGCGCAAGGAAGGGCTTTCGGACATCCCCGTCGTGGTCGGCGGCATCATCCCGCCCGAGGACGAAGTGAAGCTCAAGAGCTTCGGCGTGGCCGCGGTCTATACGCCGAAGGACTTCCAGCTCAACGACATCATGGCCGACATCGTGCGCCTGGTTGATACCGAGGCCCGCGCAGCATAAATACCTCGCGGTTTCGCCGCCGCAGCCGTTGCGGCCGCCGCTCCACGCTCTCTGATGAGGCTACGCCGTGCGCGAAGAGATCCGCCGTAAGTTCGACCGCCAGCTCAGGATCGCCCGCCTCAAGAAGGTGGCTCTCGGGGTGGCAGCGGCCACCTTCGTGGCCGGCGGGCTCTGGATTTCCGGCCTCGACGCCACCATCGAGACGCACCGCGTGGCGGGCGTGGTAGAGGCCGTCGGCCCCATCGTCGGCGGTTCGTCGGTGGCGACCGAACACGGCCTTGCCGTGGACGTGCTGCTGCACGACGGCCGTCATGTGCATGTGACGGCCTCCAAGGCGACCGATCCCCACGTCGGGGACGCCGTCAACATCGCGGAGCACGTGCACGGCACGGGCCGCGTGACGTACTCCTGGCGCTAGAGCGAAAATTCTAAAGCACGTTCAGGTCAGGCGGACTCGCGTTCCCCTCCCCGTCATGGCGGAGCCATGCTCCGCATGGACGTGGGGAGGGGCTACGGGTGGGGGGAATCCCGCGACGGCAGACGGTCTGCAATCCCCCCCTCCTAACCTCCCCCACGTCATGTCGGAGACATGCCTCCGGCATGATGGGGGAGGGACAGCGTCGAGTTCATTTGCTCTAGTCGAGCACGAAGCCGACCAGGACGCCGAGCGCGAATGCCGCCGCAGCCACGACGAACATTCCCCAATCGAGCCTGACGACAAGCTCGTCGCGGCCTTCGCGGGTGCGCCGCTCGAGCGTTGCCCGATCCTCCGCCCGCGGGGCAGCCGTGTCGGTGGTGTTCATCGTCATCATCGTCCTTCCTCCGTGCGTCTGTCTCAACCTGCGGCCACGAATAGGCGCCTCGACCTGACAAACGCCTGATAAGGCGATTGGTTTTGCCGCTCGCGCGAACGCCCGTTGCGGGCGGGACATCACTTAGGGTAGGGAGAGGATCACGCGTGTCTGCAGCGCCCTTCGGGGGCTACCGAGGCTGTAGACACGGAACGCGCGCGCTTTATAAGACAACGCTCCGTTAAGCATTCGAGCGCTCGAACGCGCTTAGCCTCTGTGGCGGAACCGGTAGACGCGGCAGACTCAAAATCTGCTGTTGGCAACAACGTGCCCGTTCGAGTCGGGCCAGAGGCACCACTCTATTAGGCTCACGCGCCCATGGGCGCTCCGCATGGGCGGCGCTCGCGCCGGGTCGCCTTGCTCCCGAGCCCTGCGGGCTAAGGGAAGTGTTCGCTCACCCGCCGCGGGGCGCTCCGCTTTTCGTTTTTCGTACGCAAGCTGCAAGAAGCTTCATTCAAAAAGCCGTGGTGCCTTTTGGAGGGCCGGCGCAGTCCATGCGGAGCCGGCTCCGCCGCTCTTTTGCTTGCATGGCTCCGCCATGACCGCCGGGTCGCCTTGCTCCCGAGCCCTGCGGGCTAAGGGAAGTGTTCGCTCACCCGCCGCGGGGCGCTCCGCTTTTCGTTTTTCGTACGCAAGCTGTAAGAAGCTTCATTCAAAAAGCCGTGGTGCTTTTTGGAGGGCCGGCGCAGTCCATGCGGAGCATGGCTCCGCCGCTCTTTTGCTTGCATGGCTCCGCCTCTCTTTTGCTTGCATGGCTCCGCCTCTCTTTTGCTTGCATGGCTCCGCCATGACCGCCGGGTCGCCTTGCTCCCGGGCCCTGCGGGCCGACTGAAACGCTCTCAATCCGTGTGCCGCCGATCCTCATTCGCTGCGGCTCCTCGTGCTTGTCGCGAGCATAAACTCTTGTAAGATCGTCAGACGTGTGAAGGAGGCGCGAGAGATGGCATCGACCCGAACCGCTCTCGTTCTGGCTCTCCTTCTCGCGCCGCCGGCTGGCGAGGCATTGGCCGCGCCCGACTACATCCAGGCGAACCCGGACACGCTCGCGGCGGCGTATGGCGAAGAGCTTGCGAAACGCGCGTTCTCCGACGAGCTGACCGCCGCACGCGTCGCGCGCATCCGTGAAAGCTTCACGTTCGTCGCCGAGAGCGACTGCCCGCGGGATGCGCGCTTCGTGCTGCTCGACGCATCTCCCTTTGCGCTCGATCCGGACGCGGTGCTGTGGATCGAGCGCTACGAGGTCGCGTGCGCCACGCCGCGGCGGCGCAGCATCCTGATGTTCCAAAAGGACGACGCCATCGAAGCGGTGCCGATGGCGCCCGGCGAGACGCTGGCCGATCCGCTCGTGCAGGGCGACGTTGGTCCGCGCCTTCAACAGGCGGCGCTCGGTCGGGGACCTGCCGGATGCCGCGAGGCGACGATCATCGAGACGGCCGTCACGCAGGGCCCGTCCGAGGCCGGGCAGTCCTGGCAAGAGCGGTGGTCCGTCCATGCCTGCGGGCAGATGGTCGATCTCGACGTGACTTTCACGCCCTCGGCCGATGCCGGCACGGCGGTCGCGGTTGCCGATTCCGCGGCCTCGGAGACGCCGGAGCAAGCCGCCGCGGCCCCCGCCCGCGGCGCAGATTGGGACAGGTGCAAGCCCTCTTCCGATACTGACGCGCGGATGGCGGCGTGCGCGCGCGTCATCGCAGGTGGGACTCTCGGCAGGACAGACCTCGCGACGGCGCACAGATGGCTCGGCGACGCCTACCGCGCCCACGACTACCAGAACCGCGACAAGGACCGGGGCGGTTTCGACATCGACGCCATTTTGGACGAGCTCGACAAGCCCGACCGCGTCATGGAGGCCTACAACACGGCCATCGAGCTCAACCCGGACGACCCCGAGACCTATGTGAGACGGGCCACCCATCATGGGCCGGGGGATGTCGAAAAGACGATGGCCGATTATTCCAAGGCCATCGCACTGAAGACGACCGACACCACGCCCTACAATCTGCGCGCGAAGTTCTACAAGGAGCGCGGCGATCTCGATCTCGCCATCGCCGACATGAGCGGCGCCATCGCGTTGCGCGCCAGCGGCACGCACTACCGCGGCCGCGGCATCCTTCATCACGCCAACGGCGCCTACCAGGAGGCGATTGCCGACTATAACGCCGCGCTTGCCCTCGAGGGCGCTTCGAAACAGGATAAAGCCCAATATTATCACCTGCGCGGCCTCGCCTATCTCGCGCTCGGCAATACCGATCAGGCTTTCGCCGACTACACCGCGTCCGCCGACCTCGTGCGCGCCAATGTGCTGCTGCAGTTCAGCCGGGCCGTCACCCACTCCCAGGCCGGCGATTACGAGACGGCCATCGCCGAGCTCAACAGCGTCATCGAAATGGCCAGCAAGACGAGCGGCACGCTGCGGGACCTGCTCGCCGATAAATCGATCACCTACCGCGATCTGCTTGCCCCGAGCTACGCGTGGCGCGGCTACGCGCACGCGGCCGCCGGACGGACGGCCGAAGGGCTCTCCGATGTGGAACAGGCGCTTGCGCTCGATCCCAGGAACACGACGGCGCTGGCCACGCGGGGCCTCATCAACGAGTTGCTCGGGCACAACGACAAGGCCGTGGCCGACTTCCAGGCGGTGCTCTCCATCGAGCCGGGGAATGTGCCGAGCAAGGACGCGTTGGAGCGGCTCGGCGCGGCGCGCTAGCGGATTGTTAAAGACCAGGACCATCGGAAGGCGCGCCGCAAGCCACGATCCTGTAGGATCGCGACGTCAGATTCACAGCCCATCAAAGCCCGCTGCAATCGGGCCGGCGCGCCATCGCTTTCGGCGCGACACCCGGGAGGAAAGCCGCATGCCGATTAAGCCAGGCCCACGCAATCTCATCACCGACGTCGACGGCATCGCGGTCGGCAACGCGCAATCGCTCGACGTCCGCAGCGGCGTGACGGTCGTGCTGCCGGACAAGCGCACGGTCGCCGGGGTCGACGTGCGGGGCGGCGCGCCCGGCACGCGCGAGACGGATGCGCTGGACCCAACATGCCTCGTCGAAGCGGTCGACGGCATTGTGCTCTCCGGCGGCTCGGTCTACGGGCTCGACGCAATGTCGGGCGTCGTCGCGTGGCTCGGCGCGCGCGGACGCGGGTTCGCGCTCGGCGAAACGCCCACGGTCTCGCCCGTGGTGCCGGGTGCCGTGCTGTTCGATCTCCCGAATGGCGGCAACAAGGATTGGGGCGAGACGCCGCCCTATCGCGACTGGGGCCCTGCCGCGTGCGAAGCCGTGGACCGCGATTTTGCGCTCGGCAACGCGGGCGCGGGAACCGGCGCGATGGCGGGCAACATCAAGGGCGGGCTCGGCTCGGCCAGCGTCATCGACGGGGATTTCCAGATCGGCGCGCTCATCGCCGTGAACCCGTTCGGGTCGGCCGTGATCCCGGGCACCGGACATTTCTGGGCCGCGCCGTTCGAGCTCGACGGCGAGTTCGGAGGACGCGGATGGCCCGGCACCCTGCCGCCGGCCTCGGCCGAAGACCCGCTCAAAGGCACGCGGCTCGACGTGGCGCCGCTCGCCCCCGGCGGCAACACGACCATCGGTGTGGTTGCGACCAACGCCGCTCTGACGAAGGCGGAGGCGCGGCGTATCGCCATCATGGCGCAGGATGGGCTGGCCCGCGCCATTCGCCCGATCCACTCGCACGTGGATGGCGACACCATTTTTACGCTCGCGACGGGCACGGCGGCCCTGCCCGAAGATCCGCTCGAGCGGCTGATGCAGCTCATGCGGATCGGGTCGGTTGCGGCGGATTGCGTCGCGCGCGCAGTCGCCCGCGGTGTTTACGCCGCAGAGGATCTGGGCGATATGGCGTGCTATCGAACCCGCTACGCCACAGCATGAGCCGCAAAGTTGAGCAAACGTCCGCAACGCCCGGCCGCGAAGCCTGAAACGCCTCGCACAGCGAAACGCGCCTCCATCGAGCGCTTGATCGGTGCCGGTGCGTCGGCGGACGCGGGTTTGGCTGTGTCCGACCCGGCGGCGCCGCCGTTCTGGGAGACCAAGCGGATCGACGAACTCACACAGCCGGAGTGGGAATCGCTCTGCGACGGCTGCGGACAGTGCTGTCTGCTCAAGGTCGAGGACGAGGATACCGGCGACGTGTTTCTCACGCGCCTCGCCTGCCGCCAGCTCGACGTGGGCCGCTGCCGCTGCAAGGACTACGCGAACAGGCACGACATCATGCCGGACTGCATCACGCTCGGACCCGAGAACGTCGAAGAGATCGCGTGGCTGCCGGAGAGCTGCGCCTACCGGCGCGTTGCGGAAGGGCGCGGCCTCGCATGGTGGCATCCGCTCGTGTCGGGCGATCCCGATACCGTGCATCAGGCGGGCGTCTCGGTCCGCGACTGGGCAGTCGGCGAAGATCCGGCCCGCGTCGCCAACATCCAGCATTTCATCATCGGCGAAGTGAGCTGAGCCGCTTACGATCCCAGAGGCGGACGGCGAGAAGCGCCGCGACCATTGCGGCATAGAACGCCGCTTCGAACGTCACCGTCTTGAGCAGCATGATGAAATGCAGCGCGCCGGCTGCCGCCGCGAGATAGACCCAGCGGTGCAGCCTTTGCCATGCGGGCGCGCCGAGGCGGCGGATCATCGTCGCATTCGACGTGACGGCGAGCGGCACGAGGATCAGAAACGCCACCATGCCGACCGTGATGTACGGGCGCTTGACGATGTCGGCTACGACGGCCGCGAGATCGAGGCCCTGGTCGAGCGCGACGTACACGACGACGTGGGCCAGCGCGTAGAAAAAGGCGAGCAGGCCGATGGTTCGCCGATAGCGGATGAGGTTCGGGCCGCCGATCCTGCGCAGCGGCGTGATCGCAAGGCCGATGACGAGGAAGCGCAGCGCCCAGAGCCCGAGCGTGCGCTCCAGCGCCTTGAGGGGATCGGCGCCGAGCTGATCGTTGAGGCCGAGATAAAATGTCCACACGCCCGGGGCGAGACCCAGCGCATAGAGCGCCCAACTGCCGGGACCGATCCACGCCGACCATCCCCCTCCCCCTCGTGGGGAGGGGTTAGGAGTGGGGGAAACCCCAACAGCTGACGGTCTGGACTCCCCCCCTCCCGGCCTCCCCCACAAGGGGGGAGGGGAATTTCCAATGGGCTCAGTAGTTGGCACGGAGATCCATGCCCGCGTAAAGCCCGGCGACCTCGTCGCCGTAACCGTTGAACATCAGCGTGGGGCGGCGCTTCGCGAACAGGCCGCTGCCTTCGCCGATGCGCCGCTCCGTCGCCTGGCTCCAGCGCGGGTGATCCACCTCCGGGTTGACGTTCGAATAGAAGCCGTACTCGTGCGGCGCCATCTCCTCCCAACTCGTCGGAGGCTGCTCCTCTACGAAGGCGATGCGCACGATCGACTTGATGCTCTTGAAACCGTACTTCCACGGCACGACGAGCCGCAGGGGCGCACCGTTCTGGTTGGGCAGCGTTTCGCCGTACATGCCGACGGCGAGGATCGTGAGCGGGTGCTTCGCTTCATCCAGCCTCAACCCCTCGCGATAGGGCCAGTCGAGCGGCTGGAAGAGGCCGCGCTGGCCCGGCATCTCATCCGGGCGCACGAGCGTTTCGAAGGCGACATACTTCGCGCTGCCCAGCGGCTCGACGCGCGAGACGAGATCCGCGAGCGGAAAGCCGATCCACGGGATCACCATCGACCAGCCCTCGACGCAGCGCAGCCGATAGATCCGCTCCTCGAGCGCCACGGGCTTCAGGATGTCTTCCAAGGCATAGGTCGCGGGCTTGGCGACGAGGCCTGTCACCTCCACCGACCACGGCGTGGTCGTGAGCGAGCCGGCGTTGGCCACCGGATCGCCTTTGCCGGAGCCGAACTCGTAGAAGTTGTTGTAGGATGTCGCGTCGGCGCGGCGCGTTTGCGGCTCGTCGGTCGAATACGCGCTCTTGCGGGCCTCAAGTGCCGCGGCCCATGCCGAATCGCCTGGCAGCATGGCCAATGCCGCGGCCGCCAACGCCCCTCCCATCAGCTCCCTGCGGCCCAAATAAAGGCCTTCCGGCGTGATCTCGGACGGGCGGATATGGGGCGCTTTGCGGATTAGCACTGGGCAAATCTCATTCTGGGTTTGGCGGGCTTTGCCCCGTTCTGTACGTTCGGCGCGGCTGCATCGGTTTTCAAGGGGTGCGGCCACGGAGGAGAGGGGGCGGCCGCCTCGCGGCCGGCAGAGCCATGCGAACCAGCCGGAAGCTCAGCAAGACGAACTATCTCGTCTACCGCGATTGCGCCCACAATGCGTGGGTCAAGATCCACCGCCCGGAGGTCTACCATGCCCGCCCGCCGTCGGTCTTCGAGCAGGCCGTCATGGATACCGGCAACGATGTCGATGCCCGCGCGCGCGACGTGTTTCCCGGCGGCGTGCTGATCCGGCGCGGCGATGCGGACGGCACGGCGCAGCTCGTCGCCGAACGCTATTCGGTGCTCTATCAGCCCGTGTTCGAAACGGACCGCTATACGACCGCCTGCGACGTGCTCATGTGGAACGAGGCGCAGGGCGTCTACGACCTCTACGAGGTCAAGGCCTCGACCAGCGGCGAAGACCGCAAGGCAAAAGACGATCTCTACGCGCACGACCTCGCCTTCCAGGCCATCGTGCTCGCCGAGTGCGGGGTGCCGCTCGGGCGCTTCCATCTCGTGCGGCTCGACAGCACGTATGTTTCGGACGGCACGCTCGATCTCGACCGGCTGTTCACGCGCGAGGATTTCACGGACCGGGTGCGCCCGCTTCTGGAGACGGTGGCGGCGGAAATGGACACGGCCCACGACGTGCTCGCGCTCGACACGATGCCGCCGGCGCCGTGCGGCTGCGTCTACAAGGGGCGGAGCAGCCACTGCACGAGCTTTTCGTTCATCAACACCGAGATTCCCGAGTACAGCGTGCACGATCTCACGCGGATCGGCGCCTCGCCGCGGCGGCTCCGGTCGCTGGTCGACGCGGGTATCCTCGATATCGTCGACGTCCCGGACGACTTCGAGCTGACCTTGAACCAGGCCAACCAGGTGCGCGCGGCGCGGCAGGGGCGCGCCTTTCTGGAGGTGGCGCCGCTCAGCGAATTCCTCAACCGGCTGCGCTACCCGATCTCGTTTCTCGACTACGAGACCTATCCGTGCGCACTGCCGCGGTTCGCGGGGTTCCGCCCCTACGACCACGTGCCGTTCCAGTTCTCGCAGCACGTGGTGTCACACCCCGGGGGCGAGGCCGTGCATCGCGACTTCCTGTTCACGGGGCGCGCGTGCCCCGACGAATATTTCGTCGGCGCGCTCAAGGATGCGATCCCCGCGGACGGGAGCGTGGTGGTGTGGAACCGCCCGTTCGAGCGGGGCATCAACGCCAAGCTTGCCGAGCGGCTGCCGGAAGCGCGCGACTTTCTCCTGTCGGTCAACGAGCGCATCGTGGACCTGATGGACGTCTTCACCGGGCAGATGGTCATTCATCCGAAGTTTCGCGGCCGCACCTCGATCAAGTGGGTACTGCCGGCGCTCGTTCCGCAGCTCTCCTATCAGGGGCTCGCGATCCAGGAAGGCGCGACGGCCAGCGAGACGTGGAACCGTATCGTGACGGGCGATCTCGAAGGCGACGAGGCGGAGGAGGCGCGCAAGGACCTGCTCACCTACTGCAAGCGGGATTCGCTGGCGATGGTCGAGATCTGGCGCGCGCTGCTGGCTGCGGTGGCGGCGCGCGAGATCCGCGAAGCGGGCTGACTTCCGAAGACCGTCAGCGGCCTACTGCGCGTCCGGCAGGCAGGGGCCCTTCTCGCCCGGCTGATCCGGCGGACGGGGACCGAAGTTCTTGAGGTATTCGCGCGTGGCCTGATAGGCGACGTGGGCGCCCTGGCAGGCGTCGGGCTTCGCGATCGACCCGGTCTCGATGGCGGCGCCGTCCTTCTGCTCGGCTTCGACCTCAGCCGATTGCGTGGCGCGCTCGGGCGCGGCGCTCGCCTTGCTTACCCTCGGCGTTGCGCTCTTTTGCGCGTGCGGCGCGCGCGGAGCCACGTCCTTGATCGAGGCCATCTCGCGCAGCGTGTCCTTGCAGCAGCCGCCAAGAAGCAGCAGCGCGGCGGCGAGAGAGACGGCATGACGGGGCGATGGCATTGCGTTCCTGGATCATGAGCTGCTGGCCTACGCAACACCTCGCCGCCAGACTTGCGGCATGCCTCCACCCTTCGCTGAGTCGCGGCTTTTCCACTATGGCCACGATGAGGAATCCACAGCGTTTTTCGCAACTTGAGCACTGGGGTTTCACAGCGTGGGGATAAGCCGCCGCATTTGCCGGCCGATACTCGAAAAACGGGCACCGCAAGCGCGCTTGTGCCGTACGTTCGGCGGCCCTAAAGCCGTTCTGGTTTGAGTGGAATCGCAGAACGGCTCTAAGTTTTTTGCTTTATCGTGCTTCTTACCGGAAAACCGGTTTCCACTTTTCCGGAAGCACTCTAGGCTTTCGTCGGCGGGGGTGCCCAAGGCACGCTCCGGACGCTACAGGCTGGGGGGCCACATGTTGCTGCGTCTGTTGCTGAGCACCGGCACGATCTTCCTGTCGCTGATCCTGGGCGCCTTCGCGCTGGCCGCGGTGGGCTACAACTGGCCCGAGACGCTTTCGACGATGCTCGGCTGGGCCCGCGACCTCAAAAGCGTGATCACGCGCACGGGGCTCGAGCCGAAGTACAACATCTGGGTCGAACTGCTGCTCGAAGAACGGCAACTGCTGTTCATGTTCTTCACGATCGGGGCGCGCATCTTCCTGGCGCTTCTGACCGCGCCGTTCGCGAGCCGCCGCTGAGCCCAGACCGGTTAACGCAGCGTTAGCCCGCCGGCCCGCATGATGCGCGCGGCCGCGCGCATATGCCCGGCCGCACATCACCGTGCCGATCCGCACGCGGGGGTTGGGAAGCATGGGCTTCAACGGGAGGTTCAACGGCGACTTCGATGGTCGGGACGAGCGGGGCCGGTACGAACCGGAACTGCCAACTTACCGTGACGACGCCCCATGGCCGACGCCCGAGGCCTACGGCTACGCATCCGGACACGGGTATGATGAGCCCGAACCCGAGCCGCCGCCTGCAAAGAGACGGTCGCACCTTCCGCTTCTGATCCGCCTGTTCTTTTTCGTGCCGCTCGTGCTCGCGTCCGCCGCCGCGGTCGCCGTCGGCGGGCTCTTCATCGTCTACACGATGATCTATCCCGATCCGCTTTCGATGCGCCCCAAGGGAACGGGACCCACGATCCGCATTCTCGGCGCGGACGGCAGCGCGATCGCCGAACGAGGCACGTCGCGCGCCTACATCCCGCTCGACATGCTCGCGCCCACGGCGGCCAACGCGGTGGTGGCCATCGAGGACCAGCGCTTCTTCAGTCATTTCGGCGTCGACCCCATCGGCATGGCGCGCGCCGCGCTGGTCAATCTCAGGGCCGGACGTCTCGTGGAGGGCGGCTCCACGATCACGCAGCAACTCGTGAAGAACCTGTTTCTTTCCTCCGACCGCACGTTCGCGCGCAAGATCGAGGAACTGGTGCTCGCGCTCTGGATCGAGCTGCGCCTCTCCAAGCGCGACATCCTCGAACTCTATCTCAACCGCGTCTATTTCGGCGGCGGCGCGCACGGCATCGAGGCGGCGGCCCAGCGCTATTTCGGCAAATCGGCGCGCGATCTCACGCTCGGCGAAGGCGCGGTGATCGCCGGGCTTCTCAAGGCCCCGTCGCGCTATGCGCCGAGCGCGAGCCCCACGCAGGCCATTGCACGCGGCCATGTCGTGATCGGGCGGATGGCGGCCGCGGGCTTCATCACGCACGAGGAGGCCGAGCGGGCCGTCTCCAGCGAGATCCATTTCTCGCCGCTCATGCGGGCACCGATCCATGCGGACATGGCGTATGCCGTCGACTACGTGCTCGACGTCGCGGCCGAATTCGACGCCGCCGACACCAAAGAGATCGTCATCGAAACGACGCTCGACGGGGAGCTTCAGCGCAAGACCGGCCAGGTCGTCGAAGCGGCGCTGGCCTCGCGGGGGGCTGCGCTCTCCGCCGGACAGGCGGCGGCAGTTGTGCTCGCGCCCGACGGCGGCATTCGCGCGCTCGTCGGCGGACGGTCCTACGCAGACAGCCAGTTCAACCGCGCCGTGCGCGCCCACCGCCAGCCGGGCTCGGCGTTCAAGCCCGTGGTCTATCTCACCGCGCTCGAACGCGGGCTCTCTCCCGACAGCATGGTGGAGGATGCGCCCATTACCGCCGGCCGCTGGTCGCCGCGCAACGAAAACGGGCGCTTCATCGGGCCCGTCACGCTGCGCGATGCGCTCGCGCAATCGATCAACAGCGTGGCGGTGCGGCTTCTGCTCGACGCGGGGACGGGCAAAGTTGCAGCCACCGCGCAGCGTCTCGGCATGACATCGACGCTTCGGCGCGACGCATCGCTTGCGCTCGGCACGTCGGAAGTCTCGCTGCTCGATCTCACGGGCGCGTACGGGGCGTTCGCGAACGGGGGCTACGTCCACGAGCCCTACGTGATCCGCCGCGTGAGGACAGCGGAGGGCCGCGTGCTGTTTCGACGCTTCGACGCGCGCTCCGATCCCGCCATCCCCCTCGCTTCGGTGGCCGCGATGAACGACATGCTGCGCGCCGTCGTGGAGCGCGGCACGGGCCGGCGGGCGGCGCTGCCCGGGCACGCCGTGGCCGGCAAGACGGGCACGTCGCAGGATTATCGCGATGCCTGGTTTGTCGGCTATACGGCGCATCTGACGGCCGGCGTGTGGGTGGGCAACGACGACGGCAAGCCGATGGAGCGGGTCGTCGGCGGAACGCTGCCCGCCGAGATCTGGCACGAGGTCATGCGCGCGGCTCATGCGGACCGCGGGCCGCTTCCGCTCCCCGACGTCGCCGCGCCGCCGGCCCCGCCGGTTGCCGCCGGAGCGCCGCGCCATCCCGCGGATCGGATCGACGAGGACTTCATCGTGCAAATGCTGGAGGCGCCTTCGGGCGCGGCGTCCGCCGATCCATCCGGCACGACGACCGTGATGCCGGACGGACGGATCATCGTCGCGCCGCCGGCCGTCTCACCCCCCGTCGTCCGCTGAGCGCCACATTCCTCGTGCAGCACGCCCCCGAGACGGCGCGTCGGCGGAGGCAAATCGTTGAGCAGCGACATGGGGATCCTGAGACTTGGGCCCGGCGACCTCGACCTGATGGGCGGGCTTCTCGAAATGTTCGGCACCGCGTTCGGCGAGCCGGACACGTATGGGCGCGCCCGGCCCTCTGCGGACTACCACCGCCGTCTCCTCGGCGATCCGGGCTTCGTCGCGCTGGTGAAGGTGGCCGGCGGACGCGTCGTCGGCGGGCTTGCCGCTTATGAGCTTTGCAAGTTCGAGCAGGAGCGGAGCGAGTTCTACATCTACGATCTCGCCGTCGCGGAGGCTCATCGCCGGCAAGGTGTCGCCACGGCCCTGATCGGCCGCTTGACGGAGATCGCAGCGGAGCGCGGCGGATATGTCGTGTTCGTGCAGGCCGATCACGGCGACGACGCGGCCATCGCGCTCTATTCGAAGCTCGGCGTGCGCGAGGACGTGCTGCACTTCGACATCGCGGTGCCCTGACGCCGGGGGCGAAGCCGCCTTACTCCTCGGCGAGCATGCCGTAACGGTGCAGGTCCATGCCGTAGATCTGCAGCCAGCGCTTGGCATCTTCCAGGCCCGGCATGGTCTTGGCGACGAGCGCCCAGAACCGAGGCCCGTGGTTCATCTCCTTGAGGTGCGCCACCTCGTGGGCGGCGACGTAATCCAGGATCTCGGGCGGCGCCAGGATCAGACGCCAGGAGAAGGAGAGCACGCCCGTCGTCGAGCACGATCCCCAGCGGCTCGTCTGGTCGCGGACGGCTATGCGCTTCGCGACCACGTTGAGCCGCTTGGCATGAAACGCGACGCGGTCTTCGAGGTCGCGATGGGCTTCGCGCGCGAGCCAATCCTTCAGCCGGCGCGGCGCATGCTCCTCGTGGCCGGCGACGCAGAGCTCGGGGAAGTCTTCCGCGACGCGGCGCGTGACCACGCCGCGCTTGCCGGGGCCGGCAAAGACGACGCGGTGCGCCTCGCCCCTGAGCGGAATGAAGACGCCGTCGCGAAACGGCACGGGGGACGGCAGGCTGTCGAGCCGTTCGCGTACCCACTCGATGTTGCGCGTGATGAAAGAGCCCGCCTCGTCGATGTCGCACTGCATGGGCAGCGTGACGATCACGGTGCGCCGCGTGCGGCTGACACGCAGCGTCAGGCGGCGCGCACCGGGATGGCGGCGAACTTCAACAGGGGCTCCGAGGGTGTCGATGTTCTCGGTTTTGAGCGTCGAGGACGCGAGCCTTCTTGTCTTTCGCATGAATGACTTTCGGATCACGCGCTGATCTTTGGAGACGCAGTACGCGGAGCTGAAGATGATCGAGTGAGCTGATCGCCGTCCCACGTCGCCGTGCGCAATGGCGCCTCGCGCCGAGCTCGATCATGCATCCCACTTAGCAACAGAGTGAACCGCATCACCAGTCTGAAATTGTGACGACGTGTAACCGATGATGGCACTGTGGCGCAACGGCCCCATGGCTTGCAAAGCTTCGCACGTAGCGCGAAGATTCGCATTCTCCGCACCTGACGGTCACGGCGGCGCAGCGCGCGGCATCGCACGCTCCGGCGCGGAAAAGCTCGGCAGCTCCCGCATGTCGAGCGTCGGTGCGCCGGGCCCGCTCAGGGGCACATCGGGCGCGCCCTCGATCGAAGGCGGCGTCGGCGGCAGCGCGAAGCCTCGCTCGCCCTCCACGCCTGCCGGCGCGTGCGTGCGTTCGACGACGGGCGGCGCCGCCCGGGGCTGCGCCTTCTCGATCGACATCGAGGGAATCAGCATGAGAAGCGCAACCATCGCAAGCTGGATGCCCAGGAACGGGATCGCCCCCCAGTAGATCTCGCCGGTCGTAACGGGCGGCATCACGCGCCCCGTCACCTTGTCGCGGTAGCTCTGGCGCGGCGCGACGGAGCGAAGATAGTAGAGCGCGAACCCGAACGGCGGGTGCATGAACGCCGTCTGCATGTTGACGGCCAAGAGCACGCCGAACCAGATGATGAACGGGGTCACGTCCGCCACCGCCTCGCGCGGAACGCCGGAGGCGTCGGTGATGGTGACGACCTCCATGCCGAAGCTCTTGGCGATCGCCACGGCCTCCGGTGCGGAGGTGAAGATCGCCTCCGCCGCCGGCACGAGCAGCGGCACCAGAATGAAGCACAGCTCGAAGAAGTCCAGGAAAAAGGCGAGCAGGAAGATCGCGATGTTGATGACGATGAGGAAGCCGTAGAGACCACCGGGCGTGGACGTCAGCAGGTGCTCCACCCAGACGTGCCCGTTCACGCCGTAGAACGTGAGCGTGAAGATTCGCGCGCCAAGGAGAATGAACATCACGAAGGCGGCGAGCTTGGCGGTCGATTCGGTCGCCTGGCGCACGATGTCGAAGTTGAAGCGGCGCACGTCCTTGTCGCTCATGCGCTTGATCGCCGCGAGCGCAAGCGCTCCGACCGCCCCCATGGCGCCGCCTTCCGTCGGCGTGGCGATGCCGATCAGGATGGTGCCGAGCACGAGGAAGATGAGGAGGAGCGGAGGCACCATTACGAAAGTCACGCGCTCGGCGATGCTCGAGAGGAGCGAGCGGCCCGTGAACACGAAGAGAGCGCGATTGAGAAGCGCCACGACGAGCGCGAACCCGACCGCCCACGTCATCGACAGGATCGCGTAGTCGATGCCTTCGTAACGAGATCCGGACAGAACCCAGGCCGCGAACGCGGCGGACAACAGCGTCAGCACGCCAAGGGAGACGAGACCACGCGAGCCGTCCGGTTCCCGGTGGCCCACGTCCTCCGCGGGCAATCCCGGCGCGGAGGCGGGGAAGATGAGCGCCATCATCATCACGTAGAACGCATAGAGCGCGGCCAGCGTGAGGCCCGGCACGATGGCGGCCTTGTACATGTCGCCCACCGAGCGGCCGAGCTGGTCCGCCAGCACGATGAGCACGAGCGAGGGCGGAATGATCTGGGCGAGCGTGCCGGATGCCGCGATGACGCCCGTGGCAAGCCGCCGATCGTAGCCGTAGCGTAGCATGATGGGGAGCGAGATGAGCCCCATGGCGATCACGCTTGCCGCGACGATGCCGGTGGTCGCCGCGAGAAGAGCCCCGACGAACACCACCGCGAGCGCGAGGCCGCCGCGGATCTCGCCGAACAGCTGGCCCACGGTTTCGAGCAGGTCCTCGGCCATGCCGGAGCGCTCGAGGATCAGCCCCATGAACGTAAAGAAGGGGATCGCGAGCAGCGTCTCGTTCCGCATCACGTCGAACACGCGCGCCGGCATCGACTGCAGCAGGTTCCACGAGAGCGTGATCGCGCCGCCGGAATAGGGGGCGAGCTCCACGCCGATGACGAAGAAGAAGAGCCCCACGGCGCCGAGCGAAAACGCGACCGGGTAGCCCAGCAGCAGGAAGACCACGAGCGCGGCGAACATGATCGGCGCGAGGTTCTGGGCGAGAAAGGCTGTCATTCGCGGCCGCTCCCGCAGACGTGGCTGGATCCTTGCCTGGATCCCGGCCTCCGCCGGGATGACGTTGGTTTTTGCCCGGTCGGCCGCCGTGGACCTTCGTCACACCGGCGAAGGCCGGTGCCCAGATACGTTTCGAAATCGCGCAAACGCCCCCCGTCCCGGCTCATCAGATCCTGTCCCCGGGCTTCGCGCCCTCGTCGCCGTCCTTCAGGTCGGCGCCCGTGGCGACGACGGTCTCGTGATAGCCGCCCGGGGATCCGCTTTCCGCCAGCTCTCCGCGCATGATCGCCACGCGCTTGATGATTTCCGAGAGGCCCTGAACAAAAAGCAAGGCGAACGCCACGGGGATGAGGCCTTTGATCGGCCAGAGGACGAGGCCGCCCGCGTTCGGCGACTGCTCGTTGTGGGCGTACGAGGCCAGGAAGAAGTGCCACGAGGTCACCGCGATGAGCGCCGCGACGGGCAGGAGGAACAGCGTATGGCCGACGAGCTCGATGACGTTGCGTGTGCGCTGCGAAAGGCGGCTGTTCACGATGTCGACGCGGATGTGCTCGTTGGAGACCAGTGCCCAGGGGGCGGCGAGCAGGAACACGAGTGCGAACAGCCACCACTGCACCTCGAGCAGGGCGTTCGAGCTCCAGTCGAAGGTCTTGCGGATAACGGCGTTCCCCGCGCTGATCACGGCCGCGACCACCACGAGCCAGGCTGCGGCCCGCCCGATCGCCGTGGATGTCCGGTCGATCAGCCGGCTCGTGGCCAGCAGTCCTTTCATCCGTCCCCCTCCCTGGATTTCCCCGCGCTGCATCCGTTTCCGGATTTCGCTCCGCTTCGCCCTTTTTTGGAATGCGCTCCGTTTCATGGCGCGGCGGCGGCTTGCTTCCTATATCCGATAGGGGGCCAAGGGAGAACTCCGGAGAAACTCCACCGTTGCGCCTCTCCGACCCTTGGCTTAGGTGGCTTGGGTCGTTCGCGGGGGGTATCCTCGCGGTGCCCGCTCGCGCGCTCTTCGCGGGCTTGCGCCGGGAGACATCGGAAGAACAAAGGAGCGCGGGAGAGCCCTAATGTCTGATCTGAAGGAAGAGGTCGTCCAACGGCTACGGCGGGTCAAGGGACCGGACCTTGACGGGAACATCGTCGATCTCGGGCTCGTCTCGGACGTTCTGATCAAGGATGGACGGGTTTACTTCTCGATCACGGTGCCGGCCGCGCGGGCCGAAGAACTGGAGCCGCTGCGCGGCGCCGCAGAAAAAGTGGTGCGCGAGATCGACGGCGTCACCGGTGTGGTGGCCGTGCTGACGGCCGAAGCCGGGCCCGGAAGCAGCGCACCGGCGCGCTCCGGCGGGAATGGCGCCTCGGGCAACGGCCGGGAGCATGCGCGCGTGACGGAAGCCCGCGCCAGAGGCGCGGCGGGGGATGGTGGCCGCAAGGCCGCGCCACCCGCTCCAGGCGGCGCACCCGTTCGCCAAACGCAGGGCGTGCCCGGCGTGAAGCATATCGTGGCGGTCGCATCCGGCAAGGGCGGCGTCGGCAAATCGACGGTCGCCGTCAACCTCGCGCTCGGCTTCCAGGCCATCGGCCTCAAGGCCGGCATCCTGGACGCCGACATCTACGGCCCGTCCCAGCCCCGCCTGCTCGGCATCACCGACCGCCCGGAAGGCGCCGGCGAGAAAAAGATCAAGCCGCTCGAAAACTATGGGCTCAAGGTCATGTCCATGGGCTTCATGGTCGAGGAGGACACGCCCATCGTCTG
>ERZ869909.1358-NODE-1358-length-20057-cov-5.145495_pt1 | contig 20057 bp, 18 predicted proteins | sample MGYA00520892_ERZ869909 | MGnify/ENA primary metagenome ERZ869909 (study PRJEB32215, sample SAMEA104723947) | bioreactor metagenome | biome: bioreactor; feature: anaerobic bioreactor; material: water | place: China | collected 2015-03-12 ... | reverse complement strand
CCCGCCGATGACGAGCACGAAGACGATGGTGAACAGGCTCAGCAGTCCGATACTCGTCGTAAACAGCTCCTGGGTTGGCGAGGTGCAAGAGCAGCGTAGCGATGGACTGATCTATCATGCCGAGCTGAACTTTAATGTGGTGCGTGATGAACAAGGCCTGATTCAACAATACGTTGCGGTATTCTCCGATATAACCGAACGAAAGACCCGGGAAGAACAGCTCAGCAAGCTGGCCAACAGCGACACTCTGACCGGCTTGCCAAATAGGGCTTTATTTTTGAGCCAGCTGGGTGAACTGGTAGAGCAGCAAAAGCGCCATTCGCTGTTGATGTTTGACCTGGATAACTTTAAAAAAATCAATGACTCTCTGGGGCACCAGCTTGGCGATGGCTTGCTGTGTAAGCTAACAGAGCGCCTAAAGCTGTTTCCCAGCAACAAAGGGCAGTTGTACCGATTGGGTGGAGATGAGTTTGCGATTTTGCTGGAAAACACCAACGACATTCATACCATCACCTCATTGGCCAAGGAGCTGATCAAGCAAATTAATTTGCCGTTTTTTATCAATCAACACGAACTTGCCATTAGCTGCAGTATCGGTATTGTGTTGTACCCGGAGGATGGTCAGGATCCGCAAAGCTTGCTGCGTAATGCCGATACAGCCATGTACCATGCCAAAAACGAAGGCGGTAACCGCTACTTATTTTTCAACGACAGCATGAATAAGCAAGCGGTGAAACGCTTGCAAATTGAGAACCTGATTCGTCATGGTTTAAAAGAAGACTTTTTTAGCGTTTATTACCAACCAAAAATGGATATCCACACCGGTAAATTGGTTGGTATGGAAGCTTTGGTCCGCTTTATTACCCCCAAGCGCGGCATTATCAGCCCGGCTACTTTTATACCGGTAGCAGAGGAGACCGGGCAAATTGTTGAAATCGGGGCTGTGGTGCTACGTAAAGCCTGTCAGCAAGTCAAAGCCTGGATAGACCAAGAGCTTTTTCATGGCCGTGTTGCCGTGAACCTGTCGGCCAAGCAGTTTATGTTGCCCTATTTGTGTGAACAAATAGATGATGTGCTGCAGCAGACCGAGCTGCCTTCGTATCATTTAGAGTTGGAAATTACCGAAGGCACGGTGATGCAATCACCTACCATGGCGATTGATACCATGAAAAAGCTGCGAGCTCGCGGTATTCATCTGGCCATGGATGATTTTGGTACCGGCTACTCATCGCTCGCCTACCTGAAACAGTTCCCTCTGAATACGCTGAAAATCGACAAAGCATTTATCGATGATATGGATACAGCACGGGGTCGTAATATGGTGGACACCATCGTCACGATTGCTCATAACCTGAGTCTGACGGTAGTGGCTGAAGGGGTGGAAGAAAAGCAGCAGTTAGAACTGCTAAAACAATTGCGTTGCGAAGTGATACAAGGCTATTACTACAGCAAGCCTTTGTCTGCAGAAGATTTTAGTCAGTTCTTGCAGCAACAGCAGACACCAAAGGCAAGCCAGATTACCCGCAATGTTGCCACAGTTAGTTCGCTGTAGCTTTCACACTGGAAAGTCAGCAAACCCTACCGGGCAACTAGCCCGGCAGGTATGACTACAGAGGATTAATCGCTGTCAACCTCAACGTAGCTGAAATCGTCACTGCTATCGGCAATTCGCTTTTTACCAAACACAGTGTGAAATTTGCGCTTTTCCTGCACACGTTGTTTGTATTTTAACCAGGCTTTTTCCACTGCACTGGCAGCCTCAGCCTCACCGCGGCAAACCAACACAAAATGGTGCTCTTCATCAGTTTGTGGAGCACGACTACCCTGCTCCAACTCCTGCAAAGCAACACCATGCTTTTCCAGCAAATTACCTTCTGCCAGGGTAAAGCGTCCTGAGCGGGTAAACCCTTTCGGGAAATTCCGATCATCGAAAAAGCGACGTGGAGCGACAAAACTTTGCTGCATCACTTTTTTCCTCTGTTGCTCATCATTACAATGCATTTATAGGGTTGCATGTTGTACAAAGCAAGTCGTCATTGGGATCACAATCCACTTGCTCTGCTCAACTGTGCGGAGTATGGTGAACAAAATTGCCCTCGTAAAACAAAAGTTTTTTATCGTGAAGATAAAAATTTCTAAGGAAACAAGGTGGATACTGAGCTACTCAAAACTTTTCTAGAGGTACACCGCACCCGACATTTTGGCAAGGCAGCCGAAAACCTGTTTCTAACCCAATCGGCCGTCAGTTTCCGTATTCGCCAATTAGAACAACATCTTGGCGTTACTCTGTTCAGTCGCTACCGCAACAACATTCAGCTCACCACCGCCGGAGAACGGCTATTACCGCACGCAGAAACCATGATGATTACTTTGTTGCGGGCACGGCAGGATGTTGCCATCACGGCCGATCAGCAGCATCAATTAGTTGTCGCCTCTACTGCGACCTTGTGGGATTGCTATCTGTTAGCACGTTTTACCGCCATGCAACAACAGTTCCCGGCGATTAGCTGGCGCGCTGAAAGTATGGAGCGTGAGTCGATGATCCGCGGTTTATTGGAGCGACAATTGGATCTGGCACTGTTGTTCGACCCACCCAAGACAGATGATCTGCTGGTAGAACATCAGGCTGAACTGCGTCTGCTGCCAGTCATTCACGCCGATTCAGCACCTAGCAAAGCCGCCATGCAAACCAACTATGTATTGATGGACTGGGGGACAGCATTTCAGATTAAACATGCCGATATCTTGCATGAAGAAACCAGGGTGACCGTTCGAACCAACCACGCAGGAATTGCACTGGCTTCGGTATTGCAGCAAAAAGGGGCCGCTTACCTGCCTGAAACCATGGTTGCGTCGCACCTGCAGCAGGGGTTATTGCAGCAGGTAGCAGACGCTCCGGTAATACGGCGGAACCTGTATGCCGCTTATCTGAAAACAGCGGATAACCGCGAACATCTGACGCAAACCCTGGCACACTTCAGAGCGGTTAAGGTCTGAATAAACGACTGTTTCGCCCTCTGGCTTTGAGGATGGTTAAGCGTTTATGGCTGGTAAAAAGTGGCAGCAAAAAAGGCCCCAGTGCCAGCGCAGCGAGAGCCCAACGCCAGGCAGACATACCAGCGCGCAATGCCGCAATATAAATTGAAATAGCAGTGCAGACAAAAACAGCAGGCAGCAACAACAAAGCGATGTCTCCCAATGAAGTCATAACAATGGATGGCGAAACAGCGGTTATTTTATCAGATAAAGACCCGAGATGTTGTTAAAACAAGGCCAAATTACTGCTGCAGTTTTTCACAATCCCCCTCATCAAAGCGCTGATAGACCCAGGCTTGTTCACCACTAGCCAAGCGAACCTGAAAACGACAATAGCGCAGCCCCAGACGCTCGTAGCGATCCAGCCGACGCATTTGTTGAGCACTCACTTCAAGCAATAAACCTTCAACCATAGCATCCGGCTTAGGCTTGATGGTCAGGCCCTGCCGCTTGAACGCCGGCAATTGCGCTGGGGTGGCTGGCACCCTGGCACCGGTAATAAAACGCCGAACCAGGGGCTGCTTCAAAGTCCCATAAACAAACACCCGATAACCCGCACTGTTGTAATGCTCTGGTAGCTGCAAGGAGCCAACTGAGGGCCCAAGCAACCACCACCAAAGCATCAGGTAGCCAACAATCAGCAACCCCGAAGCCAGGAGGCTAACACGCAGTAACGAGCGCCTGAGCCTGCTCACAGCCTTCATCAGTCATAAAAGCGCTGGTTCTGCTCAGCCATCGTCATCAACAGCTCACACGGCGTAAAGCGACCACCAAACTTCGCTTCATAGCCTTTTAACATCTCAACCAGTTTGGCCGCCCCCAGGCGGTCCATGTATCGGAAAGGCCCGCCAAGGAAAGGTGGGAAGCCGATACCAAAGATGGCACCAATATCACCATCCCGGGCCGAAGCAATTACGCCCTCTTCCAAACAGCGAGCCGCTTCATTGAGCATTTGCACCGTGGTGCGCTGCACCAGCTCTTCACTGCTCAGTTTGGGGCTTGGGGTGATGCCAAGCAGTGGGTAGACACTGGCATCCACCGGTTTCTTACCTTTAGCTTTGCCGCTGTACAGATAAAACCCTTTCGAAGACTTCTTGCCTTTACGGCCATCGGCCAGCAGCTTGTCAAAGGCCGCTGGCGCCGCAAAACGCTCACCCAGTTCGCCTTGTAAAATCGGGCCTATTTTAGCGCCAACATCGATGCCGACTTCATCCAGCAAAGTAATAGGCCCAACCGGGAAGCCAAACTTGACCAGGGCTTTGTCCAGTTTTTCAATCGGCTCGCCTTCCAGCAGAATTTGCGCTGCTTCGTTCATGTAGAGCGCCAAAATACGGTTGACGTAAAAACCGGCACCATCTTTGACTACGATCGGCGTTTTGCCTTGCTTACGGGCAAAAGCAACGGTGGTCGCTATGGTCTCTGGCGAAGTTCCAGCATGGGCAATCACTTCCACCAAAGGCATCTTATCGACCGGTGAAAAGTAATGCAGACCAATGACATTTTCCGGCCGCTGGGCCTTGGCGGCAATCTGACCAATCGGCAAAGAGCTGGTGTTGCTGGCAAAGATAGTATCTTCTTTGCAGTGCTGCTCGATATCCGCCACCATGCTTTGTTTTAGTTCCAAGTCTTCGAACACGGCTTCGACCACCAGATCTACATCATGGAAACCACTGTAATCGGTGGTGCCGGTCATCAGCGCCATTTGTTTTTGCAGCTCGGTCCTGCGCAAAAAGCCACGTTTGGCTTTTTTGTCCAGCAACTGATAACCATAGGCCAGGGCATTGGCAATGCCTTGTTGCTGAATATCTTTAATACGCACCGGCAATCCCGCTTTGGTGGCGGTGACGCTGGCAATGCCACCGCCCATCAGGCCACCGCCTAACACCGCCACCTTGCGCAAGGTACGGGGTTTGGCATCACCTGCCCCACTTTCTTTTTTCATCTCAGTAGTGGCGAAAAACAGTGAGCGCAGCGCCTTGGACTCAGGCGTCATGCACAGCTCGCCAAAGGCTTTGGCTTCGGCCGCCAGGCCCTGCTGCATGCCCTTGTCGATGCCGGTGCGGATCACCTGCAAGATCCTCAGTGGTGCCGGGTAATTGCCATGAGTTTTCGCCAGCGTTTGCTTGCGCGCCTGATCAAACACGATGCCGCGGCCCGGGCCGGTTTTTTCCAGCAACTTGCCCACCAGATTAAGTTTGGGCTCATGCACGGGCTTCTTGCCGGACAGTGCCAATTGCACCGCCGCATCCAACAAAATACTGTTGGGCACCATCGCATCGGCCAAACCGGCTTTAAGCGCTTGTTTTGCCCGTAACTGCTTGCCGGTCAGCATCATATCCAGGGCTTTTTGCAGGCCGACCAGTTTCGGCAAACGCTGAGTGCCGCCACTGCCTGGCAGCAGGCCTAACTGCACTTCCGGTAACCCCAGTACGGTTTTCCCATCATCACTGACCACCCGCTGATGACAGGCCATCGCCAGCTCCAGACCACCACCCAGGCATGGGCCATGAATGGCCGCAATCACTGGCACCTTCAATTGTTCGATTTCAGCGAACACTTGCTGGCCCAAACTGGCAATGGCTTCAGCTTCCTCGGCACTGTTGCAGCCGTCCAGCATGCTGATATCAGCGCCAGCAATAAAGGAGTCCGGCTTGCCACTGATAATCACCACGCCTTTAAGGCTGCTGTTTTGCCTGAGCTCAGCCAATAAGGTTTTAATTTCATCGGCAAAGGTGGCTTTAAGCACATTCATGCGCTCGCCCGGTACATCCATGGTGATCACCGCAACGCCGTCGTCGCGCAGTTGCAAGGCAAAGCTGCTGGTGTTTTGTTCAGTCATTATTCGGTCTCCACAATCATAGCAGCGCCCAGGCCACCGGCAGCACAGGCAGTAGTGAGTCCTACCCCTCCGCCACGGCGTTTCAGTTCATTCAAGGTTTGCACCAGCAAACGGGTACCAGTCGCGGCAAAGGGGTGGCCGTAAGCCAGCGAACCACCATTGACATTGAACTTGTCCATATCAATATCGCCGATGGCCTTATCCAGCCCCAGTTTTTCTTTGGCGAACTTGCTGCTGCCAAACATCTTCATATTAGCCAGCGCCTGAGCGGCAAAGGCTTCGTGCATTTCAATCAGGGTTAAGTCGGCCAGTGTCATGCCGGCACGCTGCAACGCAATTGGGGTCGCATACGAGGGCCCCATCAGCATGTCTTCCCACACATCAATAGCCGCAAAGGCATAACTACGAATGTAACCCAGCGGTTCATAACCCAGTGCCTTAGCCCGGCTTTCCGTCATCATCAGTACCGCCGAGGCACCATCGGTTAACGGCGTACTGTTGGCCGCTGTCACAGTACCGTATTTGCGATCAAACACTGGCTTTAAACGGGCATAAGAAGCCAGTTCAGACTCCATCCGCACATTGTTGTCCTGCTCGAAAAAGGTTTTGTGCGGTGGCACATGAGCTACCATGACTTCATTGGCCATCAGGCCGGATTGCCAGGCTTTGGCCGCCAGGCTGTGCGAACGATGCGCCATTTCATCCTGAGCTTCACGACTGATGCCATGGGTTTTTGCCATTTGCTCGGCGGTCTGGCCCATCGACAGGCCGGTGCTGTACTCAGCCACCGCTGGCGGGACCGGTAACAGGTCTTTTAAGCCCAGTCGCTTTAAAATGCTCAGCTTCTGGCCCAGAGTCCTGGCTTTGTTCATATCGACCAGTGCCCTGCCCAGCTTTTTGCTGACGCCAATCGGCAGCACTGAGCTCGAGTCCGCCCCGCCTGCAATACCTACTTCCACCATACCAGCCAGCATGCTTTCGGCCACATTGGCCACCGCCTGAAAACTGGTGGCACAGGCGCGGGTCACACTGTAGGCATCGGTGTGCACATTCATGCCGGTCCCAAGCACAATTTCCCGGGCAATGTTTGGTGCCTCTGGCATTTGCACCACCTGACCATACACCACTTGCTCGACCAGAGCAGGATCAATTTCAGAGCGGATCAGCAACTCATTGACCACCATCTTGCCCATATCCAGTGCCGACACCCCATGAAAAGCGGTCGCCTGCTTGGCAAAAGGAGTACGCAAGCCACGAACGATGGCGATGCGATCCCCCTGACGGTTTGTTAATTGTATTTGCTTGGTCATAAGTATCCTCATGGTATCGGTAACAGGTCAGACCTGATTTATCGTTCGATTGTAACCACAGTTGCTGGAAATTAAAACACCTGTTTTAAAATGAACGCATTGCAACCCGCTCTTGTCTTTTGCACAATGAACCTTATATAAATGCGTACGTCATAGCATAGCTGCTTTTACTCCCTGCAAAGGTTAAACATCATTATGGTACAAGCTTTTACCGAATTGAAACGCTATCTCGACAGCCAGGTACTGGGCCAACCGGCGCTGACTGAAGGCATTCTGATCGCCCTGCTTGCCAATGGCCACCTGCTGGTGGAAGGCCCGCCAGGCCTGGCGAAGACCCGAGCGGTCAATGCCCTGGCTCATGGTGTGGAAGGCGATTTTCACCGCATTCAGTTTACCCCCGACCTGCTGCCCGCCGATTTGACCGGTACCGACATTTACCGGCCGGAAACCGGCCAGTTCGAGTTTCAAAGCGGCCCACTGTTTCACCATATTATTCTGGCCGATGAAATCAACCGGGCACCGGCTAAAGTGCAGTCGGCACTGCTCGAAGCCATGGCTGAAAAGCAAATTACCGTGGGCCGCACCACTTACCCTCTGCCTGAACTCTTTTTAGTGATGGCCACGCAAAATCCGCTGGAACAAGAAGGCACTTATCCACTGCCAGAAGCGCAGCTGGATCGCTTTTTATTGCATTTGAATGTCGATTATCCGGATGCAGACACCGAGCTGGCCATTTTACAACTGACGCGGAACGAAGCACTGCAACAAGCCGCCGTCAAGGCACCGCAAATGACCCAAGCGGATATTTTTTCCGCCCGTAAAAGCATTCTGCAGCTGCATTTAGCTCCGGCACTGGAGCAATACATCGTGGCCCTGGTGCTGGCCAGCCGCCAACCAGCGAATTACGATCAACAGCTTAGTCAATGGCTGGCCTACGGTGCCAGCCCACGCGCCACCATCGCGCTGGAGCGCTGCGCCCGGGCCAAGGCCTGGCTCGATGGCCGTGACTTTGTTACCCCGGACGATATTCAGTCGGTATTTCACAATGTACTGCGCCATCGCATTATTCTGACCTATGCAGCCGAAGCCGAAGGGATTAAAACCGATGCAGTGCTGACTAAAATTCTTGAGCTGGTGCCTGTCCCCTGATCATGAGCGATGTCCACCCACAACAATGGCTGCAGCAGCTGGCGGCAACCGGGGTTAACCTCAGCCTGAATGAACTGCTCTGGTATCAGCGGTACACCAAACTGCTGGATCTCAGGCCACAGCAGCACATTCAAAGCAAGCTGGCAGGCAGTTACCTGGCGCGCAGCAAAGGCCGCGGCATGGAGTTTGATGAAGTGCGCCATTACCAGGCAGGTGATGATGTCCGTACCATCGACTGGCGGGTCACTGCGCGCACCGGCAAAGCCCATACCAAATTGTTTCGCGAGGAAAAAGAACGGCCGGTTTTTATCCTGACCGATCTGTCCGACAGCATGCACTTTGGCAGTAGTTTGTTGTACAAATCGGTGCAAGCGGCTCACCTGGCGGCCCTGATCGCCTGGCACAGCAAAGCCGCAGGCGACAAACTCGGTGGCCTGGTATTCAGTGAACGCCATCATCTGGAGTTAAAGCCCCGCAGCCGCTCGGCTGGCGTACTGCATTATCTGCATGCACTGCAAGCGGTATTCGCAGAGCAGCAGGGACGCTATGGCCTTACGCTGCCGCAAGCGCTTGGCCAGGTACGGCGACTGGTGCGTCCCGGCAGTTTATTATTCGTATTGTCCGACTTTCAGCAACTGGACAGCGAAGCACTACGCCATCTAAGTGCCATCCGCCAGCACAACGAAGTAGTCTGCGCCTCTTTATTCGATCCGTTAGAAATGGCGCTGCCCATCGGCGCCCACGGCGATGCCCCGGTGACCGATGGCGAACACTCAGCCTGGCTTGATCTTGGCAGCAACAGCATCCGGCAGCGCTATCAAACACAGCAACAGCAGTTCTCAGCTGCGCTGCAACAAAGCCTGAAACAACTGGGTTGTCGCTGCCTGCCAATAAGCGCCGCGGAACCGCTGGTCACTCAATTACTCCGGAGCTGGCATGACTGAAACGCATCCTTTGCTGGCTGAGCTGGCGGATATCATCGAAACCGACACCGCACCCGCTATGGGGATAGCGCCTGGCTGGTGGCTGCTGTTATTGCTTGCATTAGTGGCAGCTGTTTTGGTGGTCTGGCTGGCAACAAAGCGCAGACAGCAACTTTTACGGCAAGGAGGATTGCTGGCAGCTCGGGCCGAAATGCAGCAATTGGTTGTCAGTGAAGCCGTTGATGCTGCCGCCATCAATCAGTTGCTAAAACGCCTGATCCGCCATTATGCACCCAACAGCCCCTTGCTCAGTTGCAGTATTTCGGACTGGCAACAGTTTTTGCAAGCGCAGGATACTACGGTCACCTGGCCGGATCTAAACCGTTTATTGTATCAACCCAAACCCGATCCTGCCGATGCGAAACACTTTGCCGATTGCGCCCAAAACTGGCTGGCGCAGCAAAGCCTCTCGCAGCTACAACAGCTCGCACAACAACAGGCCGGAGGTGTCGATGTTTGAGCTGAACTGGCCCTGGCTGCTGTTACTACTCCCTCTGCCATTGCTGATAAAAAGTAGCGCTGCCATGACTGGCCGGGCGCTGAAACTGAAGCCGTTAATGCAGGTTGCCGGGCAAAGTCAGCGCAGCCGCAGCACATGGAAACGACCAGCCACCTGGCTGGCCGGTCTGATTTGGCTGGCCTTGCTGTTGGCAGCGGCTGAGCCGCGCTGGTACGGCGAGCCGGTGCAGATCCCACAGCAAGCCCGTGACATTATGCTGGTGCTGGATTTATCCGGCTCGATGGAGATCGAAGACATGCGCTGGCAAGGTCGCACCATAAACCGGATAGAGGCCGTACAAATTCTTACCCGGCAGTTTTTAGAACGACGGCAGGGCGATCGCATTGGCCTGATCCTGTTTGCCGATGCAGCCTACCAGCTCACGCCGCTAACGCTGGATTTAACCACAGTACAGACCATGCTGGATGAGATCGTGGTCGGCATGGCGGGCCGGCGCACCGCCATCGGCGAAGGCATTGGTCTGGCAGTGAAACGTTTTAATGAACTGGAAAGCTCCAACAAAGTGATTGTGTTTTTAAGCGATGGCGCCAGCAACACCGGCAATATCAGCCCGGAAGAATCACTGCAACTGGCCAAGGCTGCCGGTGTTCGTATTCATACTGTCGGCATAGGGGCAGAAGAAATGGTGCAACAGGGCTTGTTTGGCCCGCGTGTAGTGAATCCATCACACGACTTGGATGAGCCCTTATTGATCCGGATGGCAGAAGAAACAGGTGGTGCTTATTTTCGGGCCCGCAACATGCAGGAGTTTGAACGCATGTATCAGTTACTGGACGAGCTGGAGCCGATTGAGCGTGAAACCTTAAGTTACCGGCCACAGCGCAGCCTGGTCCACTGGCCTCTGGCTTTGGCTTTGCTGCTTTCACTGTGGCTGGTAGCACTTCACATTCGTTGGCAGGAGTTATGGTATGCCCATCGCTGAACTGCACTGGTTACGACCCTACTGGTTGTTAAGTCTGCTGCCGCTACTCATGATGCTGGCACTGTTTTGGCGGTACCGCCAGCAAAAAAGCCCCTGGCAACAGCTAATCGCACCGCATTTGCAGCAGCATCTGCTGGGCAAAACCAGCGGGAGGGTTAGCCGCTGGTCACTGCCGCTGCTGGCCCTATGCTGGCTGCTGGCCGCTTTGGCCCTGGCTGGTCCAAGCTGGCAACGGATCGAACAGCCAGCCATGACCGTCAATAAAGCAACGGTACTGATCATTGATATGTCGATGTCGATGTACGCCACCGATATGGCTCCCAACCGGCTGAATCATGCCCGCTTTAAAGCGTTGGATTTTATTGATGCGCTCAAAGAAGGCGAGCTGGCCCTGGTCGCCTTTGCGGGTGACGCCTTCGTGGTCAGCCCACTGACACCGGATCACAACAATGTTCGATTGTTGCTGCCTAATCTTCGGCCTGAGATTATGCCAAACCAGGGTTCCAACCTGCTGGCCGCCTTAAAAGAAGCGGACAGGCTGCTGCAGCAAGCAGGTTTTGCTCAAGGCAATATCGTAGCCATGGTGGATGGTTTTGAGCGCCACAGTGAACGAGATTTGTTTGATCAGGTAGCACAGATGCGACACCGACTATCTATTATCAGTTTTGGCAGCGAAGAAGCGGCGCCGGTGCAGCTGCCGGATGGCAGCTTGCTGCGCGATGGTAACAACCAGTTGGTGCTGCCCAGAGTTCCGGTCAATCAGCTGCGTCAACTGGCTCAGCGCGGCGGCGGCGTTTTTCAGCAGGCACAGTTGGCCGACAGTGATATTCAGGCAGTTCTGAGCCAAGCAGCGCATCGTTTGCATGGTCGCACCGAGCAGCCACTGCAAAGCAGTGGCGATGACTGGCGCGACAAAGCGGTCTATCTGGTCTGGCTGCTGCTACCTCTGGCGCTATGGCTGGGTAAGCGAGGTCAGTTGCTGTTGGTTTGCCTGTTACTGCTACCACCGGGGGTGATGGCAGAAGGCAGTCGCAGTCTGTTTCAAACCGATGAACAACGTGCCATGCAAGCCTATCAGCATGGCGATTATCAAGGTGCCTACCAGCTATTTAGCGATCCTTACTGGCGGGGCCAGGCCGCATACCGCGCCGGCGATTATCGGGCAGCAGAGCAGGCTTGGGCCACACTCAATGCTAAAAGCCCTGCCGCCAGCCACAGCTATAATTTGGGCAATGCCTTAGCCAGGCAAGGACGCTTTGAAGAAGCGCTTAGTGCCTATCAATCGGCCTTGCAACAAGATCCGGCGTTGGAGCAAGCCCGGCACAATGCCGAGCTGATCCAGCGTCTGCTGGATGAACAGCAGCAGCAACAAGACGGCGACGACAACGGCCAGGGCGATGATCACCAAGAACCATCAGAACAAGGCTCGGACAGCAGCCAGTCTCAGGAAGACAGCTCAGGTTCTTCCGATCCCTCTGCCGCCGAGGCCGGGGCAGATGGCTCTGAGCCAACGGACAGCTCTGAGCAAGAGGCTAGCCCTGAGCAAACCGACAGCACCGGGCAAGAAGGCAGCAACGAAGAACAACACAGCGAGCAACAGGATCAGGCAGATAGCGAGCAAACAGTGACAGAACAGCAACAACGCCAGGTGGTGGAGTCGCCCTGGCCAGATGCCGATCCGGAGCAACAACAAGAGCTGAATAATCTGCTGCGTAAAGTACAGGATGATCCGGCGTTGCTGCTGCGCAACCGGATGCATATTGAACATCAACGCCGCAGGCAGCAACAACTGCCGACAGGAGCCCGAGAAGAATGGTAAGAACCCTTTGTCTGTGTCTGTTGATTGTGAGCAGCTGGCCCTTGTGGGCAGCCAGCCAACTCAGCGCCCGCGTCGATAGAAACCCGGCCATGGTCGGTGAAGCCATTGTGCTGGAAGTCACCGCCGATGCGCGCTTAAACGCCGATCAACTCAACTTTCGCGTGCTTGAGCAGGATTTTCGTATTACGGTGCCATCAGTCAGCCAAAGCACCCGGGTGATTAATGGTGAAGCCAGCCACAGCACCAGCTGGCGTGTATCGCTGTTTGCCAGGGAGCCTGGCCAGTACATCATACCTTCTTTTCAGGTTGGCCAGGCCAGCAGTCAACCAATTGAGCTGGAGGTATTGGCAGCCACAGCTGCAGGTGATGGCAAGCCGGAAGTGTTTTTAACCGCCAGCCTGGAGCAAAACCGGCTTCACGTGCAGCAAACCGGCTACTACACGGTAACGATTCATTACCGGGGCGATCTGCAGCGCGGCAGCCTGACCGAACCTGCCATGGAAGCTGCCACTGTGCTTCAAATCGGCCGGGATGAAGAAGGCAGCGTGCTGGTCGATGGGGTACGTTATCGCACCATTAGCCGGCGTTTTGCCATTACACCGCAGCGCAGTGGTCAATTCAGCATTAGCGCTCCTGAGTTTACCGGCGAGTTACTGGACAGAGACAGCAGCCGCAGCAACTTTTTTGCCCGTACCCGCACCGTGATACAACATGCCGAAGCCATTGAGGTTGACGTTTTGTCGATACCGGCGGACTTCCCGGGGAATTGGCTGGTAGCTGGCCTAATCACCTTGCATGAAGAATGGTCTGGCGATCTTACCGAACTCCGGCAAGGCGAACCCATCACCCGAACCATTACTCTGTCCGGGGTGGATGTCGCTGCCAACCAATTACCAGATATCGACTTTACCGCACCAGCAGGTTTTCGGCTCTACCCACAGCAACCGGAACGCCAGGGCGCCCAACGCAATGGCCGCTTAGTGGCACAAAAAACCTTCACCCTGGCGATGATCCCAACCGAAGCAGGCGAAGTGCAACTGCCTGAGCTACGCCTGCCCTGGTGGAACAGTCAGCGCCAGATGCTGGATTATGCCACCCTGCCAGCTCGTACTATTCAGATCCTGCCAGCAGCAAGTACTCAGCCCGATGCAACCGCATCACAGCTCTTATCCAGTCAAGCAACAGCTGCACCTGAGGTCATCGTTGCCTCGCCCTGGCATTGGAACCATCTCAGCAGCCTGCTGCTGACCGCCTGGTTCATCAGCACAGCTTTGCTGCTCTGGCTGTGGCGGCGACCTAAAGTCAATCAACCAGCAATCACCAGCCCGAGCTTTAACTCCACAGCACTGAGAAAAGCCTGCCGCCACCATCAACCAGAGGTGGCCCGTGACTGCCTGCTGTACTGGGCACAAGGACAATTGCATGAAAGCATCCGCACACTCAGCGCCTTAGCAGCAGCTGTAGAGGAACCACTACGCAGTGAATTGCTATTGCTAAATAAAGCCCTGTATCACCCCGAAGCCGCGGCATGGCAGGGGGATAAGCTGTGGCAGGCCTGGCAAGGGTATCAGCCAACCAAAGCTCAGGAACCGGTGCAAAGTGAACTGCAATCGCTTTATTCTTAACCCATCACTTCCCTGTACTGAACCAGAGCGCACACTCAGCATGCCAGCCCCGCTGTTCATCCACCGGGGCTGGCACTTACGGCCATAGCTTGTTAGCATGAGCTCTTGCAAAAGAACAACAACAGCATTTGAGCAATCAACAGGAGTTTATTTTGGAAACAGGCACCTTTATCTCCCTCGCCATTTACTTTCTTGCCATGCTTGGCATCGGTCTATACGCCTATCGCACCTCCACCAGTGATGTCTCTGGCTATATGCTGGGTGGCCGCAAATTGGGCCCTGGTGTTACCGCCTTGTCAGCCGGCGCCTCGGATATGAGTGGCTGGATGCTGATGGGCCTGCCTGGTGCTTTTTTTGTAGCAGGCTTTTCCGAGGTCTGGATCGCCATAGGGCTAACGATAGGTGCCTATTTAAACTACCTGATTGTGGCACCACGTCTACGTACCTACACCCATGTTGCCAAAGACTCCATTACCCTGCCCGACTACTTTGAAAACCGCTTTAATGATCAAAGCCGGGCTCTGCGGCTGGTATCTGCCGTGGTGATTATCGTCTTTTTTACGCTCTATACAGCCGCCGGTGTCTATGCCGGAGGCACTTTGTTTCAAAATGCGTTTGGCCTGAACTATGAAATTGGCCTGCTGCTCACCGCGGGCGTGGTGGTCACTTACACCCTGTTTGGAGGGTTCTTAGCCGTCAGCATGACCGACTTTGTGCAAGGCTGCATTATGTTTGTTGCGCTGATTTTAGTGCCGGTAGCTGCTTTTCTCATTTTAGGTGGCACTGAGCCGGTGATGCAGGAAATTGCCCGGATGGACCAGCCCATGTTAAATCCACTGCATGGCGCAACGGTGTTAGGGGTGATCTCATTATTAGCCTGGGGTTTAGGGTATTTTGGCCAGCCTCATATTATCGTGCGGTTTATGGCGATTCGCTCTATTAAAGATTTTAAAGTAGCGCGTCGTATTGGTATGAGCTGGATGATTGTCGCTCTGATTGGCGCCATGCTGACCGGTATTATCGGTGCCGTCTATATGGCTACCCAAACAGGTTCGCTCGGTCCGGCCGCTTATCTGGATGCCGAGGGCCAACTGGCCGATCCGGAAACCATCTTTATTGTATTATCGCAAATTCTGTTTCATCCTTTGGTTGGAGGTTTCCTACTGGCCGCCATTTTAGCCGCTATCATGAGTACCATTTCCTCACAGCTGCTGGTGACATCAAGCTCACTGACCAAAGACTTCTATCTGGCCTTTATGCGCCGCAATGCCTCAGATCGTGAACAGGTGATGGTTGGAAGAATTTCGGTGGTCATTGTCGCTTTGGCAGCCATTGGCTTATCGCTGAATCCCAGCCAAAACTTACTCTCCCAGGTTGGCAATGCCTGGGCTGGTTTTGGCGCCGCCTTTGGCCCTTTGATTATCTTTAGCCTGTACTGGAAACGCATGACCTATGCCGGTGCCTTAAGCGGCATGTTGGTTGGTGCTGGCACGGTGTTATTCTGGATTTATGCACCCTTTACTATTGCCGGTGAGACCTTAAGCAGTTATGTCTATGAAATCGTCCCCGGAGCTTTATTCAGCGCCATTGCAATTGTAGTGGTAAGCAAACTAACCGCTGAACCTGCGGTAAGTATCCAGCAAGACTTTGAGCGCATGGAGCGACGACTGGAAACGGATATGGAATAAAACACAGCCCTCAGCAAAATAGCTGAGGGCTTTTTTTTGCTTGTTTCCACCCGCGCAAGCAGCTATAAACTAACAGATAGTGTCTGGTAGTATGCAGGCTACCCTGCTTAACCCCGAGGACTTTGGTTTCTATGTATTTCTATGCGGCACGCCAACCGATCCTGGATCGAAATAAAGAGCTCTATGCTTATGAATTGTTGTTTCGGGATAGTCTGGAAAATGTTTTTCCGGATATTGACGGAGATGAAGCAACCTCCAAAATAATCGAAGGTAGCCAGTTTTCATTCAGTCTGGAGGATTTTTTAGGCGATAAACCCGGGTTTATCAACTTCACTCTGGACACGCTGCAAAAAAAGTACCCCCGAATGCTGCCGAAAGAACAGATCGTGGTGGAAATTCTGGAAACTATACAACCGGGTAAACGCCTGCTGGCTGAGTGCCAGGATCTGAAAAACAAAGGCTATGTGCTGGCATTGGATGATTATGAGCACCAGCCTGTCTGGCGTCATTTTTATCCCTTCGTGGACATTATTAAAATTGATTTCCTGGCCACAACGATCGAGACCATCGAGCAAATTAAGCAAGCGATTGCCGATTTTCCCCATATTAAATTACTGGCAGAAAAGGTAGAAACCAATCAGCAATTTGAAACGGCTATGGCGCTGGGTTTTGACTATTTTCAGGGTTTTTTCTTTTCCAAGCCGGAAATGATGCAAACCAAGTCGCTGTCGCCTGCTCAGATGACGTTGGCTGAACTGCTGTATGAAACCTCCAAATCTGAAATGGATTTGACTGCGATCACCGCTATATTCCAGCGTGATGTCAGCTTGTCCTACAAATTACTGCGTTACAGCAACTCGGCTATTTTTAAACGGCGCACCGAGATTGCCACCATCAAGCAAGCGTTGGTAGTGCTTGGTCAAAATGAATTAAAGCGCTTTTTATCATTATTGTTTACCGCCCAAATCAGCAGTGATAAGCCAGCCGAACTGATGCGGCTATCGATGACGCGGGCTAAATTTGCCGAAGGTCTGGCTGAGCTGCATGGCACCGATGCTTCTAAAGCATACCTCACCGGCATGATGTCGCTGATGGACGCGTTATTGGATGAACCCATTGAGTCCGTGATGCAAAAATTACCCTTGGCCAAAGATATTAAAGATGCACTGGTCGAGGGATCAGGCGTTTTGGCGGATTATCTCAAATTGATGCAATGGTACGAACAAGCGGATTGGCAGCAGGCCAGTACCCTGATAGAGCAATTGCAATTACCAGCAGATAAAGTACCAGATGCGTACCATGAAGCACTCAGCTGGGCCAATGAACAAATGAAGGTGATGGGAGACAGCTAACTCCCATCCGTTTCTACAGCCGTTTATTGAAGCACTATTCAGTGATCAAAGTGCACGTACTGCGCGACAGTCTCCGCCAGCCTGGGACCAATGCCACGTACTTCAGTGAGCTGCTGCTCGCTTCGAATAGCCCCATGTTCAGCAATGTACTTTTGGATGGCCTCTGCTTTTTGGTGCCCTATCCCTGGGATCAAAGCCAATTGCTCGGCACTTGCAGTATTCAGGTTAATTTTCTGCACAGCAGCAGACCCTTGTGCTTGCGCAATCGTTTGCTGCGGCTTGGTTTCCAGGGCAAACAACTGATTGGATACCAGGGCAGCACAGGTCATCGCAAAAGCAAATACAACTGTTTTCATCGTTTTAAACTCCATTTAAGGTCGCTGCATAGCCAAAAGGCAAAGCAATCACCAGCTCTTGCCACCTGGCCACGCAAGAAAGATCACCAATCAGCAACCATAAAGTTAACCAGGTTAAATTTAATATAACTAAAAAAACAAATAGATCAAATATTATTCACCATAAATAGTTGCACTTTTGCTGCATGGTTCAGCCGAAATTAAGGCTGACACTTCTAAGCTGATAAGGTAAATCAAGCGAGGTGCTTATTATGAAAATGCTCCCTGTATTTGCCGCTCTATCAAGCCTGCTAGCGGGATCGGCTCTGGCACATGCCAACCATGTTGAGTACGCCAGGGTTACCAAGGTAGAGCCAGTCTACCGCACAGTTGCCCAGCGTAGCCCGCAACAAGTGTGTCATACCGAGGCCGTGCATTACCGTGGAAGTCAACGCACGGATACCACCCCGGTGGTTCTCGGCGCTATTGCCGGCGGCGCTTTGGGCCATGCCATCGGACGTAATAAGAGCAATAAACGTGTTGGTATGGCAGCAGGAGCTGTGCTGGGCGGTGCTGTAGTCAGCGACATCCAGCGACAGAATAATCAGCCACAAACCGTGCATCAACAGCGTTGCCGGGTCGTGAATAGTTCGGTACAGTACCACAATGTATTTGATGGCTATCAGGTCAGTTACACCTTGCGTGGCCGCCACTACACCACCATGCTGGATTATGATCCCGGACCACGCTTACCGGTTCAGGTCAGTGTCCGGCCAGGCTACTAATGACGCAGGACAAAAGGAATGAGGCAAGACAATCAACAAACAATTTTGTGGAGCTAACCATGTTACGTAGTACAGCAATCCTGTTATTGGTTGTCTTGCTGAGTGTGTTGCCGGCTGCAGCCAGCGCAAGCAACAGCCCCACGGTTAGTAAAGAACAAGCAACTGAACTAGCACTGCAGCGTTTTCCTGGCAGAGTGCTGAACGTGAAAAACGAACAACAAAACTACCGCATCCGGGTGCTACAACGGGACGGACGAGTGGTTACAGTCATAGTGGATGGCCGAACCGGCCGGGTTACAAGGGACGATCGCTAATGCGTATTTTAGTGGTAGAAGACGAGCAAATACTGGCCAATCAGATCCGCAACCATCTGACTGAGCAACAATTTAGTGTAGATATGGCTTTTGATGGCCGTGATGGCGATTTTAAGCTCAGCGAGTACCCTTACGATCTGGCCATTATTGATCTGGGCCTGCCCCATATGGATGGCCTGAGCCTGATCCGGAAGGCCCGTAAAAAGGACATCAAAACCCCAATCATTATTCTGACTGCACGCGGCAGTTGGCAGGAAAAAGTAGAAGGCCTGGACGCCGGTGCCGATGATTACCTGACCAAACCTTTTCATATGGAAGAGTTGTTAGCCCGTTGCAATGCCTTAATCAGGCGTGCGGCAGGCCAACCCGATCCTACTCTGTCAGCGGGCCCTGTGGCATTAAATAGCCGTACGCAGCAAGTCTGGTTGCATGAGCAGGAAATCAGCCTGACCGCTTATGAGTATAAAGTACTCGAATACTTTATGATGAATCCGAATAAAGTCATTTCAAAAACGGAATTAACCGAACATATCTATGATCAGGATTTCGATTTAGACAGCAATGTGATTGAGGTTTTTGTGCTGCGCTTGCGCAAAAAACTCGATCCTGAAGCCGAGCTTAAGCCGATTGAGACACTGCGCGGCCGGGGTTATCGCTTCACGCTGGCCGTGAGCTAAGTGCCTGCATGCCAGCAATGAGCCTATCGTTAAAACTGCGGCAGGGTTTAATCAGCCTGCTGCTGTTCGCCTTTTTACTGCCAGGTTCCTTTATTGCCATTGAGCGTGCTTTTTACACGCAACTGGTGACCAATACCGAGCAAAAGCTGGAAGTTCATCTCTATGCGATTTTATCGGAAATTCAGGTTTCTGCCGATAAAGTCCAACTAAGCAATGTGGCACTGGCCCCCGACTTTTCCCGGCCTAACTCCGGGCTAAGCGCTTTTATTACCAATGAGTCGGATGTACTCTGGCAATCCGACTCCTCCATCACCCAGCAATTTGAACCCGATCTATTGCCATTGCTGCCAGGTAAAAGCGATTTTAGGCCCGATATACAATACGGCCAAAAATACTGGGTCCTCTCGATTGCACTGCTGTTTGATCAAGGCGACAAAACCATTCCACTGACCGTGCATGTGGTGCAATCCGATCACTTACTGAATACCCCACATCAGAGCTTTTTACGCACCCTGATCCGTTGGTACCTTGGCATTGCCCTGGTGCTTTTGCTGGTGATGCTGCTGGCTTATCGCTGGACTACCCGGCCACTTTCTGTGCTGGATCACGAAATTCGCCGGGTAGAAAGCGGCAAGCAAGAGCAGTTAACCGGTACCTACCCGACAGAACTGATGGCATTAAAAGAAGATCTGAACTTGCTGCT
>ERZ869909.1356-NODE-1356-length-20088-cov-8.221678_pt1 | contig 20088 bp, 21 predicted proteins | sample MGYA00520892_ERZ869909 | MGnify/ENA primary metagenome ERZ869909 (study PRJEB32215, sample SAMEA104723947) | bioreactor metagenome | biome: bioreactor; feature: anaerobic bioreactor; material: water | place: China | collected 2015-03-12 ... | reverse complement strand
ACGATGGTGCTGCAGAATATCGCGCACGCCATCGAGACCAATCACCCCGAATGCTACCTCATGGTGCTGCTCATCGACGAGCGCCCGGAGGAAGTGACCGACATGCAGCGCACGGTGAAGGGAGAGGTGATTGCCTCCACCTTCGACGAGCCGGCAACGCGTCACGTCCAGGTTGCCGAAATGGTGATCGAGAAGGCCAAACGCCTCGTCGAGCATGGCCGCGATGTGGTGATCCTGCTCGATTCCATCACGCGCCTCGGCCGCGCCTACAACACCGTGGTGCCGAGCTCCGGCAAGGTGCTGACCGGCGGTGTCGATGCCAACGCCCTGCAGCGCCCGAAACGCTTCTTCGGCGCGGCCCGCAATATCGAGGAAGGCGGCTCGCTGACCATTATCGCCACGGCCCTCATCGATACCGGCAGCCGCATGGACGAGGTCATCTTCGAGGAATTCAAGGGCACGGGTAACTCCGAAATCGTGCTCGACCGCAAGGTTGCCGACAAGCGCGTCTTCCCGGCCATCGACATCCTCAAGTCCGGCACCCGGAAAGAAGAGCTGCTCGTCGACAGGAAGAATCTTGCCAAGACCTATGTGCTGCGCCGGATCCTCAATCCGATGGGCCCGCAGGACGCGATCGATTTCCTGCTCGGCAAGCTGAAAGAGACCAAGACCAACGACGATTTCTTCGACTCGATGAATACTTAAGCTGCTAGAAGTTACCGCGTGTGGCAAGCCGGACAGCAATGAGCGCAGCCGTCGGCGGTCCGATAATACTTTTTGGCTTCCGCTTTTGCTGGTCCGCACGAAGTGAAGTCGCCGAGGTAGATACGGTTGCCTTCGTGGGGCAGCCAAGAGCAGGTGGCCGTATGAACCTCGTGGTCGCCGTTGCTTTGGGCGTTCTTGTTTACATAGTACCGCATAGCGTAATTTCCTCAGAATCAGAAGTTGCAATGGACTCCACTCAACCTATGATTCCGCCGGACCTGTAAAGAGGCGTTCATGACTCATTGGTTTGAGTCTAAAGATTCCAGCAACTTGAACAGCATGAATTTTGCTTTGGAGAAGACCGAATGAGCCATGATGCCAGCTTGATCCTGTTCCATGCTCCGATGACCCGTTCGATCCGCGCCCGCTGGGCAATGGAGGAGATGGGGCTGGACTACCGGCTGGAGCGCGTGGCCTTCGACCGCGGCAATGTGGGCGGGGAGGAATACCGCAAGATCCATCCCTTGCAGAAAATCCCGGCGCTCAAAGACGGCGACACGGTAATCCTGGAATCGGTGGCCATCGTGGAATACCTGATCAATCGCTACGGGCCGACACCGCTGCGCGTCGACCCGTCCGAGGCCGATTATCCCCGCTATCTTGAATGGCTGCATTATGCCGAAGGCTCGTTTGGCATGCCGGTGAGCCTCCTGCTCGCCCACACCACTCTCCTGCCCGAAGCCCAGCGCAATGAAGGCATTGCCAAATGGGCCAAGCGCGAGGTCGACAAGCACCTTGACCTCATCGCCACGCGCGGGCTTGAGGGCCGTGACTGGCTGGCGTCGGATCGCTTCACCGCGGCCGACATCTCGGTCGGCTATCTGCTCTATCTGTTGAAGATAATCCGCCAGCTGAAAGACGCCCCATCGCCCATTCAGGCGTATTGGGAGCGCCTGACCGCGATGGAAAGCTGGCAGAAGGCAAGCGCGGAATAAATTTGTCCATTACTGAACCCCCGGAAGCGCGAAGCGCTATCCGGGGCCTTCTGGCAGTTTCCGCCTGAGCTCCCGGGCCGGCTTCGCCGTCCGGGATTTCACGTGTGCCTACCCCAGATGCTTTTCGAAAAACGCCATGGTGCGATTATTGGCCGTCTCGGCATCCGCGCCGTGATAATGGGCTCCGCCCACACGGGCGAAGGCGTGATCGCGCTCCGGGTAAAGGTGCATTTCCACCTTCGGGTTGGGTTTCAACCCGTCCATCACCACTTTCTGGGCCTCTGGCGGCACGAACTGGTCCTTGCCGGCAATGTGCAGCAAGAGCGGCCTGGTGATCTTGCCCGCCTCGCCCATGCGGTCCTGGATCCCGACCCCGTAATAGCCGACGCTTGCATCGCAGTCCGTTCGGCAGGCGGTGAGGTATGCCAGCAGCCCGCCAAGACAGAAGCCGACCGCACCCACCTTCCCCGCGCCCTCCGCCCGGGCATGGGCGATCGTCGCCGCGATGTCCTCCGCCCCCTTGTCGGGATCGAATTTGCCAAATAGCTCAAAGGCCTGCTTCCATTCCGCGTCGGTCTGGTCGGTCAGCTCTATGCCCGGCTTGATGCGCCAGAACAGGTCCGGGCAGATGGCGCGGTAGCCACTCGCAGCGAGATCATCGCAGATGTCGCGCATCACTTGGTTGATGCCGAAAATCTCCTGAATGACGATGATGGCCGGGCCGGTTCCGCGCGCATACGCACTGAAATGGCCGTCCTTGGTGGAAATGGTGAGCGTTTCGGCGGGCATGTTGTCTCCTTTGGCATCTGGCGCGGTGCAGCCTATGCTCTCACACCATGCAGGCATGATCGCTCAAACCAAGACGAGGCAGCCATGAAGGTCAACATCAATATCGAATGCACACCGGTCGAGGCACGCGCCTTTTTTGGTCTGCCGGACGTGACACCGCTGAACGACCAGCTGGTTGCGGAGATGGGCAAGCGCATGAGCGCCAATATGGACGCGCTGGAGCCCGAGGCCCTGATGCGCAACTGGATGACCATGGGGGGAGAATGGCAGAAGCAGTTCATGTCCCTGATGGGCGATGCAGCCAGCGGCGCCAAGCGCTGATAGCCCAGGGCTTGTGCGTTCATGGATGATACCGTCTTTGCTCTGGCGAGCGGAGCGGGCCGGGCTGGCGTGGCGGTGGTCCGCGCGTCGGGGCCCCTGGCCGGTTCCGCGCTCGCGGCCCTGGCGGGCGGGCTGCCCCCGCCCCGGCTTGCGGCCTTGCGTTCTTTGAAGGCTTGCGATGCCAGCCTGATCGACCGCGCGCTCGTCCTGTGGTTTCCGGCGCCGGCAAGCTTTACCGGCGAGGATGTGGCCGAGTTCCACATCCATGGCGGTCCCGCCGTGATCGCGGCCCTGTCCGATGCGCTGGTGGCCGAAGGCCTGAGATCGGCGGAACCCGGTGAGTTTTCGAGGCGCGCCTTTGCTCATGGCCGCATGGACCTGACCGAGGCCGAAGGGCTGATGGATCTGATCGATGCTGAAACCGAGGCCCAGCGCCGGCAGGCGCTCGCCCAGATGGACGGCGCGCTGGGCGCGCTCTACGCCCAGTGGCGCGAGGCACTCATAGATACGCTGGCCTCGATCGAAGGCGAGATCGATTTCCCCGATGAGGATGACGTGCCGGAAGGCTTGTCCGGCCGGGCCGGGCCGCCGCTTGAAGCCCTGTGCGTCGGCATGCGCGCGCACCTGGCCGACAATCATCGCGGCGAGCGCGTACGCGATGGTTTCACGCTGGCGGTAATCGGTGCGCCGAACGCCGGAAAGTCCAGCTTTATCAACTATATGGCTGGCAGGGACGCGGCGATTGTCAGCGATATTCCCGGCACTACACGCGATATTGTGGAAGTGAGGCTGATCCGCGCGGGCTTCGTCCTCTACGTGGCCGACACGGCGGGCCTGCGCGAGGCGTCCGATGTGATAGAGGCAGAAGGCGTGCGGCGGGCGCTTGCCCGGGCTGAAAGCGCCGACATGCGCTGTCTGATGATCGATGTTTCACGTGAAACGCCGGACGATGCGGCCCTGGCCATGCTGCGGCCCGGCGACGCGGTGCTGCTCAACAAGACCGATCTCGCGCCCGCCAACATCACCGTGCCGGCGGGCGTCATGTCTTTTGCCGTGTCCGTCCGTGAAGGGGCGGGGCTTGATGCCTTCAACGCCTGGCTGGACGCCGAGCTGGCGGCGCGCCTCGGCGGAACCGAAGCCGCGCCCCTGTCGCGCGCCAGGCACCGCGAGCTCGTAACGCGGGCGCTGACGTCTCTGGAGGAGGCGCTGGCGCATCTGGCTGGCCACCCCGAGCTGGCCGGAGCAGAGGTGAACCGGGCAGTTCGCGCCTTGGGGGAGCTGACGGGCGCGGTTGATGTGGAGGACGTTCTGGACCGCGTGTTCAGCCAGTTCTGCATCGGCAAATAGCCAGCCAACTCGACTTCGCAGCCCCGATCATGTAGAGACGCGCTCCCCGGCAGGCTGGGCCGGATGACAAGAGAGCCATGACCGCAAATCTGATGGCAGCGGCGGACGCTGCCCAACGCCAATGGGATGTGATCGTGATCGGCGGCGGCCACGCGGGCTGCGAGGCCGCGAGCGCGGCTGCGCGCCTGGGCGCGGCCACGCTACTGCTCACCCACAAGACGGCCACGATTGGCGAGATGAGCTGCAATCCGGCAGTTGGCGGCCTCGGCAAGGGCCATCTGGTGCGGGAGGTGGATGCGCTTGACGGGCTGATGGGCCGTGTTGCCGACGCTTCCGGTATCCAGTTCCGCATGCTGAACGCCTCCAAGGGGCCGGCCGTGCGGGGCCCGCGCACGCAATCTGACCGCAAGCTCTATCGTCAGGCCATGCAGGCGGCGATCGGCGAAACCGCCAATCTCTGGGTCGCAGAGGCGGCAGCCGAAGACCTGATGGTCGAGGAGGGCCGCTGTGCAGGCGTGATTGACGCGGAGGGCCGGCAATACCGGGCAGGCGCGGTGGTGCTGACCACCGGTACCTTTCTGAAGGGCGTTATCCATCGCGGCGACGAGCGCATTCCGGCCGGCCGTATCGGTGATGCGCCCTCCATCGGCCTGTCTGACCGGCTCTATGGGCTCGGCCTTTCCATGGGCCGGCTGAAAACCGGAACACCGGCGCGTCTTGACGGCTCGACGATCGACTGGGCCGGGCTGGACATGCAGCCCGCCGACGACAATCCTGTGCCCTTCTCGTTCCTTACCGACAGGATCACCGTGCCGCAGATCGCCTGCGGCATTACGCGCACGACCGTTCAGACTCACGAGATCATCGAAAAGAATCTGGGCCATTCCGCCGTCTATGGAGGACGTATTGCGGGACGGGGCCCGCGCTATTGCCCGTCCATCGAGGACAAGGTGGTGCGCTTTGCCGACCGGACCAGCCACCAGATCTTCCTCGAGCCAGAAGGGTTGGACGACGACACGGTCTATCCGAACGGGATATCGACCTCCCTGCCCGACCATATCCAGGATGCTTTCCTGCAGACGATTCCGGGGCTGGAGCGGGTCAAGGTACGCCGCTACGGCTACGCCATCGAGTATGATTACGTCGATCCGCGCGAACTGGACGCCACGTTGCGCGTGAAGCGCCTGCCAGGATTGTGGCTCGCCGGCCAGATCAACGGCACCACAGGCTATGAGGAGGCCGCAGCGCAAGGCCTGATGGCGGGTTTCAACGCCGCACTGGCCTGCGCCGGATCCGCGCCTTTCGTGCTTGACCGATCGCAGGCCTATATCGGCGTGATGATTGACGATCTGGTCACGCGCGGGGTGACCGAGCCCTATCGCATGTTCACGTCGCGGGCGGAGTATCGTCTGTCGTTGCGGGCCGACAATGCCGATCAGCGGCTCACGCCGCTGGCCGTTGGCCTCGGTGCGGCGAGTGTTTCACGTGAAACATCCTTCACCACCCGCACGGCGGCCCTTGAGTCCGCGCGCGCCCTACTCGCCCGGCTGAACCTGAGCCCGGCAGAAGCGGCGAAAGCCGGGCTGACCCTGAACCAGGATGGCCGGCGGCGCTCGGCAACGGAGCTGGCCGCGCACCCCCAGGCCGGATGGGGCGCAATCTGCCGGATCTGGCCCGAGATCGCAGCCCTCGATTCTGCCATCGCGCTTCAGATGCAGAACGAGGCTGTTTATCACGGGTATCTCGACCGGCAGGAGGCAGACGTGATGGCCTTCCGCCGGGACGAGGGCGTCCGTATCCCCGCCGATTTCGATTATCGTGGCGTCGGCAGCCTCTCCCATGAAGTGCGCGAAAAGCTGGAACGCGCCCGGCCCGCCACTCTGGGCCAGGCCGGCCGGGTCGAGGGGGTGACCCCGGGGGCCCTGACGGCCCTGCTCGCCCACGTCAAGCGGCTCGACCGCAGCCGTGCTGCGCGATGAATCACGAACGGACGTTCGACGCCGCGGCATTCCAGGCGCGGACCGGTGTTTCACGTGAAACACTGGAGCGTTTTGAAGCCTGGCGGCGCCTGCTCGCGGAATGGTCGCGCCATACCAATCTCGTCGGCCGGTCCACTCTCGACGAATTCTGGTTCCGCCACGCCTATGACAGCTGGCAATTGCTCGATCTGGCGCCGCAGGGCGCGTGCCGCTGGCTTGATATCGGAGCCGGCGCAGGCTTCCCGGGTCTGGCGATCGCATTCGGCCTGGAGGAGCGTCAGGTCGTCAATCGCAAGGTGACGCTGGTGGAGTCCATCGGCAAGAAGGCGGCCTTCCTGCGCGCGGTCCTGTCTGAGACCGGTGTGGCCGGCGATGTGATCCCGGACCGCATCGAGGCCTTGTCTCCCCGGCCCTCTTGCGACGTCGTCACGGCCCGGGCAGTCGCCCCGCTCGCGAAACTGCTGGGTTTGATGGCGCCATATGTGGAAAACGGCGCAATTGCACTGATTCCCAAGGGTGCGCGCCATGCGGAGGAATTGACCGCGGCGCGTAAAAGCTGGAACTTCGAAGCCAGCCTTCATCCCAGCCTTACCAGCGATGAAGCTGCCATTATCCGCATCGAAAGGCTGTCCCGTGCCCGTTGATCAATCGTCTGAATCCGCGCCGCGCACCGGTGCGCCGAAAGTCATCGCGATCGCCAACCAGAAGGGTGGGGTCGGCAAGACGACCACCGCCATCAATCTGGCCACCGCGCTTGCCGCCATCGGCAAGCGGGTCATCCTTCTGGACCTTGATCCGCAGGGCAATGCGTCCACCGGTCTCGGCGTGCCGCGCACCGAGCGCAAGGCCACGAGCTATGATGTGCTGGTCAATGAGCGCCCGATCGAGGAAGCGCTGGTTGATACGGTCGTCCCGGGTCTGGGCATCATCCCCTCCGACGTCGACCTCTCGGGCGCTGAACTGGAGCTCTCTGCCGCTCCCCGCCGTTCGTATCGCCTGCGTCACGCGATTGACCGGTTCAGGCGCTTCCTGGCGGCCCGTGCCACGCATTGTGATTACGTGCTGATAGACTGTCCGCCTTCGCTGAACCTCCTGACGGTGAACGCGATGACGGCCGCCGATTCCGTGCTGGTGCCCCTGCAATGCGAGTTCTTCGCGCTCGAGGGCCTCAGCCAGCTAATGCGAACGGTCGATCTGGTGCGCGGAAATCTCAATAAAAATCTGGTCATACAAGGGGTTGTGCTGACGATGTATGACCGCCGCAACAATCTTTCCGCGCAAGTGGCTGCCGATGTCCGCGCGCATTTCGGCGATCGGGTCTACGCCACGGTCATTCCGCGCAATGTGCGGGTGTCAGAGGCGCCCTCCTTCGGCAAGCCGGTTCTGCTCTATGATCTCGCCTGCCCGGGTTCGCAGGCCTATGTGCGTCTGGCCCGCGAACTGGTCCGGCAGGAGCGCGAGCCCGCGCAGATGGTGCCGGCATGAGCACGGCTGACCGCTCACGCGGACTGGGCCGCGGCCTGTCTGCCCTGCTGGGTGAAGGCGAGGAAGCCGAAAGCCAGCGCGGCGCCGGGGATGCCGCTGCCGGCCAGGCGGCCGCCTCCGGCCCCCGTCCGCTGCCGCTTGACCTCATCGAGCCCAACCCGGACCAGCCGCGCAAACGCTTCACCGAGGACGAGCTCGCCGCCCTGTCGGCCTCGATAGCCGAGCGCGGCGTCCTTCAGCCCATACTGGTGCGTCCCGCGCCCGGTAAGACCGGGCACTACCAGATCGTCGCCGGCGAACGCCGCTGGCGCGCCGCGCAGCGGGCCCGCCTGCATGAAATCCCCGCGGTCGTACGCGAATTTACCGACCGTGAAACGCTGGAAATCGCTATTGTCGAGAACGTCCAGCGCCAGGATCTTAATGCAGTGGAGGAAGCGCGCGGCTACCGCCAGCTGATAGAAACCTTTGGCCATACCCAGGAAGATGTCGCCCGGGCCGTCGGCAAGTCCCGCGCCCACATTGCCAATACGCTGCGCCTTCTGGCGCTGCCGGGCGTTGTCCTCGATCATCTCGAGGCGGGGCGCCTGAGCGCTGGCCATGCCCGCGCCATTGTCACATCCGGCAACCCGGCCCTGCTTGCCGAAAAGATCATTGCGGACGGGCTTTCGGTGCGCGGTGCCGAGGCGCTGGCCCGCAAGGAGAGCGCGCCGGAAACCAAGGCGCGCGCCCAGGCGCCCGCGAGGCCCGGCAAGGATGCCGACACGCGGGCCCTGGAAGCCGATCTTGCGGAGAGGCTGGGTCTCGAGGTGGAAATCGCGCATCGCGGCGAGGCCGGCGACATCCGCATTCGCTACTCCACGCTGGAACAGCTGGATGATCTGTGCCGGCGGCTGTCCTCGCGCTAGGCGCCTCGTGACGGCGTGGCGGCACGCGCCAGCCGCAGCAAGGTTTCCCCCGCCAGCGCCTCGGCGGGCGATCCGGAGCGTTTGATCGCGCGCTCGGTCTCGAAGGCAATGTCGCGGGCCCGGGCGATCCGTGTCCGGTTCCACGCCCGCGCCGCGGCCTGGAAACGCTGGGCGGGCGGTCCGAAGCGCGGCGCACCGGACCGCGTGAGCGCATTCTGGTCCCCGCCAAGCTGGTGATAGCGCTCGATCTGGTCGATCTTGCGCTGCAATGCGCGAACGATGGCAACCGGACTGGTCCCCGATTCCAGCGCTCGCTGGTATTGCGCGTCAGCTTCTGGAATATCGCCGGTCAAGGCGGCATCGATCACCTTGTCGAGCGCCGCTTCCGCGCTTTCCGTGGAAATCGCCGCGATATCCTCAAGGCTGATCTTGCCGCCGCCGAAGCCTTTGTATAATATAAGTTTTTCGATCTCAGAGCGCGACAGCTCCCGGTCGCCCTCCAGAATGCCCGCAAGCGTGTGGCGGGCATCGGGCGACAGGCTCAGGCCCGCTGCGCGAAAACTTTCCTCGGCAATCTCGATCAGCGCCCGAGCATTGTCCTCATAACAGGCAATGGCCGCGCTACGCGTGCCGTCCTCGGCGGCCTTGCGCATCCTCGATGCCTTGGTGAGATTGCCGGCCTCGATCACCAGCCGCCCCTCTGCAGGCACCAGGCCCGCCTCGAAGTCTGAAATCCAGCGGGCCAGCGCGGCATTCTCGGCGGAAAGCCGCACCCGGACCAGCCGCTCGCCGCCCATCAACGACATGGCAGCCATCGCATCGGCGAGCGCAGCAGGGTCCGACTTCAGATCCTCGTCGGTCAGGCGTGTAACGTTGAACGGGTCGTCCGGGTCACCGGCAATGGCTGCTGCCAGGGCTGCAGCGCGCTCGCGCACCAGCCCGCTATCGGGACCGAATATCAGGAAGACCCGCAAGTCCGCCGGGGGAGATTTCAGCAGCCGGTCGACCGATCCGCCAGAGGGCTTGACCATGCTAGAGTCCGGTGCCGCCGCCACTTGCAGGGGCCGGCGTAACATCGGGCCTGCCGCGCTGGCGGGCGTGGAGCTGGGTGAGCGCGTCGCGCACCACGGCATCGGCAATCACTTCCGCTGCGCGTTGTTCGGCATTGGCGCGCGCAGCTACCAGCGCGTAGGGCTCGCGCGGTGTTTCAAACACCACGCGCTCATTCACCAGTCCCGACACCGAGCCCGCTGCGTCCCTGAGTTCGTAGCGGGCACGGATATTCAGCGCCACGCGCGTGGCCTGTCCGTCTGCCGACACCCCGAGCGGCACCTGCGCCGTGCGCAAGGTCACGGTGAGGTTACCCGGCCGCTCCCCGCCCGTGCCGATCCGCTCCATGAGCGCGGTTTCGGTCAGGTAGGATAGGCGCTCGCCGCCGGTGACAGCGACGGTCACATTCTCCAGCACGGCAATGCTTGCCGGCGCGTAGAGAGGCTGAAATCCGCACGCGGACAGTAAAAGGCTCGACCCCGCAGTGAGGGCAAGAAGGGTGCTGACGGTCAGTGCGCGCATGGTTTTCCTCACCGCGCCCGCCACGGCCCCTAGGACCCGGGCAGCTGGGAAATGCGCAGCTGGCGCGCGCGTGTGAGAATGGCGTTCTCGATCTGGATGCGGGTGCCCTGATCCACAGACGCGTCAGTCCACTCGCCCGTCTGGGCGCTGCGCACCTGGCGGAAAAGCTGCACGCTCAACGCATCGGCGCGCAGGCGGCTGTCGAGAATGTAGACGGTCGCCTTGAAGCGTTCTTCGGGCGCTTCCGGGCTGGCATACCAGTCAGTGATGATCACACCGCCAAACGGATCGATCTGCGACAGCGGCATGAAGGACAGCGTGTCGAGCGATGCGCGCCACAGGAAGGCGTTGACCCCGATCCCGGCCTCGGGCGCGTCGGCACGCGGGCCACTGCCCAGAAGGCCGCCGAACAGGCCGCGGTTTTCGCGCTCTGTGCTGGACCGCGATGCGCAGCTGGCCACCATGCTGGCTGCGGCAACAACACTCAGAACCGTTACAAGCGGCCGTGAGAGCATGGGGCAAACCTCCAGGGAAATCGGTAAAACTGAGAGTAGCAGGACATGTACGCGTCAACAAAGACCAGAGCGGTCACAAGCGCAACCCGCAAGGTGCTTCTATAGCACGCCGGATGCCGCTGGCCAGAGGTGTCAGCGCACCTTTCAGCGTCTCAGGTGTCTGGGTGAAGCGTTGCACACTTGTGACACTTTTTCCCTCAACCCCGTCCGGCGGCGTCCCGTGCCTTGACCCGCGCAGACGCCCAATGTCTTCTGCTCACTGCGCGTCCGGGGGAAAAGCGGGGGCGCCCCGGCGAGGCCGCGAGAGAAGGACCGTGATGACAGCGCACCGCGCTCATGCTCTGGCCTTCAGTTTTCTCGCGGCCGCGCCTCTTTCCATTTCCGTGCTGACATCGCCAGCCGCCCTCGCGCAGGCAGGCGGGCTGCTGGACGGTTTCGAGACCCGTGTGGAAACCAGCGCCGACATCGTCATGGTGCCGGGCACCACGGACGCAGCGCGTAACGGTCCCTATGGTGAGATCCGGCTGGCCTTATCATCGGGCCGCGTATTGGAAAGTCTCAACAGGATCGGGTTCGCCAGCGAGCTGGTCTTGCGGCGCGATTCGGGCAGGGCCGGCCTGGCCCAGACCGTGGGCGACTGCCCGCCGGCCGTCACAGGGTGCGCAAGCACCGGGGGGGCAGTGCCTGTCGGGGCTTTTACCGGCTTCGCCGCAGCGCCGGGAATTTCAGGTGATAATCCCGCCATCGCGCTGGAAACCGCCTATGTCTACTGGTCCGGGGGCTATGGCGAGGTGCGCGCCGGTTTTGGTCCCGGAGCTGCGGCGCTCGAGAGCGAAGCCATGCCCGGTGCATTCTGGCTGATGCGCGCCGATAGTACCCGCTCCGACCCGCTCGGGCTGAACCTGGCATCCACAGCCAATACCCTCTCCGGTCATGCGCCCAAGATCACGGTGCGCAGCGTGCGCCTTGCCGGCTTTCGTGTGGCCGCCTCGTTCACGCCGGACGGGGATGTCTGTGGCGCAAGCTATTGCCGCCCGCAGCGCCAGCCCGGCCTCCTGGCTGCGGCAAGCGTGCGCAATATAGCCGAGCTCGGCGCCTCGTTTGACCACCGGTTTGCATCCAGCGGCGTGCGCTGGACAGCGGGGATCGGGCTGGCCCATGGCCAGGCGCACGGCGCCGACGGTGTATTCTTTAATGATCCGTGGGCGGTTTCGGCGCGCATTGTGCGGTCGCAGGGCGGATGGAAAGCCGGCATCAGCACGCTTGCCAGCAATGACGGCGTGTCGGGCACCGGCTATCGTGCGCATTCGGCAAGCCTGTCTTACGAGACCGGTGACTGGCTGTTCAGCGCGGAAGCGTCATCGGCGCGCGCCTCGCTGGCCGATGCCACAAGCCGCACCGTGATGGCGGGTGTGTCGCGCTATTTCTCGCCCGGTATCATTCTGGGACTGGGGATCACGCACACCGACGCCGATCTTGCCGATGTCTCCGGTGGTGCCCGCACCACCCTCAATACAGCCCGGACACGCGTGTTCATGGAGGCAGGGTTGCGCTTTTGACACGGTTTCGGGGGATTCGCACGCCGCCGCGCGCAACCCTATTGGGCAAAGCACGTTCTTCGCATACATTGGGGACTGAAGAGTGGAGTGTTCCATGCGTGCCGGTGTTCGTTTCCTGACGGTGTTGCCCGTCGCGATGGCCCTTGCCACCGCGCCGTCGGCGTTTGCCGCGGATGACGGTGCCCGCGCCGGATTCAATCTGCGTGGAACGGCCTTCTCCGACCTCACCTCACTGGAACGCCTGCATGACCTTGCTGAGCAGGCGGAGGCTGCGCAGGCGGAAGCCGCGCGTGCCGCACAGGGCCGCCGCGAGGCCGCTCTCCTGTCAATGCCTGACACCCCCACCGGTTCGGCTACTGCCTGGCAGCAGCGCTTCACCATGGCGCCTGCGGGCACGATGGCGTCGGTCTGGGGTGACCAGGCAGAGCAGTTCCGCTTCTCCGCCGGCGAGCGCTGGGGCATCTCGCTGGGCATTTCCCAGCGCCTGCGGGGTCAAAGCTATGAGCTGCAGGATGTCAGCGCAGGCGCCTTCTACTCGCTGACGGACCGCGTCCGGATTGGCGGCGAACTTCGCCTGTCGACCTCGGGTGAGGAGCTGTTCGGCGAGGAAGCCGATCGCCGCGCACCGCAACTGCGTTTTGAGTCGGCGTTCCGCTTCTAGCCTTTTTCCTTTTCATTGACCTGCCTGCACAGCGCTTCCACGCTGGCAATCAGCCTGTCCAGGTCTGCAGGGCCGGACAGGCGGTGATCGCCGCCCTTGGTCAGGTGCAGGCTGACATCGTTTCCCTCCAGCGCCTCGCAAACCCGCACGGCATGCTGCCAGGGAACGTCGGCATCGGACATTCCCTGCAATATGCGCACCGGCCCCCTGAAAGTGATCTTGCCGTCCAGCAGGAGCCATCGGCGCGCCTCCTCTATGAGGCCATGCGTGATGATGAGCGGCTCGCCATAGTCAGACGGCTCTGCCCATTCGCCGTTCCGGACGATTTGCTCGCGCACGGCGTCGGGAAAGCCTGCCCACATCAGGGCCTCGGTGAAGTCGGGCGCGGGCGCAATCAGCACCAGCCCGGCCACCCGCTCCGGACGGGCCAGCGCCGCGAGCAGGGCAGTCCATGCACCCATGGAGGAGCCTGCCAGCACGAGCGGGCCTTCGGTAAGGGCATCGATCACCGCCAGCGCATCCTCGCGCCAGCGCCCGATCCGCGCGGCTCTCCAGTCTCCGTCTGACTGGCCATGAGCAAAATAGTCGAAGCGGATGAAGGCGCGGCCCTCGCGCTGCGCCCATGCATCCAGTGCCAGCGCCTTGGTGCCTTCCATGTCCGAGCGGAGCCCGCCGAGCCAGACGATACCGGGGCCGGTGCCGTGGAGTGCCTTGTAGGCCAGCCGGTGCCCGTCTCCCCGGTCGAGAAACTGTGTCATGGACGGAGCCTTTCTGTCTGGTTTGGCGTTTGCGCTCGAACCGCCCCACCTTTATGAGATGGCAGGCAGTGATGCAAAGCCCGTCAGGCGCGCTCATCCGGGGACGACCGTCATCCATGAAGGTTCTACAGCTCATTCCCGAACTGGATGCAGGCGGCGCCGAGCGCACGGCGATTGATGTGGCTGAAGCCATCGTGAAGGCTGGCGACACAGCCCTGGTGGCAAGCCGCGGGGGCCGCCTGGAAAAAGAGCTCGAGGCCGTCGGCGGCGAGCTCGTCCGCCTCGACATGAAGTCCAAGAACCCCTTCATCATCAAGGCCAATGCTGACCGGCTTGCCGTGCTGATACGCCAGCGCGGCGTCGACATCATCCATGCCCGCTCGCGGGCGCCGGCCTGGAGCGGGCTGGAAGCGGCCCGCAAGACCGGCATACCCTTCGTGACGACCTATCACGGCACCTATAATGCCCGCTCGCCGCTGAAACGCTTCTACAACTCGGTCATGGCCCGCGGCGACGCCGTGATTGCAAATTCCCATTTCATTGCCAGCCATGTTCGGGCCGAACACTACAAGACCCTGGCAGCCAAGCGCGCCGATATCTCCCATCTTCACGTCATCCCGCGCGGTGTGGATCTGACCGTTTTCGACCCGGCTCGCACAGATCCCCTGCAGGTTGCCGCCCTGCGCTCTGTGTGGCTGGACGGGCGCGAGGCCCCGGTCATCCTGCTTCCTGCCCGCCTGACGCACTGGAAGGGCCAGAGTCTGGCTGTCGAGGCGGTCGCGCGGCTGAAGGACCGGCTGCACGGCCCCTTGCCTGTTCTGGTCTGTGCGGGCGATGCGCAGGGCCGGAGCGGCTATCTCGACACCTTGCGTGAACAGGCCGCCGCCGCCGGTGTCGCGCTGGTTCTGCCCGGACATGTCTCCGACATGGCCACCGCCTATATGGCGGCTGATATCGTCATCAATCCCTCGATCGAGCCCGAAGCCTTCGGGCGCACCCTGACCGAGGCGATGGCGATGGCCCGGCCGGTCATTGCCTCGGCTCATGGCGGGCCCCTCGAAATCCTTGCAGATGACGGTCCAGGCTGGCTTTTTCCGCCCGGTAATGCCGAAGAACTCGCCCGCCGCATGCAGACCGTTCTCCTGCTCGACGCTGAAACGCGAAAAATCAACGGGCATTTGGCGCGCCAACGTGTTATCGCGCATTATTCGAGGGAGGCGCTGCAGGCGTCCACCTTGCGGGTATACCGGGAACTTCTAGACTGTCGGGCATGATCGAGAGCGAACCGCCAAAGGAACAGGTGCTGGTTGTCCATGAGGGCGACCTGCGTTCCACCGTGCGCATGATGGCGGCGGCCCGCATGATCCGCGACCATCACCGCAAGGCGCGGATCACCCTGCTCACGGCCCCGGAATATGAAGGCCTTGTCAAATACTGCCCCTATTTCAATGCGGTGGAGACGAGCCTTCATGAAACCGCGAAGAAGGGTTTCTTCGAGCGCGTGAAAATGGCGCGCGCGTCGAAGTTCGATTTTGTTTACGATCTTTGCGGTTCGGAGGCGGCCCGCAAGCTGAAAGGCGCCATGCGGCTGTCCCGCGGGCGCTGGATCGAGGGCGGCCCGGACGCGAAACTGGCTGCTCATCCGTCCGAACAGCTCGCCGAGCGGCTGGGCGAGGCCGGGATCGGCCGCACCGGCTACCGCCTGGGCGAAGCGCCCCCGCCCCTGCTGGACTGGGTCGATTTCGTGGCCAAGCGGTCGCGCACGCTGGAGCCGGCCTATTTCGGCCTGCATGGGCGCTATGCGCTGTTTGCACCCGCAGGAGACGAGTTCCAGCCAGCCCTGCGCTGGCCGAAGGAGCGCTGGGCCTCCCTGGCACACGAACTCAAGGAACAGGGCGTGGAGCCGGTCATTGTGGGGGGGCCGTCAGCGCGCGAGATCGGCCGCTACATCGCCCATGTGACGCCGGGCGCCCGGGATCTGACCGGCCGGGCGAACCTGGTCCAGCTGGCCGGCCTTGGCCGCAAGGCCAGCTTTGCCTTTGGCGAGGACGTGGATCTGCTGCACCTTCTTGTGGCAGCCGGGTCACCCGCGGTGATGTTTCATCCTGGCGCGGAAGCGCCCCACATGGCCTCTCCGCGCGGTCCGGAATGTGTAATTCTCATGCACGCTCCGACACTTGCACAGATTTCCGTCGCCGAGGCCGTGCAGTCCATGCGCGTGGCGGGCGGTTTTGTCCGCAACCCCGAAGCGGCCTGAATGTCTTGATTTTACCAGCCATCTCACGATATGCGCTAGGGTTGAAGGCAAAGCCGGAAACGGCAGGCCGCACAAAGAATTTTGTCTTGCCGGATGAGACCGCGCCTCTCGCGCCCTTTCTGACCGGTGCTGAAACAGGAGAAGACGCATAGCACGACGTCCCCACGCCGCGCCCCCCGTCAAGAAAGACGGCCCGCGCATTAATGGAGAAATCCGCGTTCCGCGGGTGCTCCTGATTGACGAAAATGGCGAAAAGCAAGGTGAAATGCCGATCGAAGCTGCGCTGGAAGCGGCAGCTGAGGCGGGACTCGATCTGATCGAGGTGTCCCCGAACGGTAATCCGCCGGTCTGCAAGCTCGCTGATTTCGGCAAGCTGAAATACGCTGAGCAGAAGAAGAAGGCGGAAGCCCGCAAGAAGCAGAAGACGCAGGATATCAAAGAGATAAAGATGCGTCCGAATATTGATACGCATGACTATGAGGTGAAAACCCGGTCCATGCGGCGCTTCTTCGAGGACGGCGACAAGGTGAAGATCACCTTGCGGTTCCGGGGCCGGGAAATGGCGCACCAGGATCGCGGCATGATCATATTTGATCGCGTGAAGGCTGATTTCGGTGATATCGCCAAGGTGGAATTCGAACCCAAGCTCGAGGGCCGCCAGATGATCATGGTGATGGCGCCGCGATAGCGCTGTCCGTCACGGCAGTCTCGAAAGGCCGGCGGTGTGCCCGCCGGCCTTTTTGCGTCTGGCTGTACCGTGACGATAATTTAATTTATTGATTTTCGATAAATGTCACTACTGTTGCCCCGCAAGCACCGGCATACCCTGATGACGGTGCGGTCAATAATAGGGACAAATGAAAATGGTCAGGCCTTTTCTTCTCGCCGCCTTCAGCGCGGCTCTGCTCTGCTCCGCGGCTCATTCCGAGCCTGTGCGCTCCGAAATTACCATTGATGCCGGGGAGGTTCGCCTTGCCGGAACGCTCACGCTTCCAGACCAGCCGCGGGCTTTGCTGGTGATGATCACCGGAACCGGTCCGCATGGACGCGACGGGGTCATCTCCGGCGCGCCCATGTTTGCCGAGCTCGCCGATGCGCTCGCGCTTGGCGGCGTGGCGACCATCCGCGTGGACGAGGCCGGCGTCGGAGAATCCACGGGAGAGCACACGCAAAGCTTCCGCGAACGGATCCCCCACGTCGCTGCCACACTCGACCATGCCCGGTCCCTGGAGGGGTTGGCCGGCATTCCTGTAGGGTTCTACGGTCATTCGGAAGGCGCGTCGCTTGCCGTACTGGTGGCTGCAGACCGTCCGCAGGATGTGGACCTTCTGGTGCTGGCAGGCGTGCCCGGCGCGCGCGGCCATACCGTCTGGGTGGATCAGCAGCATACGCTGCTCGCCCGGCAATTCACCCAGCTCGATCCCGGCAGCATCCGGGCTGCACTGACGGCGGTGGCCGACGCCTCGGTCGCCGGGGAGCGTGAGCCGGTATATGCTGCCGTACGCGCTCTTTTCGAGCTGCTGGAAGCTCCCGATCATGTCTATGAGGACGGCTCGTTCGAGCAATACGCGGCACGCATGGCCAGCATCGGGATGAGGGACTTCCTCGCCTATGACCCGGCTCCGGCCTTCGCCCGGGTTTCCGCGCCAACCCTTGCCATCTGGGGTGATGTCGACCGGCAGACATCTGCGGAGCTGAACCCGCCCCTGCTGGCGGCTGCCCGCGCCGGCGACCCTCACTACAGGGCTGTCATCCTGGAGGACCAGGATCACTTCTTCCTGCGCGGGGAGGGGCTTGCGCCGGGTGAGCACCGCTTTGGTGTCATGGCACTGGCACCGGAACTGCCGGCCGAAATTCTCGCCTGGCTGGACGGCGCGCTGCGCTGACCGTAGCCGGTTCGGCACCCCGGCACCGGCCCCGCCTGTAGCAGGCGGGGCCGGTTGCTTTTCCCCTATGCAGAAGTTTGCCGCGGGCGTAGCGTGCGCCGCGAGGACAATCGGGCGGTCGAGGCCAGCACTGGCAGACCGCCATGGAAACAGGGGGATATGATGAAATACCCGATCATTATTGGTGCGCTGGCGGCCGGTCTGGCTGGCGGCGTTGTGCAGGCCCAGCAGGCCGACCCCCTGCCCGGCCGCCATGGCGCGGTGACGCTGCAGGCCGGATTTCCCGATGACCCGCGCACCTTCGCCGTGCAGGCTGGCGGCGCGATGGCGGCAGACCGTCTTGGCGGCAATTATTGTGCGGGCTTCGTCACCCAGCAGCCGACCTTTGTGCTGACTTACGAGGACGCTGGCGACATTTTCGACCTGATGCTTTCGGCCGCATCCGAAGTCGACACCACCATGGTGGTCCGGACGCCTTCCGGCGACGTGCTGTGCGATGATGATGGCGGAGCCAGCGGTTTCAATCCGGGCATTACCGTCGAAGGGCCCGCCAGCGGCCGCTATGAGATATGGGTGGGCACCTTCGCACCGGGAGCTGGCTACCCTGCGGCGGCCCTGCACATTTCCGAGCTGGCCTATTCGGACGCCAATCCGTTCGCCCGCACCGTCAATGCTGAATTGCCGGCGGCGGTAAGCCTGTCGCTGCGCGCCGGCTTCCGTAACGATCCGGCGAGCACCACGGTGGCCCAGGGCGGCGATGTGCGGCTGGGTCCGCTCGGCAGCAGCTGTACCGGTTACGCGGGTGAAGCCCCCAGTGCCCGGCTGAACTACCGGGCTGGCCGCTACGATCTCTATATCTCGACGGAAAGCGAGCGCGACGGCACGATTGCTGTGCTGGCGCCGGACGGCAGCTGGCACTGCGACGACGACGGCGCGGGCGATCTCAACCCCGGTGTGGTGTTCACGCAGCCGCAATCCGGCGACTATCTGATCTGGGCCGGCACCTTCTCCGATATTGGCCGGCAATCGGCCACCTTGCACGTGTCCGAGATCGGTTATGCAGGCGTCGACAACTCCGTCGATGTCAACGCGCGCCCGCTTCACGGCCAGGCCCGCCTGTCCAGTGGCTTCTCGCCCAACCCGCACCGCGCGTCAGTACGCGCTGGCGGCCCGGTCGACGCCACCCTTGCCCTGGCCACTCACACGGTGGCCGAAGGCTATTGCTATGGCCGCATCACCCGGGAGCCCACCTACCGGCTCACCTGGAACGGGCGGGGCGAGCCGCTTTACATTTCCACCGGCAGCGAGGAGGTCGATACCCTCCTGCTCGTCAATGCACCCGACGGCAGCTGGTGGTGTGACGACGACAGCGCGGGCAACTTGAATGCCGGCCTGGTGATCGAGGACGCCCCTCCGGGCGTTTACGACATCTATGTCGGCGCGTTTGACAGCGAGACGCTGGCGTCCGACCTCTTCATCTCGAACACGGGCTTCGGACCGGAAGCGCTGTCCATGCGCGCCGACCCGTCGCTCGCACCGCGTTTCGGGGCGTTCTCCATCGATCCGGCGGCCTTTGCCTTGCCTTATGAGCAGGAAATCGAGGCGGGCGGGCCGCTGCGCGCCTACCAGGCGGGCTTCAGCCAGACCGAGTATTGCGCCGGCTATGTGAGCCGCGAACCCACCTTGCTGATCAACTGGGCAGCAGACGCGGCCGCACCGTTCACCATCTATCTGGACGCCGAGCGTGACACTACCCTGGCGGTGCGCCTGCCTGACGGCAGCTGGCGTTGTGATGATGATGGCTCGACCGGCCTGAATGCCGGTCTCGTCTTCAGCGCGGGTGAGCCGGGCGGCTATCTCGTCTATGCCGGCACGTTCGGTTCCGAGCCGGCTCCGGCACGCATCTTTGTCTCCACCGGCGAGATGCCCCGCTAGGACTGCCCGTCATGTGATGCAGGAAGGCGTGAAGCGCTTGCGTTTTGCGCCTTCTTGCGTATAACCACGCGCTCTTTAGTCCGGCTGGTCAGGCCCACGACATGCCTGCCGGCCGTTTAACGGCTCGCCGCGCCCAGCGCCCGGCATCCATATCAGGAGACCGAAATGTCGAAGATGAAGACCAAAAGCGGCGCCAAGAAGCGCTTCAAGGTGACTGGCACGGGCAAAGTGCTCGCCGCCCAGTCCGGCAAACGCCACGGCATGATCAAGCGGACCCCCAAGCAGATCCGCCAGAAGCGCGGCACCGACACGCTGTCGGCGCCTGACGCGAAGATCGTGAAGCAACACTACCTGCCCTACAGCCGCTAACGCGCTGGCCGGTACGTATACCCAACGTTTGAAGGACTGATATCATGGCT
>ERZ869909.1355-NODE-1355-length-20092-cov-5.894929_pt1 | contig 20092 bp, 20 predicted proteins | sample MGYA00520892_ERZ869909 | MGnify/ENA primary metagenome ERZ869909 (study PRJEB32215, sample SAMEA104723947) | bioreactor metagenome | biome: bioreactor; feature: anaerobic bioreactor; material: water | place: China | collected 2015-03-12 ... | reverse complement strand
GGGTGTTGTCCCCATGGCGTATTCCTTTCAACGCTCCTGAAATACATTGTAATACATTGTATAGTCCAAAGCAAGCGACTGGTGGACCTCCCATCAGTAGAGGCTCCCGAAGATTTTTTCGGCGGATGCCGCTTTGGAACAGGCAGGCCTGCCTGAGGGGCCAGAGATGCCTTCAACATTTACCGTCAGGGACTGGCCTGAGCGGGGGGCGGCTTTCCGCCGGCGCCTCGCCCATGCCGGGCCGGGCCCCGGAACCCGCCGCGGTTGCAGACGTTGAGAGACCAAGCACCGATTCACGCATCGACCGGGATCGAGAGGGCGCCCGCGCCCCTCCCGCCGCCCGGCAGAGAGGGAGGCTCCCATGCCCAAGATCGACGTCTCACTGACCCTTCTGTCCGGCGCCGCGCTCGCGCTTCTGGGCCTTGCTGGCCCGGTGGGGGCGCTGGCGGTGGTGGCCTTGGGAATTACCGTGCTGGCCATCCGGCCGAGCGAGCCGCGCGTCCTGCGCGTGCGCGCCGACCAGGTAGCCCCGCGACCTGCGCCCCGCCGCCTGCCGTGATCCCGCATCCATGACCGCTTCCCCGACCGCGCCCGTCACGCTGCCCGCGGACACGCCGACCTCGGGCGTATTGCCCGTTGCCATCGTCATTCCGACCTTCGACCGCGCGGTGCTGGTGGGGCAGGCGGTCCTCGCCGCGCTGGAGCAGACCCATCCCGATACGGTGATCATCGTCGTCGATGACGGCTCGACCGACGCCACGGCCGAGGCGCTGGTTTCCTACGCGGGCGATCCGCGCCTGTCGGTGGTGCGGCTCGCCCGCAACCTCGGCACGGCGGCGGCGAAGAACGTGGGCCTGATGCTTTCGGGCGCGCGGGCGGTGACCTTTCACGATTCCGACGACCTGCCGCATCGCGACAAGGTGCTGCAACAGGCCCAGATGATGGCCCAGGGCCCGCTGCCGGCCGAACCGGGGCTGAACTGGGCCACGATCGGCCAGACCGCCGGCGCGGCGCTGCCGGTCGCCGCGGTCCTCTGCCACCATGACCTGATGCTGCTCTCGGGCCGGGTCGTGCAGATCCGCCGCAGCCTGTCGCTGGTCGATGACCTCTTTCCGAACCTGCAGTTCGACGCGCAGGTGCCGGGCGACTGGATGCATGTGAACTCGGGCCTCTTTCACCCCGGCGTCTTCGAGCGGCTGGGCGGCTTCATGGACGCGATCGAGGAGGACCGCGAGTTCCGCAACCGCCTCATCCTGTCGGGCGAGGTCGTGCGCGTGCTCGATGCGGTGCTCTTGACCAAGTTCGAGACCGAGGATGCGCTGACCCGCCGCGCCGAGACGGGCTACACGAGCCCCCGCCGCGCCGCCGACCGTGACCGGGTCTGGGCGCGCGTCGCCGATTGGCGCGCGGGAAAGCCCGTGGCCCCCGAACCCGTCGATCTGCCCCACCTGGACATCGCCGAGATCACCAACCCCGAGAACCTGAAGCTTTCCGCAGCACTCGCCACCCCCGCCACGCGCGAGGCGCTGCAGGCCGCCCTTCTGAAGGCGCGCGCGCATACCGCCGCCGCCTGATCCACGACCGATCCATGACCAAAAGGGAGAACCCGCCATGCCCGCCGACGAGCCGCTCTTTCACCCGACCGCCGATACCCAGTCCGGCCAGGACACGACGGACCGCGCCCGCAACCCCGGCGCGGGCGGCGAGACGCACCAGACCCCCGATGGCCCGACCCTGACCACCGCGCAGGGCATCCCGGTCTCGGACAACCAGAACACGCTGCGCGCCGGCCCCCGCGGTCCGGCGCTCCTGGAAGATTTCGCCATGCGCGAGAAGATCTTCCATTTCGACCACGAGCGCATTCCCGAACGGGTCGTCCATGCCCGCGGCTACGGCGCGCATGGCTATTTCGAAGTGACCGACGCGCTTTCGGACATCACCGCCGCGCATCTTTTCCAGAAGAAGGGCAATCGCGTGCCGGCCTTCGTGCGGTTTTCGACCGTCGCCGGCAACAAGGGCTCGATGGATCTGGCCCGCGACGTGCGCGGCTTCGCCGTCAAGCTCTACACCGAAGAGGGCAACTGGGACATCGTCGGCAACAACATCCCCGTCTTCTTCATCCAGGACGCGATGAAATTCCCCGACCTCGTCCATTCGGTCAAGGACGAGCCCGACCGCGGCTTTCCGCAGGCGCAATCGGCGCATGACAATTTCTGGGACTTCATCTCGCTCATGCCCGAGTCGATGCACATGGTCCTGTGGCAGATGTCGGACCGCACGATCCCGCGTTCCTTCCGTTTCATGGAAGGCTTCGGCGTGCACAGCTTCCGCTTCGTCAACAAGGACGGCAAGAGCACCTTCGTCAAGTTCCACTGGAAGCCGCGGCTGGGGATGCAGTCTGTCGTCTGGGACGAGGCGGTGAAGATCAACGGCGCCGACCCGGATTTCCACCGCCGCGACCTGTGGACCGCGATCGAGAAGGGCGACTTTCCCGAATGGGACCTCGCCGTGCAGCTTTTCGACGACGACTTCGCCGACCGCTTCGATTTCGACATCCTCGACCCCACCAAGATCATCCCCGAGGAAGAGGTGCCACTGCGGGTGGTCGGCCGGCTGGTCCTCGACCGCAACGTGGACAATTTCTTCGCCGAGACCGAGCAGGTCGCCTTCTGCACGCAGAACATCGTGCCGGGGATCGACTTCACCAACGACCCGCTCCTGCAGGGGCGCAACTTCTCGTATCTGGACACGCAGCTGAAGCGTCTGGGCGGGCCGAACTTCACCCATATCCCGATCAATGCCCCGCGCTGCCCGATGCACCACTTCCAGCAGGACGGCCACATGCAGACGCGCGGGATCAAGGGGCGCGCGAATTACGAGCCGAACAGCTGGAGCGAGGGCGGCCCGCGCGCCGACCCCAGGCGCGGGCATCGCTCCTTCCCCGAACCCATCGAGGGCGAGAAGCGCAAGCTGCGTTCGGAAAGCTTTGCCGACCATTACAGCCAGGCACGGCAGTTCTACATCAGCCAGACCGAGGTCGAGCAGGACCATATCGCCGAGGCCTTCGTCTTCGAGCTTTCCAAGGTCGAGACGGTGGCGATCCGCGAACGGGTCGTCGCGCATCTGCCGAATGTCGATGAGGGGCTCGCGCAGAAGGTCGCCGAGGGGCTGGGAATGGAGGCGGTTCCCAAGGCGCATGAGCCGGCGGTCACCCCGCGCACCGATCTCAAGCCCTCGGACCCGCTGTCGATCCTGAAGAACACCCCCGACAGCTTCAAGGGCCGCAAGCTGGGTGTGCTGATGACCGACGGGATCGACGGCGCGCTCCTTGACGCGCTCATCGCCGCGGTCGAGGGCGAGGGCGGCATGGTCGAAAAGGTCGCCCCGCAGGTCGGCGGCGTGACGACGGCGGGCGGCAAGAAGGTCGCGGCCGACCAGAAGATCGACGGCGCGCCCTCGGTCATCTACGACGCCGTGGCGGTGCTCGCCTCCGCCGAGGGGGCAGAGACGCTGAAGGAGATGCATCCGGCCAAATGCTTTGCCGCCGATGCCTTCGCGCATGCCAAGTTCATCGCCTTCACGCCCGAGGCCGAGGCACTCTTCGAGGCCGCCGGCGTCAGCGAGCGCGACGCGGGCTTTCATGCGCTCTCCGGGGCGGGCGATGCCAAGGGCTTCGTCAAGGCCTGCCGCGCCCTGCGCTTCTGGGACCGCGTGAAGTAACTCGCCAGGAAACGCACAAGGCGCCCGGGCAGACCCCCGGGCGCCCTTTCGGAAAGGAACGCCATGACACGACCCCCCGCAAGCCCGACCCCTCCCAAGGGCCGCGATCCGGTCACCGAAGACGCCCTGCCCCTCGACGAGGCGGCCGATCCCGCGATCCCGCCGACCGAGCCGCCAGTGGAAACCGCGCTCGACGACGATGAGGGCGGCGCCGATCCGATCGACCCCGATACCGGCCGCCCCTATCCGGAAACCGACCCCGGCACCAACGCCCCGCGCGCCGAACGCCGCGGCGGCTCGCCGGAGGAGATCTGAACCCGAACATTTGAAGCCGGCCATTTGAATCAGGTCAGCGCGCCCGCTCAGGCGCGCGGCCGCTGAGCCGGAAGGTCACGCTTCTTTTTCAGGACCGACCCGCCGCGCGCTGGAAGGCCCGGGGGGCCAGGTCGGATCGGGCGGGATCAATCAGGGAACGGGATCAATCGGGGATCGCGCGGGATCGCGCGGCGGCAGCACAAGATCCTGACTGAAAAGGGACGCTCTGCCCGCAACTGCCATACGTTTGCCATACGCCTGCCATACGCTTGCCATACGGTTTCTGGCAGGCAAAAATCGCCCAAGATCAGGCACATGACCTCTCCCGAGCCCCTTTCTGGCCAAACGCCTGCGCACGCCGCGTCAAGCTTTCATCAACCCTCCGAACCCCGACGCGCCGCCCGCGCGCCCCACACCCTGAACCGAAAACGCCGCCGCCCCGGATGGAGCGGCGGCGCAAGCCGTCGGTGGGCGTTCAGCCCGTGATCAGCCCATGGTCAGACCCGGATCAGACCGAGCGGATCAACCCGCCATCGACGCGGATCTGGCTCCCGGTGACATAGGATGCCCGCTCGGACACCAGGAAGACGGCCACATCGGCAAATTCCTCGGGGCGGCCGTAGCGGCCCGCGGGGATCGTCTCGCGCGCCGCGGCGGCGATGTCCTCAACGCTCTTGCCGGTGCGCTTGGACGCCGCGGCGTCCAGCTCGTCCACCCGCTCGGTGCCGATGCGCCCGGGCAGGATCATGTTGACCGTCACCCCGTCGCGCGCCACTTCCGCGGCAAGCGTCCGCGACCAGCCCAGCACCGCCGAACGCACCCCGTTCGACATCGCCAGGTTCGGGATCGGCTGGATGATGCCCGAGGACCCGATGGTCAGGATCCGGCCCCAGCCCCGCTCGCGCATCGGCGGCAGCAAAAGGCGTGTAAGTTCAAAGACATTGGCCGCCATCGCCTCGAACTGGGCGATCCAGGCGCCGCGGTCGGTGCTATGCGCCTGCCCCGGGGCGGGACCGCCCGAATTGTTGACCAGGATATCGACGCCGCCGTCCTTCAGAAGCCCCTCGGCCAGCGCGGCGACCGTGTCGAAATCGGCCAGATCCACGCGCTTGGTGGTGACGTTCGACATGCCCCCCGCCCAGTCGTCGATCAGCTCCTGCCGGCGGGCGGCGGCGATGACCTCGACGCCTTCCCGCGCCAGGCTTGCGGCGATCTCCTTGCCCAAACCCCGGCTTGCGCCCAGAACCAGCGCGCGCTTTCCCTTCAGTCCCAGATCCATCACGTCCTCCTATCCCAATTCCTTCAGCCGCCGTTCCTGACGGTCCAGCAGCCAGTCGACCTCGGCCCGGGTGGCGGGATTGAGCCCCGCACCGGGCCGGCGCAGCGTGTCATGGCCGATCACACCGCGACGCGCCAGCACATACTTGCGCACCGCCAGCCCCTGGCCCGGCTGCTGCTCGTAGCGGGCGAGCGGCAGATAGGCGTCGAAAAGGTCATGCGCGCGGGCCTTCTCGCCCGCCTGCATGTGGCGCACCACATCGACCATCATCTCGGGGAAGGCGAAACCCGTCATCGCCCCGTCGGCGCCGCGGCCCATCTCCTCGGGGAGGAAAACGCCGCCATTGCCGCACAGGATCGAGATGCGGCGATTGAGCCGCCCCTCGGCGCGCAGGGCGCCGATCTTGTCCAGCCCCGGCCAGTCCTCGTGCTTGAGGCAGACGCAGCTCGGCAGTTCCTCGACGATGCGGGCGATCACCGGGACCGAGATCTGCACGCCGGTGACCAGCGGGAAATCCTGCAGCACGAAGGGGGTGTCGCCGATGAATTCGACCGCCTGGCGGTAATAGGCCACGATCTGGTCGTCGGTGCGCAGGCTGCCCGGCGGGGCGATCATCACGCCCGCAGCCCCCGCCTCCATCGCCGCGGCGCTCAGCGCGGCGATCTGCGCGAAACCCGGCGCCGAGACGCCGACGACGACCGGCACGCGGCCCGCCACCCGTTCCAGCACCTGCCGCACCACCGCGAGCGATTCCTCGGGCGTGAGCTTCGGCGCCTCGCCCATCATGCCCAGGATGGTCAGGCCCGTGGCCCCGGCCTCCAGATAGAAATCGACCATCCGGTCGATGCTGGCGTGATCCACGGCGCCATCGGGCAAAAAGGGGGTGACGGCGATCACATAGACGCCGGCGGCGTCCTCGGTCAGACGGGTCATTCGGGTAGTTCTCCTTCGATACGGGCAAGGGCAAGGCGGCCGATGGCCAGGGCGCAAGCCGCCTGCGAGGGGTCGATCACGGGGCGACCGAGGGCGGCCTGCAAATCGGCGCGGTAATCGGCCATGCCCGCGCAGCCGAGGATGATCACCTCGGACCCCGCGCGGATCAGCGATTGCGAAACCGCGACGAGCCGCGTCCAGGTGGCCTCGCGCGAGGCAAGCTCCGCCACGCCCAGTTCCAGCGCCTGGTCGTCGGCCAGCCGATCAAGGACCCCCATCGCACCGAGGTAGCGCATGTGCCGCGGGATCGAGCGCGACAGGATCGACACGATCCCGAAGCGCTGGCCCATCGTCATCGCCGTCAACACCGCGGCCTCGGCAATGCCCAGGACCGGCCGGGCGCTTTGTTCGCGCAGCGCCGCCAGGCCCGGATCGGAAAAGCAGGCAACGACGAAGGCCGAGGCTTCGGCCTCAAGCCCGGCGGCCTGGGCCAGAAGCGGGGCCACCACGCCATCGACATGCGCCTGCGTCTCGATCCCCGGCGGGCCGGCCTCCAGCCGGTGGCAGCGGATCGGCACGGGCGCAAGGGCCTGCATCGGCGCCACGGCGCGCGCGATCCCCTCGGTCACGACCGCGCTGGAATTGGGGTTCAGGATGTGGATCGTCATGCGGCACCTTCGGGGTAGCGGGCATGGGACCAGAAACCCGGGGGAAGGTCCAGATCGCCCGCCGCGCCGATCCGCTCGATCATCGTCTCGGCCTCGCGCTCTGCGGCATCGAGGATGCGCTCGGCATCGACGCGGGTGGGCTGGCCGCCGCGCAGCACGAGCTCGCCGCCGATCACCACGGTATCGACATCGTTGCCATTGGCGAAACAGGCCAGCCGGTAGGGTTCCATGTTGACCGGGCAGAGATGCGGGCGGCGCATGTCGACCAGAACCAGATCGGCCTCCTTGCCGGTCTCGATCGAGCCCAGGCGATCCTCCAGCCCCAGCGCGCGGGCGCCGTCGATCGTGGCCATTTCCAGCACCTTGCCGGGGGGCAGCACGCCCGCGTCGCGGAAATGGCGGCGGTGGTAATGCATCGCCTGCTGCATGTGGCGGAACATGTCGCCCGAGCGGTCGGGTGCGGTCGCGTCCGAGCCGAGCGCGACGCAGACCCCGGCCTCGATCAGCTCAATGGCCGGGCAGCGGCCGCGCACCGATGCCAGGGCCGAGGGGTTGTGCGCGATCTTCGTGCCGGTGCGCGCGCAGATTTCGATCTCGTCGTCGTGCAGGTCGATGGCATGCGACAGAAGCGCCCGCTCGTCCAGAAGCCCCAGCGCCTCGGCCCGGCGGATGGAGCCGCCCTCGTGCCCGTCCTGGGTGAAGACCAGCCCCAGATCGCGCGCCAGCGCCCGCATCGCCTGCGCCTGGCGCACGGCTTCGGCGTAATCGGCCGGCGCCATACCCGCCTCATGCTCGTCGCGCAGGACGGGGTAGAGAAGCGCGATCTCGATGCGACCCTGGCCGTGCCGGCGGTGGACGAGGGTGCGGCAGGTCTCCAGCTGCTGCTCGAAGGTGACCGGGTAGCGGATGCCGTCGGCGCCCGCGTAAGCGCGCGGATGCGGCGCGCGGGTGGGGCCGACGGCCACGACCGAACGTGTGCCGACCGCGGTCACGCCATCGCAATGCGCCTCACCGTATTCGGGCGTGTCGGTGCGCATGATCGTGTCGCCCCCGCCCAGAAGCGAGACACCGCAGGTCACGCCGAAGCGCAGCCGTTCGAGCGCGGCGAGCTGCGCCTCGGCATGCCAGAATTTCGGGGGGGAGGCGGTGGTATAGACCTCGCCGCAGATCTCTTCCCAGCGGTTGGCGCGGTCCATGCCGAGGCTCTTGATCAGCCCGTGGCCGGCATGGGCATGGACATCGATGAGCCCCGGCATCACCACCTTGCCGCGCGCGTCGATGATCCGCGCGGCGGCCTGCGGCAGGTCTGCGGCGGGGCCGACGGCGGCGATCCTTCCGCCTTGGACGGCGATCGCCGCGTCGCGCAGGATGCGGCGGGCGGGATCCATCGTCAGGATCGTGGCGCCGGTGATCAGCAGGTCCATCTCAGCCCTCCAGCTTCGGCAGCGCGGCCACGTCCAGAACCGCATCGACGGGTAATGCAAAGCCCGGATGCCGCCCAGCAAGTCCAGTGACCTTCAGCGGGTTGTAGAGCGTGAGCCAGGGCGGGTCCTCCTGCATCAGGCGGTAGGCCTGCGCGTAGAGCGCGGCACGCGCGGCCGCATCGGTGGTGGCGCGGCCGCGGTCGATCAGCGTCTCGACCTGCGGATTGGCATAGCCCTGCCACCAGGAGCCGCGCACGCGGCTGTCGATCTTCTCGTGCAGGACGCGGAAGGTCGACAGGGGCGAGCTGTCGAAAACGCAGAGATCGCGGATCTCCTTGCGCCGGACCATATGCGCGTAGTCCTCACGCTCGGGGTGGATATGGGTCTTCAGGGTCACGCCGATCCCGGCCAGCTGCGCGGCCAATGCCGCGCTGAGGCGTTCAGCCTCGTCCGGCAGGCGGGTGGGGCAATCCAGCTCCAGCACCAGCCCGTCCGAATGCCCCGCCTCTGCCAGAAGCGCGCGGGCGCGGGCAAGATCGCGCCGGGGTGCCGGGTCGGTGCCGGCGCCGAAATGAACGGGGCTGACGATCCCTTCGAGCGGGCGGGCGGCCCCGGCGACCGCGGCCTCGATCAGCCCCGCGCGGTCAAGGGCCAGCGACAGTGCCAGACGAATGCGGGGATCGGCCAGGGGGCCGCGGGCGGCGTTCAGCAGGTAGATGATCGCCACGGGCGAGAGGCTCTCGACGCGCGTCGCGCCAACGGCCTCGAGCGCGCGGGAGGCGTGATAGTCGAGTGCGGTCGCCACCTGCGCCTCGCCGGCGAGCAGCCGTTCCAGACGACGGGCGGGGTCGGGTTCGGCTTCCCAGCGGAGCGTGGGGTTGGCGGGGCGCCCAGTGAAGTGATCGACCGCCTCGGCCGTGATCCAACCCGCGCCCTGGCCGGTCAGCCGGTAGGGGCCGGTGCCGAGGGGCGCGGTGGTCACGCCCGCCTCCAGCGCCTCGATCGCGGCGGGGGCCAGGATGAAGCCCTGAACCAGCACGTCGGGCAGGTCCGCCATCGGCTGGGCGAGCGTCACCTCGACCGTCAGAGGGTCCGCGGCGGTGATCCGCGCGTCGCCAAGATACTGCGCCCAGACCCCCGGCGCGCCGAGCGTATAGCCCTTGTCCGGTCGCGCCATGCGCGCCAGCGAGGCGCAGACCGCCGCCGCATCGCAGGGGGTGCCGTTGTGGAAAAGAACGCCCGGGCGCAGGTGAAAGCGCCAGTGCCGCGCGTCTTCCGACACCTCCCAGCGTTCGGCCAGGCGCGGGGCAAACCCCGCCCCCTCTCGCCGCATCAGCGTGTCGTAGAAGGCGCCGTAGAGGCACAGCTCATCGGCCCCGTCGGTGCAGTCATGCGGGTCGCGCAGCGGCAGGCGGGCTTGCAGGATCGTGCTCACATCCGGTCCCTTTGCGGCTCGTCTATCAGGTGGCAGGCGACGGACTGGCCGCCGCCCAAGTCGCGCAGGGCAGGACGCTCGATGGCGCAGCGGTCCCAGGCGAAGGGGCAGCGCGTGCGGAAACAGCAGCCCGAGGGCAGCGACAGCGCGCTCGGCACCTCGCCCGCAAGCTCCATCTCCGCGGTCTTGCGCTGCGGCTCGATCGTCGGCGCGGCCGAGAGAAGCGCGCGCGTATAGGGATGGCGCGGCATGGCGAAGAGCCGGTCGCGCGGCGCGGTCTCGACCATGAAGCCCAGATACATCACCCCGATCCGGTCGGCGATGTGATGGACGACCGACAGATCATGGCTGATGAAAAGATAGGCCAGGCCGAACTCGTCGCGCAGATCCAGCATCAGGTTCAGGATCTGCGCCTGGATCGACACATCCAGCGCCGAGACCGGCTCGTCGGCGATGATCAGCCCCGGATTGACCGAGAGCGCCCGCGCGATACCGATGCGCTGGCGCTGCCCGCCCGAGAACTGGTGCGGGTAGCGCCCGGCCTGTTCGGGGTTGAGCCCCACGCGCGCCAGAAGCGCGGCGGTGCGCTCGCGCACCTCGGCCCGGCGCGACGGGCCCAGCTGCTGCAAAAGCGGCTCGGCCACGATGTCGCGCACCTTCTGGCGGGGGTTGAGCGAGGCAAACGGGTCCTGGAAGATCATCTGCATCTTCGCGCGCACCGGCAGCATCTGCCGCGGCCCGTAGGCGCTGACATCCTCGCCCTCGATGCGGATGCGCCCGCCGGTGGGCTCGTAGATGCGGGCAATGGTCTTGGCGACGGTGGACTTGCCGCAGCCCGACTCGCCCACCAGCGCCAGCACCTCGCCCGGGGCGATGGCGAAGCTCACGCCGTTGACGGCGTGGACGGTAGTGTTGCGCAGCCGGGGTCGCCCGCCCCTGAAGGTGATCCGGTCCAGAAGACCCTTGTTGAGCTGGAAGCGTTGCTCCAGCCCCTCGACCTCGAGCATGGGGGTCATGCCGGCTCTCCCGTGGTCTGGGTCGCGGGGACGGGGAAGTGGCAGGCGGCGTGCTGGCCGCCGCGCTGCGGGGTGAGCGGCGGCTCGGTCTCGGCGCAGATCGCCTGGGCGCGCGGGCAGCGGTCGCGGAAGCTGCAGCCGGCGGGCAGGTTGCGCACATCGGGCACGGTGCCGGGGATCTGGTTGAGCCGCGGCATCCGGTGCGCGGGGTTGGGGATCGAGTCGATCAGCCCGCGCGTATAGGGATGGGCGGGGGTGTCGATCACCTCGCGCACGGGGCCGGTCTCGACCACCTTGCCGCAATAGAGGACGGTGATCTTGTCGACCATCTCGGCCACAACGGCGAGGTCGTGGGTGACCAGGATCATCGAAGCGCCTTCCTCGGCGATCTGGCGGCGCATCAGCTTCAGGATCTGGCTCTGGATCGTCACATCGAGCGCCGTCGTCGGCTCGTCGGCGATGATCAGGCGGGGGCGGGCGAGCATGGCGATGGCGATCACCACGCGCTGGCGCATCCCGCCCGAGAACTGGTGCGGATAAGACCGCAGCCGGTCCGCCGCCTGGCTGATGCCGACGCTTTCCAGCATCTCGATGCAGCGCGCGCGGCGGGCGCGGGCATCGAGCTTGGTGTGCAGACGCAGCACCTCGTCCATCTGATGCCCGATCGTCTGCACCGGGTTGAGCGAGGTCATCGGATCCTGGAAGACCATGCCGATCTCGCGCCCGCGGATACGGCGCAGCGCATCCTCGGGCAGTTGCGCCAGATCGCGGCCGTCGAACAGGATCTGCCCCCCCTCGATCTTCCCGGGTGGGTCGATCAGGCCGAGGATCGAGAAGCCGACCACGGACTTGCCGCCGCCGGATTCGCCCACGAGCCCCATCACCTCGCCAGGCATCAGATCGAAGCTCACGCCGTTCACCGCCTTCACGGTACCGGCGAAGGTGTGAAACCAGGTGCGCAACCCGCGCACGGAAAGAAGCGGCGCGGTCATTTCAGCCTCGGGTTCAGTTCGTCGCGGAGGAAATCGCCCATCAGGTTGATGCCGAAGACCATCGCCATGATCATCAGCCCCGGAAAGACCGAGGTCCACCAGAGCCCCGAGAAGAGGACGTCGAAGCCGTTCTTGATCAGCAGCCCCAGCGAGGGCTGGGTGATCGGCACGCCGACGCCCAGGAACGACAGCGACGCCTCGATCAGGATGAAGGTGCCGACCTGGACGGTAGCGATCACGATCAGGGGCGTCATCACATTGGGCAGGACATGCTTGAGGATGATCTTGGCATGCGAGAGCCCCGCCACCCGCGCGGCCTGCACATATTCCTTCTGCACCTCACCCAGGGTCGAGCCGCGCACGGTGCGGGCATAGACGACCCAGCCCACGGCGGTGAGCGCAATGAGCACCTTGTCGATGCCGGTGCCGAAGGCCGACATCAGGAAAAGCGCGATCAGCATCGAGGGGAACGAGAGCTGCACATCGGCCACGCGCATGATCAGCGCGTCCAGCCGGCCGCCGAAATAGCCCGCAAGCAACCCCAGCGTGGTGCCGATGGCGCAGGCCATGAGCATCGCCGTCACCCCGATCATCGCCGAGATGCGCGTGCCATAGACGATGGAGGCGAGCACGTCGCGCCCCTGGCCGTCGGTGCCCAGAAGATAGCGCGGATCGCCGCCGTCGAGCCAGGCGGGGGGCTTGTAGCTGTCGAGAAGGCTCAACTGGCGGAGGTCATAGGGGTTCTGGCTGACCAGCAGCGGGCCGAAGACCACGATCACCGCGCAGACCAGCACGATGACCGTGCCCAGGATCGCCGGGGGATTGCGGCGCCAGTTGAACACCATCTGCGAGGAAAGGACGCGCGAAGCCATCTATTTCACCGTGATCCGCGGGTCGATCATCGTGTAGAGGATGTCGACGATGAAATTGACCACGACGAAGATCAGCGCGACCAGCATCAGATAGACCACGATTACCGGCCGGTCGGCGCGGTAGATCGAGTCGATCAGGAGCTTGCCCATGCCCGGCCAGGCGAAGATCGTCTCGGCGATGACAGCAAAGGCGATCAGGTCGCCCAGTTGCAGCCCGAAGATCGTCACCACCGGGATCATGCCGTTGCGCAGCCCGTGGCCATAGAGCACGCCGCGGCGCGAGACGCCCTTGGCGCGGGCGAACTTGATGTAGTCTTGGCGCATCACCTCCATCATGCCGGCGCGGGTGATGCGCAGGATGATGGCCATCGTGCCGAAGCTGAGCGTGAGCGCCGGCAGCAGGATATGGTGCCAGCCGTTCGTGGTCAGAAGCGAGGTGCGGATGCCCAGGAACTCGACCGTGGCGCCGCGCCCCGAGGAGGGAAAGAGCCGCAACTCGACGGCGAAGATGAAGATCAGCATCATGCCGACCCAGAAGCCGGGCAGGGAGATCCCGACCAGCGAGCCCGACATGATCAGCCGGCTCAGCGGGTTCTGCGGATTGGCGCCCGCGAAGACCCCCAGCGGGATCGCCACGACCGCGGCGATCAGCATCGCCACCAGCACCAGCTCCAGCGTCGCGGGCAGCCGCTCCAGGATCAGGTCCAGCGCCGGCTGGCGGAAGACGTAGGAACGGCCGAATTCTCCCTGCACGAGGTTTTGCAGGAAAAGCACGTATTGCTCGGGCAACGACCGGTCGAGGCCCAGGATGCGGCGGGCCTGCGCGATCTCGGCGTCGGTGGCGTCGATCGGCACGACCATGAAGACCGGATCGCCCGTGAAGCTCATCATCAGGAAGACGATAATCGAGACCGCCCAGAGCACGACGAGCATCTGGATCAGCCGTTTGACGGCATATGCGAACATGGGGAACTTCCGAAGGGGCCGGGCGCCAAGGCACCCGGCCCGTTAGCCTCTCACTCGGCGACGTCCATCTCGTAGGCCCAGAGGAACTTGTCCGTGCGCGGCGTGAACTGCACGCGGTCATGGGCGGCGTAGATGTCCTGCTCGTAATGGACCGGGATCATCGGGATGTCGCGCATCAGGATCTCGGTGACCTTCTGCAGCGTCTCGTGGCGCTGGCGCACATCGGCGGTGCTGTCGGCCTCGATGATCAGCGCATCGACCTCGGGGTTGGAATAGGCGCCCCGGTTCACCCGCCCGTAGGCATCGCGCACGTCGCGGGTGTGGAACATCGCGCCATACATCGACCCCGCATCGCCCGAGGGCACGTCCCAGCCCGACATGATGAACGAGGACTGGTCCGACGGTACCCGGATATAGCCGAAGAAATTGGCCCGCGGCATCAGGTTCAGCTCCAGATCGATGCCGATCTGCGAGAGCATCTGCGCCAGCGCCTGGGCGATTTCCTGGTCGTTCACATAGCGGTTGTTGGTGGCATCGAGCGTCATGCGGAAGCCGTCGCCGTAGCCCGCCTCCTCCATCAGCTCGCGCGCCCGCTCCAGGTCGAACGGATACATCTCGCGGAAGCTCGCGCCGGGCAGGTAGCCGATATGGCTCGCGGGAACATACTGTTCCGAGGGCGTCGAGAGCCCGTTCATGATCGCCGTGCGGATCGCCTCGACATCGATGGCGCGGGTGATCGCCTCGCGCACCCGCTGGTCCTGCATCGGGTTGGTATCGAGCGGGATGGTCGGCGACTGGTCACGGAAATCGAGCGCCAGCACCAGGTTCAGAAGGCTCGGCCGGGTGATGACCTCGTAATCGGCCTCGCGCTCGACGCGGGCGACATCGCGCACCGACAGGTCCTGGACGATGTCGACCTCGCCGGTGAGCAGCGCCGCGGTGCGGGTCGCGGGGTTGGTGATCGGGCGGAAGACGACGGTCTGGATCTCGGCGGGGCCGGCCCAGTAATCCTCGAACGCCTCCAGCACCAGCCGGTCTTCCTTGGTCCAGCTGGCCAGCCGGTAGGGGCCGGTGCCGACGGGGTTCATGTCGACCTCGTCGTCGCCCACCTCGGTGACATGCGCCTCGTTCAGGATCAGGATCCCGGCCAGGTCGTTGGGCAGCACTGCATAGGGCTGGAAGGTCTTGATCTCGACCGTGCGCTCATCGACCTCGCTGAAGCTCTCGATGTTGCGCCCGAGGCTCGACATCAGCGACTCCTTCAGCCGCTCCAGCGTGAAGACCACATCGCGCGGGGTCAGCTCGGCGCCGTTGTGGAACTTCACCCCCTCGCGCAGGCGGAAATGCCAAGTCGTGTCGTCGATCAGCTTCCAGCTTTCCGCGAGGCCCGGGGCGAATTCCAGATCCGCCGTGCGCCGCACCAGCGGGTCGTAGATATGGTAGAACATGATGTTCGACGACAGCTCCTCACCCGCCTGGGGGTCGAGGTGGACGGCATCGGCGGTCAGTCCGACGGTCAGCTGCTTGGCATCGGCACTGACGGCGGTCAGCGCCAGCGCCAGCGCCGCCGTCGCCATCAGACGGCGAAGGGGGGACAGGGACAGGGTCATGACGGTCTCCATGTTGGGGTTCGGGGGGTGCGGGCCACCCTCTTTTCGGTTGCGCAGGTCAGTCGAGGGCGGATTGCACCTCGATCTGGTGACCTTCGGGGTCGTTGAAGACGAAGGCGCGGATACGCAGGCTGGCGCTGTCCTTCGGTTGGGTCAGCGCGGCCACGCCCTGGCCAGCCGCCCAGGCGTGCCAGGCATCGACATCGGGGACGCGGATGCAGATCTGCAGGGGCTTGGGGTCGGCCGCGCGATGCGAGCCGCGGGTTTCATCGACGAGGCCCAGATGCGCCTGGCCGGCGATGCGGTAGATCTTCGACCAGCCCTGGTCGATCGCCAGCTCCAGCCCCAGGACGCGTTCGTAGAATTCCATCGCCCGCGGCAGGTCGCGGAAATAGAGGAAGGTGATCGACAGCTCGACCGGCCCCGGTGGCCCGAGTGGCTTGTCCGACATCTGGCTCCCTTTGCGTTCGATTGGATTCCGATTCCATGCAGACTGTATACAGAGAGAGCCCCAAGTCAACGCCCGAGGAGCAGACGCCACCCCGGGAGGCCCGGTCCCTTGTGAAAATGTTGAAAGCGCGCCTCAGGTCGTATATACTTTCATATATCCAAGGAGCCGCGTCATGTTCGAAACCAGGATCCGGAAAGTCGGCAACTCTGCCGTCATGACTCTGTCGACCGAGATGCTCGCCGTCCTCGACGCGAAGGTGGGCGACACGCTCTTCGTCGTACGCGGAGACGACGGCAGCCTGAAGATCACGCCGCACGATCCCGATGTTGCCGCCGCGCTGGCCGCCGCGGAGATCGTGATGGACGAGAACCGCGACCTGCTTCAGGCACTGGCTTGAGCGAGCCGATCTGGGTCCCGTTTACCGTCATCCTTGCCATCCATGATCGACAGATCGCCCGGCATGGTGGCGCTCCCGGTCTGCGCGACCGAGCGCTCCTGGAGATGGGCTGCGCACGCGCGATGAACCCCGCTGTACATACCGATTCCGGGCTTGCGGAGATCGCCGCGGCTTATGCCTTTGGCATCTCCAAGGCTCATGCCTTCGTGGACGGCAACAAGCGCACGGCCTTCGTGACGGCGCTCACCTTCTTGCGCCTGAACGGCTACTCTTTCCGACCCCAAACCATCGAAGGCGTGAGAATGATGGAGAACCTGGCGAGCGGAGAGGTCAGCGAGGCGGATTTCACCAGGTGGTTGGCGACCGGCATGAGCGCGATCTGACCCCCGAGATTTCCCCCGGGAAGCAGACCCCGTCAAGCAATTCTCGGTTGTCGATTAACATGTTATTTTATCGGTTTAGCTAGATTGAGGTAGTTTCAGAACAAGCGCGAAAGATGGGCAATGATGCCCGTGCGTGCCCCATCGAGATGCAGATGCATGGCGGCGGCGGCGCGTTCGCCGTCGCGGGCCAGCACCGCGTCGATGATCTCGATATGCTCGCGGCAGCCCGGCTCGAACCGCTCAGGGATCGACCCCTTGTCGAACATCCGCGTCTTCATCTTCAGCATCTCGATCAGCTCGCTCAGAAGCGCCGAGCCGCAGGTCGCCGCGATCAGCCCGTGCAGCCGGTCGTCGACCGCGATATGCTCCTCGGGACTGGGCCGCTCGCCGGACAGGAACCGCTCGAACCGTGCCCGCAGGGCCAGGAATTCCTCGACCGGGAGTTGCGCGGCGACGGCGGCCTGGCGCGCGGCATCGCATTCCAGAAGGCGGCGGACATGCAGGATCTCCATCACCTCGGTCACGGTGATCTTGTGCACGACTGGGGCGCCGCCGCTGGGACGGGCGACCAGCCCCTCGGCATGGAGCCGGCCGATGGCCTCGCGCACGGGCGTGCGCGACACCCCCAGCCGCGCGGCCAGCGTCAGCTCCTGCAGCCGCGTGCCGGCGGGCAGCGCCCCCGACAGGATCATCTCGCGCAGCCGCGAATAGGCCGATTGGCCAAGGGTATGGGCATCGACGGGATCACTCATGACGGCTCCGGCATTCCTGAACGAGGGCGGCAGAACGGGGTTGCGGTCTGTATACACTGCGCATACCAATTTCACAATGCAACAGGGATCAGGGGACAAAGATGGACGAGATCGTCATCGCGGGCGGCGTGGTGGTGGGCCCCGACGGGCGCGCACCGGCGGATGTGCATCTGCGGGACGGGCGGATCGTGGCGCTCGGCGCGGTGGACCGGCCGGCGGGCGCGCGACTGATCGATGCGACCGGCCTTCTGGTCATGCCCGGGGGCGTCGACAGCCATTGCCATATCGAGCAGCTGTCGGGCGCGGGGCTGATGAATGCCGACACCTTCGCCACCGCCGGCGCTTCGGCGCTGGCCGGGGGGACGACGACGACGATCTCGTTTGCCGCGCAGCATCCGGGGATGAACCTGTCGCAGGTCGTGGCCGATTACACCGCCCGGGCCGAGGCGGGCGCGATGGCGGATTATGCCTTCCACATGATCGTCTCGGATACCGGCGGCACCACGCTGAGCGAGGATCTGCCGCGCCTGCTGGCAGCAGGGCACCGGTCGGTGAAGCTCTTTACCGTCTATGACAAGGTCCGCGTGACGGATGAGGCGATCCTCGATGTGCTGGCCTGCGTGCGCGAAGAAGGGGGCGGGCTGGTCTGCGTGCATGCCGAAAACGACGGGATGATCCGCTGGATGACCCGCCGGCTGCTGGCCGAGGGCCGCACCGCACCGCGCTTTCACGCCCAGGCCCACCCGCGTGAGGCCGAGATCGAGGCCGTGCACCGGATCTGCCTTTTTGCCGAATTCACCGGCCAGCCGGTGATGCTGTTCCACATCTCCTGCGCCGAGGCGCTGGAAGTGGTGCGCGCCGCCCGCGCCCGCGGCGCCCCCATCTGGGCCGAGACCTGTCCGCATTACCTGTTCCAGACCGTCGATATCCTGGACGGCGCGCCCGAGACGGCGGCAGGCTTCCTGTGTAGCCCGCCGCAGCGCGACGCGGCCGATCAGGAGGCGCTCTGGCAGGGATTGGCTTCAGGCGATCTCTGCGCCGTCACCTCCGATCACGCGCCCTACCGGCTGGATGCCTCGGGCAAGTTCGCGCACGGGACCGACGCCCCCTTCCCGAAGCTCGCCAACGGCCAGCCGGGGCTGGAGATGCGCCTGCCCCTGATGTTCGATGCGATGGTCGCGCAGGGCCGCCTGGGGCCCGAACGCTTCGTGGAACTGACCGCCACGGGCCCCGCGCGTCTCTTCGGGCTGACCTCGAAGGGGCGGATCGCGCCGGGGATGGATGCCGACATCACCCTCTGGGACCCGGCACGCGAATGGGTGCTGGGCAAAACGCACGACGGGACCGGCTACAACCCCTGGTCCGGCCGGCGCGTGCGCGGCTGTCCCCGCCAGGTCCTGCGCCGGGGCACGGTCGTCTTGGATGAGGGTCGCTTGACCGCGCGCCCCGGTTCAGGCCAGAGGGTGGAGATGGCAATAAGTACGGCGATGGTCCCGGCCTCGGGACGGGGCTTTGAACAATAGTACTAGTGCCCCTGCGTCTAGCCTATTTACAACTGCCCAGTAGACGGCCACAGATAGCGTGGACCTGAACTATCACTACTCACGCTTGCTTCTCAGCGTTAAAGGATAAGGTCGCACATGGCAGAGCAGAATCGGCTATCGGAAGCGTCTCACCGAAGCCGAATGAAGCCCGAGATTGATAGTAATACCTATCCTATCTGCCTGTACGTAGATCTCCCGGATGATTGGTTGCGAGTAGACGCTCAGGCTTGGGACCCACACCGATGGCTAATGGAGAACGTGCCGGATGACGAATTTGTCTGGTATGTTATCCCCCGACACCCTCTAATCAATTATGATTACGCTGCGGTTTATTTCCAATCGTTTGAAATGGCTGGACGTTTCCTCAAGGCCTGTCAGGGAAGAGCCGAGAACCACCTCAAGAGAAGAAAAATACGTGGGGACAACCATTAGGGCCGCGTGCGGACGCCCCGTGACAATGTCGTCCTGAGCCAACTCAGAAATCCCCGCCTGCTAGCAGGCGCGACTGAGAACAGGATGTTGCAAGAGATATCCGATGATCTTATGCGCCAATCTCTCGATGCTCTACGCAGATCTGCCGCTGCCCGAGCGGGTCGCGGCGGCCGCACGCGACGGGTTCGATGCAGTCGAGATGCAGTTTCCCGCCCCCGAGGAGACTCACGCCCTGCGCGCCGCCTGCGAGGCCGCCGGACTGCCGCTGGTGCTGATCAACATCCCCCGCGAGAGCCCTCGCATGAAGAGGCAAGGCCACTCTCGGGGGCTGGCGGCGCTGCCGGGGCATGAGGCCGATTTCGTCGAGGCGATGGCGCAATGCGTTGAACAGGCCCGCGCGCTGCAAGTGGCCAAAGTCAATGTCCTGGCAGGCTGCCCGCCCGAAGGCAGTGACCCCGAGGCCTGCTGGGCCGTGCTGCGCGACAACCTGCGCCGGGCGGGCGATGCCTTCGGCGCCCTCGGCGTGCGGGTGATGGTGGAGCCGATGAACCCCCATGACGTGCCGGGTTTCTTCCTGATCGGGCTCAGGGCGGGGCTGGAGGCGCTCGCGCGCACCGATCACCCCAACCTGGCGCTGCAATTCGACCTTTATCACATGGCGCTGACCGAGCCGGACCTCGCCGCCGCAATCGGCCAGGCCGGCGCACGGATCGGGCATGTGCAATTCGCCGACACCCCGGGGCGCCACGAACCCGGCACCGGCAGGATCGATTTCCCCGCTGCACTGGCCGCGCTGCGGGCCGCGGGCTATGCTGGCGCGCTTTCGGCCGAATACCGGCCGTCGCGTCTGACGCAAACCACCCTGGGCTGGATGCCCGGCTTTCGCGAGGCATTCTCATGACC
>ERZ869909.1354-NODE-1354-length-20102-cov-24.464819_pt1 | contig 20102 bp, 14 predicted proteins | sample MGYA00520892_ERZ869909 | MGnify/ENA primary metagenome ERZ869909 (study PRJEB32215, sample SAMEA104723947) | bioreactor metagenome | biome: bioreactor; feature: anaerobic bioreactor; material: water | place: China | collected 2015-03-12 ... | reverse complement strand
AACACCAGGTTGCGCTTTTCGGCATAATGGCTGAGCAGGTTGTAAAACTCATTGCGGACGGATGTTTCTTTTTTGGTCCCGCCAAACTGTATGAGTTTATCCAGGCGGTTGTAATATTGGTTGATGAGGGTTTTTGACATGGGCTTTGCTTGAGTGAAATAAGTTGGAATAGCAAAAATAGGATTTTGTAGCGTAAGGCCCGCTTGTTTTGAGGGCAGGTATTGCAAATTATCGTAGAAATGGTACTTTTGTAACCCTGCTTTTCATACAAACCCTGCTCAGTTTTATTGTATTATAATTTGCTGCATTGAGTTGATCTCTGTTATGCATGATGGCCGTCCAACTTTTGGCAGCAAATGCAATGATTAATTAAAGCAGGCGGCGATCATATAATTAATACCTTACAGAGGTTTTAGAAATTAACCTTAATCAGCGATGAAAAAATTCCGAATCGAAATCAAATGGGCTTTTATTTTCTGGATTATGGCAATTTTCTGGATGTTACTTGAAAGGCTTGCAGGTTTGCACAGTGTTCATATTGATAAACACCCCATTTTTACCAATTTGTTTGCCATTCCTGCAATCACAGTGTATGTTCTGGCTATGTACAACAAGCGGAAACGCCATTACTCAGGGAGAATGACCTACTTGCAAGGATTAGCAACAGGAATGGTCATTACATTGGTTTTTACCATATTAAATCCCTTGTCGCAATATCTGATTTCGACTGTGATTACCCCTGATTTCTTTGGGAATGCCATTGAATATGCGGTTTCATCAGGAAGGATGACGAAAGATGAGGCCTTAGGGTATTTTAACCTGCACAATTATATAAAACAAGGATATATTGGCGCCCCGGTTATGGGGGCTATTACATCAGCGATTGTTGCGTTCTTCTTCAAGCAGGGCAAAAGCGAAACTACCGGCAATTGATTTGTACTATGATCCGGGTTGGCTTCTACCCTCTTACAATTGCGTATAGCAACAACTTCGGTCTGAAACAAATAAAACTGTAAGGCTGGTATCCAAAATTATAATCATAGCATGAAAAGGTCAGCAATCAACATTACATTAATATTGGTGGCAGTTAGCGCCGGTTTATGTATCGGAGTGGTCTTAACAAGCATATGCCCATGCAGGCAAATAAGCAAAGATGTTAAATTCAAAAAAAAGAAAACACTATGAAATTAGGCGTATTTTCAGTTAGCTTGAGCGTAAAGGATTTACAGACATCAAAAGAATTTTATGAAAATTTGGGTTTCACGGTTTTTGGTGGTGGAATTGAGCAGAATTACCTCATCATGAAGAATGAAAATTCGCTCATCGGATTATTTCAGGGGATGTTTGAAGGCATTATTCTGACTTTTAATCCGGGATGGGATGAAAACGCACAAAACATTGTAAATTTTGATGACGTAAGGGAAATCCAGCGTCAGCTGAAAAGCAATAATATTGTGTTGATGGCAGAAGCAGATGAAAGCACTGAGGGGCCCGCAAGCATCATGTTATCTGACCCTGACGGAAATTTGATTCTCATTGACCAACATCGCTAAGCGTTTCATTCAGGATCTGGCGATTACATATTCGCATGAAAGGATAGCATAATTGTCCCATCTGCCGGCGTGCTGAAATGTCACCTGCACCCATTCTTTCATGGGTCTGTTTTTGCCGGATGGATCAAAAAGCTGCGAACCTGAAAGTTTAAGCGCTTCGCTGTGGGCAGGTTCATTTAGCTTAAATACCATCGAATTGTTATAAAAGCAAATAAATGCTTTGCAGTTTATTTTGTAACATGGTTTGCCGAACATCTGGCTTTTGGTTGCTCCCGTAATATTGCTCCCTGTTGAATGAAAAAGGGTTTCCTCAGTCGTCATATCAATAATTTTTGCTGCAGAATTTTTAGTTATTGATGTTTTTATTTATAATTGTCGTTCAAGCCAGCTCCATTTAAAATCATCGGTTTGATCTTTTCCAATCTCGCCAACCTGGTTTCTTTCCTTTTTGCCGATTCCACATACTCACAGAATTTTTTTGGCAAGGGTTTATATGATTACTAATGGCTGAATTTTATTCAATGATTGACTGCAGGCTATTCCCCAATAATAATGGCTAACATCATTTGACGTTGTAAGTCGCATATTCTTAAATGTAAAAAATATTCAGTCAAATTTCACTCAGTTGTCAGTGATCGGAATAGTAAAATAGAAAGTGGTTTCTTTTCCGGGTTCTGATTCTACCCAAAGGCGCCCGCCCTGTTTCTCAACAAATTCGCGACACAGGATCAGCCCAAAACCACTGCCTTTTTCTTTATTGGTTCCTTCATTTGAGTGGATTTTACCTAAGCTGAAAATGGAATTTAATGCTTCCCTGGAAATACCAACTCCATTATCTTTTACGGCAAATCTGAAAAATGTGCCGGAATTCTGATTAATAACCGATCCAAAAACATGAATAGCACCGCCTGCAAAGGAATATTTTATTGAGTTGGATACCAGATTCCGAAGAACTGTACGTGTAATCTCTTTGTCTGCAGAAATATGAATGTTTTCAGGGATCTTATTGAACAGATGAAGACTTTTTTGCCTTGAAGACTCTTTAATCAGCAGAAACACTTCCGATACTAACCACCCTGGCGAAAAAGCAACAGGCATTATCTGAGAAAACCCTTGCCTGGCCCTTGCCCACTTTAAAAGGCTTTCAAGCAATTCATGCACACTAACAGCAGATGAATGAATTGCCCCGGAATATTGCTCAATTTCAATTACCGGTAGCCCGGCAGCATCGTTTTTCATAAGTTCGCTTAACCCGATCATACCTGCAAGCGGGCCCTTGATATCGTGTGCTATGATAGAAATCAGCCGGTCTTTCTGATTTATTGCATCCTCCAGTACTTCTCTGCTTCTCAACAGGTCAAAAACATATTGTTCATGCTCTGTAGAGTCCCAAAACGTTATAACCTTACCTGGGTTTCTTAATGCATCGTCTGAAAGCAGGTTACATCTTTCGACGATTGAAATTTTTTCGCCTCCTTTTGTTTGCAGCCAACTACGCCCTTCGCCAAAATAATTGCTTGTGATATTATCACCCATTTTGATTAGGCTACCATCTTTTTTGTTTAGGGATTCTTTGTCTGATGTTGTATAAACTTCACTCAGTATCTTACCGATAGCTTCTTCTTCATGCCAACCGGTAAGTTGTTCAGCAGCGGGGTTCATTTTACTGATCTTGTCATCCTTGTCGGTCACGATAACTGCATCGGTAATGCTGTTGAAAATGAATTTGAATTCGTCCTGTAATGCAATCAATTCATTCTTTTTCAGGAGAATATCATGGTAAACGAGGCTTTTATTTCTATAGTACAGCCATGTAACAATAAGCACAAAACATATTGAAAGCAAAATAAACAAAAGTTTTACAACAAGCGTCCTGGCCGACATTTCCTGAAAAACCTCGTCTCTGTCAATTTTGGTAATCAATGACCAGGGTGTTTCTTTGATTTGCCCTAAGAAGGCAATCACCCTTTTGCCCCTGTGGTCGGTAAACTCAATTAATCCTTCGTTGGATAGATTTGCAACAACATTTTCAAGATTGGTTTCTTCCGACAGATTTTTCAATTCAGCAGAGCCATTCCCGATGGAGTACAGACCCGGAAAGATCCGTGCACTATTATTTGCCTGGTAGATAATTTTGGCAGTGCCCGTGTGTGTGCTCACCGGCCAGTTGTTCAGTATTGCCAGCAGATGGATTTCAGGGGTGAAGCGATAAACCAGGAAAGCCAGATGTCTTCCATCTTCTCTGTAAACAGGCGCTACAAAATCAATGTAGAGATTGCTGTCGGCTATGCATTGGTAAAAATCTGTTGTTGTCACTTTGCCGTTTATCAGGGAGCGCTCAATGGAAGCGTATAGAGTACTATCAGGCAGTGAATTCAACTCTGGAACGGCTATGGGAACGGATTTGTCAGGCAGCACCATGAAAACATGCAGCATTTCATGCACGTTCAAATCCGACAGAAAGGCCTTCACAATATCTTCCTTCAGTTTTTCACTGGGATGGTCTATCCAGTTTTCAATCAGTTTGATAGTAATTACATCTTTTGACAAATATTCCGCATCACGCATTTCTTCCTTGAACCAATCCCGGATATGGCTTGCTAATGACATGGAAATGAGATTCAACTCCTTCTGCTTCGACGCTATGATGCTTTTGGCCAAATACCTGTTGTAATAATACCCGCTTAGAAGAATGGACAAGGTCATCAGGCTGATAAAAATAATAATAGTTTTTTTCTTTAATAGCTTTGATTTTAGTTCTCTCATGCTAAATTCCTGTTTTACTTACCTATTCAAATATACCAGGCTGTAGCAGACGTTGAAATAATCAGATCATGGATTGAATCAGGATAAGTAACGTTATTTTATATATGGTCTCACAAGTTAATGGTTCGATTATCAGGTTTTTAAAAAATCTAAAAAACTATGGGCGCTTAATATATCTGCGAAATATTTCTTTCAGTGTGACAAGACTTACGGGTTTGGTTAAAAATTCATCACAGCCGGCTTGTCGGATTTTTTCTTCATCATCTTGCTGTGAAAATGCTGTAACAGCAATTACAGGCAGTTCAGGGTAAAATTCTTTAACTAATTTTGTAGCTTCTAGGCCGTCCATTACTGGCATTTTGATGTCCATAAGCACCAGCTTAATCCCTTGGTTCGACTTGCATAAATCCACTGCTTCGGCGCCGTTTTTGGCATGACTGGTCTTCGCACCTATTTTTTTAAGCAAAATACTCAAGTACAAATAATTTGCCTGGTCATCTTCGGCAATCAGCACAAGTGGCGCTGATTCTCCATTAGGTGAAAAGATGGGCTGGGTATTAACTTCGGCCTTTTTTTCTTCAAACTTAAATGGAAGTGAAGCGTAAACGCAGGTTCCTTCGCCTTTTAATGAATCCAGCTTCAGTTTTGAGCCCATAAGATCCAGTATCCCTTTTGCAATGGAAAGTCCCAATCCACTGCCCTCGTAGTTTCTTGTGTATCCGGTTTCCTCCTGCGAAAAAGCCTGTAAAACACTTTCAAGTTTATCATCGCTTATTCCGATCCCGGTATCTTTTATGTAAAGTTCAAGTTCTGAACCGTGCAATCTATACCCAACTCTGATCATCCCTGTGTTTGTAAATTTAACAGCGTTGTTCATTAAGTGAGAAAAGGCTTTAAACAGTTGCCCGAAGTCGGAGGTGAGAATAGCTTGCTTTTCCAACTCCGGGATTTCCGCTATCAGTTGAAGGTTTTTGCTTTCACACTCAGAGAAATACTTTTCGTAAAGTTTTTGTATGAATTCATTTGCAGGAAATCTATCAGGTTTGCAGCGCATCTGTCCGGTTGCTATCATGGAAATATCCAGGTAATCAGTAACTGTACTCAATAATCGTTCAATGCTTTTCTCGAGGTATCCTAAATGCTCTTTTTTCTCCTGAGGTGTCAAATCATTTTGCATTACCAGTTGCCCAAATCCGAGTATACCATTTAAAGGCGTTCTGATTTCATGTGAAATATTATTGAGAAAGGCAGTTTTGAGCTTGTCGCCGGCCTCAGCTTTCTCCTTAGCATTAATTAATTCCTGTTCTTTGATAAGTTTTTCTGTTACATCATGTCCAACCGACTGGTACTCTATCACTTCGCCCTGAGCATTAAAAATTGCCTGGTCAGTCCATTCAATCTGAATCTCCTTGCCATCTGGCATGGTCGCTGTATTGGTAAAGGTGATTTGGGGCTTTAGTACATTTAGGCTAGCAAGCTTTTGCAAAATACTTGCCCATTCATTATCTGGAACAAATGCTAGAAATTTTTGATTAATTACCTCCTCCTCTGATCTGCCGATTGCTCTGCAATATGCTTTATTAACAAAAGTAAGTGTAGTGTCTGGTAGATACCTGCAAACAAGATCAGTTTGGGTATCCATAATAGAAGAGAGCAATTGTTCATTCTGGCGCAATGCGCTTTCTGCCTTCTTTTGCTCAGAGATGTCGTACATATAGCCAAGGTATTCAGTCAATTTTCCATGTTCATCGAACTTACCTACAAGATTTTCAACACAGGTTATGACGTTTCCATCTTTTTTCAAAAGGTCTATTTCATAGTTGGTGAGGATTTTTTTCTTTTCCATCATTTCAATAAATGATTCCCTTTCTCTGGGGTTTGGATAAAATTCCCTGACATTTATTTTAAGTATTTCGCTTACGGATTCATACCCCATCATTCGGGCAAATGCAGGGTTACAGTCCATAATTGTGCCATCCATAGCAACCTGGTAATCGCCTGTAAGATCCTGCTCATAGAAATTGCGGTATTTTTTCTCAGATTCCATCAAAGCCTGCTCTGATGCTTTTCTATCTGTTATATTGTGTTTGATGCCAATAAAATGCGTGATCGCACCTTCATTGTTTCTTACCGGGGTTATGGTTTGTTCTTCTATGTAAATGCTCCCGTCTTTGCGCTTGTTAATGAGCTCACCTTTCCACACCTTGCCTGCTTTGATAAAGTTCCAGAGGTTTCCATAGAAAGACTGGTCTTGCAACCCGGAATTGAGTATGCGTGGATTCTGTCCAATGACTTCATCATGCGAGAAGCCGGTTAGCTCCGTAAATGCCATGTTAACCCATTCTATTGTACCATCCCTGCCTGTAATTACTATTCCGTTTGCAGCGGCGTTTAAGGCTGAGGATTGGAGCATCAGGCTGGCTTCACTTTTTTTGCGTTCGAAGAAATTCGAAAATATCTTTGCCAATAACTGGAGAATTATCAGATCGGTGTCGTCCCAATGTTTTGATTTTGCATCAGATGCAAATCCCAGATACCCGACCAACCGGCCGGAAACCTCTACACTTATCGCCAGCAGCGAGTTGATCCCTTGTTGCTTCAACAAATGTTTTTCGTTCTCAGCTTCATCCGGCAAATCATTTACAGCGGGAATATTGATGATCTTGCTTTGCAAAAGCTGTTTGGTTGCCCATGAAATTTTTGTTGCAGGGACATTTTGCATGTTTTCTAGTTGTGGCGTTACCCCTTGCCTGCACCATTCGTGGGTAACTGAAAAGCTCTGATGGTCAGCGGAGAACATGGAAAGCCGGCACCTGTCAACCCCTGACATTATCCCAACTTCTTTCAGGGAGTCTGATATGATTGGGTTCAGGTCGGATGTAGGGGCATTGATAAACCTCGATGAAATGCTGTCAATCAGCTCCTCAAATTCAAGTCGCCTGCGCAAGGCATTTTCTGCCTGCTTTCTCTCATCAATATCCCTTAATATGTTGTATGCCTTTAAAAAGTTTCCTTCTGTGTCAAATTCAAAATTAGTGGTCTGCTCCACCCAGAACTTTCTACCATCCTTGGTTTGCACCAGGAATTCCATTGACATTTGTTTTCGCTTTTCGCGCATCCAGGTTTTGTACTTATCCATTACCTGTTGCCTGGTTTCGGGTGCAACAAGCCTGTAGCATAGTGTTCCAAGTAATTCTGAATCGTTATAGCCGCTTAGGAGCAACATGCCGGGGTTGTAGAAGGTGACTATCCCTCTTCTATCGGCTTCGTAATAGGCCTGGTTAAGGTTTTCCACAATCGAACGGTAGCGGGTTTCGCTTTCGCGTAAGATTTTTTCTGTTTTTCCGGAAACTACAAGCTTGAATTCATTTTCAAGCAGAGTCTTCTCAGCATTTATTCTTTTTTCGGTTTCAATTCTCAGACTCAATATTTTACCCAGGTTTCTGATCACGGCAACCAGTTCGTTTTTTAAAAGATGGTCAAAAGGTTTATTTCTTAACAGCACCATATAACCATAATCATTCATTCTGTAGCCGTAGCAGTATTCTTCGCCGAGGGCGAGGTGGATCACATCCTGCCCGGTCACCACCAATGCTGAGATAATTTTTTCGGTAACTGATACCCAATGTGGGTCATCAGTAAATGAGGCAGGCAGGTTGGCTACTTTTTGTATTTTATTTTCATCGAACCTGTGAACCGAAACCGAGTAGCAATTTAATTTCCGCAGGTATAAAGGCAGGCTTACATCAAGAATATTATCCTGATTGCTGTTATCTATTGATGAAAATGTCAGCTCCAATAATAGCTGATTTATGATGTGGGTTGTCATTGCTGTGGGTCAAAAAGGCTTACTACTATGGTTTTATTATAAATTTCGAGGGCGGCGTGGCCGGAGTTTGCTATTTCGCCAATGGTCAGCACACCATTGATGTTTTTGCCGCTGCCGGCTATATTTATTTCTTTGTCAAAATCATCGGTCATGAACAACACCCTGGAAATACAATCAAAGCAGAAAGGAAAAGCTGAAGCCGCATTTTTTTGAAATCCTTTTTCTGCCTGCTCCCTTGCTTTTCTGGCTCCCGAAAGAAGCATCTGCAGATTTCCGTGTAAAACCTGAATAAATTCACCCTCGCTCACCTGATCAATGATGTTCAAAGAGTTTCCGTCAGAAGATATCGGGTCTCTTACAACCATTTCTGCCTCGAAACGGATAACGCCCAGCGGGTAGGATTTTGCAAGACCGAAAAAATTCCCTGGTGTCAGAATTTGCCCCGAGTGTTGTTCAACCACTTTTTTATAAACGTCAAATGCAGGTTGCCAGTCAAGACTGGTTATCAGGTTGCCGGTTGCAGAAGAAACTTTCATGGGCAATGAAACAGGTTCCCAGCCATGCGCCACTCCAAGAGAGATGGTGGTATCAGCCATCCCTATAACTGCGGCATTTTCTTCAACGCCGAGGTTGGTAAATACACAAGGCTTTTTCTCAAAAGACAATGAGCCGGCGCCACCGCCCAGGTACTTAACAACCGGCCCGAAACGATTGAACAGGGCATCAATAATTTTGCATTTTCTTTGCGCAAATGCATCAAGGAAAACAAAAATTGTATGGCCGTTGTGTGAGTCAGAACGAAATAAGTCATTTTGGTCGGCTATAAAACTGTACGTGTTGTCATCAAGGTGAATTGTTTGGGTTTTTAAATTAAAGCTGGCGCCAACAACCAGTGCTCCGGATGTTTGCCTTCTGCTATCCGCAATAAGTTCGGGAAAGATGCCGCCAATCAGAGGCTTTTTGATACCAGATAGGATTTGGTCGAGCTGTTGTTTTCCAAATCCGCTACCATCCGCAAGAAATAAAAGGATGGATTTTATTTGTTGGTCCTGATCATATGACTGAAGAACCGATTTCAATTTGTTGTAGTCTTTTTCTTTCAGAAATTGTGTTTTCATAGCTTTCAGGATTGCAGGTGGCAGGTTAATAATTTGGTTATTACCGATGGAAGCTGATTATACATATTTTGTTTGCTTATAAACGCGTGAGCACCGGCAGCATAAGCCCTTTCTTCATAAACTTTTCCGTCGAAGTTGGTGAGGACTATTATTTGGGTTTTGAAGCCATTTGAAACAATTTTATTTGTTAAATCAATGCCGTTCATGCCCGGCAATCCGATGTCAATAATAGCTAAATCAGGATTTTCACTACCTGCAAAATCCCAGCCTTCCTTACCATCGTGTGCCTGATTGATCACCAGAAGCGGGAATAATTCTTCTAACCATGATTTGATTGAGTCGCTGAGCATTACATGGTCTTCTACAATCAATAGTTTTTTTCCACCATCTAACTCCATCAGTAATTATTTATTGAATATCAGCAAAGATGAACAAGAACAGGCCAAAACAGCATGCCAAACAGTATGGTTGCTTCCCCCTCCCTTGCTGTTCGGGGCCCTTGTTAAGAATTTATTGCCATTTCACATATACGGCAACAAAAAGGACCAAACCACGCTTGTTCACCTCTACCGATATTCTGGTTGATTGTTGTTTCAACATGCAAATATGGAAAGCCTGCCGGAGAAAGAATGTAAGGAAATCCTGACAGTTTTGCCTGTTACTTATGATTTCTTTCTGTTTGGCAAATCAATTCTAAGGATGTGGCAGTTGCTAGAAGAAAATCTCAGATGCAATAGTGTATTTATCTATCATCTGCGCATTATTAGCATTATGAAAGTGCTTTACTTCACCCAGCCTTGTTGCAAAGTAAATCTTATCAATGTGGTTACATCCCTGAACCCAAGTTTCTGCATCAGCCTGCTGCGGTATGTTTCAATGGTTTTAGCCGAAAGATAGAGCATTTCTGCCATTTCGCCACTAGTCTTGCCTTCGGTAATAAGCTGAAGTATTTCACGTTCGCGCGGACTTAACATGTCAAAAGGGCCCTTGCCGGCTTTTGCGCTATAATCGTGCAAATAGCTGTCAATGAGTATATCGTCTACCTTGCGCGAAAGATAGCGCCTTTTATTATATGCCGCTTGAACAGCTTCTGAAACCTCTTTTCCGGCTGATTCCTTCAAAATGTAAGCAATAGCGCCTGCCTGCAAGGCACGGAAAATATCTTCCAGCGTATAATGCATTGATAAAATGACTACCTGTGTTTCCGGTAGTTGTTCTTTTATCCTGGCGGTTGCCTCAATACCATTCATATTTGGCATGGCAATATCCATGATTACTACATCGGGTTTATGCTTTCTGGCTTTTGCAATGGCTTCAAACCCATCAGTGGCTTCGTCTGCCACCTGAATGTTTTGGTTGGCTTCAAGAATAAGCCTTAAGCCTTCGCTGATGATGGCGTGGTCATCGGCAATAAGTACACGAATAGGCATAGTTATTATTTGTTTGATTTTATTCTGATCTCTGTTCCCTGACCTGGTTTCGATATTATTTCAATATTGCCACCTATCAGCCTGATCCTTTCTTCCATACTGAGCAATCCCCATCCATGCCGGGTGCCTGAATTATAAATTTCATCATGATCAAATCCAATGCCATCGTCTTTGATAGTAAGATAAATACTTTCGTCGGATTCATCCATGGTAATCTCAACTAAGCTGGCTTTTGAATGTTTTGCCACGTTATGCAGCACTTCTTGTGATACCCGGAATAGCGTGTGCTCCAGACTTGCGGAAAGTGGTTTAGAAGGATTTTTACCCCTGTAGATGGTTCGGATTCCGGTTCTCCTGGCAAAAAGATCAGCGCTCCAATTCAGGGCGGCATGAAGGCCGTAATCGTCAAGTACTGAGGGGCGAAGGTCGCTCATGATATCCCTTATTTGCTCAATGGTCTGGCTCAGGATTGCCAGAGAATCATCCAGACGGTTCTGCACCTTTGTTTTTGAATCTTTTGAAAGCTGCATGGCCATGTAGTTCAGGTTGATGGTCAGTGCAGTCAGGTTTTGCCCTACATGGTCGTGAAGTTGATGCGCCGCTTTGCTCTTCATGGTCTCCTCTGATTCCAGCAGACGGTTTATTAACTGCAACATCCGCTCTCCGGCTTGTTTCTGTCCTGTGATATCGCTTACAATTCCTACCGATCCTATAATCTCTCCACCGGCATTTCTCACCGGAGCGCCATTGATTCTGACCCAAATGGTTTCGCCGCTTTTTTTAATGCCTTTCACCTCAAATGTATCGGGCTGCCCCTGCAGCCTTTTCTCTTTCTTGCTTTTTAACACATCATGAAAGTCGGTGTGCTCTAAGATTTCGTATCCGATTTTGCCTGTTAATTCATCAGGGCTGTACCCGTAAATCTCACTGATGCGCTGGTTCGTATAAAGAATTCTGTCGTCGAGATCGGTCATCAAGATGCCTTCTCCCATGTTTTCAATAAGTGTGCGGTATTTTTCTTCACTTTCTTTTAAATTGTCCTTAGCTCTTTTTCTTTCAGTAACATTGCGGAAATATCCAATAACACCCGAGGTTTTCCCCTGGTTGTCAATTCTCGGCACATATGTGCCCTCAAAATATTCTGGGTTGCCGGTTTTGGGATGTAAAACAGCTTCCAGATTTACAGGAATTCCAGAATGCATAACTTGCATCTTAATAGTTGTAAGTTGCTCAGCCTCTTTGTACTCCAACAAATCAAAATCGGTTTTGCCTATCATTTCTTCCACTTTCATGTTTAACTGAGGATTTGCAACATAAACATATCTGAGCTCGCAATCCTGGATAATGATATGATCGGGGGTGCTTGACGCTATTGCTCTAAACAGTTCCCGGCTTTCAAATAATTTCTCTTCCGCAAACTTACGTTCACTGATATCGCGTGCTATACCTTCTATAGCGATCAGCACTCCTTGTTTGTCATAAATTGGTACATTGATTTGCTCTGTCCAGATATTGCCGCCATCTTTTCTTACCCAGCGCAACTGTATAGGCTTTTCGAATCCCTCGCCTGAAGCCATCAGTTCCTGAAGGATTGTTCTGTCATCAGGATGGACCATTTTGAATCCAAGGTCAGGGTCGGCATAGTGTTCTTCAGGTGTAAAGCCTGTCATTGCTGTTGCGGCAGGGCTTACATATTCAAATTTTCTGTCTGGTATGATGCTAACCCGATAAATAATATCTCTGGCATGTTCTGCAAAAAATTTTAGTTTTTCTTCTGTTTGCTGTAGCTTGGTCTCGGCTTTTTTCTGGGCGGTAATGTCTCTTACCATTACATGCCTTGAAGGCCGGTTGTTAAAAAGAACGTAATGTGAATGGATTTCAACAATTAATGTATCCCCGTTCTTTTTATTATGTTGCCATACGCCTGCCTGATTATAGGTGTTAATTGTGCTTTCAATATTGCGAAGCAGTTTTGGTACATCCTCAGCCGGCCTGATGTCTTTCAAGGTCATGGTCATAAATTCCTTTTCAGTATAACCGTAAACAGCAACAGCAGCTTTGTTCACTTTCAGGAACTTTAAGGTTTCCAGATCGTAAACCCACATTGGTTGTGGGTTATCTTCAAACATGAAGCGGTGAAACTGTTCGGGCTTTTTTAATGGGTCTTTTTCCCTCTCGTGCTGGTTGTTCATAGTCAGAATGCATTAAGTGGCATAAGATAACCGCTGTAGCAGCAAGAAAACCATATGTGTGTGTAAAGATACCAAAAAATGTGTTATGCTTATCTGTTACGGCAAAAGCCTGGGTTTCCTCAATTCATAGTAACGATTGATGTAATCTCTTCAACCGAATGGCTGGTGGCAGGAAAATTTTCCGGTGCCATTATGCAATTTGAGGGCTTGCTGGCAACACTCCGTTTTTGATACAGAACATTTTGTAAAATGCCAGCATTCAAATCTATAAACATTACGCCTTTAACAGTATGCATTGGTTTAGCGTTGTATGCCCCTGCAATGCACTTCGATCACATAAATTTCACTTTGATCCGTAGCAGCCAATGGCATCCGCTTCTGCAAGTGTTTGACAGGCAGTGATCGTTTACCCCGGATTGTCAGCAGGCAGGGTAAAACTAAATACAGAGCCTTTTCCTTCTTTGCTTTCAACCCATATATTTCCACCGCTCATTTCAACAAAATCTTTGGCAATCAGCAACCCTAATCCGGTTGTAGATTCCCCATCGGTTCCGAATCTTCGTGTTTGGGTGCTTTGATTGAATAGGTTCTGTGCCATTAGCTCGCTCATTCCGATGCCGGTATCGCTGACAGAAATTATTATGTTTTCAGAATTGTTTCTCAAAGCAGTTAGTATTACCCGGCCTCCGCTGTGTGTAAACTTAATGGAATTTGAAATCAGGTTTCTCATAATGCATGCAAGAATGTTGGGATCGGCGTACACTTTGAGGTCTTCAGGTATCCGGCAGCTTATTTCCAGGTTCTTATTGGTTGCCTGTGTTTTAAATAATTCGATTACCTGTGATGCTTCTTCATGCAACCATATCATTTTGGGATCAAGCGTAATTGTTTTGTTTTGAAGACTTGACCAATGCAAAAGGTTTTCGATGAGGTTGTTTATATTTATTGCCGACTTTCTCAAACTACTGATCACTTCAAGCTTGTAGCTGTTTGTCAGTGTGTCAAATTCATTTTCAAGATATTCAAGCATTCCAAGGAAAGCTCCGAAAGGGTTTCTCAGATCGTGGGAAATGATTGAAAAAAGTTTTTTATTATCAGCATTTATTCTGAGCAAATGCTTCTCTTTTTTAGTGAGTTCATCAATAAGGTGAACCTTTGATGCGATCAATGCAATTTGCTTAGAGGTAATCGTTGCCTTCTCTATCTCTTCTTTGGTGAAACGATGCTGCTCATTGTATCCGACAAGTAATGCTCCTATCTTGTTTTGATGTTCAGTCAATGGTAAGCCCATCAATGATTTTGATGGATATTTTGATGCAACAGATGGGCTTAGAAATGGACTGTTAAATACATCCTCCGCTATTAAAGGAGTACCTGCTTTAAGCACAGACTGGGTCATGGTCAGATCTTCTGTATCGTGTTTTGAATTCTGATATGCCTCATTGCTTATTGCTGTGGAGGCAATTGGAATAACCCGTTGGTTTTCATTATCCCAAAGCGTGATGTATATATCGTCGGCTTTAAGAAGTTCTTTAACTCTTGAGCAAATAGAAACCAGCATGGTTTTTACATCCAGGTTTCCAATACTGATATTTACAATCTGATTTAGGTGGTGGAGGTATTCTTTTTGTTCGATAAGCAGGTTGAACATCTTTCTTTCTTCCGTTATATCCCGCCCGATTCCAAACACAGCTTCCATCCCTTTGAATACTCCTGGTGTAATAGTCAGGTCAAGGGTTTTTACAGCGCCTTTGACTTGATAAGTGGTTTCAATTCTGGCGCCGTGTTGCCATGCTTTTGTATGTTTTTCAATAAAGGCAGACCTTTCAACATTTGATGGAATAATGTCAAATACATTCTGCTCCAGGAGTTCATCTAATGAGCATTCCAGAAATTGTAATGCGGCCTGGTTCGCATCAATATAATTGCCTTTTGTATCAATGACAAGTATGGGGTTGGTGGTTTTTTCAAACAAAGTGCGGTATCGCAATTCGCTCTCCCTCAGAGTTTTTTCAATCTTTTTTTGATCGGTGATATCTTCGGTAATTCCCTCGTAAAAAAGAGTTTTGCCACTTTTATCACGCACCAGATGTGCATTTTCTCTCACATATACAATTGATCCGTCTGAGCGTTTCCAGGCAGCTTCAAGCCCTCTCACAAAACCGTTTTTTTCTATTTCACTTTTGAACAGGTCTCTTGGATATTCAGGCACAAACCCATCAGATTCAAGGTTACGTTTGGATAGTTCCTCAAGTGATTCATATCCCAACATATCAAGCAAAGCCTGGTTCACTTTTATTATGCGTCCGTCGGGAGTGGTCCGATACATTCCAAGCGTAGAATAATCGAATATATCGTAATCTTCTCTTTTTTTGTTGGAAAAGAATAATCTAGCCAGGACACTTTTTGTGCCGTCTGCTTTGGTTTCATTACTCATAATTTGTTTCCCCGTTCCGATGTGGACGATTTGCCAGTTTAGTTTTTCAGCAAGTGCATGAGCGAGAATGATTTTACAGACAAATCCTCCTGATTAACATACCTTCTGCAAATATAAGGAGGTTTTCCTGTATTCCTAAAACAAGCTGGATAAAAGTCATATGATCCCGAGCTGTTTTTAGCGTTAAAGGTTGTGCCATGGGAGTCTTTTCAAAAGGTCAATTACTTTTTCCTTGTAACCGGCGAAGCGGTAGGTGTTGAATTTTTAGATGTATCTTTGCCATGTGAAACTTAGTAAAGCCTCTTTGCTATAGGCAAATGTAACTAAGTGTAAGGTTTTGAGCCTGCTTTGCAGCAGGCTCAATGTTTTAAGGTTATTGCATCCGGTAATGGAGCGAATATATAACAAATCCCAGGATGCGTTTCTGCCAACAGGGCAGGCGTGATCTCAGGATTTATTTTCTGCAAATATACGTTGCTTTTAACTCAAAAAAAATTAACGCCGGTTATTCAAGCAAAGCGGGTCTCGACCCCGCCCGAATCCTAACCGGCGTTAAGTGTCGGCAAAAATAGTGAATATTTTGGGTTGTCCGGAAAAGGTTGTCATAAAAAACCTATTTTTGCCAATAGTTACCTGCCTGAATATACTGCCGGACTATATATCCGGCAGGCGATTTTCTGGCAGGTTTTCTTTTTTGAGCCAGCCAGGTAAACCACATTTGTTGATAAATCATATTTTCAAAGGAATATCCACATAGCTATTGCGAGATAAATAAAGAAACCGCCTATGCCCAGAGCTATTGACAGCCAGGGACGTGTTTTCCTATATTCCCATGCCGCAATAAATGGATATGCCCAAATGAATATTAGTACCATCAACCATACGGGAACGTTTTGACGTAACCAAATGGTAATTGAAACAATAAGGAGGTAAATAAAGATAAATTCCAGCATGATGATAAAAGACGCCTGGGGTGCGAATCCACTTACCGAAACAGTGGCCGGTCCGGGCGTCTTTCAAAGAGCAAATATACAAACACTTTCAGGAGATGCTTTCAAACTGCTGAGATAAATTTTATAAATAGACTCACTTTTTGCAATGGATTAATTTATTGTATCGTATATTTGTTGCCTAAACCTGTTTAAGTAAACCCTCGGACTGTAGATCCCTGGGGCCATGCTTAAACAGGTTTCATGTTTTTGGGAATAGTCTTCTATACTCTTGATATAAATGAGTTTAAGCAAGAATCAATAGATCTTGTCAGTATTTTTATAACTCAAATTCATCTTTAAAGTATTTAGTGTTCCATCCACATGATAAGTGACCACCCAAAGCGCCAATAATCCCAAAACTCTTATCGGTGAAACATTGCGGAACAATCTTCTCATGTTCAATTCTGTGGCAGCTCGGACAGAGTGGAATAAATTTAGTAATGTCAACTTTTACATATTTCCCTATCGGATTAACATCAGGTTCGTGAAACTCAAAAAAACGTGGCGTAAAAGAAGCAAATTCTTTGTGTTCGAGTCCACAAGTTGAGCACCTCGTCACATTTTTAGAAAGTTTTAGATAAGCACGATGACTGATATACTCTCTTTCTTTATGCAAAAACAATCTTTTGTATTGAAATACTTCAGCTTCGCTTCTTTTTGCATGCCAGATGAACCAGTACTCCCTATACCTCTCAAGTATATTCAATATCGGTATATAAATGTTTATAAGACTATACGGTTTAAATACTCTCAACTTGCCTAAATATTCGTTCATGTAAGGAAGTGAATACAATACTTCTTCATCAATGATGTTCATGCTAACGGAACATTGAATATCTGCGACGGGTAATTGGAGCATAGAATGTTCTCGGCATAAATATCGTTCTTGTAATGAAATTTCACTTAATTTCTTTAACGGACCAGTAATGGTGCAAAAACCAATAATCCCAGGAGGTGCATATTTATTTTTCCGGAATAATAAGAGAACAGTTTCTCCACTGGTGAAAATCCTATATTTAGCTACTTTTCTTACAGATAGATACTTAAATTTATCCGCATCTTGCTTCATCGGATGTTCATCTAAACAGTATAAGTAAACGTTTGATGTATTTCTAAGGTAACACATGGTAAAAAATTTTCTAAAAATTGGCAAAAACGTACATTGAATCCTTTTATATGCTTTTCTTGGCAGAATTAATTCTCTTCTAAAGCGTTCGTAAATTTGGTTGCATAAGACTGGCTATACATACACCTTCCAGACAGGTCCTAACTTTTCCACACTTTATGTGATAATTTAATTAAACTGGTGCTTGAATTTCAAATCCCCCTGGCCCCATTTTGCAAAGGGGGAATGGCTTGGTAGCATTGAGTAAACAGTTGTTATAATATTTATCTATGTGACATCTATGTGTCTATGATTCTATGTGGTTCAAAAAAAACTATTTCATATTCTCCATTTCTTTCACAACCCTCACCGTCTCCACGCTCACCGTGCAAACCCTTTTCAAAAGGTCAATGACTTTTTCCTTGTAATCGGAAAAACGGTAGGTGTTGAATTTTTCGGCGATGGTGGGGTCTTTGGGTTTCTTTTCCTTGTACTGGTCTAAAATCCATTCCAGGGCGCTGCGGTTGCCAAGCTTGTATTCCCAGGCTGCGCGGGGTACCCCGCTTAAAAAGGTGAGTTCGTCAATATCAATAATTCCGGCCTGCTTATCGGCTTTTAATCTTGCTTTTACATATTTAATTCGGCTATACCAGGCTTCAGGTTCATCAACCATTGAGATTGCTTCCTTTTGCCTTTTGGCCTCGGCTTTAACAGTGTGGGTATGTTCTTTCAATGGGTAAGGCACTACGTTTTCATAGCCGATATGCAAATCCATAAGTTCCTTGCCCCAGGCTGCCCATTGCCAAAAGTCATTATAATATGGAATGCGCGGGAATTCCCGTTTCAGGTTGAGTTCATATTTTTTGCGGTAGGCCGGGTTGTGCAGCACGGCATACACGTAATGGAAAATATCTTCCTTGCTGATGTTTTCATCCTGGTAATGTGCGGTGAATTGCTGGAGGCCCCAGTCGGTGATGTTTACTACTTTATTACCGTTCTCATCAAATCTATGTAATGGTAAAGACTGTGTTTTTTCAAGTAAATCATAGCAAAATGGTGTATCGGTTATTAGTGTTGAGAAAGGTTTTGAAATCGAATCCCCTGATATTGCAATCAAAAAGTTGCTTTCTCCATGGAACAAATGTGGCAATTGATATTGCATTTCATTTAGTTCTTTTGAAAAATACAACTTTCTTTTGGTAAATGGGCGATAGATTGAATCAATGATTTTTGATTTATCAAAACTGTAAACTTTCCCTTTTGATAAATCATTCTTTACAGCACGAGTCCATTTAATAGAATAGTCAATTGATTCTCTGATTTCATCTTTAGTTTTCCCTTTTAGTGATCTTACATCCAGATTGTAGGCATCAATCAGGAATTTGATTTTTCTCTCAATGTTTGAAGCTTCTTCGTCATAAACCCATTCATCTCTGGCAGTTACTACACCCAGAGAATATAATTGAAATAGCGCCTCTTTCTTCCTGCCAAGTTTTACATCCTTGCTTGCCAACGGCAACAATGTTTCAAAATCATTCTCCGGTATATTTATCCAGTTGTGATTTTTGTCGGGGAAGAGTTTTCGGAAATCCAGCTTTTCAATGCGGTTGTCGCGGAACCATTGCCATTTTTCTTCCTTGCGCCACTCGTCGGGCAGGCTGGTGTATTCTATCAGGCAGGTTTCTTTCTGTTTGTCGCTTTTAACCAGAAACATCACAGCCACGCCGGTTTGTATGCCAAACACATTGTGGGTGGTTCCTGCAATCTTTGGGTTCGCACGAACATCGCTTTGCGTATCAATGATGTAACAATGGGCAAAATCCTTTTCAACGCATTTACGAAAGCCATCGAAAGTGCGGCTGTCAATAAAACTGCGGTTCGTAATAAAGGCAATAACACCATTGGCAACAATCCTGTCCATGGCCCATCGGTAGAAACGGGCGTACATATCGTAAACCTTGGTTTTCTGAGCCGTGCTGTGTTTTACAAAAGTGTCTTTGATGTGCTTGTCAATGGCCGGATACTCGCGGTTCTTGTTGTTCTCATTTTCGTTTTTCTGGTTCGCATTGTAAGGCGGGTTCCCGATAACCACAGAAATCTTTTTCTCATTCTGCCGCCTGATGCGGTTTGAGTTCTCAGAACTAAAACCAAACATACTGGTTTGTATGCCAATGTCTTTGCGCACACCTTTCAGCGCCCCCACATTATCCAGCGTATCCACAAAGCAGATGTTGGGGAATTCTTCGTAATAGCCCGTTTTCTGCTTAAAGGTGTACTCAATGTTGAGGTTGGCCACGTAATAGGGCAGGATGGCCACATCGTTGGCGTGCAGCTCTTTTTTGTATTTATGCGCCAGGTATTGGTTGGGGCATTTGTCAATGATGCTGCAGATAAAAGTGCCCGTGCCGGTGGCGGGGTCGAGGATTTCCACGTTTTTGTCCCACAACTGCCGCCGGAAATGCTTTTCGAGCAAAAAGTTGGTGCTGTCCACCATAAAATCCACAATCTCGTTGGGGGTGTACACCACGCCGAGGCGGTCGGCGGCCTTGGGGTTGTATGCTTTGTAGAAATTTTCGTAGAGGGCTTTGAGGAATTTCTGTTTCTCGTGGTGGTCGGCCACCGAAGCGGCAGCGGTGTTGATGGCATCGTAATAATGCTCAATGCTGCCCAGCAGGTTGCG
>ERZ869909.1352-NODE-1352-length-20110-cov-55.164678_pt1 | contig 20110 bp, 13 predicted proteins | sample MGYA00520892_ERZ869909 | MGnify/ENA primary metagenome ERZ869909 (study PRJEB32215, sample SAMEA104723947) | bioreactor metagenome | biome: bioreactor; feature: anaerobic bioreactor; material: water | place: China | collected 2015-03-12 ... | reverse complement strand
TCTGACAGAGCCATCCGATGAAGCAGATCTCGTTCGCTCAGGCAGAGCATCAGAACAAGAAGAAGGTTACCCGCCGCGAGCGGTTCCTGACCCAGATGGAGGCCTTGGTGCCTTGGCAGCGGCTGATCGACGCGCTGTCGCCGGCCTACTTCCCGAACGCGGCGGGCAGGCGGGGTCGACCGCCCATCGGCCTAGAGCGCATGCTGCGCATCTACTTCCTCCAGCAGTGGTACGCCCTCGCCGATGAGGCGCTGGAGGATGCCATCTACGACAGCCAGGCGATGCGCGATTTTGTGGGCATCGACCTGGCCATCGAGAGCGTGCCGGATGCGACCACACTGCTGCGCTTCCGCCATCTGCTGGAAAAGCATGCCCTGACCCAACGGATCTTCGAGGAGATCAACGCCCATCTGGCTGAGAAGGGACTGTTCATGCGCGAGGGCACCATCGTCGACGCCACCATTGTGGCGGCGGCCCCGTCCACCAAGAACAAGGCCAAACAACGCGATCCGGAGATGAAGCAGACCAAGAAGGGCAAGCAGTATTACTTTGGCATGAAGGCGCATATCGGCGTCGATGCGGTCACCGGGCTGACCCACAGTGTCGCCGCTACCTCGGCCAACGTTGCCGATGTCACCATGGTGGGCCACTTGGTCCGGGACGATGACAAGCGGGTATACGGCGACGCGGGCTACACTGGCATGTGGAAGTACCTGGACGAAGAGAAGGATGCCCCGGACTCCCGCTGCTGTGTTGCCGCCAAACGCAACACCATCAAGAAGATGGAAGACAGCCCCATGAAAACGCTGCTGCTGGAGATCGAGAAGCTCAAGGCCAGCATCCGTGCCAAGGTCGAGCATCCGTTTCATGTCATCAAGAACCTCTTCGGCTACCGGAAGGTGCGCTACAAGGGGTTGGCCAAGAACCAGGCGCAGCTGTTCAGCCTGTTCGGACTGGCCAATCTGGTGCTGGCGACACGATGCGAGGGCCGAGTTGACAGGGTCAGTGCGCCTTGAATCTGCCCTGCCAGCCGGATAATCCGGCTGGCAGGGAAAACAGACCACCTGCGGTGGTCAGAAAATGATCGCTGACGCGGTGATTGTGTCACTCTGAGCTCTTCAACCGCTCGGAATCGAATAGATCAGTGGTTCCCTAAGGTTCCAGTTTTCAGGCGAGAATATTGATACGTGGTATCTGGAGTTTGGCCTTCGCGGATCCATGGCAGCCATCAACCGTGCTGCTGCCATGTGTCGCCAGGCCTCACAAGGACCGGAAGAGTTCTTCCGGCAGGAAGGTGCTCCGCTGCAAGGTCCGGAGTCCTTCTTTTGACCGCCCTCCCTCAGGGAAGAGGCATACGATAATCAAATATAAGGGAACATGATGAATATCAAGATCTTGGCAGCCACAGGTGCTGCACTTCTACTGGCAGGGTGTACGACCGTCGGTGTGACACCGGTCAACTCTACCGCGGCCAAACCAGCTAACTGTCAGCTGGATGTCTATGCCAGTGAGACAGAAATCAATCGTCCTTTTCAAACTGCCTGCCTGATCGATTCTCGCACAGGGACTACCCTGTTCCACCGCCGCGATGCCGCTGCAGCTATTGACCATGCGCGCAAAGAAGCCTGTGGCTGTGGGGCCGATGCAATTCTGGTTCAGTCGGCTGACACCCAAGGCGTGACGATGGCTACTTGGGGACAAGGTAAGGCTATCGTGCGCGCCATACGTTACATGGATTGATTCCATGGCGGGGCATCCCAGAGTGGATGCCCCTCCAAGCGCCGGAGAAAAAATGAAGGAATACAAGGTTTTCGAATATCCCGAAGACCGCCATGAGGCGGTCAAGCAGGGCTGGTCTTGGCCAGGCTTCTTCTTCGGCCCCATCTGGGCCATGGTCAAGAAGATGTGGGGTCTCGGCGTCGGCCTGCTGGTCGCCGTGATCGTGCTCGCCATGTTCCCCGTCGATACCGCCATCGGCGGCCTGGCCACCCTGATCTCGTTCGGGATCTATGTTACCTGCGGCATCAACGGCAATCGCTGGCGCGAGAAGAGCCTCACCAACCGTGGCTATGATCATGTGGATACCGTCTCTGCCCCGAATTCCGAGGGTGCCGTGGCGCTGTATTTGAAAAAAAGAAATCCTGATTACGCACCTTGATCAGCTATCAGACCAGTCTTGAGCTACACTGAAAATACGTGGATGGTCAAGGAGTTATCGCCATGGCTCGCAATCCTATCCAGTTCCAGCACGGCCTGTCGCTGCCGGCCTTCCTTGACCAGTACGGCTCGGAAGAGCAGTGCCGGGCGGCACTCTATCGGTATCGTTGGCCCAAGGGCTTCGTCTGCCCTGAGTGCGGCAACACGACGTGCTGCCAGCTTTCACGGGGTCTCTACCAGTGCCATCGCTGCCATCATCAGACCTCGTTGACCGCCGGCACCGTCTTCCATGCCACGCACTTGCCGCTCACCACCTGGTTTCTGGCGATCTACCTGCTCACTCAGCGCAAGAGTGGCATCTCGGCGCTGCAGCTGTCCCGGGAGCTCAGCGTCGCCTACAACACGGCGTGGAAGCTCAAACACAAGCTGCTGCAGGTCATGCATGAGCGCAATCAGGGCGAGGCGCTCTCCGGACGCATCGAGGTCGATGACGCGTACCTGGGCGGTGAACGGCCGGGAAAGCGCGGACGCGGCGCTGAACACAAGTTCCCGTTTGTGGCGGCCGTGCAAACCGATGATGAGGGCCACCCACAGCGTGTTCAGCTGCGCCGTGTGAGTGGCTTTACTCTGGCCGAGATACGCCGCTATGCCCAGCAGGCCATTGGGCCTGGCAGTCAGGTCATCAGCGACGGCCTCGGATGCTTCCGCGCCTTCGATACCCCCACCTACGTTCACGAGCGCCACATCAGCGGCGGTGGGCGTGCCAGCGTGGAGAACCCTGAGTTCAACTGGGTCAACACGCTTCTCGGCAATGTCAAGAATGCGATCACCGGCACGTACCATGCCATTCGTGGGCAGCATGCCCCTCGCTACTTGGCCGAGTTCGAGTACCGATTCAATCGACGCTATCTCAAGGCCATGATTCCTCGCTTTCTCACGGTGGCGGCGAGAACGCCGCCGATGCCGTACCGGCTCCTGAAGATGGCTGAGCCTTATGCGTAATCAGGAAGGCTTATCTTCCTGTGGTCGATTTTTCTGCCGATTATGCGAAATAGCAATATCGTATATCGGAAAAGAATATGCCAAAACATTGCCTACTGGTGCGGGCAGACCTGGATGGGTCTTGCTCCTCCATCAAAGGGGGTTAAGTGCTTTTAGAAACTAAATAACTGATAATAAAGTGCCAATAATTTTATATTAATAGAGTGGCTTCATCCCAAAGCATGAGGCTTGATTTTTTTAAACTCGGTTGAAATGGTAGCTGATCATGAGAAATAATAGGAAAAACCAGATTTTGTCTTATCTCGATATTTTGGGTAAAGACTTTTTTTCGGCTGTGGAGCAAGCCCCTTCACTACTCAGTGATATTCGTGATGAGTGGAGTTTAGAGTTTGATCATGTCCGTTCCAGTGTATCAGGTGGCGATGTTTTTGTTCTAGTCGTTGGTGGTTTTAGTACTGGCAAGTCAACAGCATTAAATAACTTTTTTGGGCGGCAGATGTTGCCTGAGAATGTCTCGCCAGAAACGGCCATACCAACCGAGCTGCATTATTCAGAGTCAGAGAGAATTATGGCGCTGAATGCAAGTGGAGAGTGGGAAGAGCATGATATTGATGCACTCTCTGATCTTTCTACTAACGCAGATCAATATCAGGTTGTAAAAGTGTATGTAAAAGCCCGGCGTATTAAAGATATAGAGCCGCTGGTGTTGGTAGATATGCCTGGTTTTGATTCTGGTTTGGATCAACACAATCAGGCCATATTGCGTTACATCACTACAGGTGCGCTTTATCTGTATATGGTAAATTCAAAGGCAGGCACGGTAAGTCGTCAAGATGTACGACGCATTGAGGAAATCTGTGATTTGGGTCGTTCTGTAAAGGTTTTCTTGACCATGACAGATCTTGCTTCACCAGAAGAGTTAGAGGCCACACATGCTTATGTCTCTGAACACATGTCATTTGTAATAGGCGAATGTGAAATTGGTTGTATTAATAAAGATGACACCACTGCACTTCAAGAGGCCCTTGCAAAAGCAGATATCAACCAACTGTTTGATGGACTGGTTTTAAGTAAAGTAAGAAATTTGTATTTTGATACTAGCTCACATGTGAATACAGCAATTAATGCTCTGAACACCTCAGCTGCTGAAGTAGTAGAGCGTACTGCAGTAGCTGAACAATCCTTACAAAAAGTAGAGCGTGAGCGTAAAAAAATGCTTGCTGAAGTTGGGCAGGGTCAGTTGACTGAAAAAACTGAGCAGGTTGTCCGTAAGTTAGAGAAGACACTCAATAACTCACTGGATGAGCTTGCCATGATGGCTCGTACAGGTGAGTCGGCTTTGAGTCGTGGCATTGGAGACTTGGTTCGCTCAACTCTTACAGTTGAAGTTCAGCAAATTGTACGCCGTATGACGACGGATGTGGCTTATCAGTTCTCTGGCGATATTTCTGTAAGTGGCTTGTCCGCTACTGGTGGCCCTAATTGGGTAAATGACATGATTTCAGTTATCGAAAATGAGGCCATGAACGCACTTGTAGGATTAGGGGAAAATAAACAGTCAGGAGGAGTGAATGCTCCTACTCATCAAGGTGGTGGCGGTATCATAAATGCGCTTTCCATAGCCGCTTTCGCCATTCCTCATCCTGTGCTCAAAGTAGTGTTTGCCATACTGCCAGGCATCATTGGTAGTCTTTTCGATAGCTTCCGTGAGAAAAATGACTCTGATCAATATCGTAAGATTATCTCATCCCAAGTAATCCCATGTGTACTTGCACAGATTCGCCCACAAGTACTCGATTCGTTAAACTCGATTGAGGGCGAGATAATAAAAGCAGTGTCTGATCAGGTCTCTGCTAAAGTGGAAGCTCAAAGAAAAATTTATAATGAAATTTCGGAAGCTTCAGCGTCAGAGCTGGAAGAATTAAAAAAATCTGTTGAGTCTCTTAAAGAAATTCGTGATAACATGAGCAAATCTGCAGAAGGAGTTGTTGTATAATGATTGGTTCACATGAACAGCTTATAGCTTCGCTAAAGTCATTAGAGTCTATTATTGCAAAATACGATGATGTTTGCGATGCAAGCATCAGAAACGAGATGAAAACTGATGGGTTTTATAGTAGCAAACAAATTAGCGACCATTTGTTTGCTATTCGAGAGGGAAGTCGTGATCTAAAAATAGGAATAATTGGTCGAGTTAAAGCAGGTAAGTCCTCACTTATAAATGCCTTGCTGTTTAATGGAAAGGAAGTGCTTCCAAAGGCAGCCACACCTATGACAGCAGCATTAACGTCTATTGGTTATGCAAAGAATTTTACAGCTGAAGTTCATTTTTTTGGATCAAATGATATCGAACAACTTAAGGCAAAGGCTCAGGAGTTTGACAGCGAGATAACGCGGCGAGTCAAAATCTACCGGGAAGAGATGGCTGAGCGCCAAAGGAATAGTTCGCGACCAATGCCCGTAGTAGATGACCAAAAGCTACGCACAAAAGCCATTAGAGATATTGGCGAAGATGGTGTGCTTGCGGCATCAGCAGACCTCTATGCAAGGATTAAGGCATCTGATGTCGATGTTAACGTGCTTGGCGAGAGTCGTCAGTTGACAGCAAATTCAGCCGCAGAACTAAATAAAAAGTTAGTGGAGTACGTAGGGTCTAATGGCCGCTTCATGCCGTTTACCCGGGAGCTGAATCTGGGTATGCCGCTAGCAACCCTTAAAGGTATAGAGGTTCTTGATACACCAGGAGTTAATGACCCGGTTAAATCCCGGGAGCAGCGTACTTATGAACGTTTGAAAGAATGTAATGCTGCATTCATCGTGAGTCCAGCTGGCCAGTTCATGAGTGAGCAGGATTTTGAGCTTGCTGATCGGCTGAGTGCAAGAGAAGGAACTCAGGAGATTTTTATCGTTGCTAGTCAGGCAGATACTCAACTGCACGCCAGTATAAGAAAAGAGGCAAAGGGCATATTACCAGTGGCAGTCGAACAGCTGCGCGCAACGATGGCTCAACAGGCAGGAAGGGCATTATCACAGTGTGATAATGAGGTGCTTAAGAGAATAGCCACAGAGCAGTCTAGTCGCCTTATATTGACATCAGGTGTGTGTGAGACACTGATTTTGGGTAAGGGGGAGAGCCATGACACCACTGCTGATCATGCCATGAAACTGTTAAAAACCAGTTATCCCGATTACTTTTCCAAAACTGAAGATGTGATTGCCAATCTTACCTTGTTGTCTGGGAAAGAATCTCTTAAACAGGCGATTGAGTCTGTGCGACAGAAAAAATCCCAAATCCTGGAGCAACAAGCTAATCACTTCATCGACGCTCAATGGCACACGTTTCTAAAATTGAAAGAGAATGTGCTCGATAGGCTGGCTGAGCAGCGCAATGATATCGAAAGCGGTGAGAAGTCAAAAGTTGGAGAGAAATTAAATTCATTGAAAAAAGCATCTTCCAAGGGGGTGGTTGCGGCAAATAATGAATTTATTAGTCAGCTAGAAGAGGTGCGCTTGCGATTGCCTGCCGAGTTGGAGATGGTGATTCAAAGGGCCGTTGATGTGGTGGATGAAAAGACAGAAAGTGCAGAGGGTAGTGAACAGAAAACACGAAATGTAAAGAAAAGTGGCGTTGTTTCATGGTTTAGCAGAAAAATTGGGCTCGGTGGCTACGAAACTGAATCATACACCGTTGCTACTCTGCAGCCATTGCCTATCAGGCGTGCACTTGAAGGGCTATCTCGCCTCATGCGAAATGGTCTTAAAGACTGCGTGACTCAAAATATGCTGCAGTGGCGTGTGAACTTGATCAGCGGGCTTTCTCGCCAGTTGCGTGAAGCAATGGGTGATGAAATTGTCGATGTTACGCGCCTGCAAAGTGTTTGTAGAAGCACGGTAAATAAAATTGTCAGCTTTCCTGAAGTTGAAATTCCTGAGTTGCCTGCAGAACTGGCGAAGTCCAGGAAAATAACAGGAAGTAGTGTTGATGATTTTCTTGAGGCTGCAAATAGTTACGCGTCTGTTTTAGAGAAAAAAGGCTTTGGTTTTGTTGAGGAGATACGGCACTCAATATCTTTGATGGAAAGTAAGGATATAGGTGAAGAGCTTTTGATCGACTTAATGGAGGAGATGCGTAGTCTTCAGAAGATGATGGAGAATAAGAACCTTACTCTCGAAAAAATGTCGAGGATGAAAGCTGAGTTAGAGGGGATTTAATGTGCCTGTAAAAGAAAATAAATGTCAGGTCCGTCGAGTAGAGAAGGATTTTTCTGCAATTAGTTCTATTGCTGATGAGCTCCGCAAGGAGTGTGGGAGAATATTTGATTCATGGTGGGGTGCAACTAGGGTGCTTGCAAAGCACTCTGCACTAGAGGCTGATAATAAGGGTTTGGTTTTCCCTAAAAAACCAGCTGTTGCTGAAATTGAATACTGCATACATAGCACTGCGTATGACCAGGTTCTTAAAAATTATAAAAAAAACCATTTGGTATTGATGCATTTGCTGAAAAATACAGCCGAACTTTTAGCTAAGCTAGATTTTTCTATTCATTCCTGTCGGGAGTCGGAAGCTGTAGCAGTTAAGACTAATGGTGATGCAGCGCGGGAGTTAGAAAAACTTAATGATATGAGTGAAAGGTTTTTAGCTTGCGAATCTGCTAAACAACGGCTAGAAGCCGAACGAGGTGACTCCTCAGAAAAAATAGAGGAATTAAACTTGAAGCTTTCTCGGCTTTCTGAACGTATAACAGAGGTTGAGAGTCGATATTCTCTAGTTTGTTCTGCAATAACGCCCAATAAGATTATCTCAGAGCGGTATTATCGTTTTAATGAGCTAGTCAGAGAGGATTTATTGCCGCTCATTAATCGAATCGATGTTTTGCCAAACGATGCAGAGCAAGTTATGAAAATACGAGCAGTAGATGATGAGCTACGCTTGATTGAATCACTTAAAGCGTTTTCAGAACGTACCATTGTAGCAGTGGCTGGAGGGTTTAGTAGTGGAAAGTCATCTTTCATATCTAGTCTTTTTTCGAATAAGGATGTTTGTTTACCTGTCGGAATTGAGCCAGTAACAGCGATACCTACATATGTTTTTCACGCAGATGATTTAAGTATTAACGGCTATCCAGCGGATGGCGGCTATTTTGCAATACCCCAAGATATGTATTCAAAGTTGTCTCATCGATTTGTAGAAGACTTTGGTTTCAATTTACGAGACCTCCTCCCTTTTATATCCATTGAAGTCCCTATGAACTCCTATAAAAACCTGGCTTTCATTGATCTGCCAGGATATAACCCTGGAGCTCGTGATGGAGCTACCAGTGGTGACCGATCTACATCTGAAGAGTATATTACTCAAGCACAGGCGCTGATATGGATGATAGGCTTGGATTCTCATGGAACGGTTCCACGTGATGACTTAGACCATCTCTGGGAGTTGGCAGAGAGTGAAATACCGATTTATATTGTGTTAAATAAAGCAGACCTGCGCCCTTTAACAACGCTTGACGAAGTGCTTGACCAAGTGGCTGATGAGCTGATGATGGCTGGCATTTCTTACGCAGGGATTTGTGCTTACAGTAGTGAGAGTGGTGGTGAGCTAAGCTATCGTGGTCGTAGCCTATTGAGTGTATTAGAGGAGTGGGATCAACCGCGTCATGCAATGGATTTTATAATAGCCAAGATCGAAGAGGTTATATCAACATATGAAGAAGCGTTATCTAATGACATAGAAGAAAAGAAAAAAAAGTCAAATTTAATTAAAGCGCTCGAGTTGGATCTTCTTGAGCTCGGTGCATTTGAGGTCATTGGCTCTACAGGTTTTAATTTTGAAAAATACATGAGCGATGAAAGTGGGGGGGTTGAGGAAGATAGGTCTAGTGATACTAGGTCGGGCTTGGTTAACTCAGTTAGAGAGCAAATTCAAAGCCTTCGTGATGATTATCGCACAAAAGAATCAGAAAGGGATTTAATTTATTTTCGAATGATTCGCAAGAAGTTGTTGAATATAATGACTGATCAGAAAGATGAAATAGATAAGGGTTCGGGTGAGTTGCAGATGGTTCGCCAGAGACTATTAATGACGATGTCGAGGCTTTGTCTGAAAACTCGAATTTGCTAATGTCGCCTATGCCGCAGCAGCATAGGTGACTCATGGCAGGATGCTACGAGATCTCCGACAACGGCTGGGCCCTCATCGAAGACATCGTCTCGCCGCCGCAGCGGACAGGGCGCCCCCGCCGCGATGACCGTCAGGTGTTGAACGGCATCTTCCGGATCTTATGCTCGGGCGCCAAGTGGCGTGATCTACCTGACTGAGCGCTATGGCCCTTGGAAAACCGTCTACGACCGCTTCCGCCAGTGGCGCGATGACGGAACTTTCGAGGCCACCCTGACACGTCTCCAGCTCCGCCTGCGGGAGGATGGCTTGATGAATCTGGATACCTGGATGATCGATTCGACATCGATCCGCGCCACCCGCGCCGCTTCTGGAGGCGGCAAAAAGGGGGGGCGCCAAGAACCCGTAGACCATGTCCTGGGCCGCAGCCGGGGCGGCCTGACGACCAAGATTCACATGCTCTGTGACCGGTACGGTTGGCCGCTGACCTTCACACTGTCGGCCGGGCATGACTCGGATACTCGGCGCTTCATTTCTACTATGGAGCACGTTCATCTCCCTGGTGCCAAGGGCAGGCCGCGCAAGTGCTGCTGCTTCATCGTGGCGGACAAAGGCTATGATAGCGATCCGCTGCGCCGCTACTGTGACCAGCACCGCATGAAGCCGACCATTGCCCGCGGTAGTTGTCAAGGAATCTGTCGTCTCTGAGGTCATTCACGCCACCTGCTTTTCTGGTTCGATGACGGTGACCTGGAGCTCCCGCTCCGGGTTGAGTGACGCGGTGCCGATCGCGTCCAGTTGCGGGTCTTGCCGCTCCAGCGAGCGGGATTAGCGTCACGCGCCGCCTGATTGATGACGTGGCGCTTGGTCAGCACTGCCTTGTCTTCGCCCGCATGGCGCTGTGCCGGCGTCACCAGGCGGATCCCGCTATGGCTCTGCTGGCCCTGGCCGGGGGAGCCGGGCCAGCCAGTTGTTGGTTGGTCGGGTGTCTGCGATGTCAATGGCCAACCGAGTGCCACTCGACTAAGCTAAGTTAGTTCAACTAGATCGGAGGTGTGCCGTGGAATCCGTCAACATCCATGAGGCCAAGACGCGGCTCTCGCAGCTGATTGCTCGCGCCCAGCAGGGCGAAGGCTTCATCATCGCCAAGGCTGGAAAGCCCATGGTGCGCGTCACGCCCATCGACAGCCCGGCGCCCGAGCAGCAGAAGCGGCTGGGCTTCCTGGAGGGCGAGTTCCGCGTGCCGGATGATTTCGACCGCATGGCTGAGCAGGAAATCGCCAGCATGTTCGGGGTATGAGATGAACCTGCTGCTGGATACCCATGTGCTGCTGTGGGCTGCCGCCGAGCCGGAGAAACTGTCGGCCGAGGCGGTGGAGCTGATCGTCGATGACGCAAACCGCCTCTACTTCAGTGCGGCGAGCCTCTGGGAAGTGGTGATCAAGAACAGCCTGCAACGCCCCGACTTCCACGTGGACCCCCACCTGCTGAGGCGCGGCCTGGTCGACAACGGCTACAGCGAGCTGAGCATCAGCGCCCAGCACACCCTTGGTGTTGCCCATCTGCCACCCCTTCACAAGGATCCTTTCGACAGGATTCTTGTCGCCCAGGCGGAGGCGGAAGGCCTCCTGCTGCTCACCGCTGACGAACTCGTCGCCCGGTATCCCGGGCCGATTCGTCGCGTTTGATGTCACGCCCCCGACTGGAGATGGACCTCTATGATCCCCGGCCTGTTAGCCAGCGAAGTCGCCGCGGCGCTGCGCGAATTCATCGTTACCGGCTATGAAACCGAAACGGCGCCGTTCAAGGGCGAGTTCCGCCGCCTGGTGGAGGAGCAGCAGGAGGGGGAGGCCTTCCTCAAGGGGCCCTATGTCTCGGTGGGGCTGCCGTTCCTGACCGGCGGCGCCGGGCGAGACTTCTTCCCCGGCTTCGAGACCGAGCACCCGCCCTACGCTCACCAGGAGCAGGCGTGGCGGCGGCTGGTCTCCAGCGGAGCGGCCGCCAACGCCCTGGTGGCCACCGGTACCGGCTCGGGCAAGACGGAGTGTTTCCTCTATCCGGTGCTGGACCACTGCCAGCGTGCGGAGGGGCCGGGCATCAAGGCGATCGTGATCTACCCCATGAATGCCCTGGCCACGGACCAGGCCAAGCGCTTCGCCGAGGTGATTCACGGCCAGCCGGCGCTCAAGGGGCTGCGCGTCGGCCTCTTCGTGGGCGGCGATGCCCGGGGTACCCAGGCCATGGGGCCGCAGCAGGTGATCACCGACAAGGAGACGCTGCGCCAGAACCCGCCGGATGTGCTGCTCACCAACTACAAGATGCTCGACTACCTGCTGATGCGCCCCAAGGATCAGCCGCTGTGGGCTCACAACGGGCCGGAGACCCTGCGCTATCTGGTGGTGGACGAGCTGCACACCTTCGATGGCGCCCAGGGTACCGATCTCTCCCTGCTGATCCGTCGCCTGCGCGCCCGCTTCGAGATGACGCCTGAGCAGCTGATCTGCGTGGGCACCTCCGCGACCCTGGGGGGCGAGGAGAGCGTCGATGGGCTTCTGCACTACGCCTCGGATATCTTCTCCAGCCCCTTCGGCCGTGAGGCGGTGATCAGCGAGCAGCGCCAGGGCGACTCAGATTTTCTCGACAACATCGCCTTTCTCTCGCCCAACCCCGAGGTCGGCCCGGAGGCGCTTCGAGAGGCGCTTCGCCAGGGGCTCTCGGCGTACCTGCACAAGGCCTACGAGCTCTACTTTAGCAAGGCGCCTGAGGGCGACCTGATGGCGAAGGCCGGCCGCATCGCCCTGGGCCGGGAGCTCAAGCAGCACGGCCAGCTGGCCAACCTGCTGCGCCAGATCAAGCTGAGTCCGGGTACGCCTACCTTCCATGACCTGGCCGAGCGCCTGGCGGGGCAGATCCCCGGCCGCTTTCAGCGCCAGCCGGAACTCGCCTTGATCGCGCTGCTCTCGCTGATGGCCCACGCCCGGGATGCGGTCGGTCGCCCCTTCGTGCAGCTGCGCCTGCAGCTCTGGTCCCGGGAGCTGCGCCGCATCGTGGGTACCCTGCGCGAGCCCGGGGTGCCTGCCGGCTCTTCTGAGGTGCCCGAAGAGAACGCCGCCGCCAACCGCCCGCCGCCGCTGCTCTCCTTCGGTGACGACAAGCCGCCCCGGGACCAGCGCCAGGTGCGCCTGCCCCTGGTGCAGTGCCGCGAATGCCACGGCACCGCTTGGCTGACCCGCATGGAGATGGGCCACCCCACCGACCAGGTGGTGGAAACGGAGCTTCAGTCCATCTATTCCGCCTTCTTCGGTCAGCAGCCGGAAACCGCGCTGCTGCTACCCTGGCAGCGGGGCGAGGCGCAGTCGCCTGCGGGCATGCGTCTGGAGCACTTCAAGGTGTGCCGGGAGTGCGGCACCACCGCGCCAGTGGAGAGCACGGCCGAGTGCCGAGGGTGCCAAGCCGGTGCCGATGCGCTGGTGCGGGTCAGCAAGCCCCAGCAGCTCAGGGAAGTGAAGTGGGGCAGCGTCAACAAGGTGATCCACGAGCACGACTGCCCCTGGTGTTCGGCGCGCTCCGCGCTGGTGGTGTTCGGTGCCCGGGCGGCAAGCCTCAGCGCGGTGGCGATCCATCGGCTCTTCAGCAGTCGCGACAACGACGACCGCAAGCTGCTCACCTTCAGCGACTCGGTACAGGATGCCACCCACCGTGCCGGTTTCTTCGCCGCCCGCACCTGGCAGAACAACGTGCGCATGGCGCTGACCCAGCTGCTGGAGGGCAGCAGCGAACCGATTCCGCTGCTGGAGCTGCCGGCTCGCTTCGAGGCCTGGTGGCTGGCCGCTTCCGAGGGTCAGAGAGAGGGTGGCGGGCAGGGGCGCCTGGCACTGTCGGCCTACCTGCGTGAATTCATGCCGCCGGACAAGCGCTACCGGGGCGACTTCGAGTTCTTCGAGCAGTCCGGCGAGGTGAAGGAGCCGGCGCCGCTGCTAAGGCTGATTCGCGAGCGGATGCTGTGGCAGGCCCTGGAGGATCTGGGCTGGCGCTCCCAGGTGGGGCGTTCGCTCAATCGCCTGGGGATCGCGGCGCTCGCCTGGCCGCTGGAGCCGGTGCGCCAGGCCGCCGCCGCCTGGGCGAAGACGGTGGACAACACCCTCGGCTACCGCATCGAGGCCCGGTCGGCCGAAGGCTTCATGCTGGGGGTGATGCAGCACCTGATTGGCCAGGGGGCGCTGGGGCTTGAGGACTTGGCCGGCTATCGCCAGAAGTTCGGCAAGGCCTACCTGCTGAGCTTTCTGAGCTACGCGCCGCCCATCGGCCCGGGGTCGCCGCGGCCTCGCTACCCGGCCACCGCCAAGGGGGAGGGCTACGAGGTGCTCTGCCAGGCCAGTGCGGCACAATCCTGGTACGAGCGCTGGCTGGCCTGCCTGAACCCGGAGACCCTGGTGGATCGCAAGCAGCTGGAGCAGGTGCTGGCGGCGGCGCTCTCGGCGCTGTGCGACAGTGGCCTGCTGAACGAGGAGGCCAACGAGCGCGGCGTGCGGCTGTGGTCCCTGCGACCGGAGGCGCTGAGCATCACCACGGCGGTGCAGGGGGTGGAATGCCCGGGCTACCGCCCCATGCATGTGCCGGCATCCCACGCCGAGGCCTGGCTGGGACTGCCCCTGCTCAGCGCCGCCCGCCCGGAGCCGGTCTACGAGACCCCGGTGCCGGTGCGCGACTCCCTCTACGCCGGGCTCTACCGCGACGGCGAGATCCATCGGGTGATCGCCCACGAGCATACCGGGCTGCTGGCCGCCAGCGAGCGTATTCGCGTGGAGGACAGCTTTATCCATGGCAAGAAACCCTGGGAGTACAACCTGCTCTCGGCCACCCCGACCCTGGAGATGGGCATCGACATCGGCGACCTCTCCAGCGTGCTGCTCTGCTCGGTGCCGCCGGCCCAGGCCAACTACCTGCAGCGGGTGGGCCGGGGTGGGCGCCGCGACGGCAACGCCTTCGTGTTGACGGTGGCCAACGGCCGCCCCCACGACCTGGTCTTCTACGCCGACCCGGGGCGCATGCTGGACACCCCGGTGGAGCCACCGGCGGTGTTCCTCAAGGCGCGCCACGTGCTGCGCCGCCAGCTGCTGGCCTACGCCATGGACTGCTGGACCCGCAGCGCCCGGGGTGACAACCAGATTCCCCAGACCATGCAGCCGGTGCTGGATGCGGTGGAGAAGGCCCAGGAGGAGCGCTTTCCCTATACGCTGCTGGCCTTCATGAAGCAGAACATGCAGGAGATCTGGGACGGCTTCGCCAGCCACGTGGCCACCGAGCTCGGCGGCGATGACCTGGAGCTGCTGCGCCAGTATCTGTTCGGCGGACCCCAGCACATCGACGACCGCCTGGAACTCTACCTGCTGGGCCGGCTCAAGCTGGTGGCCGACGAGCGCAGCCGCATGGCCACCACCATCAAGGAACTGGACCGCCAGCTGGAGAAGCTGCGCCAGCGCCCTCAGGACGAGCATACCCAGGCGGAGATCGCCGAGCTGGAGCGGGAGGTGGCGGGCTACCGCAGCCTGCGCATCCGGCTCAACAAGCGCGAGACGCTCAACTTCTTCACCGACGAGGGGCTCTTGCCCAACTACGCCTTCCCGGAGGAGGGAGCGACCCTGCACTCGGTGATCTTCCGCACCGAGAAGCCGGGTGGAGAGGGGGCCGAGGCGAGTGCTGCCCAGGGCGATATCAAGCGCGAGCTGGTCAAGCGGGAATACGAGTACCAGCGCCCGGCCCAGGCAGCGCTGACCGAGCTGGCGCCGGAGGCGGTCTTCTACGCCGGCAATCGCAAGGTGAGGGTCTCCCGGGTGGAGACCGCCAAGGGACGCAATATCCAGCAGTGGCGCTTCTGCCCGCGCTGCCACTACTCGGCCCCGGCCGACGATCCCACTGCCGGTTTCAACGACCGCACCTGCCCGCGCTGCCATACCAACCGCTGGGGCGACGAGAGCGCGCGCACCAGCATGCTCAAGATGACCCAGGTCTACGCCTTCACCAATGCCCGGGACGCCCAGCTGGATGACCGCTCCGACGACCGCGAACCGGTCTTCTTCAACAAGCAGATGCTGATCGACTTCGACCCTTCGGACATCACCATCACCTGGGTGCTGGACGACAGGGAGCGCCCCTTCGGCTTCGAGTTCATCCGCAGCGCCCGCTTCCTGGAGGTGAACTTCGGCCGTCGGGAAGGCGAGGAGATGGCCTTCGAGGTGGCCGGCGAGGAACTCCAGCGCGCCGGCTTCCCGATCTGCCGGGAGTGCGGCTCGGTGCAGACCCGGGCGGCCGCCGCCGGCAAGCAGGAGCCCGCCCACCTGAAGTCCTGCCGCTACGCCAAGGGGCCGAAGACGCTGCCAGGCGGCAAGGCAGATACCGGTATCGAGAACTGCCTCTATCTCTATCGGCGGTTCGCCTCCGAGGCGCTGCGCATCCTGCTGCCCAGGCTCTCCAGCGGCGGCACCGAGGAGCAGGTGAACTCCTTCGTGGCGGCGCTGCAGCTGGGCCTGAAGCGGCGCTTCGGCGGCAAGGTGGACCACCTGCGGGTGGCCTACCAGAGCGAGCCCATCGGCGAGACCGACGAGCGGCGCCACTTCATCGTGCTCTACGATTCGGTGCCCGGCGGCACCGGCTACCTGCATGAGCTGCTGAGCCGGGCGGAGCATATGCAGGAGGTGTTCCGCCTGGCCTATGCGGTGATGCAGGCCTGCGACTGCTACGCCAACAGCTCTCCCGACTCACAGCCGATGGACGGCTGCTACCGCTGCCTGCTGGAGTACCGCAACGCCTACGGCATGGAAAGCACCAGCAAGGCGCTGGCCCTGGAGATGCTCAAGGAGATCGTGGAGGGGGGCCACCCGTGGGTGCAGGACGAGCAGGGGCTGAGCGCGCTTGCCGGCAATCCCTGGATCGACAGCGAGCTTGAGGCGCGCTTCCCCGAGGCGCTGGCGCGCTTCTCCGGCCATGAGTGCGTGGGGCAGCAGCGGGTGCGGGTCTCCCAGGACGTGATCCGCGGCAAGCACGGCTATCGGCTGACCATCGGCGAGCTGGCCTACGAGATGGAACCCCAGGTCGACCTGGGGATGGCCCAGGGGGTGCAGTTCGCCAGCCGCCCGGACTTCGTGCTGTGGCCGGTACGCAGTGGCCTGGCCCCGGTGGCGGTGTTCCTGGACGGCTACCGGTTCCATGCCGACAAGGCCAGCGACGATCTGCTCAAGCGCCAGGCGCTCAATCACGCGGGCTACGTGGTGTGGAGCCTCAACTGGTACGACGTCAACCAGGTGATGGGCGACAAGGCCATGGACGTGCCGCTGCCGGCGGGCATGACCTCGCCGGAGCAGCACCATGCGGCCATCGCCGGGCTGGCGAAGGTCGGCGGCGTTGCCAACCCGGCCCAGCACCTCGGCCGGGCGACCTTCGAGCTGCTGATGGGCTTTCTGGCGGATCAGCAGCCCGAGACCCTGGCCCGGCATGCGCTGCTCTTCGTGCTGCAGTGCCTGCCGGCAAGCGCCCTGGCCGACCCGGCCCTGAAGCAGCAGGTGATTGACTCGCTCCACGGCCTGCCCGCGGCCTTCACCGACCGCACCCCGCAGCCGGTGGCGCTGGCCGGTGCCGTGGAACTGACCGGTGACCAGGGGGCGGCGACTATCGTGCTGCGGCTGCTGGCCGGGGAGGGGCTTTTCAAACGCTTCGATCTCGATAGCGCCATGGTGTCGGTCTCCTACGCGCTGGCGCCTGGTGAACGTCGCGTGAGCAACGAGGAGGGCGCGCGCTACGCCTGGCAGCGTTTCTGGTCGGCGGTGAACCTGCTGCAGTTTCTGCCGCTGATGTATGCCTGGACCCCCGAGTCCCGCAACAGCGGCATCGCCGCCGGGCTGCTCTGGCCCGAGCGCCGCGTTGCCGATCACGAGCAGCCGGCCGTGTCTCCGGAGCCTGCCTGGTACGCTTACCTCGATGCGTCGCTGGCCGAGGCGCTGCGGGGGCAGGAGGTCGACTGGCCGGAGGCACCCCGGGTGGGCGAGGACGTGGTCAACGACGAGGAGGAGGTCATTGGTCTCGCGGAGCTCCTCTTCGAAGCGTCGCGCATCGCCTTCCTGCTGGAGGACGATGAGGAGCAGCTGGCGGCCCGGCCGCACCTGGAAGCGCAAGGCTGGCGCGTGTTGGCCGATGTGGAGGAGCTGGTGGCGGTGATCAATGGACTGGACTCGGTGAACGAGTCACAACAAGGAGCCTGATATGGTCAGTGTGGCGTTCTCGGAAAAGTACTTCGACAGCCTGCTCAAGCTAACCCCGAACGAGCAGAGCCAGGCCAACAAGGCGGTGATGCTGTTCCAGCAGGACCCGCAGCACGGCGGCCTGCACTACGAGAAGCTGACCGCCTACAAGGACGGCAAGCTGCGCTCGATCCGGGCCAACCAGGATGTGCGCATCATCCTCGCCGCCGCCGAGAAGGAAGACCTCTACCTGATGCTATACGTGGACCACCACGAGGCGGCCTACGCCTGGGCCGCCAAGCGCAAGGTGGAGATCAACCCCAATACCGGCAGCCTGCAGGTGTTCACGGTGGAGGAGCGCCGGGAGGAGGCCGCTCCCACCCAGCCGGCCGCGCCGACGCTGCCGGGGCTCTTCGATGCCATTCGTGACCGCCAGCTGCTGCAGCTGGGCGTGCCCGAGGAGGCGCTGCCCCTGGTGCGCCGCATGACCATCGAGGCGGATCTGGAGAGCGCCTACCTCAGCGAGCAGATTCCCGCCGACGCCTACGAGGGGCTCTTCATGTTGATGGCGGGGGCCAGCTTCGAGGAGGCCTATGCCGAGGTGGTGCCCGCCGCCCCCGAGGCGGTGGATACCGAGGACTACGCCACCGCCCTGGCGCGGCCGGAGTCCCAGGCGCGCTTCACCGTGGCGGACAACGAGCAAGCGCTGCAGGAGGTGCTCAACCAGTCCATCGAGAAGTGGCGGGTCTTCCTGCACCCGGCCCAGCGGCGCCTGGCCGAAGGGAAGAAGAACGGGCCGGTGCGTGTGCTGGGTGGCGCCGGCACCGGCAAGACGGTGGTGGCCATGCACCGGGCCAGGTGGCTGGCCGAGAATGTCGCTAACGGCGCCCAGCCAGGTGAGCCACAGAGCAAGGTGCTCTTTACCACCTTTACCCGCAACCTGGCGGCGGATATCCGCCAGAACCTCAACAAGATCTGCTCCCGGCAGGCGCTGGAGCGCATCGAGGTGCTCAACCTGGACGCCTGGGTGGTTAGCTTCCTCAAGAAGCAGGGCTACGACTACGGCCTGCTGCTCGACGCCCAGCAGCAGAAGCGTCTCTGGGAAGAGGCCTATGCGGAGAAGCCGGCCACCAGCGACCTGGGGCTCGCTTTCTTCCAGGAGGAGTGGGCGAGGGTGATCCAGCCCCAGTCGATCCAGAGCCTGGATGGTTACAAGCGCGCCTCGCGAATCGGCCGGGGCACTCGCCTCAACCGCCAGCAGCGGGTGGAGATCTGGCCCGTGTTCGAGCGCTTCCGCCACCTCCTGGCCAGCAATCACCTGAAGGAGACCGACGACGTCTACCGCGACGCCCGGGAGCTGCTGGAGGCCAACCCGGAGCTGCGCCCGAACCTCTGCTCGGTGATCGTGGACGAGGCTCAGGACATGGGCTCCCAGGCCTTCATGCTGCTGCGTGCCCTGGTGCCACCGGGGCCCAACGACCTGTTTATCGTCGGGGACGGCCACCAGCGCATCTACGGCAAGAACAAGGTGGTGCTGGGGCAGTGCGGCATCGATATCCGCGGCCGCAGCGCACGCCTCAAGGTGAACTACCGCACCACCGACGAGACCCGCAAGCTGGCGGTGAGCATCCTGGAAGGGGTGGAGGTGGATGACCTGGACGGCGGCCAGGACTCCCAGCAGTTCTACCACTCCCTGATGCACGGGCCCGCCCCGGAGGTGCGCGCCTTCGATTCCATGGACGAACAGGTCGAGGCGATCCTGGCCGCCATCCGTGACCACGGTCTGGCCCCCGAGGCGTGCTGCGTGATCGCTCGTACCCACCGCGAGCTGGGGGAGCTGAAGGCCGCCCTGGAGAGCCGCGGGCAGCCCTGCCACCAGCTCGATGGCCGCAGCGCCGCCACGCCTGACGGCGAGCTCAACCTGGCCACCATGCACCGAGTGAAGGGGCTGGAGTTTGATGCGGTCTTCGTCGCCTCGGCGAACCGCGGCCTGGTGCCGCTGGCGCCGGTGGTCAACTCCGCCGCCGACGCCGTGACCCGCCGCCAGCGCGAGAACGAGGAGCGCGCGCTGCTCTATGTCAGCCTGACACGCGCCCGCAAGCTGGCGTTCGTGTACGGCTACGGGCAGATGAGCGAGTGGTTTTGACTCGGTGTGATCATGCTATTGCGGCGTTGGATCAAGTAGCCACATCGCAGGCAGGGCTTTGAATCCAGGGGGCTTTACTGTTTTGGGGCCTCCTGGGCGAGTGGCTACGTGAAGCTTTCTGGGGTCATCAAAAGCTGACGTGACGCTCCGCGACGCTAGAGTGCTCATGGTAGGAGCTGAGCTCTGTTCGGCGAAGGGAGACTCCAGGGCGGCATTCGATACCGTAGGCTACGCCGCCGGGGCGCCTGCGGCGCCATTCGCGCAATAAATTGCGCTCCTACCTGGCACTGCGCTTTCCTCACGCTGCAATGCGATGAACCAAAAAAAACGCCGCTTCGGTGTGACCCTGAGCGGCGTTTTCTCGATGTTAAGTGGTCGGAGCGACAGGATTCGAACCTGCGACCTTTGCAACCCCATTGCAACGCGCTACCAAGCTGCGCCACGCTCCGACTCTGT